>Ga0209382_10011854_pt1 | contig 10789 bp, 10 predicted proteins | sample SoiMetdeltSBSDD5_FD_187599 | JGI IMG/M metagenome (GOLD analysis project Ga0209382, IMG submission 187599) | Bulk soil microbial communities from a Populus tree surrounding site in Tennessee, USA - Soil MetaG P. deltoides SBSDD5 (SPAdes) (version 2) | ecosystem: Environmental > Terrestrial >...
GAATGGCGTCGCGCTCGTACTCCTGACCGGTTGCGTATTCTCTCGGGTAATCCCAGTAGACCGCAGGTACACGAGTCCCATCTTTGTAGTTCGTGGGCAGAGAAATCCGTCCGTGAATCAGCACTCCGTCCTGCCGTGTGAAATCGAAATCGATTCTTTTGGCTGCCGTGATATCGGGATATGGGTCCTTGTTGCGCGTGAGATTGTCGGCCGCGTCTCCTTTACTCCACAAAAAACTGTCGGGAATTGAGGACTTCGTTTCGCGGCTGATGATCATGCGCGCCATATCGTCATCGAGCGCAACCAGCGGCCGCTCGAACGCGTCTCGCGAGCCTTCGAACAAGCGCTGCTTTTGGGCAGTACGGATCGTCACTCTGTCGATGAACGGACGCGGGCGGAAGTCCGCCTTGTAGCCGGACGATTGCAGGTAAACGGAATCGCCGCTTGCCGGCATAAGCGCCCAGATAGTCCCGTTTCCAGATGACTTCGTCTTGATCGAGCCGGGAGCATTGACAATGTCATCGGGATCCACATTCTTTACCAGGACGTTGGGCTGCGGCTGCGCTCCGCTTAAATCGTACGCGACGATGTCCTGACTCCTGCGGGCTCCGGCGCGCGCTGCTGCGGCGAGAGTTGCGAAAACGTATTTGCCGTCTTTGGAGTAAGTGATGTCGCTGATGCGGCGAGCGTCGGAAAGCACCGTTTTGGCTTCGGTGATGTTGAATGGCGGCGCCAGCAGCATAATGCGATCTTTTCGTGCTGGCGCATCAGGATCGGATTCAGCGCCGCGCGCCCGTTCTTCCAGCCATAGAAAACTCAGCCCACTGCTATCGGGTCTCCACGCGATGTCCCGCGGCTGATCTCCGCCGGCATCGTCGCCGCTTCGCACTCCTTCGCGAAGGGGGGTTTTCAAGACGGTGCTTAGAGTCTTGCCCGAAAGATCCATGACCTCGAGGTTATGCCCGAAGTCACTAAACCCGACCAGGTAGGAAAACGGCTCAACAAGCTTATCCGCGAGCAGATACTTGCCGTCAGGACTGAGCGACAAGCTCAGATACATCGCGGGCTGGCTGATGAACTGCGGAGGCTTGTTTGGTGCGAGGATGGCCGCCTGCGCCGTTGTGTAATAACGGAAAAGATCCTGGTCGTGACGAGATTCCAAAAGGAAAGGCTGAGTCGCCGTGGGTGTCGGTTTATCAGGGGTACGCCGAATCAAGGGCGACGATGGAACCGGATTGAGAACGGGTTCGGCACCACGACCGGCCGGCACAAGAAGCGTGACGATCGATCCATCCGGAAGCCATTGCAGCATTCGCGATGGCACGCTCGCTCCGCGGCCGCCTTCGGGTTTCTTGGCCAGTGTCGCCATCACCATCGCATCGCTCAGCGGCTTGGCTTCTCCGGTTTGTGCATCGGCAATCCACACCTGGCTGCCTTTGGTCAGGTGCGCAAGAAACGCCAGCCGCGACCCGTCGGGGGACCAGACCGTGTCGCTCACGAACGTTCCTGGTGGCAGCGTCACCGTGCGCATCGTGCGCGCTTTTAGCGAATAGATCTTCATCGCGTAGTTGCCGTATGTGGAGTGATCGAGTTCGCGATTCGTCGCCGGCGTGATCTTCAGCGATGCCAGGCGATATATCTTTTGCGACATCAACTGAAGAGAAGACAACTCGGTTGTGGACGTGATCAAGAAGTGATCGCCGTCAGGACTGATCTGATCCAGGGTCGCGAGGTTCTTGTCCTTATTGATGTATTCCTGAATGATCGGCGGCGGCAAAATGTAGCGATCGTTCGCGTCCTGTGCTTGGAGCGGTGCGGTTGCGGGAAGTAAAAGCACGGCGAGTAAAAGCTTTTTAAAGCGCGCGTCCATGGATTGTCCCCCTTTGGCGTTTCGCGGATGATAGGACACATTCGCGAAATCCTCCAGCTTAAGAACAATCGTTAAACGAGCTCGGATCAGCGATTAGCTATACGTAATCCGCAATTTTCACCATCCTTCTGCACTCTTCCTATAGATATAAATTCTCCGCACTCAACGCTATTTATATCTATAGGAAGAGTGCAGAAGGATGGTGAAAATTGCGGATTGCGTATAGCTAATCGCTGATCCGTGCACTACTGGCAGTTGGCGGCAACCATCTCCAGTTGTGTGACGCTGATTCGCTCGATTCCGCCCTGCCGAATAAGAACACCTTGCGCCAGCATGCGATGACCCTTGTGCGCTTCGGGTTGAAAGGCACCTAACATCACGAGGTTCTGGAGGCGGAAGTTCCCGCCGCCCAGGGCTTTCGTTTGTGCGGCCTGCAGCACAGCAGGATCGACTTTATCGCCCGAGCCGCGGAGCCTCGACGGTTGTGCCGCTTTGTTCAAGACCCAGTTGGCGGCGTCCTGCTCCATGCAGCCGACGACTTGAACCTGCGCATAGTTCGGCAGCGGCTTAGGCCCGTCCTTCTGTTCGATCCAAACGTCAGTGACGTTTGTCGGACTCAATTCGGATCCGCTGGGGAAAGCGTTGGTCTTGAAGATGTACGCGATCAGGTCGAGAGCTTCGCGATCGGTCAGGACTTTTTCGCTGCCCTGGAAACCGCGCCGAGGCATCGTTGTCCTGATTTTCGTGAACAGCGTTCCGACTGTATCTTCGCGCCAGTTCTCGAGGAATTTGTCACCCGCGAGTGGCGGCCCACCCATGCTGGCGCCGCCTTCGAGCGCGATGCCGTGACACGGCGTGCAGAATTCAGTGAAAATCGCCTGCCCGCGAGTCGCTTCGGCGTCAGTGTAGACACCAGTCCAGACTGTTTTGTGTTCGGCGGCCTGAGACCGGGCGTGGATATCCTTTGTGGAAAGCCATATCCCGCCGGTAAGGACCGTCATTGAAATGAGAAGCCCGATAATCCGATTCATTTGCTCCTCCCGCTCTTGTCACTTTGCGGGAACGATAGCTCACGGGAATCGAATACGCAACCCGCTATCGGAACTTACCGAGCAGGCGATACTCTCCGGTTTCGGCCGGATCGATAAATGTGAACGTTGCATTTCGGCCGAGCCCTTCGATGTACTTGTAGCTCCACATCTCGTATGGGTACGTGGGGCTGCCGCCTGTCGTGCTGGCCCTCGGATGCGACTCAATCTCGTCGGGTTTACCGAGCAAGATCAAGATCCTGCCACGGTCTGTGGTCCAGCCGGCTTGTGTCCAGCTGAATCGCCTCTCCGCATAAGCAATGCGCTCGTAGTGTTCGACCTTGAATTCGTTTTCCGGAGTTCCTGGTGTGGGATCGCGACGCAGCCAGAAATTCTCGATAAAGTGTTCGCGTTCCTCATCGAATCGCAAGTTCTCGAAGGCTGTGCGCTCTTCGTCGGAGATGATGTAAACGACATCCTCGTTCAGCCACTTCTCGAACACGCGAGGCGATCCAGTCTGCGGCGTTGCGGTCGTTGGCAATAAAGCGATCGCGTGAACATTGAAGACGCCGATCAGTACGGGGCCGGCGAGCGTCAACGTGATGGCGGCAGCCAGTAGCAGTTTTCGGCGGATATCCAGCTTGTTAACGAATTTATAAGTCATGATGCCTTCGATTCTCCTTTCAAGCGTAGAGCCAGTCACTCCGGCGACGAACTTCAACGGTGAGCTGACGTAGTACTTGCATATCGCGATCATTGCCTCGGCGTATGCTTGCGCCTCGCTCCGGCAGTCGAGAACAGCTTCATCGCACGCGCGCTCGCGTTCGTCGACCAGCCGCGGTGTCAGCCACCAGACGAGCGGATGAAACCAGAAGACAGTCTGAACCGCCGTGTGCAGAGCGGCCCACAGGTTGTCGCGGCGTCGGAGATGGCACAGTTCGTGAATCAAAACTGTTTCGAGCTGCGCCGACGTCAGGCGCGATTCGAGTCCAGCGGGCAGGACGAGCACCGGCCGCAAGATTCCGAACAGGCCGGGTTCCATACCCGTTGTCGAGACGACAACGGCTACGTGGTCGCGTCTCTCGAGGCGCCCTTCCGCTTTTCGCAAAGCGGCTACCGTAGGACCGTCTTTCGCAGGGAATCCGCGATTTACACTGGCAGCGATATTCAGCCAGTGTCTGCAGGCGCGCGCCGCGAAGAAGAGGGAACCCGCCAGCCAGATCCCAGCAATCACCGACGGCCACATGGACGCCTCAGTGGGCGTGCTCGCGACGAAAGGACGGCTTAAGGAGCCGAAGATGACCGACACATTCACCGGTATGACAGACGGTGTGTCGAAGCTGCGTGCGAACTTGTCTCCGATACTCACGAGGATCGAAAACGGCACGAGGAATTTCAGCGACGCGGCCAGCCACAAGCAGAAGCGGATTCTTGCGGCGTTCTGTTTCAGGAGCGCGATCATTACAGCAACAACGGCCGCAAAGAGGGTCGATTGCCAGAGGTGATTTGCGGTGAAAGCCAAAAAGGATGACACGTTCATTGGGGTTCGTCCTTCTGCGATAGCTTTCGAAGGGTCTTCTCGGCCTCGTGCACGTCATCGAGCGTCAATTTGCCGGATTCGATGAAATGAGCCATTACCGGTGCCGTGCGGCCGCCGAACAGATCCAGCAATTCGTCGATTAGTTTGCGGTGTGCGTCAGCTCGCGTGATCGCCGCTTCGAAGATGTGCGCGTTGCCGATCTTTCGGACCCTGCGAACGACCTTCTTGACCTCAAGGCGGTACACGATGGTTTGGACCGTCGTATAAGCCGGCTTTCGTTTTCCAGGGAAACCTTCCTGAATGTCGCGTATTGGGGACGGCCCATTAGCCCACAGGGTTTCCATGATCTGCAGCTCGAATTTCGAAAGTTTAGGAAGTTTCATTGTCTGTGTCCTAACGATGTACGTATTTCTACTACAGCTGTATGTAATGTGCAAGCATTAGTAATCCTGCAAGCGCCTGAGGCTACGCGGCTGGAAGCACGACGGCGACTTTGGCGGCTACGAAGTCGAGTTCGTCGTGGCTGATCGTGAGGGGGGGCAGAAAGCGGATGACTGTGGCGCCGGCGGGCATTGCGAGGACGCCCTCTTGCATGAGCTTTACAAGATAGGGCTGGCTCTTGTCTTTGAGTTCGATGCCGACCATCAATCCGAGGTGCCGGATTTCGCGCACGTTGGTGAACTGGCGCTCCTTTAACTTGCCGACGAAATGTTCGCCTTTCTGCCGCGCCTGTTCGTCAAGCTTGTTCTCGAGCATGAACCCGATTGCCGCGCTGCCGGCAGCGCAGACCAGAGGATTGCCGCCGAATGTGCTGCCGTGCTTTCCCGTCGGCGGTTGTACTTTTTCCGAACAGATCGCGGCACCCATAGGCAAGCCACCGGCGATCGCTTTCGCGACGCACAGGATGTCCGGCTGTAACCCGAAATGATCGCAGGCGAACATTCTGCCGGTCCGGCAAAAGCCGGTCTGCACTTCGTCAACGATGAGAAGTACTTGTTTCTCATCGCACAGCTTTCGAACCTGGGCGAAATAATCCGAACTCCCAACGTGCACGCCGCCTTCACCCTGGACAATCTCGAGAATGACTCCGGCAGTGTGCTCGCTTACTTTCTCGGCAAGCTTGTCGAAATTGTTGAACGGCACGTAGTGAAAGCCCGGCACGATCGGTTCGAAGTCCTTCCGGTATTCGGGATTGTAGGTTGCGCTCAAGGCGCCCATCGTTCGGCCGTGGAATCCGCGCATGGCGCAGATAAACTCGGTCTTGCGCGTTGTGAATCTGGCGAACTTGATCGCAGCTTCGATGGTTTCGGTACCGGAGTTACACAAGAATGCGCGCTTCAGATTTTTTGGGACGACGGACATCAGTTTCGCCAGAAACTCCGCGCGCGTGTCGTTGTAGAACGTGGCCGAGCAGTTGATCAGTCGGCGCGACTGCTTTTCGAGCGCTTCAACAATCACGGGATTGCAATGACCGATGCTCGCAACGCCATGGCCCGCGACGCAATCGATGTACTGCTGACCCTCGTCATCCCAGACTGTTGCGTTTTCCCCGCGGACAAGGACGAGATCCCGCTTGGGATAAACGCTAAAATCCAACGAACTCTCGAGCGCTTTGAAATCGGTCATTGAATAGTCGTTCCTTTGCCGTTGAGCGCGTCCTGAATCGGATGTTCCACTCTCCCGTCGCTGATGAGAATCCGGTGCACTCCGGTCGCCGCCAGCTTTGTCAGTGCGTGGATCTTTCGTTTCATCCGTCCTTCGACCTGCGCTTCACGTGACTCCAATTCCAGCTTCGAGATCCGTGCGACCAGCGAATTTTCATTATTCGCGTCGTTCAGAAAGCCGGGCGCCTCGATGAGTTGGATGACCGTCTCGGCATGAAGCTCTTCCTGTAGCGTGGCGACGATGTCGTCGTTTTCGGAATTGATGGCGGTGTTGTTCTCGTCGATGATCGGGATGCACAGAACGGGAACGTACCCGTTGTCGAGCAACAGCGTGATCAGTCGTTTGTTCACACTTCTTGGTTTGCCGGAATAATCTCGCATCATGATCGTCTTCTCGTTTTGCCGGACCCGGATGCCCTTGTTGCGCACGCCCTGGACAGCCTTACCGTCGATTCCGGACAGCCCTACCGCGTTGATGCCATGCTGCTGGCACAGCTCAACCAGCCGTTTATTCTGAAGTCCGGCGTAGGCTACCATGATCATGTCGATGGCGTTTTCATCCGAAAGCACGCTGCTGTAGCCGGACACCGACATCACTGTTTTAGTTGGATGGCCCAGCTTCGCAGCAAGGTCATCGCGAACCGCGTTCGCGCCGTGGACGATGATGAACGGTTCCGAAAGACTGGAGAGGTCCTCTACCACACCTTTCAAGTTGATCTTCCGGCCGCCTCCGACCTTAACAATGATCATGCAAACATCCTGATGGTACGGTTTTCGATATTCTCCCAGCGTTCGGCGCCGGGTAACTTTTCTGAAGCGATCGTGAGTCTGCTGGAATCCGTGCTCACACGCATCATGAAGTAATCGGGATCTTCATTGAAAATCGATGCGAGATAGACATTCTCCATGTCGGCCATGATGATGTTCATGGCCCGGATGTATCGGGTCCTCTTTTCGATGACGTCGACGCCGCGCTTCAAGGCGTCGAGCGTGTTTCCCTGATCGAATCGCTTGATGAAGTTGAAGATCTTTTCAGCGCCAATTCTGCCTTCCTCGGAAATTCGAACACCGCGAAGCTCGCCATTAAAGATGAAGACCAGGCGGTCATCGTAGAACGGCATGTTGTTTTCGATCACGATGCCTTCATCCTTATAAGCGCTGCGTGCGTGAGCGAGCAGCAGTGTGGTTTGCCCGAACTCGTCAAAACGGTGTTCCCAAATCGGCTGGATGTGTTTGTAATGTTTCCACTCGGCGTTTTCCACGTATGCACAGCCCCATCCGTGGCCCTGGAACTCCTTGCTGTTTTTCGCAATGAAGGCAAGCCGTTCGAGCTGTTCAGCGATTGAGAATTCGCGATCCGATTTTACGAGCAAAAGACGGCACATCGTTAAGGAGAGATTGTCTGAGTCAAGAGGACCGTTCGCTGCAAAGATTCCCCTCCTTGGTCAAGGAGGGGTGGCTGCGCCATAAAGAAAATGGCCCCGTTCCTTACCTGGCGCAGACGGGGTGGTTGGTTCAAGCCTACGATGATCAGCGGAAGCTGGAACCAACCACCCCGTCCGCTCCTTTCAAAGGATGCTTCGCGATGTTTTTCTTTAGGTCGCGTCCACCCCTCCTTTACCAAGGAGGGGAATCGGCTTCGCTCATGCATTTGTGTTTGGAGAACGATACGCATAGACAAAGTCAGCTCACAGAGGATGCAGGCCCGTGAATTCCAGACCTTCGGTTTCCGCGAACCCGTGCATGAGGTTGAATGCCTGGAGCGCCTGACCGGCTGCACCTTTCATCAGATTGTCGATGGCGCTGACGACGACAAGCCGATTGGATTTTTCGTCGCGCTGAAATCCGATGTCGCAGTAGTTGGTTCCAGCAAGCCACTTCGGTTCCGGGAATCGATACGTTCCTTCCGATTCCTTGACGATGCGGATGAACGGCTCTTGACCATAGACCTGCCGCAACGCCTTCCAGATGTCTTTATCGTCCAGTTTGTCCTTCAGGAACGCATGGGAGGTTGCCACTGCGCCTCGAACAAGTTCGACTGAAGTGACCGACATGTGCACGTGGATGGGCTTCCCAAACCGCAGTTCTTGCAGAACCTCTCCGGTGTGGCGATGCCCGGTAGGCATGAACGATCGCACGGCTCCGCTGCGTTCCGGGTGATGCGACGATGCGCTCGGCGTATTACCGGCCTCGCTGGAGCCAACCTTCACTTCAACCACCGTCCGGTCCGGCTCAATCAAGTCGAGTTTAAAAAAAGGATAAAGACCGAGAATCGTCACGGTGGCATTGCAACCGGCACTCGAAATCAGATTCGCGCCGCGCATTTCTTCGCGATGCAACTCCGGGATGCCATAAACGAATTTGCCGAGCAGATCCGGACGCGTGTGCGGTTTGCCGTACCACTCTTTGTATGCGCTTTCGCTCTGGAGACGAAAATCCGCACTCAGATCGATGACCTTTGGGGCGATGGATTTTAGGAAATCGATTTTGCCCATCGCTTCACCGTGCGGCAGACAGCTAAAGAGGAGGTCGCAGGGACGCAGTTCTTCTAATTTAGAAAACTGCAGCTGCGTTTTCTTTCGCAGGTTCGGATGTGCTTTGAAAACGAGTTTACCGGCCAGACGCTCGGAAGTAACTTGTGTGACTTCAGCGTGTGAGTGGGAAAGCAGCAATCGCAGCAACTCGCCACCCGTGTAACCGGAGGCGCCGACGATGGCGCATTTGACCTTTTCCACGATGTTAGCCTCTGGCAGCCCTCAAGGCGTAATCGACGATGAGCTTGGGAATGTTCACGCCGGTTGTTGCGATGCTGTTGCGAAACTCCATCGTGTAGTTCACTTCGTTGACCTGGAGACCCTTTGCCGTTTCGAAGATGTCGATCGCCACGACACCGCCGCCCACGGCCTTCGCCGCACGAACCGAAACGTCCTTGAGTTCGTCCGTCAGTGGACAATTCACGGCTTTGCCGCCCAGGGCTGTATTGGTGATCCAGTGTTCCGACACGCGATAGATCGCCGCGATGCATTCATCGCCGATGACAAAACTTCGAATATCGCGGCCACGTTTCTCGACGTATTTCTGAATGTAAAAGATCGAGTGATGGTAACTACCCAGGGTGACCTTGTGTTCGAGAATCGTTTCCGCGGCGTCGCGGTCATTGACCTTAGCGAGCAGCCGTCCCCATGAACCGACGGCCGGTTTCAGCACGACGGGATAACCCATGGCTTCGATGGCCTGGAGCGCAGATTCTTCGGTGAACGCGATGCGTACTTCCGGTTGCGGAACCTTGTGCTCTTCCAACGCAATCGACGTCAGGATCTTATCGCCGCAGATCGTCGCCACCTTCGAGGTGTTGACGCACTTGATCCCGGCCGATTCAAACAATCGCAACGCGTGCAGCGCCCGCGAGTGATTGATGCTCCGCTCGAGCACGACGTTCAAATCGAAGTGGTCCTCGCCGAGGTTGAACGCCAGTTTGCGGTCGTCGAGCATCACGAGCTCTACGCCATCGCGGCTTTCGAACTCCTTGATCAGAAGCTTTTCTTCCGGACGGATGAGCGAATGAAGAAAACCGACTTTGATGGTCATTCGCCCCAGTCTTCCTCTTCCGTTGGGGCTTCGGCGAGTTTCACCGGACTAACCTGTTTGACTTCAAGTTCGGAGCCGCATTCACCGCAAGGAATGAGCTCTCCCTCTACTACGTCGTCGCTTGTTGTCACCGTGCCGCCGCAAACCGGGCACTCTGCCATTGTTGTATTCCTCCCGAAGTGTCGTTGAGCTTAGCGCAAAAAGGCAGGAACTGCGGGTTCAAAGAATACATATTCCGGCGGCCCGGTTCAACGGCTCCAGGCTATTTAACCGGAACTTTGAGCATCAGAGCGCCGACCCATTGCGATGCGTTCACAGGCCCGAAATTGCTGTGGCAAAGCCCGCATGCCGGATGGAAATTGCTCAATGGAACGGACCGGCGGTAGAACCAATCGCCGTTCACCCTCTCCACCTTGGTGGAAGCTTGCCCCGTCAGTGCGCTTGACAACGCGGCTTCCTCGAAGGAGTCTTGCGGGTAGTCGTTCTCGCTTAGTGGCCCGAATTTCCCAACGAGCCGCATATTTTTGTTGTGGTCGTTAAAGACCAGGCCGATAGACTGGATACCCTCCTGAACGTTAGCTGGCGTCGTCTCCGCAAACTCCTGCAGGAGAGCCGCGAATAACGTCGCCTGCAATAAATCAGTCGCTCGTACAGCGAAGTCGATTGATGCCTGTGACGGAGGTTTATTCGCTTCCGCGAAAACGGTTACTGTCAGTGCGGCTATAAGGACCACCGCGACTATCCACATTGCACGCTTCGATAGATGTCTCATTTTTCTGCTCCTCGGTAAGTTGTGACAGTCGTTGAAAAATTTTGGGATTTGTAGCCTGCCGTCTGGTTGTATTCCACGCAATTAAAAAGATTTGTTTTCTTGACCATCGTGGCGCCGGGCGATATACCAAAGAGACCTGGCAATGCGAAAAGGGGAGAATCAGGCCAACGAGAGGAGCACGGGAATGAAGAGAACCAAGTTCCAGATCACGGTTTTGATAGCCATTACCGTTCTGGTACTGCCGCAGATCGTTAGCGGCCAGGCACAAACAACCAAACCACAGGTGACCTTCACAAAAGACGTCGCACCCATTTTTCAGGAGAAGTG
>Ga0209382_10011855_pt1 | contig 10788 bp, 12 predicted proteins | sample SoiMetdeltSBSDD5_FD_187599 | JGI IMG/M metagenome (GOLD analysis project Ga0209382, IMG submission 187599) | Bulk soil microbial communities from a Populus tree surrounding site in Tennessee, USA - Soil MetaG P. deltoides SBSDD5 (SPAdes) (version 2) | ecosystem: Environmental > Terrestrial >...
CCTCTCTGGATTTGCAGCTCCAATCCTTGGAGGTGCAAGTTTCGGAAGATTTGGAGAGGGCATTTCGAACCGCGATTAGGAAGGATGCACAGGCCATCATCACGCTATGGACCCCGCTGATCTCTCTCGAACGAAAGCGCATTGTAGCCCTGGCGATCAAGAGCCGGCTTCCAGCAATTTACGACGATAGAGAATTTGTTGACGCTGGAGGCCTCATGTCTTATGGAGCAAACCTGGAGGACTTATATAGGCGCGCTGCTACCTATGTGGATAAGATTCTAAGGGGTGCCAAGCCTGCGGAGCTTCCAGCCGGGCCGCCGACGAAATTTGAGCTGATTATTAATCTCAACACCGCCAAGCAGATCGGCCTGACGATTCCACCGAATGTGCTGGCGCGTGCGGATAAAGTGATCAAGTGACGGAGAAACACTTAGCGGCGATCGCAGGATTGAACTGAATCTCCTTCTATTAAATCTCTGCTAACGTCCAAAGATCTTCAAATGGCTGCCGATCATTTCCAACACCTGTGCGGCTGGAATTCCGGTAGTTCCTCGCGCAAGGAAGACAACCCTATTGGACTATCAAAAGATAGGCCGATTTTGGTGTTGAGGGCCTCAGTCCGACCACGGTAAGAGAAGCCGGGTTAATATCCTTGACACGATCTTGGCAACCGGGGGATATTTCAAGCGGTTTCGTTCTTGTAGAATCGAAAAGAGAAAACGTGCTACCCCGCCGGACATGCGGCAGTAGATTTATTAGTTGGGCGCCAAATGAGGGCCAGCTCGGGTGCTAAGCTCGTCAAGCGCCGAGTTGTACGTGCCGACTATGGCCGCTGCTTGCCTTTGAGGAAGGAAATATGAATGCAGGATGGAGAACTCTGGGCGCCTCGGTTATCGCCGGTCTCTTTGCTCTGGCTGTATCCGCGCACGTGTGGCCGCAAAGCTCGGCCGATGGCGACGACTTTCAGGTGACATTACTTGGCACCGGCAGCCCGCCGCCGGTGATGAATCGCTTCGGACCCGGCGTGCTGGTACAGGCCGGCGGCCAGACGCTGCTGATCGATTGCGGGCGCGGTGTCACTCAGCGCCTGTTTCAATTGGGCGTTAAGCTCGGAACAGCCAACAAGCTCTTCATCACGCACCTTCATTCCGATCATATCGTCGGCATCCCCGACCTTTGGCTCACCGGCTGGCTGGAAACCCCTTTTGCCCAGCGCAAGGGGGCATTTCAGGTCTTCGGGCCGGCCGGCACCAGGAACATGATGGAAAGCCTGGAGAAGGCCTACGAGTGGGACATCAGAACCCGTATCGCCGACCAGAAGCTCGCGAAGGAGAACATCGCGGTTGCCGTCACCGAAATCAAGGAAGGCATCGTCTACGACCGCGATGGCGTGAAAGTCACTGCCTTCGAAGTCGATCACGGCGATCTCATCAAGCCCGCGTTCGGATTTCGCATCGACTATGGCGGGCGTTCGGCCGTCTTGTCGGGCGATACCCGGCCCAGCGAGAACCTTATCCGGCATGCGACCGGCACCGATCTCCTGATCCATTCGGTCGCCGCGGTCCGCCCGGAATTGCTCGCCTCACCCGTGTTTCAGGCCATTCTTGCTCATCACACCAAGCCGGAGGAAGCGGGAGTCGTATTCACCCGGACCAAGCCAATGCTCGCCGTGTTTTCCCACATCACTCTGCTCGGTACGGCGCAGGTGCCGGCGGTGACCGAGCAGGAAGTCTTCGAGCTTACGCGCAAAAACTACAGCGGCCCGCTGCTGGTGGGCGAAGACTTGATGGTCTTCCGCGTGGGGCGTCAAGGCGTGAGCGTCAAGAAGTAGCTCGTGGCCTTCAATGAGCTCGGCGCCCAACCCGGCGCTCCAGCGGACGCGCCGGAAGCGGCGCGCCGCTGAGCTCCACGTTAAGCTCTAATTGAACTGGGGAAATGAAAGAGGGAGCGTTACGCGTTTTGTGAAAAAATCCTACGGGCGCGGTAGGCTCGTGCGAGCGAGGATTTTTCGATATTTCCCGTTGCTTTGCCAGGCTCTTGACAATGTCCGGCCGACTGTGAGAGGAAGTCGCGACACATTTACGTGAAGTGGAACAAAGACCTGGTCAGAATGGGTGCGCGCTCAAGGATGAAGATGAAAGGAGTTGAAAATATGAAACGTAGGAATTTTAGCGCTGCATGTGCCGCTCTTTTGGTCATAGGCATCATGGTATTGCCCGGTGTCTCGAGAGCCCAACAATCAACAACGCAACAGACTGACGGACTTTCCGTTTTGGGGAGCGTAGTTTTGTCAGTACTCCACTTCCCATTGAAACTAGCTACGTGTATAGGAACACAAACCGGCGCAGCTGTAGCTTATACCGCAACTTTTGGGGTCGCCGGGAACTATGATGGCGGCACTAATGGGAAAGAAATCGGCGAGGTGGCTCGTCGATCGTGTACGGGAGATTGGATTATTACTCCGGAGCAAGTGAGTAAAGACTATTACCAATAGGCTCGTTTCGTCATAGTGGTTTAAGCGGAAGAGTACCTTGAGCGGCCACGGGCCTCTCCAACACCGCCAGCGGAAAAGATGCGCTCTCTAGCAACACCGCCATCGGATTTGGTGCCAATGTGTCTGCTGGGGATCTGACCGTCGATCAAAGCCGTGACCGAAGACCCTAACGCAGAAACCATAATGACACATAGCAGCCACAATGCTCGAAACATGCGGATCTCCTTCCCAGAGAAGACACCCAAACGCTGAACTGGTTTATGCTTTATAGCCCTTTGTCGTGAACCGAGGTGAGGTCTACATCGTAAGTTTTCGCACCCATGACGACCGCCGGCCGTCCAAGTTCATCGTCTTGGCAGACAACATGAAATCCGCCATCATTAAGGCTCGGGAGCATGGAGGGGTCGCCGGGAAAGAGACAGAAGTCCAGCGTTAAGGATCACGGCTTAAACTGAATAGTCCCCGCGCGGCGAAATATGTCCCCAAACGGAAGGCGGGATACCCGTGCAAGCGATCAATGGGCGTTGTGCAGAATGTGGTTCATCAGTGCAGTTTGTTCTTGCCCGCTTCTATCAGAATGTGGGTGAGGTCGTCCACGAGCGGTATAAGGCGAGATGAAGTTTCCATGTCGTGCTTTTCGTTCAGCCACTTGCATAGCTGCATCAGTTCATCGTTGATCCGCAGCAGTTGCTTGAGGGTATCGTCGTCGATCATCATGAATGGAACTCCGTAAAGCGGCCACACCTATAGCGCCACATAGCGAATGGAGTCAAGGCTCGAAGTTGATACTCAGCGAACTTGACAGATCATGGCGGCTGGTGAAATAACCAGACCACTTCTACTTCTATCGACCAGACCTGGTTTTAGCCTGACCAACTTCGGAGGCGCCTATGAAGGCAAAAATCCTTGTCTATGCGCTCCCGGCTTTTATTCTAACTACGATTCATCTCGCAGAGGCGCAGCAGCCGGCGAAGGTCCCCCGGATAGGATTCCTAGGTGTTACCTCCCCTTCTACTATCTCAGCCCGCATCGAGGCATTTCGGCAGGGCCTGCGCGAGCTTGGGTACGTGGAGGGGAAAAACATCGTCATCGAATATCGAAATGCAGAGGGAAAACTAGAACGTCTCCCCGCGATCGCGGCCGAGCTAGTGCGTCTCAATGTAGACATCATTATCACACGTGGTCCGCCATCAACCCGTGCCGCCAAGGAAGCAACTTCTACGATTCCCATTGTCATGGCGTTTGATATTGACCCTGTTGGCTCGGGGTTCGTCGCCAGCCTTGCGCGACCTGGCGGGAACATCACGGGATTGTCCAACCTTTCCCCGGAGATAAGCGGAAAACAACTGGAGCTTCTAACGGAGATTGTTCCTAAGCTCGCCCGCGTGGCCGTCCTGGGGACTTCGACCATCCAGGGCAATGCACAAGCGTTAAGAGAGACGGAAGCTGCCGCCGGGGCGTTCGGGGTGCAGGTTCAATATCTAGAAGTACGAGGTCCCACGGATATTGAGACGGCATTCCGAGCCGCGAGCAAGGGGCGTGCTGACGCAGTGCTCGTGCTGACCAGCCCTTTCACCATTTCTCAGCGAACACAGGTTGTAGACCTCGCGGCAAAGAACCGGCTCCCGGCCATATACCCGCAGAGCGAGTATATGGAAGACGGGGGGCTCATGACCTACGGCCCTAGCATTAACGATCTGTTCCGGCGGGCCGCTACCTATGTGGACAAGATCCTCAAAGGCGCCAAACCCGCCGATCTCCCAGTGGAGCAGCCGACGAAATTCGAGTTCATCATCAACCTGAAAACAGCGAAGCAAATCGGCCTGACGATTCCGCCCAACGTGCTGGCACGAGCGGATAAGGTGATCAAGTGATGGCAGAAAACCAAGCTGCGCTGTCAGGATTGAACTGAATTCTCCATCGACTCGATCCTGTGAGACTTGACCGTTGCCTCGTTCAGTTCAATCTCAGGTTAAATCTGCTCTTCCGATTCGACGAAACCCTCTTGCTTTTTGTTCGTAAATCACACTTTCCTTTAGCTCTCTGTGCGTGATAAATAACGCCCAAACGATGTGCGTAATGAGGAAAGCTGTCGCGCTGTCAATACTGGTTGCAGTGATACTGCTTGCTGTTGCGGTTTTAGCCGAGGCGCAGCAGCCGACGAAAATCCCGCGCATAGGATTTCTCAGTGCTCTCTCCTCTTCCTCCATGTCGGCCCGCACCGAGGCATTCCGCCAGGGACTGCGTGATCTCGGGTACGTGGAGGGGAGAAACATTGTCATCGAGTGGCGATATGCAGAGGAAAAAGCGGATCGCCTGAGGGAGCTTGCGGCCGAGCTAGTGCGTCTCAAGGTAGATGTCATCGTCACAGGTGGTCCCACAGCAACCCGTGTCGCCAAAGAAGCAACTCGCACGATTCCTATTGTCATGGCGTTTGATGATGATCCTGTTGGTTCGGGGTTCGTCGCGAGCCTTGCGCGACCAGGCAGAAACATCACCGGATTATCCAGGCTTGCCCCCGAGATCAGCGGCAAACAACTGGAGCTTTTGAAGGAGATCGTTCCAAGGCTCTCCCGCGTGGCCGTCTTCGGGAATTCGACCAGACCAGGCACCGCACAATCATTGAGAGAGACCAAGCTTGCCGCGGGGGTGTTCGGGGTGAAGCTTCAATACCAAGACGTACTTGGTCCCAAGGATATTGAGACTCTATTCCAGGAGGCACGCAAGGGGCGTGTTGACGCAGTTCTTGTGCTGGAGAGCCCCGTCTTCCTCTCTCATCGAAAACAGATTGCAGACCTCGCGGTAAAGAGCCAGCTCCCGGTGATATACCCCCAGAGCGACTATATGGACGCTGGTTGCCTCATGTTTTACGGCGCGAGCATTATCGACTTATACTGGCGCGCCGCCACTTATGTAGACAAGATTCTCAAAGGCGCCAAGCCGGCTGATCTCCCTATAGAGCAGCCAAAAAAGTTTGAGTTCATCATCAATCTGAAGGCCGCCAAGCAGATCGGTCTAACGATTCCGCCCAACGTGCTGGTAAGGGCGGACAGAGTGATTCGGTAAACTAGCATGAGGCACGACGGAAGAGGCAACGGAAAACTTATGGGCGTTGCTTTATGCGCCTTGCTCTTGGCTCTTAGCTTTTCGGTCGAGGCGCAGCAGCCGAAGAAAGTTGCACGGATAGAATTCCTCGTCCCAGGTTCCGCTCCCAGTTACGGGTGAAGAGCTATCGTAAAATTGGCAGCAGCGGAGTGAGCCCCTCAGCGAGAACGAACAAAAGGAGCCGATATGGAATCTGTTGATCTTTGCTATATGCCCGCTACAGAAATGGCTACAGCCATCCGTCATAAACAACTTTCTCCGGTTGAGGTCATTGACGCAATACTCGCCCGTATTGATCAGGTCAATCCCTGTATCAATGCTTACTGCACAGTGGTCCCCGAGCTTGCACGCCAGGCCGCACGCGAAGCCGAGACGGCAGTGATGCGCGGTGGAGAGTTAGGCTTCCTGCATGGAGTGCCTATTTCGTTCAAGGACTTGACCCCGACGGCTGGCATTCGCACAACCTCTGGCTCCAAGATCTTTGAGCACTTCATTCCTCAAGAGGATGCTCTTGTCGTTCAACGAACCAAAAAAGCTGGGGCAATCCTTGTGGGGAAGACAAATACCCCAGAATTTGGCTGTAAGGCAGTCACTGATAACCGTATCTTCGGCGCAACCCGCAATCCCTGGAATCCCGAGCGTATCGCGGGAGGGTCAAGCGGAGGCGCGGCTGCGGCCTTAGCGACTGGGATGGGTCCTCTTGGAGAGGGAAGCGATCTGGCTGGTTCAATCCGAGTTCCCGCAAGTTGCTGTGGCGTAGTCGGACTCAAGCCAAGCCTTGGAAGAGTGCCGCGCTATCCCAGCGTCAATGGATAGACGACATTCTCTGTAATTGGTCCCATGGCTCGTACTGTGCGAGATGTTGCGCTGCTCTTTCAGGTCATGGCTGGACCTGATGATCGTGACCCTCAGTCGCTGCCAAACACGGGAGAAGATTTCGTGACAGCAACTGAGGCGGGAATACGAGGAGTTCGACTGGCCTGGAGCATTGATCTTGGATATGCCCCAATCGATCCGCTGGTCCGACAGATCACCACAGCTGCCGTCAAGAGATTCGTTGACCTAGGATGCCAGGTTGAGGAAGCAAATCCAGGCTTCGAAAACCCTGATCACCTCTTTCGTGCCTTAACTGCTCCTATGCGTGCAGCCAATTTGAGTAGTTACCTGGATGAGTGGCGCGATCAAATAGACCCAATCCTTCTACAGCGCATCAGCCAGGCTGAGGGAATGACAGCAATCGTTTATGAGCAGCTAACCCAGAAGAGAATGGAGCTATGGCAGATTGCGCGACGCTTCTTCGCCCGTTACGATCTCCTGGTGACCCCAACAGTTGCTGTGCCACCCTTCGCGATTGGAATTAACTACCCTACAGAGATTGATAGCCAGAAGGTAGACTCTCCTCTCAGTTGGATTCCCTTCACGTTCCCATTCAATCTGACAGGTCAACCGGCCATCTCAATTCCCTGTGGATGGACGGATGAGGGTCTCCCAGTAGGATTGCAGATTGTTGGTCGTCGTTTTGCCGACGCCATGGTTCTGAGAGCTGCGGCAGCCTTTGAACGGGCAGCTCCTTGGGCAAATAAGCGTCCAACGCTTAAGTAATCGGGTGGTCGTTTATGCCTAGGCAACGGTCCTAAGGTCGTCGAAAAGGTCTATCAGACGAGGCATGGGACTGTTCTATAGTTGGGAGTTGGTGAAACTGACGCCATTCAAGTGTTCAAAACCAACAAAGAGAAAAGCCTGCTCGTAATGAAGAAATACTTGAGAGGCGCGCCAGCGACGAGACTCTCGGGGAAACCTATGGTTATTCAGTAGCAGGACTCAGAAGTTTCCATATCCCTCGATAGAAGCGATAAAAACAGCCTTGGACATGTTGTCCGATCAGTACCCACAAGCTAAGAGTGTAGATCCTCACGAGGTGGCTGACCTGTCCTTTATGAAGCAGGTGGAAAGTGGCGGCTCGCGGCTAGTTGTCGGCTGCCTGGCGGATCTATTGCCTCACTTGAACGCTTCAGACCGATCGCTGAGGGAATCATTGCACCAGCCCCGCAAGGCTTCCCGTGCCTTCCTTTCAGTTGAAGGCAGATGGTTCCACAGAAAGGTTCCACTTGGGTTTTTTCGCCCGTCTTCTCTGTTGCCCATTAGTAACGTGAGAGGGTTGCCGAAAGCGACCGATCTTGGGTGACAGGTGACAGGTAGTGACGCTGTTTTGGGGAACTTTCTATAAATCATCTTCATAAGGGACTTTGTAGAAACTGCGTCCCCTAGTGTCACCCGTCACCCTGGTTTAAACGTATCCCTTGCGCAACTTGATTGCTCTCAGGCTTTAGGGATAAAACGCTATATGTTAGACCACTCACCACGTTTTTTGCACGAAAGGAAATGACACGATGAAGGCCCAACCGTTTGTTGTAACCCCCAAGGACTACGATCCCGCGTTGAACGTACTCGGCATCAAGGTGACCGTGCTGGCTTCAAACATGGCGACACAAGCCTACGAAATCACCCGGCAGCAGGGCGAGAAGGAAATGGGTCCGCCGCCGCATAGCCACAACTGGGACGAGTCCTTCTATGTCATCGCGGGCGAAGTCGAGTTCACCTGCTCTGGCAAGACCGTAGCATGTCCGCCCGGTACTCTTGTGCACGTGCCCGCCGGCACGGTGCATAGCTTTCGCTATCTTGCCGACGGCTGCGACGTGCTCGAATTCACCGGCCAGGGCGGCATTGCCACACAGATGTTCACGGCCGTCAGCAGGGAGATCCCTCCCGGTCCCTCTGAGATTCCCAAACTGTTAGAGGTGTTGAAGCAAAACGGCGTAACTGGGCAAGCTTGAGGCCACATCGGCACAACAGTCCGTTGGACGGCGAGATCAGAGGGTCAGGCGGTGGAACTTCCCTGGGCCGTTGTACGCATCGCCAATGCGGTCACCAACCTCGCGCTTCTTGCTGGCATTCCGCGGCCTCCATACAACCGCGACAATGCCCTCATAGTTGAGACCAGCGGTCGTCGCTCGGGGAAGCGGCGCCGGATTCCGGTCGGATATCTCGATGACGGCGGCCGAATCATCGTGATAGTTGAAGACGGTTCGCGTGCTCATTGGGTTCGCAACGCGCTTGCAGATGGTGGTCGCCTCAGGATTTTCTTGAGGGGGGCGTGGCGATCGGCCCGGCTTCAAGTCCTCGACGCTGATCCGGAGACGTACCTCAAGCGAATGAATCGAGTGCACGCTGCGTTTGTTCGCCACGAAGCGAGTACTCCAGGTGTTATCGAACTGCTGCCCGATTGAGGCTACGTGGCGCGCCGTCCAATGAGACGCTGCAGACTGAGAGTCGCGCCGCTCACCCAAAGCGTTAGCCCTGAGATTGAACTGATTTCTCCATCAGTAACTGAGTTAACCGCGTCAGCACGTCCACCAGCCGGTACCCCGCGAGAATTATCCGCCTATCAGCAATGCCTCTCGCATTGACAACGTAGCCCGCAGGAAGCACCGGGCCGCTGCGACCATTGGGCAGTCCTCTTCTTGGAGCAAGAAAAACGCTCTGGACAACCGGCAATGAACCGCAGTAAACAGACGGGTATGGCTAAGAAAACGATTGTTGTCTTTCTCGTTAGCTTAGCTCTTGCTTCTCTCCATCTCGCCCAGGCGCAGCAGCCGAAGAAAGTCCCCCGGATTGGACACCTCACTCCTGTCTCCCTTTCCGCTATGGCGTCCCGCTACGAGGCATTCCGTCAGGGACTGCGCGAGCTTAGCTACGTAGAAGGAAAAAACATCGTCATTGATTGGCGATCTGGTGACGGAAAACTCGATCGCCTCCCCGCGCTCGCGGCCGGTCTGGTGCGTCTAAAGGTAGACGTCATCGTTACGGCTGGTCCAGCAGCAACCCGCGCCGCCAAGGAAGCAACGTCTACGATTCCCATTGTCATGGCGCAGGATCCCGATCCCGTTGGCAACGGGTTCGTCGCCAGCTTGGCGCGACCGGGCGGAAACATCACTGGACTCTCCACCCTTGCCCCGGAGCTTAGCGGCAAACGGGTGGAGATTCTCAGAGAGGTCGTCCCTAAGCTCTCTCGTGTGGCCGTCCTCGGGACTTCGACCGACCCAGGCTACGCGCAAGTGATACGAGAGCTGGAACTCGCCGCAAAGGCGTTCGGAGTGAAGCTGCAATACCTAGACGTTTTAGATTCCAAGGAACTTGAGACTGCATTTCGAGTCGCGAGCAAGGGGGGCGCTGACGGAGTCCTTGTGCTAACAAGTCCCGTCTTCACTTCTCAGCAAAGACAGCTTGCAGAGATCGCGGTAAAGAACCACCTGCCCACGATATTCTCCGATGCCCGGTATGTAGAAGCCGGGGGGCTTATGACCTACGGAGTGAGCTTCCTCGACTTGGACCGGCGCGCAGCGGTTTACGTTGACAAGATTTTGAAAGGCGCCAAGCCCGCCGATCTCCCCGTCGAACAGCCGACGAAGTTCGAGTTCATCATCAATCTGAGAGCAGCTAAGCAAATCGGACTGACGATTCCACCGAATGTGCTGGCGCGGGCGGATAAGGTGATCAAGTGACTCTACGTATGACACACGAGACAACACGCAGGAGAAAAATATTTTGCTTTGCTCTATGCGTTTTGACCTTAGCACTTGGATTGTCTGCCGAGGCGCAGCAGCCGAAGAAGGTCCCGCGGATAGGGTATCTATCGACGGGCGATGCAGCTAGTGAGTCCACCCGTGCTGAGGCATTTCGGCTGGCGCTGCGCGAGCGTGGCTACGTAGAAGGACAGAACATCGCCACCGAGTACCGATATGCAGATGGGAAACGCATTATATCGGAGAACAACTGCCGGGGAGTAATTGGGACTGGCCGAAAGACACCTATCTGCAGCGTCGCCTGCGGGAAGTGAAGTGGTACCAAACAGCGAAAAAGTCTGATCGTACAAATTACTCGGTACTCTGATGGAGCCGAAATATTTTCCGTCCGGGCATTGTACCGCGAGACCTATGATCGACGTGCCCCATAGAGACAGAGCCACAAGCACGCCGTCCGCAACGAGTGCGTGGGCGTCCATAGTGCCGAGTGGAGTTGACCAACGCTCCGACGAGTGTGTGATGTCTTTGAGCTTCATGACGCCGACTCCGCAAGGATACACTTACTCAACAAAAAGCGCGTAGCAGTGCGATCGTAAGTTATGTAAT
>Ga0209382_10011857_pt1 | contig 10788 bp, 11 predicted proteins | sample SoiMetdeltSBSDD5_FD_187599 | JGI IMG/M metagenome (GOLD analysis project Ga0209382, IMG submission 187599) | Bulk soil microbial communities from a Populus tree surrounding site in Tennessee, USA - Soil MetaG P. deltoides SBSDD5 (SPAdes) (version 2) | ecosystem: Environmental > Terrestrial >...
GTAGTTGTGGGGAAAGCGAATATGGATGGGTCGGATCGAGCTTCGATCGTCGTGCTGATGGCTAAGGTGGTGGATTGAGCTCCTCAAGAGGTAAACTTGTCTTAGCTCTATGAGTATCACGATAAGCCCAGAGCTTGAGACGACCTTGCGCTCGCGGGCGGAGGCCGAGGGCCTGAGCATCGAAGCTTATCTCCAAAGCCTGCTCAAAGCGGATCAAGCCGCAGAAGATGAGCTGGAAGCTCTTATGCTTGAGGGACTCCACTCCGGTGAACCGATTGAGATCACCCCAGGGTATTGGGAAGAAAAGCATCGTCAATTGGAAGAGCGGCTGAAGCAAAACACCATCCGGTGAGTGGTCGTTACCTTGTTCTCCCAAAAGCTGACCGGGATCTGTCGGAGCAGGGTTATTATTTGCTACTGAAGCCGGGCCTGAGGTTGGCTTGCGCTTCCTCCTCGCCGCCCATGAAACGTTCGCCCTTCTTGCAGTCCAGCTTAGTATCGGATGGCGCCGAAAGATGCGTCATCCCGAACTTGCAGGGCTGAGAATCTTTAGAGTTTCTGGGTTCGCAAAAATCCTGGTCTTCTACCGACCTCGGCTCGACGGAGTCGAAATTATTCGCGTCCTGCACGGCTCACGGGACGTTCGAACTGCGTTGCGTAGCTAGCAGGTACTCTACTTTAGGTTCTTCTCGTCCTTTTCCACCTTGCCGTCTCTCACGTGAATAATGCGATGCGCGTGCAAGGCGATATCGTGCTCGTGAGTGACCAGGATGATGGTGTTCCCCTGCTGATGCAGCCTTTCGAACAGACCCATGATTTCGATACCGGTCGCGGTGTCGAGATTTCCGGTCGGCTCATCGGCCAGCAGGATCGAGGGATTATTCACCAGCGCACGGGCGATGGCGACGCGCTGGCGCTGTCCGCCGGATAGCTCGCTCGGCTTGTGGTACATGCGCTGCTCGAGATCGACGTGCCGCAGAGCTTGCTTCGCGCGCTCCAGCCGGGCCTCCGACGGCGCGCCGCTGTAAATGAGCGGCAGTTCTACATTATGCAGCGAGGTCGCCCGGGCCAGCAGGTTGAACGTCTGGAACACGAATCCGATTTCCTTGTTGCGAATCCTTGCCAGCTCGTCGTCGGTCATTTCGCTGACCAGACGGCCGTTGATGTAGTACTCGCCGCGGGTCGGCGTATCGAGGCAGCCGATCAGGTTCATCAGCGTGGATTTCCCGGAGCCCGACGGGCCCATGATCGCCACGTATTCGCCCTTCTTGATTTCGATCTCGCACCCGGAGACCGCATTGATCTCCTGGTCGCCCATGATGTAGGTCTTCCAGAGATCGTAGGTGCGGATCACGATCCCGTCGCGCTTCAATTGCTCGCCGCGACTCGCCTTCTCGCTGACTGCCTGTGCCATTCGCGCTCCTTCTAGCCTGCCGCTTTCAATGCCGCTTCGTTATCCACGCGGATTCTTGCCTGATTCTTCAAAGTGCGGATCACTTTGAAGCTTCCGGTGACGATCTGGTCGCCTTCATTCAATCCACTCAGTATCTCTATATCCGTTGCGCCGGCGATCCCGGTTTCGACTTTCCGGAAGATGGCTTTGTCGCCCGACAGGACGAACACGCCCTGCACCTCTTCCTTCGCCGACTCGGCCGGAGCGTTCGGCTCCAGGTCTCTCTTCTGCCGGATCGTCAGCGCCTGAATCGGCGCAACCACGACGTGCTTGCGCGTGGCGGTGGTCACCTTCGCCGTGCAAGACAGTCCGGGGCGAATCTCGTCCGGCGGATTGTCCAGAGCGACGATTACTTTGAAATCCTTGGCCTCCTGGCTCGAAATCATGCTCTGCGACGCGGCCAGTCCCGTGGAGCGCAGAATCGCCGTATTTCCGATCTCAATGACATGGCCGTGGAACACGCGCCCTGGAATCGCGTCGATCGTGATATCCGCCTTCTGATCCAGTTTGACGTTCACAATGTCGGTTTCGTCCACTTTAACTTCGGCGGTGATGAGGGACATGTCGGCGATGGTCATGAGCAGGCTTCCCGGCGTGTTCTGAATACCCATGACCGCGGTCTCGCCTACCCTGACGGGAAGATTGGTGACCATGCCGTCCAGCGGCGCGAATGAGTAATGTCTCTCCAGCACGTCGTTGACACGGGTCAGCATCGCCTGATTCTGCGCGACTCTTTTCTGGACAGCGGAAAGCCTCGCGGCCGTTTCCGCACGGCTGGCTCGCGCCCCGACAAGCCGGGTCTCGGCTTCCCGAACCGCCGCGCGCTGGGCGTCTAACCCCGATTTCTTCTGGTCATACTCCTGCCGGGCGATCAGCTTGGCTTCGAACAATTCCTTGGCGCGCTGGAAATCCACTTCGGCGCGCTCCAGCTCGGCGCGGGTCCGATCGATGGACGCCTGAAGCGTCAGCATGTTGTCATCGGCGGCCTTGAGTCCCGCTTCCGATGCGGCCGACTCCGCTTGCGCCGATCCTACTGACGCTTGCTGGGCGGTCACTTCCGCCTGCGGCTGCACCGATTCCAGCTTCGCCAGCAACTGCCCTTTTCGGACGCGGTCGCCTTCTTTTACTAGGATTTCGGTGATGCGACCCATGGCATTTGCGCCGATGTTGACGTAATTGCGCGGCTTGATTTCTCCGGAAGCAGTCACGATGGCGGCCAGATCCTGCCGAACGACACGTCCGGTCTGGACGGGCACTATTCCGCGCTTGCTGTAACTAATACTGGCGTAAACAGCCGCGCTGATAGTTACAAACAAGGCGACAGCCAGTGAGATTTTCCACTTGAGTTTCAAGGGCTTAAATAACGATTATAACGGATTCACCGCGAAGCGATATTCATGCACCGGCTCGCCGCCGATCAAATGCTCCTGAATGACGCGCTCGAGCACCGCCGGCGTGCAGGAGTGATACCAGACACCCTCGGGATAGACCACAGCGATCGGACCCTGCTCACAGACGCGAAGGCAGTTCGCTTTTGTCCGGTAGACGCAGCCATCACCCTGGGTCAGGCCAAGCTCGTTCAGACGCTTCTTCAGGTAGTCCCAGGATTCGCAGCTCTCCTCGCGAGTGGAACACTTCGGGGTCGACTGGTCGGCGCACAGGAAAATGTGGCGCTTGATTTTCCCGATCCCCAGCTTAACGAGGCGCTCCTGATCCATAAGGTTGAGAATAGCAGCACAGGGCGCTACGATAGCTAACACTCCGATGCGCAAACTCACCCTTACACTCGCCCTATCCGCTGCGTGCTTGCTGGCGCAGGCGCCTGACAAGGAAGCCGGCATGAAAGCCGACCTCGCCGGCCAGATCGACGCCATGAAGAAGCAGGCGCAAGTCATGGTCGATACCGTATTCAGCTACGGCGAACTCGGCTTTCAGGAGTTCGAGACTTCCAAGTATCTGACGGGCATTCTCGAGAAAGCGGGTTTCAAAATCGAGCGCGGCATCGCCGGGATTCCGACTGCCTGGGTCGCGAGCTGGGGGCAGGGCAAGCCCGTCATCTCGCTTGGCTCCGATGTCGACGACATCCCACAGGCATCGCAGAAACCCGGCGTCGCCTGGCAGGAGCCGGTGATTGAAGGCGCGCCCGGCCATGGCGAGGGGCACAACTCGGGAGTCCCGCTCAACATTGTCGCCGCGCTGGCAGTGAAGAAGGTAATGGAGCGCGAGCGTCTGCCCGGCACGATCCGGCTGTGGCCTGGTATTGCTGAAGAGCAACTCGGCACGAAAGCCCACTATGTTCGCGCGGGCATGTTCAAGGATGTCGACGTGGTGCTGTTTGCCCATGTCAGCAATAACATGAACGTGTCCTACGGTCCGACGACTGGCACCGGCATGGTATCGGTCGAATACATGTTCAAAGGCGAGAGCGCGCATTCGGCCGGAGCGCCCTGGCGCGGCAAAAGCGCGCTCGACGCCGTGGAGCTCATGAATATCGGCTGGAACTACCGCCGCGAGCATCTGCGGCTCGGCCAGCGGTCACATTACGTAATTACGAACGGCGGCGATCAGCCCAACGTCGTGCCACGCAACGCCTCGGTCTGGTATTTCTTCCGCGAAGCCGACTACGACCACGTCATGGACCTTTGGCGTGTCGGCGACAACATGGCCAAGGCTGCCGCCCTGATGACCGATACGACTTTCAGTTCACGAGTTCTAGGGACTGCCTGGCCCGGGCATTTCAACAAACCGATCGCCGAGGCGATGCACCAAAACATGAAGAAGGTCGGCCTGCCGCAGTGGTCCGACGAGGACCAGACTCTCGCGAAGGCATTTCAAACCCTGATGAAGGTTCCCGTGAAAGGGTTATCGGCCACGGTTCCGGACTTGAGAGTCCCGCGCGGCGAAACGGCGGGTGAGGAAGGAGGCTATTCGGGTCCGACCGGCGGCGGCTCCGATGACATTGGCGACGTTTCGTGGAACGTCCCCACCGTGACGCTGCGCTTTCCGTCGAATATCCCTGGAGGACCCGGCCACAACTGGGCGAACGCCATCGCCATGGCGACTCCGATCGCCCACAAGGGCGTCATCGCAGGAGCCAAGGTGCAGGCAATGACGATGCTAGACATCCTGCTCCATCCCGAGCTCGTTAAGAACGCCTGGGACTACTTCAACAACGTTCAGACGAAGGAAATGAAATACAAGAGCTTTCTGCGTCCGGAGGATCAGCCGGCGATCTGGCTTAACAAGAAAATCATGGATGAGTACCGTCCTAAAATGAAGGCCTTGTACTACGATTCATCCAAGTACGACACCTATCTGGAACAGCTTGGGATCAAGTATCCGACGGTAAAATAAGATAGGATAACTCGCTATGAGCATCTCACGACGCAGGTTCCTCGAAAGCACGGCGATGGCGGGGATCGCCGCCGGCGTATCGAATGCCACCGAGACTACCAAGCTCCCCACTCGCGTGCTGGGGAAGACCGGAGCGCGCGTGTCGATTCTCGCCATGGGCGGCGGCAGCCGCTTTTGGATCAAGTACAAGGACGAAGACAAGGGTCTCGAAGCGCTCAATCGGGCGTTCGACCTTGGCATCACGTACATGGACACTGCTTACGCTTACGGCAATGGTGTAAGCGAGACGCGCGTCGGCAAGGTCATGAAGACGCGCCGCAAGGAGGTCTTTCTCGCAACGAAGGTACCGGCCAGAGCGGGCGATGAGGCGATGCGGATCATTGACGGCAGTCTGAAGCGGCTGCAGACCGATCAGGTGGATCTGATCCACATCCACTCACTCACCGATGACAACGATTTGGCCAAGGTCGAAGCAAAGGGCGGCGTGCTGGAGTTACTCCACAAGCTGCGCGATCAGAAGGTGACGCGCTTCATCGGAATCACAAGCCACACCGATCCGGCCGTGCTCGCCAAGGCTCTCGAGCGCCATGATTTTGATTGCACGCAAATGGCGCTGAATGCGGCGCTGGTCGGGATGAAGAACTCAAACGTTCCTGGCGATATGGCAATCGACGCCGGGGGCAAGCCGAGCTTTGAAACGCTCGCTCTTCCGGTCGCCAACCGGAAGAAGATGGGCGTGATTGCGATGAAGGTCTACGCGCAAGACGGCCTCGCCGGTCAGGCGCCGTCGGAAAAGCTGCTGTACTACGCGCTGTCGCTGCCGGTGTCGCTCGCAGTGGTGGGCATGCCGACGATGCAAATGCTGGAGCAGAATGTGGCCATGGCGAAAGGCTTCAAGCCCATGCCGAAGCGGGAAATGCAGGAGCTGTCGAAGGTTCTGTCCGACAAGAACAAGATGGCGCTGGACCGCTACTTCAGCAATCACATCGACGCGTAGAATTTTAGAACGAACAAGCTAAAGCTTGTTCCACAGTAGAGTCGAAGCCACTGTTCGTTCTAGTTCATTCAATCAGTGTCTTTAAAGGATCGATCGCGGGTTTCGGGTACTGCAGCTTCATCTGCTCCAGCGCCTCGACTACAATCTGCACGATAGCCACATTCCGGAACCACTTCTTGTTCGCCGGGATAACGTACCAGGGGGACTGCTCGGTGCTGCACTTCCTCAGCGCGTCCTCGTAGGCCGCCATGTAGTGATCCCATTTTTTATGTTCTTCCAAATCCGCCGGATTCACCTTCCACCACTTCGTGGGATCGGCAATACGTTCTTCGAGGCGCTTCTTCTGCTCGTCCTTACTGATATGCAGAAAAAATTTGATGATCTTGCACTCGTTCTTGTCGAGCACACGCTCGAATTGATTGATTTGGTCATATCGCTCTGACCAAACCGATTTCGGAACCAGCCCGTGGACGCGAACGATCAGGACATCCTCATAGTGGGAGCGGTTGAAGACAGTGACATGTCCCTTCCCTGGCACACCCTTATGCACCCGCCAGAGGAAATCGTGTGAGAGTTCCTCATCGCTGGGGGCTTTGAAGGACGTCACGGTGCAGCCTTGAGGATTCATGCCGGTCATCACGTTCCGGATCGTGCCGTCTTTTCCGCCGGCGTCCATCGCCTGCAATACGATCAGCAGAGCGTGCTTCTTCTCCGCGAAGAGCACCTCTTGGAGCTCGGCCATGCGGGTTTTGTGTTTGAGCAGTTCTTCCGTGGCTTTCGCCTTGTCGTATCCGTGCGTAGCGTCGGGATCGCGGCTTGACAGCTTCACTTTCGAGCCCGGCTTGACGAGCAATCTGGCGGCGTTCATGCTGGCGCGAAACTAGCGTGGAATCCCGGGTGAACCATGTGCCGCAACGGCAGCGTAGCAACGGGACCAGCGGCCACACGCGCCGCGTCGAAGATCAAAACCTCAGCTTTCTTTTCGCTCGTGTTGAGCCGCTGGATGATCACCGACCCGTTCACGTAGATCGGTTCGCCTCCGAGATAACATCCCGGCCCGGCCTGATAGATATCGTCGACCGCCCCGCGCGACCAGGAGCCATGCGCGAGCTGGTCGAAAAACTTCCGGCCCGCCGCTCCTGCCGACGAAATGCCGAGCATCCAGAACTCGTCGTACTCCGATCCGGAAAGGCTCGTGTCGATCGCCGGAAAGTCCGGCGAGCGATCGTAGTCCATCACGCGGCGCTCGATCAGCGATCTATTCTCCACATCCACAATGTAGCGTACCGGCCGGCATGGGCTTACCGTCGCGAACAGATCCGGGATCGGCTGATACTCCGGATAGACCGGCGCTTCCAGCTCCAGAATATCCACCATGAGCCGGTTTCCGTCTTCGAAAGCATTGATAAGGTGCAGGCAGTAGCCTTCTCCGGTCAACACCTCGAAAGCCTCTTGCTTCGATTCCCGCGCCGTCACCAGGATCCGGCTTCCGAGTTCCGGCTGCCAGCAAAGTGACTCCATGACCGATACGCCGCCCCAGAACTTGGAGAAATCCATGAGCAGCGGACTAAAGAAAAATACGACGTGATTTCGCGTCATGCCGAAATCGTGATTGGAGTGCGGATATTTGAGCGGATGACGGCGGCGCCGGATCTGCTGCCCGCGTTCGTCGAACTCGTAGACATTCACCATCGGCTTGTCGGCCGAGTAGGAGATGCCGAAGTTGACCATGTGCCCGGTTACCGGATCGATCTTGGCGTGCGCTGCGAACGGGCTCACGTGGTTGAGCTTGCCATGGAAATCGTACTCACCGCGTGTCTCGAGGGTCACCGGATCGAGCTCGTAGGGCAGCGTCTGCTCGCCGAACGCCAGCACCGATCCGGCGAACGGGTAAACACTGACATTAACCGGCGGCTCGAGCATAATGCCGCCGCGTAGACGATCGCCTTCAAACGCGGTCCCGAAGCCGCGATACAGGAATTGGCCGGCAGCATCCTCATCCTCCAGCTTCCTGGTGCGGATGAAACGGTTCGTAAAGCGCACTCCATCGGCTTCGAACCGCAGCGCGCAAATCATGCCGTCGCCATCGAGCCAGTGCTTGTACGTCATTCCAGCCCGCTGGAATCGCGCCGGCCCATTGACATAGTGCGTCCCGCGCAGCTTCTCGGGAACCCGGCCGCTGATGCCGGTTATGGAGTAGGAATCCTCCACCGCGTCGAAGAGAAAACAGCGCTCTAGTCCCGGACTCATGCCACTACCGTTGCGGCCTGCTTTCCGGCCCGCATCTGCTCCGGATCGAAGCGGATTCCGCGCAGTTTGATGCTGCTAATGAACTCGGGCGTCTCGCCCAGCATGGGATCGCCGAGTACGGTCGCGTGCACCTGCGCCACGATCCAGCGCGCATACTCCTTGAGGCTGTTGAACTGCCCTTCCAAAGCCTCCATCGCCTCTTCGCGCGTCAGGCCGACCTTGTAGAAGAGCTTCTCGGAATCGCGCAGCGGAATCATCTCGTAAAAATCGTTCACCGCCGCTGTCCGCTCCGGAGGAAGGTTGGCCTTCTTCCAGTGATAGAAATCGCTCAGGAATTTTTGCAATTCCTGATTGATCGGACCGAGCCGCCCAAACTTTCGCAGGAAAAACGCGATGAACTCTTCGTCGGTGAAGAGATCGTTGATGAAGGGCAGCACGTAGAAGCCGAAGTAGATCGCCAGCTCCCACCCGTATTTCAGCGTGAACGCCTGCCGATCGCCCAGACAATCGTAGCTGACCGCATACGAAGGCACGTAGGCCTCATACATCACCCGCATGACGATCTCGTGTGTGCGGCATTTGCGCTCGAGGTCGGTGCGATCCTTCGTCAGGATCGCATCGACAATCAGCGTGTTGTAAATCGAGATCAGATCGCTTCCGGGGCTGTACAGAGGATCGGAGAAGCGGCCGGCTTCGCCTGTCATGGCCCATTTATTCGCGCTGAGGGTCTGCTGCGCGTCGTAGGAGTAATCGTAAAAGCGGCCCTCGTCGAGCACTTTTCTATGCGGCAAATCCCGCGCGAACAGAGGCCATTCACGGCAGGCGTAATCGAGCATCTTTCGCGCCGTGGACACCTCTTCGGACGGCACGACCGACTTATCGTAGACCAGACCCAGGCTCGTTTTGCCGTGCAGCGGAATCACCCAGAACCACCGTCCCTCGCCGCAAAAGTGGTTGGTCGCCAGGAAGTAGGGAAAGTTGCCCTGCTTCATCCGGTCGCGATTGACACGAACCTGTTTCCGTGTCCGGTCAGTCAGCTTTTCGATGTTGACCAGACCGTCCACCCAGCACCAGGTGGACCCGTGGCGGATCGGATTCTCGCGCATTAGTCCGAGCTTGCGTTTGAGAAACTGCCCCCGGCCGGAGGCATCCACCAGCCACTCGCAATGGACTTCCTTTCCTGAGAATCCGACGCGATGCGGACCACCCTCGACAATGTCAGCTTCGAGCTTCTCGATGCCGCCCTCGAAATGAAAGCGCGGATTGTCGCGGCATACCTTGAGAATGTGCGCTTCGAGCAGATTCCGGTCGAGCTGGAATGTCGCGATGTTCGACCCAAGCCGGATAAATGATTTGTTGTAGTCTTCGAGCGACCGGTTCGCCAGCCCCTGCGTCTTCCACTGAAATCGCAAATTGTATTTCAGGTAGTGTTCACAAAGGAGATGCTCTTCGAGATCGAGAACCTTGGAAAGATAATGGCCGCTCAACTGAACCAGCGATTCCCCCACCTTTTGCGTCGGACCAGGCGGTTCAGCCCGTTTGTCTAGAAGCAGAACGGTCTTATCGGTGTAGAGAAGAACGTGGCGCGCTAGAGTTAAGCCTGCCAGCCCGGCGCCGACGATCGTAACATCGTAAGAAGTGCCTAAATTGGGTTGCACCCAAGCATTTTAGCATGAGGCTAGTGAACTACCGGACCAGGGATCACCTTCGAATCCGACTGAAATTTCCGAAAATTCCGGAAAGTCAAGTCCTGCTCCATATTTAGCTTTTTAATCAGGCCCACTCTTGCCGCGAGTGATATTTTCATGCGACGCGGCAGCCAGACCTCGTCATTCACGCGGACCTGTTCCATGTACATGTGCGCGCCTTTCGCCAGCCGGAAAACAAACCATCCCCAGGAGATGTTGTCGATCACTTCGGCGTCGACCCGCACCCAGTTCAGATCCGCTTTATCGATCCAGAGCGTCGCTTTCAGTTTAGGCAGGAAGATTCTCGCTTCCGAGCTTTTCGGCCGATACCCGGCGCGTGGTGTGGCGTCAATCACGTAAGCCGGCCGCGAATCCACCAGTTCCTCGCCGCGGAATCGAAAATCGAAAGCGTCGGGAATCTCTTGCAGCACATTGCGATTCCGACCCGGCTTCCTGTCGTATTCAGCCATCCGGTCCGCTTTCTGCGCATCGGTCTCATGCCGGCGTTCTTCGATGCTTCTGCGAAGCTTTTCCTGCTCGCGCGTCTCCTCATCAGGAGGCAGCGGACGATCGTTGCGCTCGATCAGCCGCCGATAGGACGAGCCTTCGAGCATCGTAATGTCCCAAGTCTTCGAAAGCTTTGATTTGATCTCGCCATTAGGACCGCGCTGCAACTCCTCGGTCCGCTGCAGGAACGTGTAGTTGCGGCCTCGCTTTACATTTTCTGTGGCGACGGCTACGGAGCGTTTGATAATATCCAGCGGATCGGGCTGGGTGGCTAAACACGCCAACGGCGAAAGTAGAACCAGGAGATAACACCGCCTATGGGCGTACCACATGCTCGTTTGACGGGCCATGCTTGAAGCCGGTTTCCGACCGGTGTGTAACGTGGTTAAAAGAATAAGTATTTTCGCCACTGATCGTCGCTCTTGCCGAGCAGACGCATCAAGTGGCGGCTGGTATGAAGACTGAACGGACGCGGCTGCCGCGCCAATTTCATTCCCGCTTCTTCCGGTGTGCGGCTGCCCTTCCGGTTGTTACACGGA
>Ga0209382_10011858_pt1 | contig 10788 bp, 10 predicted proteins | sample SoiMetdeltSBSDD5_FD_187599 | JGI IMG/M metagenome (GOLD analysis project Ga0209382, IMG submission 187599) | Bulk soil microbial communities from a Populus tree surrounding site in Tennessee, USA - Soil MetaG P. deltoides SBSDD5 (SPAdes) (version 2) | ecosystem: Environmental > Terrestrial >...
GCGCAATCTTCTACAACATCTACCCCATCGGGTTCTTCAATGCCCCGCGTGAGAACAGTGGGCGATCTGCTGCTGTGCCGCGTCTGGCTGCGCTGCGCGATTATTATGATCATCTTGCCGGGTTGGGCGTGACTGCGTTGTACCTCGGCCCGATCTTCGAAAGTCACACCCATGGGTACGATACGATTGACTACTTCAGTGTAGACCGCCGCCTCGGTGACGTGCCGCTCCTTCGGCAGATCATCAGTGAACTACATGAGCGTGGAATGCGGGTGATTCTTGATGGAGTGTTTCACCACACTGGGCGGGGGTTCTTTGCCTTTCGCGATTTGATCGAGAACGGGCGCGATTCTCAATACAAGGATTGGTATTTTCTCAACTGGGGTGCAGACAGCGGCTACGGCGATGGCTTCAGCTACGAGTGTTGGGAAGGATTTGAAGAACTGCCCCGACTGAATCTTGATAACCCAGCAGTACGCGAATATTTGTTTGCGGTCAACAAGATGTGGTTAGGCGATGTCGGAATCGATGGATGGCGGCTCGACATGGCCTATAAGATTAATCCGACCTTCTGGTGGGGGTTTCGCCGCCTCTCGAAGGAACTTCGATCCGACTGCTTCCTCGTCGGTGAAGTCATTGGCGGGGATTACCGAACGTGGGTCGCATCTGATCTGCTGGATTCAGGGACAGATTATCAACTGTATAAGGCGCTGTGGAGTTCGCTCAACTCGAAGAATTTCTGGGAACTCAAAGCTGTATTGGAGCGCGCGCATCATACGGAGTTCGGTTTGTATCAAGACCTATCCATGCTGACGTTCCTCGGTAATCATGATGTGAACCGGATTCTCTCTCAGCTTGAGGATAGGCGTCATCTATACGCGGCGCTGATCCTGCTTCTCAGTTTGCCAGGGATTCCGTGCCTGTACTACGGAGATGAGATCGGGATGACGGGCGAAGTCAAGGGGCCACAAGGCGATTATCCCGTGCGGCAGCAGATGCCCGCGCCCGATGGAGCATGGCCGAATGCGGATCGAAGCTTGTATCGGGAAACGGCGAAACTCACGGGGATTCGCAAGGCGCATCCCTCGTTGATCTACGGGCGGTTTGCCGCATTAGAAACAGGCTACCAGACCTTTAGCTTTCTCCGCGAACATCCTCGCGAGGCAGCAGTGGTCATTGTCAACGCCGGGGACAAAGCCGCTCAAATGGAAATCGCAATCGGACGGGAAGGGATTCCTGACGGCGTGGTGTTTCACGATTTGCTAGACGATGACCGCCCAACTTTTACGGTTTCGGGTGGAACCCTAGTGGTGGATGAATTATATCCACATTGGGGTCGGGTATTAATCGCCGAGAGATAACTTAACTTAGCAAGAGGGCAGCCAGTTAGCTGCCCTCGATTTTTATGTTCAGTTAGAGGATTGCTGGATCGGGTTCCGGTATCACAATAGGATGCGGGATAGGCCACAGGACGCGGCTCGGCTGGCAATTGTGCGGCGTGAAATCCCACATGCGGGTGAGATCGGTGGTATAGGCCGCGCAGCGAACAATTGCAATTGGAATTTCATGGCTCACCACAATCACCCGGCGGCTGATGTGCAGATTCGCAATATCATCCAACGCGGCAAATACACGGCGGGCTGCCTGCGCCATTGTCTCTCCACCGGGCGGGCGCATCTCGAAGGGAGTCTCGTACATACGGCGGTATAAATCGCCATACTGCGCCTTGATGTCAGGGTACATCATACCCTGCCACAAGCCTTGATCGAACTCACGGAGCCGAATGTCGGTACGAATCGGCAGGTTGAGACGGGCTGCGATGATCTCTGCCGTCTCCAGTGCGCGATGCTGATCACTGCTGTAGATCACTTCAGCATCGACCTTCGCCGCATATAACTCGCCTGCTGCAATTTGAGCCTGTACCCAACCGTTCGCATTCAACGGCGGCTCAACAGTTGTGCCCTGGCAGCGGCCTTCGTCGTTCCACACACTGCGCGCATGCCTGATCAGCACTAGATCAGCGAACATGGCTGCCTCCCTGATTGACGCTGCAAGGTCACGTTTGATTTGGAAAGAACATCAACACCCTTTGGTCAAAACCGGATCAAGGATACTTTTCCCATCCACTTCATAATATCACCCAAATGGGCGAAATAGATCAATCAGTGATTATCCCACTAGCGGCGAAGCGCGCGAACGATAATCAGAAGCAGGACAGCACCGACAAATGCGGTGATAATCGGCCCAAGCAAGCCGCCGATCTGAATGTTTAGCAAGCTGAACACGAAACCACCGATGAATGCGCCGATCACACCAACGATAATATCTCCGACCAGCCCAAAGCCCCTGCCGCGAATGACCTTTCCAGCCGCCCAACCTGCTATCAGACCGATGATGAGGAAGATGATTAACTGTGTGAGATCCATTGTAGTGACTAACCTCCGAGGGATAGCGACGAGTAATAGGTGATGAGTTCTGAGTAAAAACAAGGGACTACTAAGGCAATTGTAGACCCAAAAAGAAAACCCGGCTCAAGAAGCCGGGTTGCGATGACAATAGAGTCCCCGAAGAGTCTAGTACATCGTGACTTCCATGTTAGCGATCTTCGAGCGTAGGCCAACCATATCAGCAAGGTTGCGGTCGATTACCGTTTCGACGGCTGACTTATCGGCATCTTTCAAGCTGCCATTCTGCGATGTCACTGTAGCGGTGGCGATGAGCGGCTGATCGAGCGGATGACCGATCTGGCTGAGGATGTAGACCTGTGCCTCACGGACGGCAGGAACGCTATCGACAATATCCTGCGCGATCAGCAGAGAGAGGACATTGTAGAGCTTGCCGACATGGCTGATCGGGTTCTTGCCCGCAGCCGCTTCGAGTGACGCGGCACGGAAGGGCGCAATCACACCAGTGACGCGGTTGCCGCGCCCTACGGAGCCATCATCGCCCATCTCGGCGCTTGTGCCCGTCAGAGTCAGATACACATTGCTCGTACCTTCGTCGTCGGCGGTATTCACATCAATGTGGATCGGGCGCTTGTCCAGCTTCGCGGAGAAGGTCTGCACCGACTGGCACACGGCAGCCTTGATTTCGCTGTACTCGGCGGCGTCCTTGATCTGCGGCGCAATGAAGGGGACAGCACAGGTCAGGGTGATCGCATCGCCGCGACGCATGCCCATTACCTTCACGTCTTCGCCGATGGGGAATTGTTTCAGTAGATCGTAGTTAATGTATTGGCAGGTCTCGTAGACGGCGTGCTCCAGACCTGAACGAGGCCAGTGCGCCGCACCAAAGCTGGTATCGTTGGCGGTTATTTCGTGGACAGCGTGCATCAGTTCGCTGGAACCATGTCCGGCATAGCAGTCGATCACACAATGCACATCTGGATCGAGGTATTTCATTGTCTCACGGATGTGAGCCTTGGCAGCGTTAATCGCGAGGGTGTCCATTGGGATATGCGTGCCATCGGGAGCAACAGGCGTGCCACGACCCGCAATCTGGATGCGGATGGGCTTGATCATCTCACCCACGCCGTAGTCTACGTGCGTCTCCCCAGCAACAAGCTGCACCTTGTCGAAGTTGTGATGCAGAGGTGCGCCTAAATGCTCAATACACCACTTTGTATATTCAACGGAGATTCGCTCAGCGATGCCATCGCAAAGGCTGTCGGGATGGCCGATGCCTTTACGCTCTACAATCTCAACCGGACGATCTTCAATCCAAGTTCCGGCGGCCTCCGCCACCACGATATTCCGCTTTGTCATTGCTTTCTTTTCTCCTGTCCCGGCATGTTATGGAACGAAAAGCGCCTCATCGCAGTATCGAGGAGGCGCGCGGCAGGACAAGTCTGGGGCGGCTCCTCTCATCTTCCAGAGTCTGTCTGCCGGAGTTGGCACCTTTCCACCGACGGCGATTGCGCCGTTGATGAGGGGTTGCCGAGGTTTCGTAGGGCCGGTCCCTCCACCTCTCTGGATAAGAGGACGGTTTTCGTTCACCGTCATTTATGAAGTTGGGCGCGAGTTTACCGTGCGGTGGGGGGCCTGTCAACTGGCTAATTGATGCTTGTGCTGGCGATTTTGTGGTTTAATGGGGTTGCCTGTCACTGTGTATCGATAACGGATATGAAGGACAATCGAGGCGAACAACATGAACTACAGTGTCAATCTTCTCTCTGACGAGCCAATTATCACTGCTATTTGCGAAGAAGGTTTCAAGTTAGGCGCGGATATGATCCCGATGATTCAGGATATGAGGGCGATTCTCGATGCGGCCAACAGCGAGCATTTGATCATATTTGATTTGGAGCATGCGACCTTTGGGCTGGACGACATTATCTCAGTAGCGAATATTGTTAATCATCCGGAGATTTCAATTGCTGACCATCCTCAAGTAGCCGGAATGATCGTCGTTTCTACGAACAAGGTTATTGCACTTGGTGCAAAGGGAATGAACACACCTGCGTTCAAGAACTTCTCCCTGCCACTGTTCGCGACACTAGATCAGGCGCTAGTATATGCTCGCACCAGAGTCGCAGAAGGGCTTTAGGGGTGTTTGTAATGACTCTGTGGGTGATGGCCGAGTATGTAATCTGCAATCAGACGTGCGGCAAGTTGATTCCCCGGTACGTTCCAGTGGACATCAGCGAAGTTGTAGAGGTCTTGCCCGCGCAGCGTGACCTTGCGATATGGATAGTAGAGGTTCAGTAACTCAATATGATTCCTACCTGCAAAGTCTTCCATCAGGTGCATCTGATCGCTAACATGCTGGTTCATCTCGACAAAGGTTCGCGGCGGCTGTGTTCGTGCAAGGAAGTTATTGACCTCAACAGATTCCCACAGGCGACCCCAGGCAAGGTGTTCTTTTGTGGGAATGTAGACCAGCAGAAATCGCCCGCCTTGTGATTCGACGCGCTGCTTGAGATCGAGAATCGCCTCAGTTGTTTCAGACCATTCGCGGGATTGTTCCATTTCGTCGCGAGTGACACTAAGCGCACGGATATGAACGTCGAAGAAAATAGTCTCGAATGTGTTTTCTTCGGTATAGACAGTCATCGGATAGACGCACTCTTTATCGGTGGGGGATTGCGACTTGCGGGTTTGCCCCATCCAGTAGGCGAGCATGTGTGGTAGGATCAGCCTATCCAAACCGTGCACATCTTTCAGATTGTATTCGAGCCAGCTCAGCCCTGAGTCCTTGCGGCGCTGGTATTCCTCGACATTGAATTGATCGTTGCCCTCGAAGTACATCAAAATGACCCACTTCGGATTGGTTTGCAGCCCATACTTTCGGATGGCGGCGGTTTCGGAGAGCGGCCCCCAGCCATCCATGCCGAGGTTGTACGTGCTCATCCCGGTGTAGGCGGCGAGATCAACGTACCAAAAATCGGGTGAGAAGGGCTGGCTGAAGGAATCTCCGCTCATTACGATGTCATAGCGATCCGCGAGGGGCATAGGATTCAACAAGCCGTGCTGATCGGCGTTGAGAGTAAGGGTGAAGGACTCATCGCGAGGCGGCGCGCACGTTTCATCCTGTGCACCGATGACGGCTGGATCGGCGGGATTGAATGGCCCTTCGTGATGATAGCCGGAGCGATAGGTGTAGCCTAACTCAAGTGGCTTGTCGTAGGCATACCACCATTGACAGTACTGACCAAGTACAACGGATGTAGTGCAAGCGTCGAGGGGGATGGCCTGTGGCAAGAGACGCAAGCCGATCTCAAGTGCGACTGGGATTAATGCAAGCGAGATTAGCGTAACAGCTACAATTTGGATAATGGTGCTGCTGCGGCTCGATTGGGGCGGTACTTCAGGGGTCGAATCGGCTTGCATAGGCTCAGTTCGTGGGGCACGCAAGGGTCAGATCGTATCGCATTCTAACTTGCTTTCGTGGTATCATGCCAGCCTGCAAAGGCAGCAGGTCAGCAAGTCAGCTAACAATAACAGCAACGGCTAGAGGTAAGATGGCTGAATCGAGAATTGTGAGTGTATTTGGGAGCGCTCAACCCAAACCGGAGACTCCTAGATATGAGGAAGCATATCGAGTAGGGGAGCTGCTGGCGGAGCATGGGCATACGGTCATGACAGGTGGCTATGCGGGCACAATGGAAGCGACCAGCAAAGGTGCGAAGGAGGCGGGCGGACACGTGATCGGCGTGACGGTCGGCCAGATTGAGCGGAAGTTCGGCACGAAGAAGAACCCGTATGTGGATGAGGTTATTCACTACGACACGCTGTATGACAGGCTGCATCATCTCGTCGCGAAATGCAGTGCCGCGATTGCACTTCCGGGTGGGATCGGAACGTTGAGCGAAGTGGCTCTCACATGGTCGATGATACAAATTGACGAGATCGAACGGATGCCGTTCATTCTGCTCGGTGCGCGCTGGCACGATGCTATCACACGATATTATGGGGACGGGGAGTTCATCCGTGCGGAATATCTGCATCTTCTAAATTTCGCACAGTCACCGGAAGAGGCTGTTACGATGTTGGATGCGTGGAAGTAGCCAAATGCGACGAACACTTGCATGCATTGGCGCGATCTTCGCAATCTCAGCGTGCAGCAAAGGCCCGGTCACTGCAACTGTTACTAAAACGACGGGAGGCATGTTGCCATCGGAACGGGCGGAGACGCTTACACCGACACCAACTCCAACCCCTGCACCGACGAGCACATCGACGCCAAGCCCTACTCCCGGCCCATCCCTTGAAGAGTTGATAGGAACTCCAAATGCGCTGGCTGCTGCTGCCAATCTCGATGCGGCCAGCGTTCAATTCAAATCTCTGACGGATTTATACACAAATCGTGCTGAACCCTGGATGGGACTAGCAGGATTAGCGCTCAGGCAAGGGGACACTGCCAGCGCCCTTGACTATCTGAGGGAGGCAGTCGAAGCCGAGCCGACAAACCTGGATGCATATAGACAGCTTGCGCTCCTGCAAGAGCAACTCGGTCTTTACGAAAACGCGGCGCGAACTTATGGAACGATGCTCCATCAGCGCCCGAATGACCCCGATATACTTGTGGCGCGAGCGACGGCGAATGCGCGTCTGGGGTTTGCCGAAGATGCAATCCGCGATTTAGAGGCGGCGCAGGCAGTCGATCCATATCGGCAATATGCGTGGCTGAACATCGCGGCGGCGTCGGCGGGCGGACGGTTTTACGAAGCGGCGGCCCAGATCGCAGACGTCGGGTTGGAAGCAAATCCCGATATGGTAAGCCTACAAGTTGAGCGGGGGCTGGCGCTGCTGGCGCTGGATCAGCAGGCGGAAGCGTTAGATGCATTTTCGACGGCAATCCGGCTTGACTCGAATAACACTCGTGCTTATCACTGGCGGGGGCGCGTTCTTGCGGCGATGGGTCAGAGCGACAAAGCGATTTCCGATTTCAAGCGGGCGGGTGAACTCGGCATTCAAGAAGGCATAGAAGGTACGAGCGAAGGCTATGAGGCGATGGCGGACGCTGCCGACCTGCTGGCGCAATCCGGCAAAGTTGATGATGCGTTCGCCTATCTCGCACAGCAAGTAATTCATTATGGGAGTCAGGATGCGCTGCTGATGGGTTATGCGCGGATTGACTATCGACGGGGGAATACACAAAGCGCATTAGGGCGGCTTACTCCCCTGGTGAGAGATGGATTTGTCCCGGCGCTCTATTGGCGCGGGGTCATTAATCAGGCGGCGGGCAACCGTGAAGATGCGATCAGAGATCTCACCTCGTTCTTGCAGGTGCGGCGATCCGGGCCAGATGTCGAAGCAGCGCGGCGCGCATTGAACGATCTGGGCGTTGATCCTGATTCGATCATTTCCCCTACCCCAACGCCAACGCCGTTGGTGAATCCGGCAGAAGATGACGGCGGCGATTAGGGAATCATGCCGCGATACACCTTTACGAATTATCGGGGATCGGCGGCCTGCTTGCCCCGAACATCGATCACATGGTAGGATTTGAAAGGAGCGCGTAAGAAGCAATGAATGCGGAGCGTCCCAGATCAGGGACAACAAACATTTCGTAAATACGGGAGTTATGCTATGGTCAAACCTTTTGCAGTGAGCGACAGCACCTTTGAAGAAGAGGTGCTTGATTCGGAACAGCCGGTACTAGTCGATTTCTGGGCCGAATGGTGCGGCCCTTGCAAGATGATCGGACCGATTGTCGATGAGCTAGCCAATCAGTATGATGGCAAGCTCATGGTTGCCAAATTGGATGCAGACGAGAACCCGAACACGATGCAAGTGTATCAGGTCATGGGCATCCCTACTCTCATCTTGTTTAAGGGTGGCCGGGCTATTGAGCGGATCACGGGGTATATGCCGAAAGACCGTCTGTTGGAGAAGCTAACGCCTCATCTCGCAGACTAATTTATCATCGCTCATTGCTAAGACCTCGATCATGAATCGTGCCGCCAGAAGTATTTTCTGGCGGCATTTGATTCTGTGGATGGTAAGAGCTATGCAGAAAAGCGCGTCCCTATCGGTACAGCGTGCAAATCAAATTACAGGAGTGAGGTTATGGCAAAACCATTTGCAGTCAACGATAACACCTTCGAAGAGCAGGTGCTTGATTCGGAACAGCCGGTACTGGTCGATTTCACGGCAGAATGGTGTCCTCCCTGTAAGATGATTGCACCAATTATCGATGAAATAGCTGATGAGTACGCAGGTAAGCTCGCGGTCGTCAAACTGGATACCGATGACAATCCTAATACGGTACAGATGTACCAGGTAATGGGTATGCCGACAGTGATTCTGTTCAAGGGTGGACAAGCGATAGAGCGGATCACGGGTTATGTGCCGAAAGAACGCCTGCTACAGAAGATCACACCCCATCTAAGTATGTAGAGTCTCGCTCAGTACCGTCGCAAAAGAGCGGTCTACGCCGTCGGAACAAACTCCGGCGGCTTTCGATCCCTCCAATCAATAAACCACCCTGCACTGGAGGCAGTCCTCTGGGGTGAGGAGATCTAATGGAAATTAAGCGCGCAGCCCTCGTAGTGGCAGATATTAGTGGTTACACCCAATTCGTGAAGAATCATGATGTGGCTCTAATTCATGCAGAACAGATCATCAGCGACTTGCTGGAAACGGTGATCGACACCGCCGAGTTCCCGCTCACGATCAGCAAGCTGGAAGGCGACGCGGTGTTCTTCTATGCGCTGGCGGGCGATGACGACAAGGCCGTTGCCAAGGATGTTCTCAAACAAGTGGTCATGTTTTTCGATGCCTTTAACAAGAAGGTACAGGAACTTGACGCTACACGGGACTGCCCATGCGATGCTTGCACGCACATTGCGAACCTTAGACTTAAGGCGATCCTGCATTATGGGCAGGCGGCATTCAAGCAAATCCGCCAGTTTGAAGAGTTGGCTGGGGAAGACGTGATTCTGGTGCATCGCCTGTTGAAAAACAGCGTGCCAAGCAAAGAATACATTCTACTCAGCGAGCGATTCCACGAACTCGCTGGGTCGCTGCCAGATGAAGAACCCGAAGCGCGCACGGAACAAGTCGAAGGACTCGGCGCTCAGAAAGTGCGGATTTATTATCGCGGGGAACCACAGCCTGCGGCGAAGGACTCGCCGCCTGGATGGCTAACTCGCACTCTCTGGAATAAGCGGCTTGGGATTCACACGACCTTGCGCAAGCTCGGACTCAAGCGGGGACGGGATTTCACCAATCTGCCGCAATCGACTTAGGCTGTGAACGCACGGCAAACCGCACAAATGGCTGGATTGGATGTACATTAGTAGGCGTTAGTCGGAAGCCGATCAAAGATAGTCTGCAAGATGGTTCGCATGATGATCTTGATGTCGAGCCACAGAGACCAATTCTCGACATACCATAGGTCATATTTGGTGCGTTCGGAGATCGAGGTGTCACCGCGCATCCCATTGACCTGCGCCCACCCGGTCATGCCTGCTTTCTCGCGATGGCGCTCCATATAGCGGGGAATTGCCTGCCGAAACTGCTGCACATACATTGGGCGCTCTGGGCGTGGGCCAACAAGACTCATCTCGCCCAGCAGCACGTTGATCAATTGGGGAAGCTCATCGATATTCTTCGCACGGAGCCATGCACCAATCTTGGTGCGGCGTGGGTCATCTTTGACCGTCCAACCGGGGCCATCCGATTCAGCGTCATCGCGCATCGTGCGGAACTTGATCATCTGGAAGGGACGCCCATCAAGACCCATTCGCTCCTGGCAGTAAAAAACCTGTCCCTTCGATTCGAGCCGGATTAGCAGCGCGATCAGCATCAGAAATGGGGAGAGCAGAACCAAACCAATTGACGAGCCGATAATATCTAGGCCGCGTTTCAGACTCAACTTCCAACCACGAAGCTGAATATCGCGCACGTTTAGAAGCGGAACACCCCCAAGATCGTCAATGGTGACACCCGTCGTGACGAACTCGAAGAGATCGGGGAAGATGCGGATGGCAACGCTTCCGCGCTGGCACATGCTCACAACTTTGACAATATCGCGGCGGCTCGTTCCTTCAGGAAGGGCAATGATGACCTCATCAACCCCATGTTTTTCGACTATCGTAGGAAGGTCTTCGGTGTAACCGATCATCGTCGTGCCAATGATCTCGTTACCCGCATCGTGCCCGTTTACTACGCCGATCAACTCATACCCTAAATAGGGCGACCACTGAATCTTCTGTACGATAGCCTGCGCCGAATCGCCAGAACCGACCACCACCACCCGGTCGCGTCCGAAGCCTTGCATACGAAGTCGATGCCACAGACGGCGGTGAGCCTCGCGGCCTAGCGCCACAAGAACGATTCCGAG
>Ga0209382_10011859_pt1 | contig 10787 bp, 17 predicted proteins | sample SoiMetdeltSBSDD5_FD_187599 | JGI IMG/M metagenome (GOLD analysis project Ga0209382, IMG submission 187599) | Bulk soil microbial communities from a Populus tree surrounding site in Tennessee, USA - Soil MetaG P. deltoides SBSDD5 (SPAdes) (version 2) | ecosystem: Environmental > Terrestrial >...
CCTACATGAAGGAGACCGCCATGGCGGTACTGCGTTGCCTCGAGCCGTTCGCGTTCAGTGACCACAAGAACGGTGTCGAACGTGTCGTCCGGGCCGGTGACCTGGTCGACGACAAGGACCCGCTCGTGAAGGGCCGGGAGCACATGTTCGAGACCGTCGACGCCAACGTCGCACGGGTCTCCGACCGGTCGGTCGAACAGGCCACCTCCGCGCCCGGTGAGAAGCGTTCGGTGCGCCGCGGCCGTCCCCGCAAGGACGAGGCCGCCAGCGAACCCGAATCGGTGGACGAGCCGTCCGAGGCCACCACCGAGGCGTGACAGATGGCCCGTGCGGTCGATCTGACCCCGGAGCAGCACTGGGTGTGCCCCAACTGTGTGCGGACGCACATCACCCGGGAGGCACGCCCGCACACCCCGTTCCATAACTGTCGGGGGCTGCGGGGTCTGTCGGCGCCGTTCGTGCCGGAGTCGATGGACTGCAAGGTCGAGTCCCGGGAACGCGAGGACTACGTGGGCCGGGAGCTCGTGACGACGGATGGTGAGGCTCGGCCGGTGATGTCGATCGTGACGACCCGGGCTGATGGAAGCAATGACTGTGCGGTGCTCGCGCCGTGCGCAACAGCGAGAGGCGACTGATGGACCTCAAGGAAGCGCAACAGCTGCTCGACGACGTCCGGAACCTCACGGCCGACGTATCGCGCCTAGAGGAAGCTCTGGCTGCCACCGAAGCCCAGATCGCCGAGGCCAAGTCCGAACGACTCGTCAAGTCAGCGAAGTTGGGCAAGGCCGAGCACACCAGCGAGCTCAAGGAAGCCAAGAAGCGTCTCGCCGACGCAAAGAAGGCGGTTGCGGCCATGCCCGAGGCTGACCGTGAGAGAGCGGAAGCGAACCCGCCTATTCCGCAGGAATCAGTCGAGGCTCACGCGGGCCTTGCGGGAGCCGATGGAGGCGCTCACTAATGGCTTGGTCTGCAAGTTCGATCTTCCGGGCGTACGTCACGGACCTCGTCGAAGGCACGGTGGAGAACGCTGGCACTACGTCGATGGACTGGTCCGGTGCGACGACCGTCAAGGCGGCGTTGTACGACAACGACATCACCCCGGACAACGACGCCACGTCGGCGAACACGGCGTACAACGCCGGCCAGTGGGTCATCACTGGGAACGAGGTCTCCGACGGCACGAACTGGGACGCCGGAGGCGAACCCCTCACGGGTCGGGCGACGTCGAACACGGCGGACACGATCACGATGGACGCCACCGACACCCCCCAGTCGGGGGCCACATGCACGCTCGCCAACGTGTTCGGCGACCTCGTCTACAGCGACAGCATCACCACGCCGGTCGCCGATCAGGGCTACTGCTTCCACTACTACGGCGGTGTCCAGTCGGTGACCGCAGGCAACTTCACGATCATCTGGCACGCCAACGGCGTGCTGCGCTTCACCGTCACCGCTGCCTGATCGCTTCGACTGGAGGTAGCCCGTGGCTATCGCCTACGCGTCGGCAGGGGCCGGGAACGGTACCGAAACATCCGGTGCACAACTCCAGCTGGCGTGCCCGGCGACAGTCGCAGCCAACGACGTCCTCATAGCACACGTCACCCACCTCGACATCACATCCAGCCCCACGGCCCCCGCGAACTGGGATCTGCTCTACGGGCCCGCGAACTTGGGGACAGGTACCGCGGTTGGGCGTTCGTGGGTGTACGGCAAGCTCGCTATCGGCAACGAGGACGGCGTCACTCTCGACTGGGGTAACCCGGCAGTCGGTTCGGGCCGGTACGGGCGCATCTACAGCTTCTCCGGCTACTCGTCGGGTGTTCTCGCCGACCTGGTAGGCGGGTTCTCGGACACCCCGACCGAGGGCACGATCCCGCTCCCGACGGTCACGACGTCGATAGCCGGCGCGTTGGCTGTCGCTCTGCTCACCCAGGACGACAACAACGCTTTTGCGGCTGCGGGTGCGGTGACCGGTGGTACGTGGGCGGAACCGGTCGCCGAGTTCGTGTCGACCACGATCGGCGCCCAGGGCTGCATCACCGGCATCCAGACCTGCACCCCGACCGCCGACCCCGGCACCGTCACTGGCGGCACCGCTAACGCCACCGCGGACGAGGGCTCGACCATCGGGTTCGAGATCAGGGCCGAACCTCCACCCGTCCCACGATTCGGGTCCGCCGGCACCCAGCTCCAGACGACCACTACGGCGATGAACGTCGATGTCCCGGACTCGGTGGCAGCCGACGACATCATCGTCGTCACCGCGTTCGTCGATTGCTCCAGTAGCGACGCCACGATCACCGCCTTGGCGTCCGGATTCGCTCAGGCGCCCGACTCGCCGGTCAACGTCGACATCGGCAACCCCACCGACTCGCGGCTCTACGTCATGTGGAAACGGGCCACGGGCGCGGATTCCACCGCCGGCACCTACGACTTCACCGTCTCGGCCTCCGTCTACGTCAACGCCCAAGCCATCCGCTACGTAGGTGCAGTCACCTCCGGTGACCCGTGGAACGTCACCGACTTCGATTCCACGACCTCGGCAGTCAATGACACGCCCGCGGTCCAGGACACGACCACTGTCGTCGACACGCTTCTCGTTTGGGCGGCCACCAACTGGAACGGTGGCGCTTGGACCCCGCCGACAGGGTTCACCGAACGCCGTGATTCTGGCGATCAGGTTTGCACGGTCGCTGACAAGACGCAGGCCGCGGCCGGAGACACCGGTTCGATCGTCGGTACCTGCGCCGGAAGCGCCAAATCTGGCGCTTGGCTCGGCGCCCTCATGTCTGTGGCCGCTGGGGGAGATGCCGAAGCTCCGGCCGGTAACGCCACTGGCGCTGGTGCTGCTCTTCAACCTGAGGCGACGGTTGCCCCTAATGCTGGTAGTGCTGCCAGTTCGGGCACTGCCAATGCCCCGACGATCCACGTCCGGGCGCTTGCAGGAGCCGCGTCGGCATCCGGTTCGGCATTCACAGCGAAGATTGACATCAAGGTCTCGGCCGGTGCTCCGACCGCTGCCGGTGAGGCACCGCAGCCCACCGTCCAAACCGGCGCATCAACCAACGCCCCCGCGGGCCTGGCCGAAGCCACAGGCACCGCATCCGCCCCCACAGCGTCCGTAGCCGCCCGCCCGGCAGCTTCCACGGGTGCTGGTACTGCCAATACGGCTACGGCGCACGTAGGGGTTCGTCCGAACGCCCCCACCGCTGCGGGTTCGGCTGATGGCACGACGGTTCAGACCGGTGCGTTCACCAATGCCCCCGCGGGACTGGCGTCCGCCACGGGTTCCGCTAACGCTCCGATCGCACTCGTCAGGCCCAGCGCCGGGGTCGCCGCCGGTACGGGCACAGCCAATCAGCCTGTCGCCCTAGTACGTCCGATCGCTGGGGGGCCGACAGGTGCGGGCTCGGCGCTACAGCCCAGCGTCCTGTTGGTCAAGACGGCGTTCGCCGGGTTGGCTTCCGGTTCCGGCTCGGCGAACGCCGCCACCATCCACGTCAAGGCCCTTGCCGGTGTCGCCGCCGGTGCTGGCACGGCGCCACAACCGGTCGGTCAGGGCGAGTTGCCGGTCGAACCGATCAGCGACCCTCTCGCCCTCTCGGCAGTCCGTGACCCTTATCCGCTGCGGGCCATCGAAGCGCCGCTCTCTCTCGAGGCCCTGGAGGACTGATGGCCCACATCGTCAAACGCGGCGACGCCAAAACCCTCCGCTGGAACCTCGACCGAGACCTCACCGCCGTATCCACCGCCAGAGTCATCATCTCCCCGTCCCCCGGGGCGACGCCCGCGGTTGACCGCGTCGGTGTCATCGACTCGCCCGCCACCGCCGGCATCGTTTCACTAGGTCTCGTTGCCGGTGACTACGCCGTGAACAAGCTCGAGGCCGGGAACGACTACTTGGTCGAGATCGAGACCAGTCCCGGGCCCCTCACCCATCCCGACACCACGTACGAGACCTTGCGGGTCCTGCAGGATCTCGGTTGATCGCAGAGAGGACGTGGCATGGCTTTCACGCCCTACACGACGGTCAGCGACTTCAAAGCCTGGGTCAGGCTCAAGCCCACGGACACCATCGACGACGCGGTGCTGACATTCATCATCGATTCGGTAACTGAGTGGATCGACGAGCACACGGACCGGCATTTCTGGCGCGACGGCGTAACCGGCTCCGAGGTCGCCCGGACCTTCGAAGCAACCTGCCGCTACGAGCTCGACATCAACGACCTCGTTCCCGGTTCCATCACCGCGTTCAAGACCGACGAAGCCGGTGACGGCACCTTCGAAACCACCTGGGCCGCCTCCGACTACCAGCTGTTGCCGTTCAACCGTCCCACCGGGGGCCCGTACACGAAGGTCGAAGCCATCGGCGGCAACCTGCTCCCCATCCGCTGCGGCCGACAGGGACGCAGGGACCGGGTGCAGATCACCGGCATCTGGGGCTGGCCCACTGTGCCCCGTCCCGTACGCCAAGCCTGCCTCGAGCAAACCAACCGTGAGCTCAAGCGGAATGTGACTCCGGAGGGTGTCGCCGGGTTCGGTGAGTTTGGGGCCATCCGCCTGTCCGGCCGCCTCGACCCCGATGTCGAACGCAACCTGTCTACGTACCGGCGTCTGCCCGTGCTGGTCGCATGACGACGCTCGCTCAGGTCCGGGACGGCATCGAAGCCCGCCTCGAGACGATCGACGGTCTGCGGGTCTACGACCGTGTCCCGGAGAACGCTTTCTATCCGGCGGCGATCATCTTCCCGCCGACGAATCCCGACTACCGCAACGACCTGTCGATCCGGAGTTTCACGGTCCGGTTCGTTGTCATGCTGCTTGTCCCCGCGGTCGTCGACCGTCAACAGCTCGACCTGTACGACCTTCTGGACCGCTCCGGCCCCAGTTCGATCTTCGCAGTCATCGACGCTGACAAGACGCTCGGTGGCCTGAACGTGGACGCCAGGGTCGTGTCCGCCTCCGATCCCTTGGATCTCGGCGAGATGGCCGGCACATCGGTGTACCAGCGGGCCGTGACCATCGAAGTGATCGTCAGCTAGGAGACCTTCTTGGCGAATTTCACCTACCAGGTTGTCGGCTACTCCGGCACCGACATCACGTTCTCTGCGCCGACCGGGGGCGCTGTCGCCGACTCGGTGGCGTCCCCCGACGACAAGGGTTTCCTGTGGGTCGAGAACGCTGCGGCGGGTGGGACGATCACGGTCACCGTGCATGTCCCCGGAACCGTGTTCGGTGTCGCGCCCACCTCCCCGGCGGTCTCTGTCCCTGACGGTGAGCGGCGCCTCATCGGACCGTTCCCCCTCCAGCTCGGCAACACGGCAGCCCTCGGTGCGGTCGTTCTGTCCATCACCGGGACCATGACTGGGGTTACCGCCGCGGCTGTCAAAGTCCCCTAGCCCGTGGTGACCCTGACCTACCAGCAGGTCGGCTACGCGGGAGCCGACCTCACCTACACCGCAGCAAGTCTCACGGCGGTCGCTGAATCGTTCGACAAGGCGAATGGCGCCCTCGGCCCCAACCTCTCCTGGACTCGTGGTCCGTTCACTCACGCGTTCCCGTATCAGGTCAACGCCAACCAGTGCCGCATGGCCGCGAACGTTGCCGGCACCTACGAGGACATCCAGGTCCCGTCCCCGACGGTGGACACCCCCAACGTCACGCTCACCGTCAACATCACCGCCGCATCCCATACCGGCACGAGCGGCGACTACGTCGTCGACACCGGCGGCATCTTCCGGTACCAGTCCCGGGACAACAACACCAACTACCGCGGGTACGCGTTCGCGGTCGGTCGCAACAACGTCTTCATCCCGGCGACAGACACCTGGCATTTCGCCATCGCCCGCATCGACGGCAACGGCCAGCAGCAATTCCTCGCCATAGCCCTTGCGAGCCTCGCGGGCATCACGCTCCCCGGCACTCTGACCATGACCGCCGAAGGCCCCTACATGTCGGGAACGTTCACGCACGCCGGATCGGACCCGACGCTCACCATCTCGGCCACCGACGGCAACTACACGGACGGCAGCACCGTCCTCGGTGGAAGCGCCCAGGTAGCAGGCTCCGACACTGTCTCTATCGATTCCGATGTCTGGGCAGTGACCGGCGATGACGCCACCCTCACCCCGGACGCCCGCGGGTTCCTGTGGGTCGAGAACGCGGACGTCTCATCCAAGACCGTTGCTGTGACGGTGCCCGGGTTCACTGCCAGTGTCGCCCGCCCTGACGTCAACGTGACCGTCCCAGCCGGAGAACGGCGCCTCGTCGGACCTCTGGTACCTGAGCTCGCCATCGTCGCCGCCGGACGCCCGCTGGTGGCCGTCAACTACTCGAACGTCACCGGTGTCACCGCTGCTGCGGTGCGAGTCCCCTAGGAGAATCCGTGGCATTACTCGCCGCCCAGCAGATCAACATCAATGGTCTCCAACCGACATTCGTGGCCGCGTCCGCGAGCGACACGGTCGCTTGTGATGACCGGGTGATCGTCATCTACCTGAACACTGACGCTGCCACCCGCACGATCACTTTGGTCACGCCACCCAAACTCAACCAGTTCGGCCAGGACCTCGGGAATGTGGTGGTGACGATCGCCGCGTTGACGGGCCGTGAGGTCATCGGGCCGATCACCAACGATTTCGACGGTGGTGGCGGTGTCGCCACCATCACCCTGTCAGCCACCGCCAACGTCACCGTCGCAGCCGTACGGATCTAGGAGCATCCCGCCATGCGTCTCTACAACCCCAAGAACGGCAGCCAGTTCGACACCGAGACAGACGATGAGCTGCACAACGCCATCTACCTCGAGGCCGGCTGGATGCAGGCCCCTGATCCCGAACCGCCGGAACCCGGGTTCGCTCCCGTGCCGGTGACCTACGCCCCGGTCGAACCAAAGAAGGCTCCGACCGCCAAGAAGCTGGCAGCGAAGGACGAACCCACCTGATCCAGGCCCTCGGGCCACCCCAATAAGCCGAGCCGTCCCATCCGGACGGCTCTTCCGCGTTCAAGGAGAGATGCCAGATGGCCGACTTCAGCGCCGAGGGCAACATCAGGGTCGACTATGTGGCGACCATCGCCAACATCGCCTCACCTGACGTCAGCTCGGAGCTCAACACCACCACCCCGCTGAGCGGTTGGCTCACCCCGGACGGGTGGGCGCCCGCCTTCACGCAGAACAGCGTGGAGACCACCAGCCTCCTCAGCACCTTCATCACCTCGGTGCCCGGCACCTCCGGTGGTCCGATCACGCTCACGCTGAAGCGGGACAACACCCCGGCCAACGACACGGCCTGGAACCTGTTCAAGACCGGGCCCTCCGGCTACCTGGTGGCCCGTGAGGGCCAGGGCGGCGGTTCCGGGGCGTGGACCGCGGGCGACAAGGTGCAGGTCTACCCCGGCAAGGCACATATCGGTTTGCCGGCGCAGAGCGCTCAGAACGCGGTTCGCACGTTCACCGTCCAGTGGGAACCGTCGGCCCAACCGAACCTGGATGCCACGGCTCAGGCTTGATGGCGTGGGCTGACCGCCAGCCCGTGGAGCGTGCGGCGATCGACTACTGCGCGCCTCGCGGGATCCCGTACACGGTGTTTTGTGGCCGTGTCGTCGGCATGGGCGAACCTGCCTGGACCGACGACGATCGTGAAGCCGTGTTCGAATGGCTCCACGAACAGTCCCAACGATGCAGCAGTTGCGGCGCCGATCTCAGCGAGGCACTGGCCGAGGAAAACTCCTTCGGCTACCAGGCCGAGGCGCTGTGGTGTCACGGCTGCCGGGCGATGCACCGTGCCGCTATCCACCTGTCGGGCCCCGGCGCCAAGGAGAACCCGCTGGCTGGCGCACGGTATCGCTTCACCAAGACACCGGAGGGCAATGGGCACGTCACATAGTGGAGCCCAGATGGCGGCCAAGCTCAACAAGCTCAGCCGCGAACTGCGGGACGTCAACCGGCCTTTGAACGTCACTGCGCTCGAGGGCAAACGCATCTTCGCCGGCACCGCGGCAGCGGCGGGTGCGTCCCGTCTGGCCCGGGCCCGCTACGACATCCACGGCAACCAAGCCGTCATCCGCTACGCCGGAGCGAAAGCACACCTGGTGAACAGCCCGACCAAGGCTCACCTGATCGTCCCCCGCTCAATGAGCCGTCGGCGTGGCTCGAAGCGGGCGCTAACGATCAATGGCGACGTCCGGGCAACTGCCCACCACCCTGGCACCCGCGGCAAGCGGTTCTTCGAAGCTGCCCGTGCCATCTGCGAAGTCAGACTACCTAGGGTCTACGGGCGAGAGCAGTTGACCGAACCACTGAAACGGATCTTCTGATGACTGCTGTTGACGACATCGGTGACGGCGTCTACGACGGCCGCCTAGGCGACATCATCGCTGCTGTGCTCGCCCGGGCAACAGAGATCGAGGTCACGCTGAACTGGCGGATCACCCTCGACGGCGACACGTGGGATGCCGAGACCGTCACTCTCGCCGAACTGGGGTACGCCGAGAAACTGACGGGCGCGTCGTACCTGTCTCTCGACCCTACCCGCCACATGGCTCACCTGGTCGCGATGATCGTCGCGCACTTCAAGGTGGTCGACGGACTCAAACCCGACCTGGCCATCGAGAAGGCGGGGAAGTACACCGCCGCCGACCTCAAGGACATCGTCACCTTGTACGAGTCGGGGTCGGTGGGAAAAGGCTCTGGCGAGACGTCGACGGACTCGTGACGCTCGCCGTCCGAATCTTCGGGTGGCTTCCTACGGTCGCTTACACCCAGCCCGCCGGGATTGTCGAACGAGTGCTCGCTCGCCAGTGATCGTCAGGAGATCCGGCTGATGTCCAGTCCGCCGCCGATCGTGACAGCAAGGACGATGGCGATGGTGACCATGGCTGCGATCACGAGCCAACTGATGATGGTGGATGACAGGGTCCCGTCCGTGTTCATGGCGTCACTATGCGCAGATCAGGAGCCCAAGTGCTAGTGCCCAACGTCACAACCGGTCAGATGGAGTGACCCCATGGCATTCACTGAGGCACTCCGTCTGCTTGTCACCGCTGATGTTGACGCCGCTGTTCGCGGGGTTGAGAAGCTCGGCACCACAACTGCCCGGGAGTTGTCCCGCAGCGAGAAGAACCTGGACAAGTGGGGGAACCGTCTCACCTCGCTCGGCGCGGGCATGGTGGCGTTCGGTGCAGCCGCAATCGTGGGGCTTGGCGCACTGGCCCGAGAGTCCGAGGAAGCGAACCTTTCCCAGGTCAAGCTCCAGAACACGATCAACAACATGCCGAAGCTCGCGGGAGCGACGGCGAAAGAGTTCACGGATCTAGCCGACAGCATCCAGGACGTCACGGCAGCCGACGCGGACGCGATCGTCGAAGCCGAAGCCCTCCTCGGCACATTCAACCTGACGGCCCAAGAGATCAAGAACATCACCCCGCTGGTCGTCGACTACGCCCGCAAGTTCGGCGTCGACATGGCCGACGCCGCGGTGCAGGTCGGCAAGGCGTTGGACGGCAACGTCGGCGCCCTTAAGCGCAACGGCGTATCGATCGACGAGGCCCTGTTCAAGACGGACCGCTACCGGGCCGTTCAGGAAGCCCTGTCGGACCAGGTCGGCGGATTCGCCGAGGCCGAAGGCGCCACCTTCGCCGGCTCGCTCGAGCGGATGAAGAACGAGCTCGGCGACCTCGCTGAAGGCGTGGGCGGCGGCGCGGTTGACGCGTTCACGACGATGTTCGGAGCGGTTGACAAGGTCGCCGGTGCGTTCGAGTCGATCTCACCGGGTGCCCAGAACCTGATCGGTCAGGTCGCCACGTTCGGGGCCGTTGCCCTGCTTGCCGTGGGTGGGGTCACGACCCTCATCGGCCAAGTGATCAAGGCGCGCACGGCCTTCATCGAAGCAGCTGCGGCGATGCGTGCCTACTCCGCCGCGTTCATCACGGTCGGTCAGGTCGGTGCTGTCGTCGGGATCCTGATCGGTCTCCGGGAAGTGCTCGGCACCCTCGGCGACGAACTCAACCGTGCAGACCTGTCGAAACTGGAGAACCAACTCCTCGACCTCGCCGATACGGGGAAGGTCTCGGGGGATGTCCTGAGCAAGGTGTTCGCGGACATCTTCGAAGGCGGCGGTCTCGAGGATCTGAGCCAAGGCCGCAAGGCCATAGATGATCTTGACGCCGCGCTGGCGAAGCTTGCGGCACGGGACCCTGAGGCTGCCGCGGAGGCGTTCAAGCAGATCGCTGAACGGGCCAAGGACGCTGGGCTCAGCACGGCGCAGGTCAAGGCAGCGTTCGACGAATACAACGCTGGATTGACTGAGGTCGACACGACCAACCGCACTACGGGCGCTGCTATCGATGAGGTGTCCGGAGAGTTCGAGGACCAGGCGAGGTCCACCGAGGATGCCACCTCGGCGCTGAAGGATTACACCGACGCTCTTCGTGCCCAGTTCGATCCGCTCTTCGCCGCGGTCTCGTCGTCTCAGCAGTTGGCCGAAGCCAACAGCGACGTCACTGCCAAGGAAATGGAGTTGGCGGCCGCTATCAAGGATCACGGGGCCGCATCGATGGAGGCGGTGGTCGCTCAGGACGAGTTGACCAAGGCTCAGATCGATGCGTCTGCGGCAGCGCTCGATCAGGAAGCAGCTCTAGCTGGACTGGTCGACATGGTTCGTCAGAACCCTGCTGCCCTCGACTCTGCCAAGGCCCATCTGCAGGACTGGGTGGCCCAGGGTCTCATCACCCAGGAGGTCGCGGACGCGACTGCTGCCAAGTTCGACGAAGTGACCGGCGCCGCACAC
>Ga0209382_10011862_pt1 | contig 10784 bp, 12 predicted proteins | sample SoiMetdeltSBSDD5_FD_187599 | JGI IMG/M metagenome (GOLD analysis project Ga0209382, IMG submission 187599) | Bulk soil microbial communities from a Populus tree surrounding site in Tennessee, USA - Soil MetaG P. deltoides SBSDD5 (SPAdes) (version 2) | ecosystem: Environmental > Terrestrial >...
GTTCGAGGCAAGCTGGCGCGCAAGGAGAAGATTCCCGGCTTCGGCCATCGCGTCTACAAGACCGAGGATCCGAGAGCGACGCACCTCCGCCAGATGTCGCGCGATCTCGGCAAGCGCTCTGGCAGCACCGCCTGGTTCGACATCTCGCAGCGCATCGAGGCGCTGGTGAAGGGCGAGAAGAAGCTGAATCCGAACGTCGACTTCTACTCCGCGTCGACCTACTACACGCTCGGCATTCCGATCGATCTCTACACGCCGATCTTCGCCGTGAGCCGCATGTCGGGATGGACCGCGCACATCCTCGAGCAGTACGCGAACAACCGCCTCATTCGCCCACGCGCGGACTACACCGGTCCGTCGTACCCGCAGCGATTCGTGCCGCTCGAGCAGCGGTAGCGAGCACACACGGTAGAGCGCGGGCGTTAGCCCGCGCGAGTCGATTCGGTTGATTGCCAGTGTCGTCCGACGATGCTACCGTCGTCGCCCTGATCGAACACGCGGCATGGCGCTCGCACACCTCATGTCGAGCTCGTTCGTTAATGAGCGAGCTCGAACGAGGAGGCGACGACCCGTGCAGCCACGATCTATCGAAGAAAGACTGACAATGCTCGAACGACAGATGCAGGAGATGCGCGAGCTCCCCGAGCGCGTGACCAAGCTGGAGGCGCAGATTCTGCAACTTCGAGAGGAGATACGGGGCGCGTTTTCTGCCATTCGAACCGACATGCGCGGGGAGATTGCCGCCGCGGTGACGACGCTTCGACGGGCCATCGACGAGACGAACATGCACATGCGAGCGCTGCACGAGGAGGCGCTCAGCCGGATCGCGACAATCGGCGAGGGACGTCGCGCCCGGAGGAAGCGGTAGAGCGCGGTTTCAACCCTCATGGGCGAGACTGCTATGATTGCGGTGTTTCCGATCCGATGGATCAGCGCTTCGTCCGCAACTTCTCGATCATCGCGCATATCGACCATGGCAAGTCGACGCTGGCTGATCGCTTCCTCGAGCTCACCGGGGCCCTCCAGGCCCGCGAGATGGAGGCGCAGGTGCTCGACGCGATGGACCTCGAGCGTGAGCGCGGCATCACCATCAAGGCGCATCCCGTCCGCCTGACCTATACCGCTACGAGCGGCGAGCAGTACATCCTCAATCTGATCGACACGCCCGGTCACGTGGACTTCAGCTACGAGGTCACCCGTTCGCTGGCGGCGTGCGAGGGCGCACTCCTGCTGGTCGACGCGTCGCAGGGGGTCGAGGCGCAGACGCTCGCCAACGCCTACCTGGCGGTCGACAACGGTCTCGACATCATCCCGGTCATCAACAAGATCGATCTGCCGAGCGCGCAGCCAGATGAGTGTAAGCGGCAGATCGAGGACATCATCGGCCTCGATGCGTCAACCGCAATCCTCGCCAGCGCGAAGGATGGCACCGGCGTCCGCGACATCCTCGAGGCGATCGTCACGCGGTTCCCCCCACCGACGGGGGAGCGCGAGGCCCCCCTCAAGGCGCTCATCTTCGATTCGCGCTACGACGCCTACCGCGGTGTCGTGATCGTCGTCCGCGTCATCGACGGAGTCCTCAGGCCGAAGCAGAAGATCCGCCTGATGGCGGTCGGCGAAGACTTCGAGGTCGACAACATCGGCGTCTTCTCACCCAAGGCCATGCCGGTCGACGAGCTCGGGGTCGGCGAGGTCGGTTATGTCGTCGCCAACATCAAGCGTGTGGCCGACGCCAAGATTGGCGACACCCTCACCGAGACCGCACGGCCCACGCCCGAGCCGTTTCCCGGATTCAAGGAACTGAAGCCGATGGTCTTCGCCGGGCTGTATCCGGTCGAAGGCCACAAGTACACCGAGTTGCGCGAAGCGCTCGAGAAGCTGCGGCTCAACGACGCCTCGTTCTTCTACGAGCCGGAAACGTCGGTGGCACTCGGATTCGGTTTCCGCTGCGGCTTCCTCGGGCTGCTGCACATGGAGATCGTCCAGGAGCGTCTCGAGCGCGAGTTCGACATGGACCTGGTGACAACGGCGCCGGGCGTGTTGTATCGCGTGACGACGACGGACGGCGAGGTGCAGGAGATCGACAGCCCGGCGAAATTGCCCGATGCGGGCCGGATCGCGAAGCTCGAAGAGCCGGTGATCACCGCGATGATACTCACGCCCTCCGAGCATGTCGGTCCGATCCTGCAGCTGTGTCAGGACAAGCGCGGCATCCAGAAGAAGCTCGAGTACCTCAAGTCGGACCGCGTGCTCATCACCTACGAGCTGCCGTTCAACGAGGTCGTGCTCGATTTCTACGACAAGCTGAAGACCATCTCGCGCGGCTACGCCTCGCTCGATTACCACGTGACCGGCTATTGGGAGTCGCCGCTCGTCAAGATGGACATCCTGGTCAACGGCGATCCGGTGGATGCGCTGTCGATCATCGTCCATCGCGATGCCGCCTACGAGCGGGGGCGGGCGCTCGCCTCGAAAATGCGCGAGCTGATCCCACGGCAGATGTTCGAGGTCGCCATCCAGGCGTCGATTGGAAACCGCATCATTGCGCGCGAAAGTGTAAAGGCGCTTCGGAAAAACGTACTGGCGAAGTGCTATGGTGGTGACATCACGCGGAAGCGCAAGCTGTTGGAGAAACAGAAGGAAGGCAAGAAGCGCATGAAGCGCGTCGGCCGAGTCGAGATCCCGCAGGAAGCGTTTCTCGCGGTGCTGAAAGTCGGAACGGAATAGCGCAGCATGGCGAAGCCCACCCCCGAAGAGACCGACGCCCCGGCATTCAAGAAATCGACCGCGCGGGAATACTTCGAGTCGATCTGCGTCGCCGTGATCCTCGCGCTGTTCGTGCGGACGTTCGTCGTCCAGGCCTTCAAGATCCCCACCGGCTCGATGGAGAACAACCTGCTGATCGGCGATCACCTGCTGGTGAACAAGTTCGTGTTCGCGCCGACGCGTAGCTGGCTCGAGGAGAAGCTGCTGCCGATCGATCCGATCCGGCGCGGCGACATTCTGGTGTTCAAGTACCCGGAGGATCCGGAGCGCGACTTCATCAAGCGCACCATCGGTCTGCCGGGAGAGACCGTCGAGCTCCGCAACAAGAAGGTCTACATCAACGGTCAGCCGCTGGACGAGCCGTACGTGCATTTTCTGGACGAACCGGCAGTCGTGGACAGCAGCGGCGGTTTCGACGTGCGCCGCAACTACGGTCCGGTCACCGTCCCGGCGGGTCACTACTTCATGATGGGCGACAACCGCGACAACTCCCAGGACAGCCGCTATTGGGGGTTCATGCCGCGGGACTACGTCAAGGGCAAGGCGCTGTTCGTGTACTTCTCATTCGGCGACAATCCCGGGGGCGCAACCAGCGTCAGGTGGACGCGAATGCTTCATCAGATTCACTGACGAATGAAGACCGTCGTGAAGCTCGTGATCGCGCTGGCGTTGCTGAACGCAGTCGGTCGCAGTGCGTACGCGGCGTGGAACTACTATCAGCTGAAGGACGGCACCCAGCAGCTGCTCACATTCGGCGCCGAGGCGACGCCAGACCAACTCGTTCAAGAGATCCTGCAAAAAGCGACTGAGCTGCGGATTCCGCTCGACGCCGAACACGTCGACATTCGGCGTGACGGCGATCGGACGAGTGCCGCCGTCGCCTACACCCAGCCAGTCGAGCTCTTCCCTCGCTACATCTACCCGGTCGAGCTCTCGTTCTCGGTCGATGCGCTGGCGATCCGCGCCGGTAATTCCCGGCGCCGATAATTGACTTGTAAACGCCGATTCCTCTACAACAACGCGCGCGCCTTCTCGGCGTCTGCCGTGCCACGCGAGAGCAGACTGTCGCGTTCGGCGCGCACGCGCTCGACGAACGACTCATCGCTGATGTCGGGCAGGTTGACGTCGACGTTCAGTGCGGCACCGCGCAGTGAGGCATTCAGGAGCTCGACGGCGACGCCGGCATCGCTGGCGGCGCGCTTCAAGCCGTTCGACGCGATGACCGGCGCGTCGGCCAGCGCCTGCTGACATGCCCGCATCGTCTCGAGCGGTGTCTCAGTCGCCTCGCGCATCGCCTCGGCGATGGCGCGGCGTCGGACGAGCTGCTCCTCGGTGCTCTGCTTCGGGAGTCTGAAGGCGTCGATGACCTTCGTGTACGCCGTGCTGTCGCGATCGATCAGATTCCCCAGCGTCACCCGCAGCTCCCGCAATCGCGCCGCCGCATCGTCGAGCGCGTCGCGCTCGTGCGCTGCGCCGGTTCTGGTCTTTGGCAGATCCGCGACCATGATGAGGAGCGAGACGCCGACGGCGCCCGTCAATGCTGCTGCTGAACCGCCGCCCGGAACGGGCTGGTTCGAGGAGAACGCATCCAGCACGTCGCCGAGTGACCGTGCCGTGTAGCTGCGCATGATCAGATTTTAGTGTGCGCGCGTCACCACGACGCGGCCGCGCTTGATGACGGCATGCGGAGCACGGCCGTTGACTCGGATCACGTCTGCAAGCGTGCCGCGTATGAGGACCGCATCCATGAACTTGCCGGTCTCGAGACTCCCGGCGCGGTGGTCCAGGCCCAATGACCATGCCGCGTTGATCGTTGCCGCGACGATCGATTCTTCCAGCGTCATGTGCATCGCGAAGCAGGCGAGTGCGATCGCAAACGGCATCGACGGCGAGTAGCCGCCCCCTGGATTGACGTCGGTGGCGAGCGCGACGGGAACGTTGCGATCGATCAGCATCCGCGCCGGTGCGAATCGGCCAAGCTTCAAGTAGAACGCCGCGATCGGCAGCAGGACGGCACAGACGTCGGCCCGTGCGAGAGTATCGGCGCCCTCTTGGTCGACGTGAATCAGGTGATCCGCTGAGCGCGCGCCGACGGCCGCCGCGACGCGGCAGCCACCGCTCGATGCCAGTTCATCGGCGTGCAACCGCGGCCGCAGCCCCGCTCGTTTGCCAGCCTCGAGAATGGCAATCGATTCCTGCGGCGTGAAGTAGCCACGATCGCAGAAGACGTCGCACCACGCGGCCAGCCCACCGGCCGCCACCTCTGGAATCATCTCCTCGGTGACCGTGGCGATGTAGTCTTCGCGACGATCGCGAAGAGCGGCGGGAATATCGTGAGCGCCCATGAACGTGGGGACGATATCGATGGCATGGCTCGCATCGAGTGCCTTGATAGCGCGCAGCATCTTGAGCTCGGAGGCCGCTGTGAGCCCGTATCCGCTCTTGGCCTCGCATGTCGTCGTGCCTTGTTCGAGCATTTCGTCCAGGCGGACTCGAGCCGCCTCGACGAGATCGTCTTCCGACGCCGCCCGGGTGGCCTGGACTGTGGCTGCAATGCCGCCGCCCATCCTCGCGATGTCCTCGTAAGTGGCCCCCCACAGGCGCCGGCGCAGTTCGTCGAGACGATTGCCAGCGAAGACGACGTGCGTGTGCGGATCGACGAAACCGGGAATGACCGTGCACCCGGTGGCATCGACGCGCGTTGCGTCAGCGCCAACCTCGATCGCCGTTGCGGCGTCCGTGGCGGTCCCTGCGTAGACGATGATGCCGTTTCGAGACGCGACGATGGCATCGCGCAGCGTGACCAGATCGCGCTGGGCGGCGCCGCGCTTGGGCGCCGATCCGGTGCTGGTCACGATCGCGTCGGCGTGTTCGATGACGAAGTCGGCGATAAGACGGCTCGTCATGCGTTTTCCAGCCTGGCAGTGATGTCGGCAGCCGTCGGCCCGGCGACGACGACGGTCTTCCTGCGCGAGGTGTGCCCGGAGACAAGGCTCACCGCTCGCTTCGGGACGCCGAGCGCGGCGGCGATCACTTCGATGAGCTCGGCGTTGGCCGCGTTGTCCACCGGCGCCGCGTTCAGACGCACCAGCAGCGCGCCATCGCGGGTCCCGGCGATGCCCGATCGGCCAGCGCGCGGAATCACCCGAACGTCGATCGCGATACCGTCCGGACGCTCGGATAACATCTCTCTGAACATATTCCATGATCCGGACCGTCCTTGGCACGTTCGCGGCCCTTGCGCTGTTTGTCGCGATCCCGCGCTCGCAGAGCGCGGCGCCCGACCTGATCCTGCAGAACGGCCGCATCTACACGGTGGATGCCGCCAACACCGTCGCCGAGGCGTTGGCGATTCGCGGCGATCGGATCGAACGTGTCGGGTCCGATGTCGACGTTCTGCGCCTGCGGGGACCCGCGACGCGAGTCATCGATCTCAACGGCGCTGCGGTGGTGCCCGGACTGCACGATTCACACGGACATGTGACGGGACTGGGAGAATCGCTTCAGAACCTCGATCTGAGGGGGACGACCAACTATCAGCAGATCGTCGATCTCGTTCGTATGCGCGTCGCAATGGCGAAGCCCGGAGAGTGGATTGTCGGGCGCGCGTGGGACCAGAACGACTGGGCCGATACCCGATGGCCGACGCACGAGGCGCTGAGCGCGGTGTCACCGGCCAATCCGGTCTATCTGACGCGCGTCGACGGCCATGCCGGCCTGGCGAACAAGGCAGCGATGGACCTCGCGCGACTGTCGTCGGCGAGCGCCGACCCGCCCGGCGGCCAGATCATTCGCGGTGAGCGACAGGAACCCACCGGCGTGCTGATCGACAACGCGCAGGCGCTCGTCGCCTCACGGATTCCGCCGCCGAGCGATCGACAGCTCGAAGAACAGATTCTGCTGGCCGACACGGAGATGCGACGCCTCGGCATCACGACCGTGCACGATGCCGGCACCGACGGCCGAGTGGTCGACGCCTACAAGCGGCTGATGGATGCCGGCCGCATGAAGACGCGGGTCTACGTGATGCTGCGCGGATCGCTCGCCTCGCTCCAGCCGTTCTTTGCGAAGGGCCCGGTGGCCGACGACGCACGGCACCGCCTGGCCGTGCGCGCGATCAAGATCGTGGCGGACGGCGCTCTGGGGTCGCGTGGTGCCGCTATGCTCGAGCCGTACTCGGACGAGCCCTCATCGCGCGGACTGCTGACAACGTCGCCGGAGGAGATCTACGCGCAGACGCTGGCAGCCTCGAAAGCCGGTTTCCAGACCGCCGTGCACGCGATCGGCGATCGCGCCAACCGACTCGTGCTCGATACGTTCGAGCGGGTACAGAAGGAAGTGCCCGGCTCACGATCGCTGCGGATGCGCGTCGAGCACGCGCAGATCCTCGATGCAGCTGACATCCCGCGCTTTGCCGCGCTCGGGGTGATCGCGTCGATGCAGGCGACGCACGCCACGTCCGACATGCCCTGGGTGCCGGCGCGCATCGGGCGAGCGCGGATGGAGGAAGGCGCCTATGTGTGGCGGAAGCTGATCGCATCGGGCGCGAGGATTGCGAATGGGTCGGACTTTCCTGTCGAGGAGCCGGATCCGCTGCGAGGGCTCTACGCCGCAATCACGCGGCAGGATCCGGCGGGCCAGCCGGCTGGCGGTTGGATGGCGGATCAGCGGATGACTCGGGCCGAGGCGCTGGCCTCGTTCACGCGCGAGGCGGCGTATGCGGCGCACGCCGAATCGCTCACGGGGTCGCTCGAGGCCGGCAAACTCGCCGACCTCGTTGTGCTGTCGAGCGACGTGATGCAGCGCTCGGAAGTGGAGATCCTCAAGACGACCGTTCGCATGACGATCGTCGGTGGCGAGATCGTCTACGAGTCTCGCCGACGTTGAGGAGGCGTGAGTGTTCAGGCGGCTCGATCATTGGGAACGATGGCGAGCTTGCGAGGAACGATCTCGAGGTGGTGCCTGACGTGGGTGGCTTCCCAGGCGACGATCGTCCAGTACAAGACGGTGTTCACGGCCAGATGCGTCTCTCGCCGCGCGAGCCACGCCGCGAGGTTGTAGAGCGCACATACAGCCGAGGTTCCGAGGACGAAGGCGTGGACGCCAGCCTTGAGGGGTTCGCAATTGCCACATTGAAGAATGGGTAATGTCGAGTTCATGGCTCAGGCGGTTGCAATGCTCGTGCCCTCGTCACTGAATCGAGTGTCGCATGTACGGCCGCGCTCTCGTCGCGAGAGTCTCCCTCAAATGACCAAAAATTGCGGTCTGTACAGGCGTAAATGACTCAGTTGTGGCTCAGCCATTGAGAGTTCGCGATCTCACGGTTCTCTACTACGACGAGGCTGTGGTGGTCGTGGACAAACCCGCCGGATTGCTGACCGTGCCGCTCGCACGACGCGAGCGGGCGCGGTCAGTGGCCTCGTTGCTGGAGGATCGGTTCCGATCGCACCGTGCGCGCCGGGTCTACGCCGTGCACCGGATCGATCGCGACACCTCGGGGCTGGTCGTGTTCGCGCGGAACAGTCGGGTGCAGGAGGCGCTGAAACAGCAGTTCATTCGACACGAGCCCGAACGCGTGTACTGGGCGGTCGTTCATGGCCACCCTTCGCCGAAAGCGGGCACCTGGCGGGATCGGCTGGTGTGGGACCCGAACGACCTGCTGCAGAAGCCCGCTGGCGCGGACGACGCGAAAGGGATGGACGCGGTCAGCCGGTATCGCGTGCTCGAATCGTTTTCGAACGCGTCGCTGCTCGACGTGCAACTGCAGACCGGCAAGCGGAATCAGATACGCATCCAGGCGTCGTTGCACGGGCATCCGCTGGTGGGAGAGCGCCAGTATCTGGCGCCCGGTCAGTTGGCCGCGATCGCGTTCCCACGCCAGGCGCTCCACGCGCATCGACTGGCGTTTCGCCACCCGGCGGATGACCGGACCCTGAGCTTCGAGTCACCACTTCCGCTCGACATGACGCGACTGATTGAATCGTTACGAGGTGACCGGCGGGTCTGAAGACCCGCCTCTACGACGTTCCCGTCAATCGATTTGGCCGAGCCCCTTGGCGGCTGATCGTCGTGGAGGCGGGTCTTTAGACCCGCCGGTGTAGATGCGCCGCCGGCACTCAACCACGCAATCGCGGTACGAGCCGCGTCGCGTTGTCGCGCTCGATGGCGCGTAATTCGTCGGCTGTGAACCCGGCTGTCTGCAGTCCCGCCACCTGCGGCGCACCGTCGACGAACGGCGCGTCGGTCCCGAACACGATCTGCGTCGTTGGCACCAGCGTCTTCAGCGCCGCCATGTTGACGGGATTCGCCGAGCCCGCGGTGTCATAGAAGAAGCGGCGCAGGTGAAACAGCCGCGAGTTGGGCGCCGGCGTCCGCGCGAGGTTCTCCGCGGTCATCTCCGCGCCGAGCAGCCGGCCGGCAATCGAGGTGATGGTGCCGCCGGCATGGGAGAAGATGAATCGGATATCCGGATACTTCGTCGCTGCCTCGCTGACGATCAGGCTGACGATCGTCCGCGTCGTGTCGGTCGGGTACTCGAGCATCTGATTGGCGACACGGGGAATCATGTTCTGACAACACATCGCATCCGTCGGATGCGTGTAGACGACGGCTTTGCGCCGGTTCAGCTCCTCGAGCAGCGGCGTGAACGAAGCGTCGCCGAGCCATGCGTTGCCGTAGCTGGTGAGCACGCCGATGCCGTCCGCCTTCAGCGTGTCGAGCGCGTACTCGACCTCTTTCAGGCTGCCCGGCACATCCGGCAGCGGCAGCACCGCGAACAGACCGAAGCGCCCCTTGTAGTCGCCGACCATCCTCGCCGCCGCATACTCGTTCATCTCGCGCGCGAGCGTGCGCGCCTCCTGCACGTCGCCGAACCAGACGCCCGGCGCGGTAATCGAGAGCATCGCCGTCGCGACGCCGACCCGGTCGAGCGTTTCCACCGCTCGCGCCGGCGAATAACCCTTCCACGCGGCAAACCCCGGGACCGGTGACACGGCATTCTTGGTGCCGAGCGTCGCGAGGAAGCTGGGGGAGACGAAGTGCTGGTGGATGTCGATTCGGCGGGGAGACGGGGTCGGGGCTTGTGCCGCCGGAGCGACTCTCGACAGGACGGCCCCCGTGCTGATTGCGGACATGGCGGCTAGGAGTTCACGTCGGGTCATGGGGGGCTCATTCTCGCATCTTTGGCTCGTTCGCGAACGGAGGGGGACGGAGGGAACGGAGTTGGATCACACGGAGGAACGGTGAAAACGGTGTTAGTCATTTCTTGCGTACATTCGGCGTGGCCACGTTGCTGAAAATGCATTCTCGCGCTTGCACCAGTCGCAGTTGCCAAATAAACCTTGTGGGCCCGCGATTTGCTTCGTATCGAGCATGCTGATTGAGGCCCCGTTCAATGCGATCACAGAGCGGATTCTCGGTGCTGCAATCGACGTGCATCGCACACTCGGGCCCGGTCTGCTGGAGTCAACCTATCGGGAGTGCCTCGAGTTCGAGTTGTCGGCCCGTCAGATGCGCTTCGACGTCGAGCGCGTCGTTCCCATCGTCTACAAGGGAACGAGGCTGCGTACTCGTTATCGAGTGGACCTGATGGTCGACGAACAGGTGATCGTCGAGGTGAAGTCGCATGCGACAACACTGCCGATTCATGAGGCGCAGGTCATCACGTACTTACGGTTGACAGGATATCCAGCCGGCCTCTTGATCAACTTCAACGTGCCGCGATTGATGGACGGCGTCAAACGACTGCTCAACCCCAACGCACGGAAATTTCCGTCACGCGTCTCTGAAGAAGAATAGGGAGACCAATCTCCGTTCTCACCGTTCCTCCGTGTGTGACCACTCCGCTCCCTCCGCGCCCTCCGTCAGGTGCAACGGGGTCTACTCGTACCGCAGCGCGACCGTTGGATCCACCCTCGTGGCTCGGCGTGCGGGAAGGTAGCTCGCCAGGAATGCGACGCCCGAGAGAAACAGCGGAACGGTGACGAACGTCAGCGGATCCAGCACGTCCACCGAGTACA
>Ga0209382_10011865_pt1 | contig 10781 bp, 7 predicted proteins | sample SoiMetdeltSBSDD5_FD_187599 | JGI IMG/M metagenome (GOLD analysis project Ga0209382, IMG submission 187599) | Bulk soil microbial communities from a Populus tree surrounding site in Tennessee, USA - Soil MetaG P. deltoides SBSDD5 (SPAdes) (version 2) | ecosystem: Environmental > Terrestrial >...
CTCTTCCAGAAAAAAGTCCTAAAGGTGATTTTGCCATTTACCATCTAACCTCAATTATTCTGAGCATGATCTTCACTCACTATCATAACGTTTGAAATCTGAAAATATCTTTTTGCCAAGATTCTTGCCTTCTCCGCATTACGTCCCTCTTTACCCACTACTATGCCTTTCTTTTTTGAATCGACTACCACAACAGCCTGTCTTGAACCATCAAATCTATTATTAATCTTTATCTCGTTTATCATATCCGAGTTAAGGACATTACCCAAAAAAGCGGAAGGATCTTCCGAGTATTCAACCAATTCAACTTTCTTTGTAACAATTCCTTGTAGTTGTCTTATTGTTGCCCCTCCTTTGCCAATTGCCAGGCCCATCTGACCCTTATTTACAATGAAAATTACCCTATCCATCTTCTCGTCAACAACGCAATCGCGTGCAACAGCACCAGTTATATTTTGAAATAAGGACATTAATCTTAATTCACCAGAGGTTAGTTTGATTTTTTCAGTCAACTTAGTCCTTCATCTACAATTAATTTGTTTGATGCGTTTGAAATTTGGTTGTCCATTTTGTAGTCATTCATTTAATTTAATAATCTAAAAAATTCTTCAAAATAACAACAATTTATCATTTGTATCATTTTTTTCCAAATTCATTTAGTAATTCCTGAATTTCATTATCCTTGCCAATTTTGAGAGATATCGCACTGATTCGAAAGGTCTTGTTACACAATCTGCCTAGTTGAACTGAATTACCATCATAGAGTAACGTTGGTACCTGTGCAGCTTTTGCTTCCCCCAAGATTTTTGATTTATCCGTATCCATTAATGAGTCTGAAAGAACTACTAGTTTTGAGCCTTTTATAGAACCCATTACTTCCCTGGTTCCTATCTTGCATTTGTTAGAACTAATTGCTTCCTTGATTGTTTTTTCGAGATTTTTCATTTTCATCCTTCACACTCATATATAGATCGACCATACCCGTACCAATGGGTACAGTGGCACCTACTATAACGTTTTCTGTTACGCCTCTAAGGGACTCTACCTGTCCTTCCAAAGATGCTTTTGCAATGGTGGGTACAGTAATTTCAAAGGCAGCACGTGCCAGTACCGAAGTCTTGGTACCTGCAATTCCATGTCTTCCAATTTGCTGTAAATGTCCTTTTGAAGTCATTAGATCAGCAACCAGCATTATATGTCTCATGTCAACTTCTAGTCCTTGTTCTTCTAACGTATTAGTTATTTCCTTAATCAGCGCATTTCTTGCAGCTTCTATTCCTAGAGTCTGCCAAACTTCATAAACATTATTTGTTGTAATTCTTGAAGTGTCGATACCATTTATTGCAATTATCTTGGACAGATTTGAACCAGCAGTTTGAATAACCCATTCTTCATCTTGTTTCACTATTGTTACTCTTTCGATATCCTGTACACCTTTGACTCTTGCGTTCATTAGTTTGTTCTTCATTGTCAGTAACGTTTGTGCATCAGGCTCACCTGCAATAGAAATTTTTATAATTTTCTTTGCTTCCTGTAAAGTAACATCATATTTTTTCTTGGGCCCCTTTAGCACTTCCATAATATCTTCTATTGAACAGCCTCGCTCAGATAATTTTGAGTCAGAAATATGGAATGTCAGTATACCAGAATAATCAGTCTCGCTCCTTTCAATTAGATCAGCAACCTTTGTAAATATTATTTCTCTTGCTACGTTAAGAGCCTTTTCCCTTGAGACTCGATGTTCTTCGTCCAGATATACATCCATTGTAGGTGTAACAGGCTTCTTTCTTGCATCGACAAGTTCTATTAGCCTTGGAAGTCCCAACGTAACATTTCTTTCCTTAACTCCTGCAAAATGGAATGTTCTAAGTGTCATCTGAGTTCCTGGTTCACCAATTGATTGAGCAGTAACAACTCCCACAGCCTCTCCCGGTTCTACCATTGCTCTGTTGATTAGATCAATCGTTTTCTTTATAACTTTGTTAGCGCCATCTCTGCTTATTTTGCTTTGACTAAGAGATAGTAACAACTTTTCTCTAAGTTTTGGATTAAGAGTCTTTGAGTGTTTATTCACAATTTCTGAAACTTCCTTTTCGGTAGCTTTTTTGCCTTCATCGACCAGTAATTCTCCTTCTATTAGCCTAGAAATATTTACAGCTTCACCATGATCACTTTTTGCGGGATCAATCCCGTCTTCTCCATAGACAAACTGGATTATGTTACCGTGTGGATCTCTAACAGTTTGATCATATTCTATCTTCATGTGTTCAAGAGCATTGATCAATCTTCTTTGCATGTATCCAGACTGTTGTGTCCTTACTGCAGTATCGACAAGTCCCTCTCTACCTCCCATAGCATGGAAGAAAAATTCTAGTGGACTCAATCCGTCTCTATAATTGGATTTTACAAAACCTTTAGAATCAGGATTAGCGTCATTGGGTTTGAAATGTGGAAGTGATCTATCTCGATATCCTTTGGTAATCCTTCTACCTCTAATTGACTGCTGGCCTAGTGCAGCCGTCATCTGTCCAATATTTAGAGTAGAACCCCTTGCCCCGGTGGATGCCATAATGACACCTGAATTGTCATCTGGAAAAGCACGGTCTGCTGTTTTTCCTGCTCTGTCACGTGCTCTCGAAAGTTCGTTTACTACATAGAGTTCCAATGCTTCTGAAGGTGATAAACCTCTTGTTAATGGTAATGTTTCATCATCGTGCTGTTTTATTAATTCATATACTTTTTCATATGCCTTGAGGATAACATTACTAATCTCTTCTCTCGTTTCATCTGACAACCAGAGATCAGAGTAGCCATATGAAAAACCGTTTTGTGTCAGATAGGTTTTTAATACAATCAGAATTGAATCCAAAAATCGCTTTGCTGCCTCGTTTCCATAATCTTTGGCTATTCTGTGTAAAACACTATCTGGTTCTTCTGCGCCAATAGAGGCCTTGTCAATAACTCCACTCATCAGTTCGCCATTCTTTATGACAACATCTTTCCCTTCCCCCTTCGATGCCTTGTTCCATTTTGAGGTAATAACAAAATTAAAGTCCTTTGGTAAGAAGAGTGAAAAGAGCTGTTTTCCAGTGTAGATTTTCCTCCCGTTCTCATGATGCTTTGGCTCAGGCAGAGGTCCTGAATATCCACCTAGCAATGCCAGATTTGTAAATTCTTCTTCTTTCAAAAATGTCTTATCCTGCGTAAGGATAAATGCACCAGTTATGAAATCCCTTATCGCACCAATAATTGGCCCTCCATATCTTGGAGAAATTAACTGGTCCTGCACTCTCATCAACAGCGCTGCCTCGGCACGCGCCTCTTCGCTCTGTGGAACATGAAGGTTCATTTCATCGCCGTCAAAATCTGCGTTATAAGGGGGGCATACTGCAGGATGTAGTCTAAATGTTCTGTACGGCAGTACCTTTACATAATGAGCCATAATTGACATCCTATGCAAAGATGGTTGTCGGTTAAAGATTACCGCATCTCCATCGCGCAGGTGCCTCTCTACAACATATCCTGGACTAATTGAATCGGCCAGGATATTTCTATCAGTAACATAATCAAGTCTTATTTTTACTCCATCTGTTCTAATGATATAATTAGCTCCCGGATATTCATTTGGTCCGTTAATTATCATTTTCTTCAAATCTTCAGTGTTCCAGTCGCTAACTGTTTCAGGTATCGTTAGCTTTTTTGCTACATCAACAGGTACTCCGACGTCGGAGATTGTCAAATTGGGATCAGGAGAAATAACAGTTCTGCTGGAAAAATCTACTCTCTTGCCAGATAACGATCCTCTGAAGCGTCCTTCCTTTCCCTTTAGCCTCTGAGTTAGTGTTTTCAATGGCCTCCCTGATCTATGATGAGCCTGTGGAATGCCTGATACTTCATTATCAAAATACGTAGTTACATGATACTGTAGTAGATCTACGAGGTCCTGCACAATTAAAGGAGGTGTCCCTGCTTCCTTGCTTTCTTTAAGTCTTTGATTGACTCTGATAATGTCGACTAATTTATGAGTAAGGTCGTCCTCTGACCTTATTCCAGTTTCCAGAATAATTGACGGTCTAACGGTAACCGGAGGCACTGGTAGAACTTGCAGAACAAACCATTCTGGTCTTGCCGTTTCCGGGTCATATCCTAACAAAACTAGATCATCATTTGGAATATTCATCAACCTCTCTCTAATTGTAATTGGAAGAAGCCTGTTTTCACCAATTTCTGTTTTTTCTACAAATATCGTAGGCTTTGTAAAGACAAGATCATACTGCTCCTTTTGACAATGAGGGCAGATCTTTACCTTCTTAGCTTTTTCTATTATTTCCTCTTTGATATTTTCAAGAGTAATTACTGCATATGCAGCCTTCGTATCTCGAAGATTCTTGTATTTTGCGAGATCTTCATTTGAAAGTTTTATTCTGCTACATGACCTGCAAGAAACTAGCAATAGTTTGTGTATATCATCCACAAAAGCAATATGCAATACTGCTTCAGCCAATTCAATATGACCAAAGTGTCCAGGGCAGTTGGCAGATGTATTTCCACAAGTTCCACACTTTTGTCCGGGTTCTAATGTTCCGAGCCTATTATCCATAAGACCACCTTGGACAGCCATCCCATCCTCATCATATGTTTCTGGAGCGGTGATTTCAACTACACTGAACTTGCGTGTCTCAACAGGAGATAGTACGCTAAACCTTATACCGCCTAAAATTTTTAGGGTATCTTCAACTTGCATAATTTTTACACCTTCTCCTTTGGAATTAACCTTGGAGCAACGTTGAGACTTATCATTTCTTGCAATAAAAGTTTAAATGCGTAGGCAATCGCAACTGAAGAAATTTTTGCTCTGTCACCACACACTCGGCATACATACCTTCTTTGCTTGATATCATAATAGGCTAGCAATCCGCAACGCTCACAAATATTTACTTCAGCCTTGTCAGACTCTTCTAAAAGCCTGTCTTTTAGCATCATTGAAGCCCCATACGCAATCAAACAGTCCCGCTCCATCTCACCAAACCTAAGACCTCCACCTCGAGCACGACCTTCAGTTGGTTGTTTTGTAAGCATCTGAACCTGTCCTCTTGCTCTACTGTGAATCTTATCAGCTACCATGTGGTGAAGTTTCTGGTAATAGACTACACCGACATACACTTCTGCATTAAACTTCTTCCCTGTACGTCCATCATACATCACTTCTTTGCCAGTCGATTTAAAACCATATTTTTCTAGTATTTCCTTAAGATCATTAACCTTTTCACCTACAAAGGCTGAACCATCAACTACTTTACCCCTAAGGGCAGAAGATTTTCCTGCTAGTGACTCCATGAATTGACCGACAGTCATTCTTGATGGAAATGCATGTGGATTAATCATAACATCCGGAACTACTCCTTCTTCTGTATAAGGAAGATCTTCCTGTGGAACAAGCATGCCTACAACACCTTTTTGGCCATGTCTTGAAGCGAATTTATCCCCAATTTCTGGTATTCTCATGTCCCTGACTCGAATCTTGTACATTTTCCCTCCATCTACGGACTGAGTCATTACAACTGAATCGACTACCCCATTCTCAGAAGGTCTTACGCCTATGGATGTGTCCCTTCTATATGGACCCTTTACCTCAAATTCCTTGTATTCTTCCATAAACCTTGGCGGAGAAGTTCTCCCAATCAATATGTCTCCTCCATTTACTATTGATTCATGCATTATAGCACCGTCATCTTCAAGTAACCTGTATGATTTTTCTCCACGGTATCCCCTAATATTTGCATCAGATGATGGAATCTCAAATTTGTCTTTCATTCCTCCTGGATACTGTTTTGCTTCTGCCTCGTATACTCTGTAAAAGAATGTTCTACCAAGACCTCTATCTACAGATGATTTGTTAAAGACTACTGCATCTTCTATATTATATCCTTCAAATGGTAATACTGTGACAATACAGTTTTGACCTGTAGGTCGTTCTTCCAATCCAAGAAGGTTTATCGCTTTAGTTGTAACAACAGGAATTTGTGGATACAGCATAAAGTGCTGTCTTACGTAGGTACTTGCATTCATTAAAGGAGTAGAAAATCCCAGACTCTGTTTTGCCATTGCACTTTCATAGGTATTTCTTGGAGATTGATTGTGTTCTGGGTATGGAATTATGGAAGCTCCAACGCCCAGTATCGATGGCGGATAAATTTCAAGATGGGTGTGGCTTGGTTCAAGGCTGGCATAGTTCATTGCCACATAACAATTTTCCTCTTCATTTGCATCGATTAATTCGATCATGCCCATCCATAGCAAGTCGGACCAGGATTTCATATTCCTTTTTATCAAGTCAAGAACATCCAGTGTTATTACTGGCTTGCCTTCCTTTACAATTGCAAGTGGCCTAAGTATTCTTCCAGAATTACAGCTAACGTATAGACGCTTTGTTGCATTTTCATTTTCGTTTGAATAATAGTATATTCCAACATGCGCATGTATTTTTCCGGACCTTCTTAAACTTCTAAGAGTATCAGTCAAGTGCTGTCCATTATCGTAGTAACCAATTAGGCGTCCGTCTACAAATATTCGGGTTCCATTTTTTCGCAACATATCAGAAGCCTCTTCAACAGGATGGGCTCCCAGCTCGTACAACTTTTCAATTATCTCTGAAACAGAGACGCTTACTGATATTATGGAAGATAATGCAATATTTTTTACCAGACCGCAGTTTGACCCTTCGGGGGTTTCAGCAGGGCATATCCTACCAAAGTGTGTAGAATGAAGATCCCTTGCTTCAAAATTAGGTTGACTTCTGCTTAAAGGTGATTGAATTCTGCGAAGATGACTAATGGTTGATATGTAATTTGTTCTGTCTAAGAGTTGGGTAACACCTACTCTTCCTCTTCCCCAGTTTCCAGTTGCAATGGCATTATTTAATTTATCAGAAATTATACCTGGTCTTACTGCTGCAGCAACTGCGTTTATCCCTCGCTTCTGACCGGATCTTTCCAGTTGATATTTCATATCTCGTACAAGATTTCTAAATGCTGTTCTGAAGAGATCGGCTAACATTTGACCTGCAAATTTTATAACTTTATTACCGTAATGGTCCTTATCATCAGACGCCACCAAATTAAGTCTAAGTTCAACAAGTTTGCATGTTGCCTCACCTAAAAAGAGCGCCTTTTCGTTTCTGTTTTCAGGATTCTTTCCAAGATGTGGAAGCAATCCCCAGTCAAGTAAAGTTTCAGCCCTCTTTATCTGAAACTCCTCCAACATTCCTGGCGCTATTCTCTTGCTTATGTAGACAATTGCGTCTCTACTAGTGATAATCTCTCCTGCTTTCTCAAATGATGGTTCTAACTCGTCCTGTATTATTGAATTTAATGATACACCATCTGCAATATCTTTATCAGATTCAAGACCCAGTGCCCTAATTAATGTAATTAGTGGAATGTCAACAGGAGATCCTGGAATTTTGGCAACAATTGAACCGTCTGGTCTCATAATTAGTTCCAATTTTGCACGATAACCTACAATTGAAGAGTAAACTTTAGCCTTGTAAACCAGGTTGCCAGTTGTTTCTTCTGTATCAACGATAATTTTATTATATGATAGATCTTCTAAGCCTATGATTACTCTCTCCGAACCATTAATAACAAAATAGCCTCCTGGGTCCTTTGGATCTTCGCCAAGCTCGATAAGCTTAGTATCTGGAAGATTATGCAGTATGCAGGCGTTTGACTTTACCATAACGGGAATATCTCCAATATGGATAAATCGTGATTCTAATATTTTTTCATCTTCAACAATACTGCATTCAAGCATTATTGGGGATCCATAAGTTAGGTTGCGAAGTCTGGCTTCTACAGGAGCAACATGAGTTACCGAACCATCTAGTTCCATGATTCTGGGTTGCTGCAGTTTAATTTTGCCCAATCTTATTCTGTACGGGTATTCTGCAGTTTCAATTTCTATCTCTCCGACTTCATCGATAATACTCTGTAATCCTCGTTCAATAAATTCGCCATAGGAATTAAGATGTTGTCTAGCTACTCCTTCCTTCTGTAAAATATTGTGGATAATTGCCCACATATCAAGTGTATTTTGTGACATGGCTGTCTCAGTCCTCCACTACATATCTATAATAAACACTTTCGCCGGCAGTAAATGACGTTCTTGTTATTTTAATAATGTCTCCGGGTCTCACATCTAGATCCTCTAATCCCTTGTCGTTAATTAATATGTATGGGAGCTGACTTGGTTTGGTATTGTATTTCTTTAAAACTTCTTCAGCATCTTTTTTGGATAGAATTTCGTGTTTAGGCTGATATACATGATTCGTAATTTTAATATCTTTTTTATCAGAAGACAAAATTCGAGATTCTTGATTCCAAATCTTACTTCCGTAATAAATAGATTCTCAGATTTTATGACCTTATTAATCAATTAAAAATCGATTTGACCACGATTATGATATATCCTGATTGATTTCAAGAGTAAAACTGTGACATCAATCTCTTTCAAGCTATTTCAGTATGCCCTAAAGTAGTCAGAACCTTATCTTTCAAACAATTATATCGAACACTCGTTGTCAAACCTTCAAACTTGGCCACTTAGATTACTCTTTGACGTTGGTTGAGCCAGAAAATATTTCAAAGCTACGTAGATACAACGGTTTACCATTCTACCATACTAGAATTAGTTTACTTATGACCCACCAAGAACTGCTCTAGGGTTCTGTAGATTTTTCTACTTCTATTTTGCATCTAGTTACTATTCCTGCAATAACTCCCATGGCGGCAAGCCATGGTGCAAGTGTAATCATTGCAACAGCTCCTGCCGTTCCCCATGTCACTGGGATGGAAAGAAGTAGATTTCCTTTTTCGTCTTTTATCACTATTCTTTTAACTCTTGCGTCCTGAATTATCTCCTTGACTTTTCCTAGCAAGCCACCAGCAGACACCTCATAGACATCTTTTTGTAGTCCTGTTTGAGTTCCGCAATTTGGACAGAATTTAGCATCTTGTGGAAGTTCAATCCCACATTCTGCACATTTTACCATAAAGATCTTTATTATATCCTAATTCCATCTCTTTAAGTCTTTAGAAACAAAATGAGAAATAGCGCTAAAAAAATGTCCAAATTATTGCAAGAAAAAATCTTGTCATGACGTTGAGAAGTGATTGCTAGTCTTACGACTTCTAAAAGTTCGTGAAAATTTGAAATATAATTAGTGAATTATCATTCATATCATGGATAACGGGAAAGATGAGGAGAATAAGAATACGAAATTGAATAATAATTCTAATAATACAGACAAAAAACAAAGATCTCTCTTTAAAACAATAACAATCATGATTATCGCAGTAGCCGTTGTAGTCGTTGCAAGCAGTTTCATTGGACAATTCCTTGAACATCGATATGGGCCATATTTGAAAATTGGTGTTGTTGCAATTATTGGATATTTTGTAATTAATTCCCTTGCAAACGTGTTTTACAGGCTTACCTACGATGCCTTGAAAAATAATGCAGAGATAATACGCATTCTAATTAAAATCATTGGATCTATCATTGTAATCTCCATTATAATTTCATATTTGAGCCAGGATCCTCTTATTGCCGCATCTATTGGAACAATTACCGCAATTGTAATAGGGTTTGCAAGCCAAAGCGTGTTAGGAAATTTAATCTCTGGGCTGTATCTAGCCATCACAAGACCCTTCAGAATTGGAGAGAAAGTTACTGTATTTGGTAACACTGGTATAATTTACGACATAGGATTATTGTACAGCAAGCTTAAAACAGATGAAGGAGATATCATTCTAGCACCAAACACATCGATGATAACCACCACTATTATTATTAGAAAATCCTAGCTATAGCTATTTACCAAAAAATGATCCAAACGAGTCCTTCAGTGCCTCAAATGCATCATCTATCATACCCGAAGTATTCTCCATTATTCTAGTAGTGTTAGAAGATGTTCCCGTACTGATATTGTTGTTTAGTATTAATGATTCGGTGGTATTATCTTGTTGTCCGAATACTGAATGATGCGGAGCCGAAATTTGAAAGGCCAAATTTAAAGAGATTGTAAGTATGGTCAGCATGACAGCTAAGTTGACGTTCCACATGGTACATCAAATTGAGATGGATGATAATATAGTTTTCATAGTTCTTTTGTGTTACTCTGCATGTGATGTATGTTATACAACTTGTACTATTTAGAATCCACGACCGCGAATTTTCCTAAATCTGATTAAATGAAATCGATTGTAAAATGGAATTCTAAATCAAATGGCTAAAAGAGTTTGAAAAAATTGATTATGTCGATGATGTCAATTGCTACTCTAAATATTTCCTATCTCAACTGTAAAAAAAGATTGATCTATATAGAGCGTGAATCTAGTTTCTAAGTTTAGTAAACCGTTAATGATGGGGTCAAATAATAAGGGGTAACATGTTTGCATGGCAGGTTTATCAATTACTCATTGATGATATTATTCGTTGGGATGGGGTAAATGATGTTCAAGTATATCCTCGACAGATTCCCCAGAAATTCTTCGCGCAGACAAGAATTTAGCTTCCGGTTTAACAATTCTGTCCATGCGAAATTGTGTAACTTGATGTCCATTATGTTCTCTCCAAGCCTTTCTTACCTTCTGTTTGTGTTTATATTTGTCCCTATCATTTTCGTTCATAATAATATCATTCCTTTCATCTAATTTTCCATCATCGAAGATATCATAATATATTACCCAATCTTGCGCGTCAAGGTCCGGCCCTTCTTCTTT
>Ga0209382_10011868_pt1 | contig 10779 bp, 9 predicted proteins | sample SoiMetdeltSBSDD5_FD_187599 | JGI IMG/M metagenome (GOLD analysis project Ga0209382, IMG submission 187599) | Bulk soil microbial communities from a Populus tree surrounding site in Tennessee, USA - Soil MetaG P. deltoides SBSDD5 (SPAdes) (version 2) | ecosystem: Environmental > Terrestrial >...
CCCTTGACACCAGGCCAAATGCCTTATCTACACGGCCTTGCTGCTAGCCCCGGGGACGGAGCGCCTCGTGCTTGATCATGGCCGGGCGAGCCCTGTGTCGACTGGTGGCGAGCAGCGTCCCAGACTGCTGTCGGTGCGCGCCTGGTTGGTCGGCAACGGCTTCCTCCTGGTCCTGCCGGTGTTGGTGTGGATGCGTTGCTCACCGACAAGTTGCCCGCCTCGTACCAGCCGACTCAGTTTTGGAGTATCGGCACGACCTGGCGATGCTGTTGGAGATGCTGGTGGACAAGCAGATCGAGCCGCAGATCGCGGCTGTATGGACACTCGAACAGGCGCCAGGGGCGCTGGCCGAGCTGGCCGCCGGCGCGCTGCCCGGCAAGCAGGTCATCACCGTCAACAGCTGCTGACTCGTTGTCCTCTGGGCAGTCGGTGAGTTGGCACTACGCGCGGTGGCGGCGGGCGCGTGGGCCTGGAACATGCGCTTCAATGGCGGGACGACTTGGGTTTGTGAGTCAGCTACAATCTGACTGACAGATTCTGGATTCTGTCAGTCAGACAGTGTAAGGTGATCCCGTACGTTTCCGAGCTTCACCTCCAAAAGGGGCACGTCATGGACACACGGACGCTCGGCGTCGCGGGGCCGCAGGTCTCCGCTGTCGGCCTGGGCCTGATGGGCATGTCAGATCTTTACGGCCCGGCCAACGAGGCCGAAAGCATCGCCACCATCCACGCCGCGCTCGACGCCGGGGTGACCCTGCTGGACACCGGCGACTTTTACGGCATGGGCAACAACGAGATGCTGTTGCGTGACGCGCTCAAGGGCCGCAACCGTGACAACGCAATCATCAGCGTCAAGTTCGGCATCTTGCGCGATCCGTCCGGCGGCTGGAACGGTATCGACATCCGCCCGAACAGCATCAAGAACTTCCTCGCGTACACGCTCCGGCGGTTGGGCACCGATTACGTCGATATCTACCGTCCCGCGCGGATCTCACCGCAGGTGCCGATCGAGGATGTCGTCGGTACCATGGCCGACCTGGTCAAGCAGGGCTATGTGCGGCACATCGGCCTGTCCGAGGCCGGCACCGACACCTTGCGCAAAGCGCATGCCGTGCACTCAATCTCGGACGTGCAGATCGAGTACTCGCTGATCTCCCGGAGCATCGAGTCCGGCCTGCTGCCGGCCGTCCGTGAGCTTGGCTTGGGGATCACCGCCTACGGCGTGCTCTCCCGCGGTCTGATCTCCGGGCACTGGTCCAAAGACCGCGCCGGGCAGCCCGACTTCCGCTCCCACCTGCCCCGTTTCACCGGAGAAAACCTGGACCGCAACCTTGCTCTGGTCGAGGCCCTGCGCGACATCGCCCAGGCCAAGGATGTGACCGTGGCGCAGATCGCGATCGCCTGGGCACTCTCGCGCGGTAACGACATCGTCCCGCTCATCGGGGCCCGCCGTCGCGATCGCCTCTCCGAGGCCCTCGGTGCTCTGGAGGTGAGGCTCAGCGACTCCGACCTCGCGGCAATCGAAGCCGCGGTGCCGGCTGAGGCTGTCGCCGGTACCCGCTATGACGCCTTTCAGATGTCTATCTTGGACAGCGAGCGGAGGTGAAACTCTGCCGATGAGCACCGACATCCTCAACCCCGAGAAGATTCTGGATACCGCCGAAGAGGTGCTACGCCGCTATGGCCCCGCCAAGGCCACTGTCCTGGACGTCGCCCGGGCACTGGGAGTCAGTCACGGCAGCGTGTACCGTCACTTCGGCTCCAAGACTGCCCTGCGCGACGCGGTCGCACAGCGCTGGCTCGCCCGTGTATCCGCGCCCCTCGCGGTGATCGCACAGGCAGGTGGTCCAGCCGAGCCGCGGCTGCGTCAACTGGTCACCGCGCTGTCGGCCACCAAACGGCGCATGGCAGCCGAGGATCCGGAGCTGTTCGCGACCTTCCACCAGATCGCCACCCAGTCCCGCGAGGTCGTCGGCGAGCACCTCGACACGCTAGCCTCCCAACTGGCCACCATCATCGCCGATGGTGTGGCGCGCAAGGAGTTCGCCGCAGCCGACCCGGCCACCGCCGGGCGGGCCGTGCTACAGGCCACCGCCCGTTTCCATCACCCCGCGCACACTCCAGAATGGGCACACCCAGGCATCGACGCCGACCTCGAAGCGGTCTTGACCCTGTTGATAGCCGGGCTACGCCGGAAGGGCTGACCCGGCCAACCGCGGCCAGGGCCGCGGGTCAGCTCGGACCGGTGCCGCGCGGGGTGTCGACGCGGTAGGTCTCGACGTGTGGCGGTTCGGCGAGCAGGCTCCGCCAGCGGCGCAGGTACTCGTTCATCTGGGGGTCGTTATCCACCCGCTCTCTGTCGCGGTCGTGCGTTCGCTGGTCGGCGTACTCGACGATCTCTACGAACCGGTCCGGGTCGGCGGCGTCCCACAGCACGCGGAGCCGGATCCCGCCGGGTCGCTCGTAGAACGGGATCGCCTCGCGGAGGAAGGCGACCAGGTCGGCCCGGCGCCCAGCGGCGGCCCGTCCACGAAGATGTAGCTCGATCACGTCCTCAGCGTATCGTCGGCCGCCGGCAGCAGGACCTCCGCCAACGGCCGGCGGGGCGTCGGGAGTGCGGGCGTGGTGGGGTAGCCGATGCGCAGCACCGTCTGGACGACCTGCCCGGTCGCGCTGTCCGCCAGCAGAGCGCGCAGCTTCGGTACCTCCAGGAGCTGGCTCAGCGGCGTGGCGGCCAGCCCGCGCACGGTGGCGGTCAGCAGCACCCGTTGCAGCGCCGCACCGGCACGTAGCCAGTCGGCCGGTGCATCGCCGGCGGTGAACAGCAGGATCAGCGTCGGCTCCGGCTCGAACGCGACTGTCGCCGTCGGGGTGCCGTGGCCCAGCGCGAAGTCCCGCAGGGGCAGCGCGGAGTCGGTGTCCCTGGGGCCGAATGCCTGCCGGGGTACGCCGTCGCGGCGGCCGATCCCGCCGGGCGTGGTCCAGGCTGCCAGTTCGGCCCGGTAGCGCGGGTCGGTCCGCATCCGGTTTTCCGCGGTCCGGGTCAGGCTGAGGACCCCAGCGCGCAGGGCCGGGTCAACGGGCAGCAGCGTGGCGTGTTCGGCGGTTGCCGCGCCGGTCAGTTCCTCCATCGTTCCGTATGGCAGTGGCTTGTCGGCAAACGGGCGGCGGTTGGTGTGCCGGCGTCCGATGGCCTCGGCCAGCACCTTCGCCGAGCGGGGCGCGGGGGATGCGCGATCGATGGTCACCCGGGCGGCCATGTCCGGCTCGGCCGGGTCGGGCACCAGGCGCACCCGGGGATCGCGTCCCTGGGCGCGGAGGGCGAGGCGGAGGTTGAACACCGCGGCCCCGACGCTGACGAACATCTCCCGGCCGTGCGAGTCGATGGTGGTGAGCTGGCGGCGCCGGTCGGCGAAGACGTCGATGATGTCGCCGCGCAGCCGGAACCGCCATGGTTGGGTGTTGTGGATGGACGGCGCCGCGACGGCAGCGCGCAGGCATTCGAGCAGCGCTGGGCCGGGCGTGCCGTCAGGTTCGTACCAGGAAGGTCCGCGCATGCCGTCAGCCTTCACCGGGCCGCGGGTGGTGGCCATTGCCGTTCGGGGCCGGTGCACGGGTCGAAAGGCCCGATCACGGCACGTCCGGGGCTCATGCTGTGAGTTCCGGACCCGCTGGCGTGCTGCGGTATGCGCCGGTGAGCTGTGTCCGGTAGCGGCTGACACGCAACGGGCGGGACCTTCTCCGCGGCTACCGGGACTTGTGGCTCTCACGAGCGCGCCGATGAGGCGCGACGGTGGTTGTAGTAGCCACCACGGGAGGAGCCGAGCGCGACGCGATACCGGGTTGTGGGAGCGACGCATCGGCCCGCGCGGTGGGTGCGGGATGAGTGAACCAGGCTACGCCCGACGAGGCCAGGTGGGAGGCGTGCACATGATGCCTATGGAACCGATGAGACCGGTGGTCGCCGGCATCGACGAGACTGACGCGAGCATGTCCGCGCTGGACTTGGCTGCGGAGGAGGCTGCCGCCCGGCTTACCCCGTTGGTGATCGTGTCCGCCCACCCGGCGGGCCGCAGCCAGCTGGACATGGAGCACGGCCTGCTTGGAATCGCGGTTTCCCGGGTCCTCGCGGACCACCCGGGGCTGGCGGCGGGCATGCGCCTGATCGCCGGCGAGCCGTCACGGGTGCTGGTGGCGCAGTCGCGTGGCGCGCTGTTGCTGGTTGTCGGTCATGAAGATGTGCTCGGCTCGCCGGCACCGCCGGGTGGCTCGGTTGCCGCTCGGGTAGTGGATGGGTCAGCGTGTCCGGTGATTGTGTACCGGCCGGTCGATCCCGAGCGGGAGACCGCCCACCCGCGCCCGGTACTCGTCGGGGTGGACGGCCATGCCGGCTCGGACCACGTTGTCGAGTTCGCCTTCCAGGAGGCAGCCCTGCGTGGTGCCCCGGTGTGGGGTGTGCACGTCTGGCCGGGGTCCGGTGCCGACGGGGTGATCGCGGGTGGCGCGATCGGCCGCCAGCAAGCGGCCCGGCTACACGAGGCGATGGATACCTGGTCGGCGAAGTATCCGGAGGTGCCCACACGCCGGCACCTGATGTCCGGTCGCGACGTTGCACGCGCGCTCACCCGGGCGTCGCTGGATGCCCAACTGGTGGTTGTCGGTTCAGCCCGGCACCACGATCCGAATCGGCCGCGAGGCGGCGAGACGGCGCGGAGGATGATCGACCTGGCCGGCTGCCCGGTGGCCGTGGTGCCCCTGCCGGCGTAGCGTCACTCAACCGCGTTGAAGGCCGGTTGGCCTGGTTGCGGTCTCGTGGTGGTGGTTGGGCACGGTCGTGCGGCTGGCCGGTGGCGAAACCTCAGAAGGTCCCGCAGAGCCGGGACGTTCTGCTCTACGGCGTGCCCTTGCCCGGACCTATCGTCGGGTCAACAGCACGGAGGGGAGGCCGGATCATGGACCGATCTGACGGTTGGGCGACCGTGGACGGCAACGAGGCTGCAGCCCGCGTAGCACATGCGTTATCCGAGGTCATCGCGATCTATCCGATCACACCGGCGTCGCCGATGGGTGAGCTCGCCGATGCGTGGAGCGCGGCGGGACGGGTGAACCTGTGGGGTTCGGTCCCTGAGGTCGTCGAGATGCAGTCCGAGGCCGGGGCTGCCGGCGCGTTGCACGGCGCGGTGCAGAAGGGTGTGCTCGGCACGACCTTCACCGCGTCGCAGGGGCTGCTGCTCATGCTGCCGAACATGTTCAAGATTGCCGGTGAGCTGGCGCCCGCGGTCATCCACGTCGCCGCCCGTTCCATCGCCACCCATGCTTTGTCGATCTTCGGTGACCATAGCGACGTGATGGCGGCCCGTACCACCGGCTGGGCCATGCTCGCGGCGAGTTCGGTGCAGGAGGCCCAGGACTTCGCACTCGTCGCGCACGCCGCGTCGCTGCGTACCCGGGTGCCGTTCCTGCACTTCTTCGACGGTTTCCGTACGTCGCACGAGCTCGACAAGATCCGCCTGTTCGCCGATGGTGACCTGCGCGCGCTGGTACGCGAGGACGACGTGCTCGCCCACCGGCTGCGGGGGCTCTCGCCGGACCGGCCGGTGCTGCGTGGCTCGGCACAGAACCCGGACGTCTTCTTCCAGGCCCGCGAGGCCGCCAACCCGTTCTACGAGGTGGTGCCGGAGACGGTGCGGCAGGTGATGGACGAGCTGGCGGTCCGGACCGGGCGGGCGTACCGGCTGGTCGAGTACACCGGCGCACCGGACGCCGAACGCGTCGTGGTCATTATGGGCTCGGGGGCCGGGGCGGTTGCGGAGACGGTCGAGGAACTGGTCCGCCGGGGCGAGCGGGTCGGCATGCTCACCATCCGGCTGTTCCGGCCGTTCCCCGCGACCGAGCTGGTCGAGGCATTGCCGGCAACAACCCGCCGGGTCGTGGTGCTCGACCGCACCAAGGAGCCGGGCGCGGTCGGCGAGCCGCTCTACCTCGACGTGGTGGCCACGCTGGCTGAGCACGGCCGTGGGGATGTTGAGGTCATCGGCGGGCGGTACGGCCTGTCCAGCAAGGAGTTCACCCCTGCGATGGTCAAGGGCGTGTACGACGAACTGCGCCGGCCGCAGCCCCGGCGGCATGTCACCGTCGGCATCGTCGACGACGTCACCCGCATCAGCACCGATCCCGATCCGGCCTTCCGCGTGCCCTCCCGCGCGGTGCAGGCGGTGTTCTACGGTCTGGGCAGCGACGGCACGGTCGGCGCGAACAAGTTCAGCGTCAAGATCATTGGCGAGCAGACGGATCTGTACGCCCAGGGCTACTTCGTCTACGACTCGCGCAAGGCCGGCTCGGTGACCGTCTCGCACCTGCGCTTCGGTCCTGACCCGATCCGCTCGACCTATCTCATCGACGCCGCCGACTTCGTTGCCTGCCACCAGTTTGGTCTGCTGGAACGGATGAAGGTGCTTGACCTGGCGCGGCCTGGTGCCACGTTCCTGCTTAACAGCCCCTACCCCGCCGATGAGGTATGGCCGCATCTGCCGGTCGAGGTACAGCAGCAGATCCTCGACAAGGACCTGCGCTGCTATGTCATCGACGCCCACCGGGTCGCCCGGGAACTGCGGCTCGGCGGCCGGATCAACACGGTAATGCAGCCGTGTTTCTTCGCGCTGTCCGGCGTACTGCCGCGCGAGGCGGCCACCACCGCGCTCAAGGAGGCGATTGCCGAAGCGTATGGCAAGCGCGGCCCGACGGTGGTGGAGCGCAACCACGCGGCGATCGACCGTGCGCTCGATGAGCTTGTGCCGTTGCCCGTACCAGCCCAGGTCGAGCGCGGACCGCATCGCATGCCGCCGCTGCCTGATGCGGCACCCGATTTCGTCAAGCGGGTCACCGAGCGGCTGCTGGCCGGCGAGGGAGATCTGCTGCCGGTGAGCGCGCTGCCGGTCGACGGGACTTTCCCGACCGGCACCGCCCGCTGGGAGAAGCGCGCGCTCGCCCAGGAGATCCCGATCTGGGATCCCAGCATCTGCATCGACTGCGGCAAGTGCGCGATCGTGTGCCCGCACGCGGCGATTCGGATGAAGGCCTACGACCCGGCCGTGCTCGTCGGCGCGCCCGAGGGCTTCCAGGCCAAGGACTACGGTGCCCGCGACCTGCGCGGGACGAAGCTGACCGTCCAGGTGGCGCCAGACGACTGCACCGGCTGCGGGATCTGCGTCGACGTCTGCCCGGCGCACAGCAAGGAGGAGGTCCGGCACAAGTCCATCAACCTGGAGCCGGCCATCGACCACCGGGACGCGGAACGCCCCCTGTGGGAGTTCTTCGAACGGATCCCCGAAGTCGACCGGGCCGCGGTGCGGCACGACACCGTCAAGGGCTCGCAGCTGCTCCAGCCGCTGTTCGAGTTCTCCGGCGCCTGCTCCGGCTGCGGTGAGACGCCGTACCTGAAGCTGCTCACGCAGCTGTTCGGCGACCGGCTCGTCGTGGCCAACGCCACCGGCTGCTCATCCATCTTCGGCGGCAACCTGCCCACCACCCCCTGGGCAGGCGACCGGGCAGGGCGCGGTCCGGCATGGTCCAACTCGCTGTTCGAGGATAATGCGGAGTTCGGCCTGGGCCTGCGGCTCGGCTACGAGCGGCAGCACGCCGACGCGCGGGCGCTGCTCGCCGAGCTGGCACCCGTCGTGGGCGATGACCTCGCCCGGGTGATCCTCGACGCCGAGCAGGCAGGCGAGGCGGCCATCGCCGCGCTGCGGGGCCGCGTCGCCGAACTCAAGGCTCGGCTCGCCGCCCTCGGCGGCGGGCCCGACGGTCGGGCGCGTCGGCTGCTCAGCCTCGCCGACGAGCTCGTCCACAAGAGTTTCTGGATCGTCGGTGGCGACGGCTGGGCGTACGACATCGGGTTCGGCGGGCTCGACCACGTCCTGGGCTCCGGGCGCGATGTCAACCTGCTCGTCCTGGACACTGAGGTGTACTCCAACACCGGCGGCCAGGCGTCCAAGGCCACGCCGCGGGCGGCGGCGGCGAAGTTCGCCTCGTCCGGCAAGTCCACGGCGAAGAAGGACCTCGGCGCGATCGCCCGCGCCTACGGCGACGTGTACGTCGCCCAGATCGCCCTCGGCGCCAACGAGATGCAGACCGTACGTGCGCTGCTTGAAGCCGAGGCATGGCCGGGGCCTTCGCTGGTCATCGCGTACAGCACCTGCATCGCACACGGGATCGACATGGCCACCTCGATGACGCATCAGAAGACCGCGGTCGCCAGCGGCTACTGGCCGTTGTACCGCTACCACCCCAGCCCTGCCCAGGGTGCCCACCCGTTCCAGCTCGACGCGAAGCATCCGACGCTGCCGCTGACCGACTTCGCGCTGGCCGAGTCGCGCTTCGCCATGCTGGCCCGGTCCGAACCCGAACGGGCCCGGCACCTGCTGGCGTTAGCTCAGGCCGACATCGACGAGCGTTGGCACTACTACCAGCAACTGACCGGCGAGGAACGCTCGGTACCGCAAGACAAAGGCGGTCCCGCCCTTCCCCCGCTGGCATCGGGACTAAGCGAGGACGAGCCGTGACCGACCTTCACACCACCTATCTCGGGCTGCCCCTACGCTCCCCACTGGTCGCATCCGCCTCCCCACTCACCGGCCACCTCGAAAGCCTGCTGGCGCTGCAACGGTCGGGCGCCGCCGCGGTAGTCCTGCCCTCATTGTTCGAGGAGGAGGTCGAGGAAGAGTCGCTACGGCTGCATGACCAGCTCGAGACCGGCGCGCTTTCTTTCCCCGAGGCCACCGACTTCTTTCCAGCACTGGAGTTCGACGACATCGGGCCGATGCGGCACGTCAAGCTCACAGCAGCCGCCAAGGACGCGCTAAGCGTTCCGGTCATCGCAAGCATCAACGGCACGACACCCAGCGGCTGGGTCCACTACGCCCAGCTCATGCAGGAGGCCGGCGCCGACGCGATAGAACTCAACCTGTACGCGGTCGCCGCCGACCCCTGGCGCAGCGGCGCCAGCGTCGAAGATGGCTACCTTGAGGTGGTACGCCTGGTGCGCGGCGCGATCGACGTACCGCTCGCGGTGAAGCTCAGCCCGTATCTGTCTTCCACCGCACACTTCGCCCGGCGCGTTGTCGAGGCGGGAGCAGATGGGCTAGTGCTGTTCAACCGCTTCTACCAGCCGGACATCGACCTCGACACCCTTGGCGTGCTGCCCCGTGTGGAACTGTCCGACTCCCGCGAACTTCGGCTCCCGCTGCGCTGGATAGGAATCCTCCGCACGCAGTTGCCCACCACCTCACTCGCCGCGACTACCGGTGTGCACTCAGGCCTGGACGCGGCCAAGGCTTTGCTCGTCGGTGCCGACGTGGTGATGATGACCTCGGCACTGCTGCGGCACGGCCCCGCCCACCTGACCCGTGTCGAGGCCGAGCTGGTCGGCTGGCTGGCCGAGCGGGACTACGTCTCGGTCGCACAGGCGCGCGGCAGCACCAGCCACCACAAAGCAACCGATCCCGCCGGCTTCGAGCGTGCGAACTACCTGCGCACACTCGCGTCGTACCGGCCTGTCCAACAGTTACCTGATTGACTGAAGGGTCTACGCAATCAAGGCAGCGCGCTTGGAACTAGAACACAAAGTGGTCGATTCCGGAGCTGGTTCTGGAGAAGGGGTATCGATGGTTTCCGCTGAACGTGCGCTGCTCTCGATCGGGGGCCTGCTACGGCGGGCCGAAGTTTGCCCTATCCGGTACCACCAATGGAAGATTGGCAACGGAAGGCTTTCACGCGCTGGAAAGGCGGACAGGGCAACGCCTCGCGGATCTGGCCGCCGAGCAGGAGGGCAAGCGGATCCGCTTCCCGACACACAGGCGCGGCCGGTACCGGTGATCACCAGCCCGGAGTGGTCGGGAAGCGAGACCGGCGGGCGGCGCTACTCCCCGTTCACGATCAACGTCGAGCGTCTCAAGCCGTGGCACACGCTCACCGGCCGTCAGCATTTCTACCTCCACCACGATCGGATGCATGAGGTTGGCGAGGCCTGGCCGGTGTTCCGCCCGCCGCTGGACATGCACAAGCTCCTCGGCGAGCCGCGCCTGTCGGACAACGGCGAGCTGGGCCTGACCGTCCGCTACCTCACATCACATTCGAAATGGTCGATCCACTCGGAGTACCAGGACAACATGCTGATGCTCACGCTATCGTGCGGCGGGCCGACCATCTGGATCAGCGAGGCGGATGCCGCCCGGATCAACGTGCGCGACAACGATTGGGTGGAGGCGGTCAACCGCAATGGTGTCATCGTGGTACGAGCCGTTGTGTCGCACAAGATGCCCGAAGGGACCGAGTACATGTACCACGCCCAGGAACGGGTGGTGGACGTGCCGCTGAGCGAGACTTCGGGCAAGCGCGGCGGCATCCACAATTCGCTGACCCGGCTGCTCATCAAACCCAGCCACCTGATCGGCGGCTACGCGCAGCTGTCGTTCGCCTTCAACTACCTGGGCCCCACGGGAAACCAGCGCGAGGAGGTACGTCTGGTTCAACAACGTCGATCAGGCCTAGACCACCGTGGATTCGCCGAGACGTGACCAACAGCGAGCGCACAAGCGATCGCGCAACCCGGCTCAATCGCCCGTTCGAGGCAACCGTCGTCATGACGCCTACCGAGGGGTGTCGCACCGATGCCCAATGCCCTGGTCGAAGGAGCTAGTGTCCACGAAGGTAGCTGAGCACGGCGTGGACACGGCGGTTGTCGTTCGGGTCGTCGGGCAGGTCTAGCTTGCGGAAGACGGC
>Ga0209382_10011872_pt1 | contig 10778 bp, 13 predicted proteins | sample SoiMetdeltSBSDD5_FD_187599 | JGI IMG/M metagenome (GOLD analysis project Ga0209382, IMG submission 187599) | Bulk soil microbial communities from a Populus tree surrounding site in Tennessee, USA - Soil MetaG P. deltoides SBSDD5 (SPAdes) (version 2) | ecosystem: Environmental > Terrestrial >...
GGATGATCCGACCCCATACTGCGAGCGGGCCGAGCAGCTGTCGCAGGCGCTTGAAGCAAACGGATGGGATGGGGAGTGGTATCGCCGCGCCTATTACGATGACGGGTGGCCATTGGGATCGAGTCAGAACAAGGAATGCCAGATTGATTCAATTGCGCAATCATGGGCGGTTCTCTCCGAGGCGGGTGATCCGGAGCGAGCAGCAGCAGCGATGGCAGCAGTCAACACGCGGTTGGCGAAAGAGGAGGAGCGACTGGTGCTGCTGTTTGCGCCTCCCTTCGATAAGACCGCACGCGATCCCGGATACATCAAAGGCTATCCGCCCGGTATCCGCGAAAATGGAGGGCAGTATACGCACGCTGCCACATGGACAGCATGGGCATTCGCAGCACTGGGTGAGGGTGATCGTGCCGAGGAATTATTCCGGCTGCTTAATCCGATTTATCAGGCCGACTCGCGGCACAAAGCAGAGCGGTATCAGGTAGAGCCTTACGTGCTGGCAGCCGATATCTACAGTACGGCTCCGCACACCGGAGAAGGTGGCTGGACGTGGTACACGGGCTCCTCTGGCTGGATGTACCGTCTGGGCATAGAAGCCATCCTCGGCTTGAACCGGATCGGAAACGCTTTACAGATCAACCCTTGTATTCCCGCGCATTGGCCGGGTTTTGAGATGACATATCCCTTCGGCGAGGCTCAATATCACATCGTTGTCACTAACCCTGCTAGTGTGAATCGGGGCGTAACGCAAGTGACACTAGATGGAGTCATCTTGCAAGGCAGCGAAATTCCACTATCAGACAGCAACGAGCAGCATGAAGTCCTCATTGTGATGGGACACTAGCAGGGTCATGGAATTGGAACCAACGAACCGGATAAATAGGCCCAACAATCTGTATCCGACAGAAGGCGAGAGAATAGCATGAGCAGTTCAGAGAATCAGCTTGAAATGAATCACCCACCTGAACAGGGGAATGTTGATACCGGATTGACTCCGCAGAGCCTCGAAGATGTATCAAGCTACCCTTATCCCAAGAGACAAAAAGAGAACCGGGATCAGCCAACTCAGAATAGGCACGATCACACACTGCACCAGACTAGGCCAGTAGTCGTCTTTGTCTATCCAACTCGAGGCGAGACGTTGCACCTAGAGCATATCCAGTTAGAAAGGGAAGTTGAGAATTGGGAGGATGAAGGAGGCCATGTTTAGCTTCATCCGATGGCTTGAGACGCTCTTGTGACGCCCCGAATGTAGACTTGTGTTATAGAGCCTGCAAACTGTACGGCCCTGACATCACAAACTAACCTTGAACGAGATGAGGAGCCGCTCGTGAACTGGAAACTGGAGCAAAGACGCCGAAGCATCTTTGTACGCAACCTGAGTGCTGATACTACCGAGGCAGATCTGAGGAGCTTTTTTGCTCCGTATGGTCTTGTTACCGGGGTTATCCTCAAGCGGGATCGTATCACGGATGCTTCGTGGGGTCACGGTTATGTAGAGATGGAGACAGTGCTCAACGCCAAACAAGCGATCAAGAGTGGAAACGGTCAAATACTTAACGACCGTCAGATCACGGTTATGAGAGTACGCCATAGCTGATAAAGCACCTGTAATGAATAATCTATGTGGCTAAAGAAAGAGAAGCTGAACGATGAATATCGAACCGGGCATGTTGGTGAAGACCTTGAGCGGCAAGCTTGTGATAACCGACAATCAGATAGAACCCGGCTACTGGTACTGCGATGACGGGCACACGTATCTCGCTGTGACCTTCCGCGAAATAAGCGACGATGAGCGCGAATCCTATGTTGTGTCACAAAGCAGCAACGCGCTAGCTAAAGAGTAGCTTAGAGCACAGTACGCGGAACGTGTTATGCACATTGCATTGATGAAAGGTCAAACGGTCAAATCGGGATAGTCTGCGCATTCTAAATTAGGCCGGGATACTTTCCCTCTCCCAACGGCCATGTGACTGGAAAATATCATGATGAAACAACAGCGAGCCAAGCCAGCCTTCCGCCGCTTTACGGGGTTATGGCTGACGCTCTTCGCCGTATTCTTTGCCGGGTTTATCTGGGTGATGCTGTCAGCAGTCGAGCCGGAAATGCCTATCTCCTACAGCTCGCTCATCGAGCAAATCCGTGCGGGGAATGTAGCAATAATACAAATCTCCGGTGATGAAGTCACTGGCAGCTTTGCAAATCGGATGGAGTGGTCGCGTGCAGCGGATGGTTCTACAGCACACCAAAATTCAGGATATGCTGCGGGCAGCTATTCAGTTTTTAGAACAAATCTGCCGTCTCCGCTGGATACTTCAACACTCTTATCACTCCTTGCAGAGTATAAAGTCGCCATAGGTATTGTGCCGCCGCCGATGGCTCGATTCATCCTCGCACTCAAATATGTGTTTCCACTTGGACTTCTATTCCTTGTGGCCGGATGGGTTGCGCGGCAGTTCACATTTGTGCCGTACTATTCTACTGGTACTGTGAGGTAAACCTATGGGCACAAGACTCTTCATCAAGAACCTGAGTCCTGATACAACCGAGAATGAACTCTACGATGTATTTGCCGGGATTGGCAGGGTTAGCATGATTTCTCTCTCAATCAATCATTTAACAGAGAAGACTAAGAACCATTGTGTGATTGATATGGAGACTGCTGAATTGGCTCGCGAAGCAGTTCGAAAATTCAATGGTCGTCTTCTGAACGGCTGGGCTGCCAGTTGGAGGTCTCTGATAGACGTTCGCCCGATCTGAGATCATCTCCCATGTAAGCTCGCTGTACTAGGCGAACTCAAGATTGAAGCTATCCGTCTGGCGGAAGAGCTTGGTAGCGATGCGATGGCCGATCAACCGGGCTAATGCTCACTAAGCTTAATGTGATCGATGGGTGATCATCGATGTGTCTTGACTGACGTGCGAAATCAGGCAACGAGGTGTAACTCGTTCCGGGCATCTGTTGTAGAGACAATGCCCAGCAGAAAGGTTCGATGATGAATACACGGCTGTATGTAGGTAATCTGAGCAAGACCACGACTGAGGATGATCTTCAGACCCTGTTCACCGAAATGGGGCCAGTCACATCTGTGGCAATTCCCAGCGATCCGAAAACAGGGGTTAAGAAGAGCTTTGGGTTTGTGGAGATGGGAACCACTGAGGGAGCAGAGGCCGCCGTGAAGGGTATCAACGGACGTATGCTTCACGACAATGAGCTGAGGGTAAACGAATCGCATCCACGAAAATAGTTCTGTTTCAGGTCAATTGAAGCACACCTGGATTACTGGACAATACTACAAATCATTTTTGTTAATGGATGCTCATAGAATCGAGCATCCAGTTCTTTGAGACTCTCTTGAGACGCTCGTGTGTTACATTGATGTAGATCATGGGCATATTGGTATTGGTGGAATGATTAGGTAGGCAAGGATTAGAATGGCAGAGGACAATATGGCAAGCGCAATGACACGAGGCAACACACTTAAGGCTGAAATGCTCGACATGGATCTACTGGAAGTTGTGAATGATGCGCTCCACAACCTCGATTCTGTGCGGGAGAGCGGTCTGGCTCTCCAGATTAATGTCCTAGATGAAGTCGTGACAGTGAGCGGCGTCGTTCTCTCGCGCATCATGCGGCAGATGGTGCTGCAAACTATCTCGCGTGTACCTAGTGTTAAACGTGTAAAAGATCGCCTTTTTACGGACACGGATTTAGCTGTCACTGTATCGCAGGCGTTAGCAGTTGAACCGCTCACCCGGAACATGTATGACATCAGAGTTACAAGCTATCGTGGGCAGGTAACACTAGTAGGCAAGGTTGCGAATAATGATGTAATTAAGGCTGCAAGAACGTTAACCTCCGATGTATTAGGGGTGAGGGCAGTCGTTAACCGACTGACTGTGGCTGAGAAGATCGAATAGAGATGAGATTGTTGTATCTCCTCAATGCGTCGAATGGGCATGAGCAGCTGGTATGTCCAAAATCTGTACGACCTGCTCTACGACTGAGAGATCAAATCCTGATCCTTATTGTTGCAAATTGAGTCAAAGGGAATTATAGTAAGTGCTGTGAGAGAGAAGTTCCCTTAACCTAGAAAATAATTCACTCGATTTAAGTACAAAACCCGCCAATTGTTAACAATTGGCGGGTTTTATTTTTCGAGATTTTGTACCTTAATTGCTGGATATTACGGTTCGTGTTAGGTCCTCAACCCCGGAATTACAGGTGATATTGATAGCTAGGAGACGCAAGATAGGCTACTTGTTTAGACTTGGCGCTCTCGATAGTCCTCGGCGTCTTGGTAGACCTGCAGCAAGGTGTAAATCACCCACAGCACTGAGAAAATGACACCCACTCCTACCAAGATCAAGGCTGCCGGGCGGGCGGTAAGGGGTAACACGCGCAGCAGGGTGGCTCCCAGTCCGGTCACAAATGCCAGCAAGGTGCCCGCCAGAAACAGCAGCGCCAGCATTGCAAGGGCAATCATTGCCGATGCCCTGCCCCACGTTTGAGAGTCGTGCCGGTCACGCTCTCGGCGGATTTCCGCCAGCTTCGCCCGGATCTCTGGGGGAATACGAATCACCTGAAGCTGGTCCACTGAAGGGTGACCCGGCGCGGAACGAGGCAAGTTTTTAGCTAGGGGATCAACGCGATTCTTATTGGGAATTGGTATGTTGTCTTGGCGATCCATCTGCTCATCCTTTCGCTGGCGTAATTCATGATAGGTATCGATGCCAGCACCCTGAGTATATACAAGCAAGATTGGAGTCTTGATAGAATTTGCGTCATTTGACGAGATGGGCATAATCGCGGACAAACATACGTTGAGATAAACACTTAGGCGCAAAATCTGGGAAATGTGTTTGCGGCTGAGCACTTACCACCTATTATCACCAACCCTGCAAATCACCTCATATGAGCAACCCAAAATGTCAATCTTGAATGCTGGCTACCTAACACCTTGTTGAGGCGAAATTGGGAAACTGACAGCAATGCGGCTTGAAAAGCCAATGAAAGTGGGTCCTAACCATTACCAGGGTAGCAGGAACCTGTAATCCGTTGCTATTCAAGCCAAAATCTGGCTGCATTTGCAAAGTGGACATAGAAGCCACCCTCCCGGGTGGCTTGTGCATTGAGCAATTTGGGGAAAGGCATGCTTCTTTTGTAGAGCTGAAAACATCTATTGATTAAGCGTGGCGCGGTTCACTGGATGAGAGCGACCGTTCGAGACCTGCTGCCTGGGTCGCTCTTGAGCGGGAAGCGATTTGGTTAGCGATATATTCTGCATCCCTTGAGATACCCTAAACCATCGCTGACGAGGCCGCATTGCGGAAAGGGCCGCCTAAAGTCAGTGTGAGGTTAGGCAAAGCTCTCAACCAAGTAAAAGTCGATAGGCAAGCCACGCTCGGCTGTAACCACGTGTTAGCCTACGCTCTAGAAGCACTTAATACGCCCTGCGATTTCGCCTCACGTTTCTCTGACCAGAGCGCGTAACCCAACCAGGCCAAGCCCAGGCCGAACATGATATCGCCAGCCGTGACGCTCACATGGGATAGCGTGCGCTCTAATAATCCCGCCTCCGAAAGCATGAAAAGCAAGACGCCGATAATCAATAACAAACCCGCCCAACGGGGTAATACACCTGCCCGCATCGTCGCGATGCCAAACAGGATGTAGCCTAACGCAAAGCCCACAACGAGCATTAGCACTATGAAGGCGGGCGGCGTCATTGCCTGATCAAAGACGAGAGGCAACTCGGCAGCGATTAAGGGAATGGCGGCAGTGGCCAAGAAGAATATGCTTCCGACAAGGGCAGTGCCAATGAACGCCAGAACGAAGCCAGCAAGTCCGAGCCGCCCTGCCTTCTCTGCCTGGCGTGCATAGAGTCCTACCAGGCCGAGCTGCATCAGTATGGCTGAGACCCAGTAGACGAAGTGTGATGGTACCCAGTTGGGGCTATTGACGCTGGCTAAATCTTCACCCACAGGATGAAGGAGGGCGGCGAGAGCGTAGAGCACGCCCGCTAATATACTTATCAGCCCACTCCAGCGGATTAGATTCGCGGTTGACATTTTGACTTCTCCTTTTAGCGATAGGATTCACACGGTCGTGCACTATGAAGAACAGCGCTAGCCAGGGGCTGGGATAGCGCGAAGCTGCACCAACATGCCTAGAATGTCTGCGTTGGTCCAGCCTTCAATGATCCTGGCATTGGCAATGCGAAAGATCGTCATGCCTGTCATCGTCATCTGCCTGCCCGTGGCGGGAACGGCTTGGAACTGACCCTCATGGGTGCCGCGAGCTGTCCAGCGGGTCGCCACCTTGTCTCCTTCGGCAATCTGGTCTTCGACCGTGACCTGAAGGTTCGGAAAGGAGTCGCGGAGCGTCGCGAAGAACTGCTTGACGCGTTCAGGTCCATAGAGTTCGCCGAGCGGTGTATGGCCGATGTAGTCGGTGACCACAAGCTCGTCAACCAGGTCAAGCTTCCCCTCGCTCTGAACCTCCTCAAAAGCTCGGTACGCGATCTTCTTATTTTGCTCTGACATGACATTCCTCATTTCTGCTTACCTGCCGTTCACTCAAGCGTAAGGCAGTCACAAGGTGTCGTCATGCCCCGAAAAGGGTATTCCAATGGGGTATTATGCGTGGATAGGGTGTATGGTCGCAGAGCTAGCTGTCCGTTGCAGCTTCTGTATCAATGGAGCTATGTGATGACATCAACATGAGGTTCTCCGACGCTGTGAATGGTGATCATTACAACAGGATGCCCATTGTGTATTGAGAAGCGTAGCGCAAGCGGCAGATCGCAAGAGCGATCATACAAACTGACAGCGGATCGTCTGTGTCAAATTGTGCTGTCATATCTTAGTCCAGGTCACAGTGGTGCCAGCCGGGTAATACGGGCCTTCTCGTAATAAGCTACCTCTGCTCCGTTTCCGATCTTTCTCATCAAGCCCTCCACGCGCGCCGCGAGTTCTTGCCGCTCCAGCGCGACTTCCTCGTCCAGAGGGCTATTGTCAAAGGCTGACGCCTCGGCGACGAACTCCCACAACTCGGTAACGGACGAACCATAGGTCCGAAAATCGAACTCGCTCACACCCTCGACTCCAAACAAACCGCCCTGGATCACGTGCGCAAGCGCCTGCTCTGCATGATAAATATCCTCAACATCATAGGCTGGCACGGGTGCAGAGAAGGTAATGATCCCAGCACAGTGAATCTCGGCGAGTGCTCCGGTGGTGGGATGAATTTCGATCAGTCTGCCATTGGGCTTGAGTAGTCGGTGGACTTGCTGAAGGGCATGAACCATGCCCGCAGGTTCCATGCATCAAAGAGACCAGGAGAAGATCACCGTGTCGAAAGCTCGTGACATGTGGCTGGCAGCGAAGTCCTCAAATGCTATTGCATGGAACTCGACACGGCTTTCGAGATCATGCTGTAAACTTCCCCGCGCCCGTGCGATCCCATCTGCAAAGCGATCAATCGCTGTGACATGCCCCGCCCTTACGGCATAATGCCGGGTCAGACGACCATCGCCGCAGCCGATCTCCAGTACCTTCTGATCGGTAAAGTCTACGAAGCCAAAGAGGGCTTCCGTCTCATTTTGTTCCGGATCAATCTTGATAGTCATTTTCGCTTCTCCTTACTGGCGCATATATCACTATACCATGCATATCATTAACGTTACCCGACCGCTGGTCGCCATTCGTAGCGCAGATACCAAACCAACATCAGCGCTGTGGTAACGAGATAAAACGAGTGCAGCAGCCATATTGGCCCAGGCGGCAAGTTGAAAACATAGACAGCATGAATAACATTGCCGACATTGCTCAGCAGGATATTGCCCAGGCTGTAAGATCGCATATCTTTTGTTTGAAATGCCTTAACCAGCATCGGCAGCGTGCTTAAGGCGAATATGATCGTCGAGATAGACCCTGCAATCAACGGTAGATTCGTGCGCATATCCGTATCCTCGAAAATCTCTCTCATCTGTTAAGGCAAGGATAGGAAAATTAGCGCACCGAGTCATACCCATAATGGGGTATTCAGACGGGGAATTTATGGTAAATATTGGAGCTTTGCGGAGAGCTAGCTACTAGTCGAGCAAATCGAGTTGCCTGGCTTTGGCTGCGGCCTCAGTGCGGTTGCTGACACCTAATTTGCCAAAGATAGTGCCCGTGTGCTTCTTAACGGTCTCTGAGGAAATGACCAGCTTATCGGCGATCTCGCGGTTGGTCAGCCCAGCCGCAACTAATTCCAGGATCTCCTGCTCGCGGGGGCTGAGGGGTTCAGGGAGTGCTCCCTCCACATCAACTGGTAATGACTGGTCAGTACTGAAGGCTGCCAGCAGCCTGGCGACGTACTCTGGCAGCACGTTGCGGGAACGAGCCTCTTGCAACAACCGGGCCATTGGCAGGCCAAGATCGGTGAAGAGGCGTACATAGCCTTCAGGCTCAGCCATTCGCAGTGAGCGGTCCAGCGAGGTCAGAGCGCCTACAAGGTCGCCGCGCCGCCAGCCAGCCAGGGCTAGAAGCGCCAGCGCCTCAATCTGGACAGTGGTGCGGCCTTCTACTTCCAATACCTGGATCAGTCGTTCCAACAGCGCCACCGCCTGCTCGACAGATGGCCCATCCCCTTTGACAATCAGTACACGTGCCCTTGCCAGTTGTGCGATCTTGCTTTCTGGTCGTTCCTCGAGCGCGTCATTCTGTAGCATTTCATTGGCCCACTCAACGGCTGCCCTGAGCCTATCCTGTGCCAGCCATACTTCAAGCTGCAACCGCTCGAAACCGCGGGTCCAATCGGGAAACGGAGCCTGCTCTGCGAACGGATGTGCCCGCTCAAGGTATTCAGCCGCCTCCTCGATATCGCCTTGTGAGAGCTTCAACCGACTTGCAATCAGATAACCCGCGATCAGCGCCCGTGTATCACCTCCCAGCTCGGCGAGTTCCAGCCCGCGTGTCGCATGATCCCAGGCGTCGGGCAGCTCATTCCACTCATAAAGAATCTCTCCCATCCGGATATAAACCCAGCCCATGACCGGCAGCGGAAGGCGACCCCAATTCTCCCGCTCCCGGATAACGGCCAGGGCCTTTTTCCAATACGCAGCCGCTTCTCTGAGATGACCTTGTCTGAGGGCAAGATCGGCCAGAGCGCCAAAGGCGTGGACTGACATGAATCGCAGCCCAGGTGATTCGGTAACAGCCAGTGCTTTGAGGTAGCATTCATGCGCTTTTTCCCAGCGCCCATTCTGGCGGTAAGCATCCCCAAGTGAGCCATAAATCCCTGGGCGCCAGTTCAGATCATCCTTCGGTAGCTCCTCAAGTGCCTGGTTAGCATAGGACTCTGCCCGCGTTAGATCATTTTGTAGGCATGCCATCATACATCGAATCGCGAAGACCCTCGCCAGTTGCCAGCGTCTATTTTCGCTCTCAGCAGGAGTCAGCCTCTGCTCCACTTCATCCAGGTAGCGTATACTGTCTTCAAATGCGCCTGTATAAGCCAGGAACCCTACCCGGGCGAGACCAAGCACAGGATAAGCGGCGTACCATTCTGCTGGGACCGAGTCAATCCACTGGTGCACGACCCGAAGTTCGCCAGCGTTGAGCTTGGCAGTGCAATAGCGGTCGATGATTTGAACCACGAGTTCGGCATCGCTTCCCTCGACCGCATGTGGAAATGCCTGTTCCGGCAGGTCGTGAGCCAGATACCACTTTGCTGCCCGACGATGAAGACTGGCGCCCTCATCGGGATGACGGCGGCCAAGCTCCTCATGCAGGAAGTCGGCAAACAGTCGATGATAGCGGAACCACTCTCGGCTGTCGTCCAGAGACACGAGAAACAGATTCTCTCGTTCGAGGCTTTCCAACATTTCCTGGCCGTCATATTGCCCGGTGACTGTGTCACATAACGGGCCGCACAGGCGATCCAAGATACTCGTCTGGAGTAGGAACTGCCGTGTTGCGGCTGGTAGCTGGGAGAGAACCTCCTCACTCAAATAATCGGCGATGAAGCGATGCTTTCCACTGATAACCAGCTTGTCTATCTCTGCTGGACGCCTTTGCATACTGAGCGCGACCAACTGGAGACCAGCAATCCATCCTTCCAACTGGACTTGCAGCATCTCAATCTGGTCGTAAGGCAGAACCAGGCCGGTCATCTGGCGCAAGAAACTCGTTGTCTCTTCTGGCAGAAACTGTAGATCCTCAGCTCGCAGCTCCAGCAATTCATGGCGCGCGCGGTAGCGGGCGAGAGGCAGCGGCGGATCTGCGCGCCCGGCCAGCACAAAGTGAAGTTTCGGCGGCAGATGATCGAGTAGGAAGGTCAGCGCCTGGTGGATCGACGGTTCCACAATCAGTTGATAATCATCGAGGACAAATATGAGGTGATCGGGCGCGTCGTTGGCAGCATTGATGAACGCCGATAGTAGTGCTTCGGTGTCTGGCGACGTCCCACTTAGGAGCAGGCCCAAGGTGCTTTCCTGGACACCCGGCTGAATCTCCTCCCATGCTGCCGCCATATATCGAAGGAAGCGCTGAGGGTCGTTGTCATCCTCGCCGATGGACAGCCAAGCAATTGGGGAGTGGCTCGAATGCGCCCATTGTGAAAGGAGAGTTGTCTTTCCATAACCTGCTGGTGCGGAGATTAGGACGAGTTTGTAGTCAGACATTCCGCGCTCAAGAACCTCAATGAGGCGAGCGCGCTCTAGCGCATGGCGAGGGAGGAACGGAATCCGTAGCTTGGTTGCTAGGAGAAAAGAATCCATGAGGCCATTGCC
>Ga0209382_10011873_pt1 | contig 10777 bp, 7 predicted proteins | sample SoiMetdeltSBSDD5_FD_187599 | JGI IMG/M metagenome (GOLD analysis project Ga0209382, IMG submission 187599) | Bulk soil microbial communities from a Populus tree surrounding site in Tennessee, USA - Soil MetaG P. deltoides SBSDD5 (SPAdes) (version 2) | ecosystem: Environmental > Terrestrial >...
CACGTTGCAGCGGTGGAAGCCCGAAGCAATCTGCTGGTCAACGGTGCGGTTGGGCAACAGATCTCCCGCCAACTGCTCGATCGTGAAGCGATCGAAAGGCAAATTGCGATTGAAGGCATTGATGACCCAGTCGCGGTAGGACCACATCTCCCGGTAGTTGTCGATGTGGATGCCGTGAGTATCGGCATAGCGAGCGGCGTCGAGCCAGTAGCGGGCGCGATGCTCTCCCCAGTGCGGGGAAGTCATCAGGCGGTCGACCAATTGTTCGTAGGCCAGTGGAGAGGAATCGTTGACGAACTGCTCGACCTCAGAGGGAGTCGGAGGCAATCCCCTAAGATCCAGGGAAAGGCGGCGAACCAACACTCGGCGCTGGGCCTCGGGAGCCGGCTCGAGCCCGGCAGCCTCCAGCTTCGCCAGAATAAAGGAGTCAATGGGGTTTCGAACCCAGCCTGTCTTCTTCACCACCGGCAGGCCGGCCCGTGAAGGCGGGACAAAGGACCAGTGTTCTTTCCAGGTTGCTCCTTCGGCAATCCATCGCCTCAGAATGTCCTTCTGCGCATCCGTCAGCACCTTGTGCGAGCTTTCGGGCGGCATCCTTAAGGCTGGATCGGCTTGCATAATGCGCTGATAGACGAGGCTAGTTTGCAGATCTCTTGGCACTACCGGCGCCCCGTTCTCCCGCTTTGAAAACACACCCTCCCGCGTGTCCAGCCGCAGGTCGGCCATCCGTGTGTTTGCATCGGGGCCATGGCAGTGGAAACAGTTTTCGGACAGGATGGGCCTTACAACACGCTGAAAGTCGACCGGTGGACTGGCTGGCGCTGGTTTCTGTGCCTGCAGAAACTGCGTGAAGAGGCCAGTGAACAAAACTACAAATCCCAATAGGGAAGATTTCATGACGAAACCTCGAATGACCTTACAGATGACGACACTGGGCAGCCGGGTCTGCCCTTTGATCGGTTTACCGCGATTTCTGAAGGTGATCAGAGCCTAATCACAAATGAATCTTTGGCATGACCCACTCGCTGACGCCCTAGGAATACACATTATTATGACAGGAAGCCCCAAGAACGAGAAGTCAACTCTGACGAATTGCCTCGATTCGAGCTTGTGTAGGATTGTAAGCATCGCACGGTATCCCTCCACAATACCCTCATTTGCCAGCTCGCGAGCCGATGTCTCGTTCGTCCAGGACTCAACGGCTGCGAAGCTGGCCGTTGGATTCGCTGCCAGCCTCGAGATGAAAACTGGATGCTAATGGTCCTGAACGGATGGGTGCTGAAGAGCTGGCTTTTGATGCCCGCAGGGTCAAGCCGATGGATTTCGGTGCATTGGCCAAGTCGGGTGCGGGCTGGAAATAGATCTCTTTCTCAACCTGACACCGCAACAGCGATGGCGTTCCAGCAGGACTCGTGATAATCCCAAATCTGCCGGTGAACAGTGGCCTCGGATGCCGAGGATACCCGTTCGCGCTCGAAACCTTCTGATCTTGCGGAACAATGGGTAGCGGCCTAACCTGAATCTCGCCGCTGAAATTCTCGTGGAAGGCGAGTGACTCAAACAGCCAATCAGTTGGCTGAGAACAGTGCCGGGGAGGCACTACTCGTTGAACCGGCTGTGAGAAGGAACTGCGACGCACCAGAAATCACTCACCCTACCAAAGAACGTCAGGGGTTTCGGCGCTTTCTGCGCAGATCGAGCGAAGAGGCTACGGGCAAGAACAGTCTAATGAATTTGAATCCCGCATTAACATTACGAGAATGAAAGTTCGCGGATCCCGTCGTGCGTCTCCCGTCGCACTTCAGCCTCAATCAACGCTTGGGCTTTCTCAGCGTTCACGGCTTCCGAGAAGTAATGTCCTTGAGCGTATTCGCATCCTAGAGATCGGAGCTGCGCGAGTTGCTCGGCAGTTTCGACTCCTTCCGCAACCACATCCAGACTCAGCTGATGGGCGAGAATCACGATCGTGTGGGCGATATCCGTGCTTTGCCCGTTCGTCGCCATCCGACTGACGAAAGAACGGTCGACCTTCAACGTGTCCATTGGAAACTGATGTAGGTAGCTTAATGACGAATAGCCGGTGCCAAAATCGTCTATGCTCAACTGAATCCCCAGCGTCTTCAACTGAGATAGCATGGCGGTGGCCGGATCAACGCTGTCCATAATCAGGCTTTCGGTGATCTCCAGTTTCAAACTGCTGCTCTGAAGCTTTGTCTCCTCCAAAATGTGCTCGATTTGCTCAACCAGATTCGGTTGCTTAAATTGCTTGGTGGACAGGTTGACGCTGATCATCCACGAATTGGCGACGGGAAATCTTGCCTGCCACGCCTTCATTTGTCGGCAAGCCTCGCGTAGCACCCAGTATCCGATTGAGACGATCATCCCGCTTTCTTCGGCTGCCAGAATGAAATCCGCCGGCAAAACCAGGCCTCGCTCCGGGTGTCGCCAGCGAACCAGAGCTTCGAAACCAACAATTCTGCCGGTCTCCAGGGAGACAATCGGTTGATAGAAGTTCTCGAATTCCTGACGCTCAATCGCCCTCCGCAGGTCGGTCTCCAACTGCAGACTAGCGACGGCGATGTCGCGCATCGCAGGGTCGAACAACTCGTAGCGAGCCTTGCCGAGTGCTTTGGCCCGATACATGGCCGTATCCGCATCGCGCAGCAGCTCCTCAGGCCGATCATAACCGGTCGCACTCACGGCAATGCCAATGCTGACTGTTGTAAAAACTTCTCGGCCATTCAAGTTGAATGGCAGCGTCAGCTCCCTTTGGAGCCGATCGGCAATGATTGTCGCATCACTAACGTGCTTAATACCGTCGAGTAGAATAGTGAACTCATCGCCTCCCAGGCGAGCCACAGTAGGGCTTTCTCCCAGCCGCGCGATCGCATCTGTCGACCGTAGACACGACTCGAGTCTCCGAGCCGTGGCGACCAACAGTTGATCGCCCATAACATGCCCCAGGCTATCGTTGACCACCTTAAACCGGTCGAGATCGAGAAAGAATACCGCGAACAAATAGTCCTTGCTTCGTCTGGCATTTTTGACTGCCTGCTCCAATCGGTCCATAAACAAAAGGCGATTTGGCAAGCTGGTGAGGACGTCGCGGATTTTGCCTTGAGTTATGTCAGTCTGGGAACCGGCTAAGCGGATGACTTTCCCGTCGCCATCTCGAACGGCTACTCCCCGACTCAGTACCCAGCAATAGGTTCCATTTTGGTGCAACATGCGATGTTCGCTTTCGTAGTGGGGGGTCAGCCCTTCCAGATGAGCCGCTATACTTTCGTTGACCTTGTTGACGTCCTCGGCGTGAATCCGCTTGAACCATTCCTCCAGGGTGTTTGCCATCTCAGTCTCCTCATAGCCCAGCATGTTTTTCCAGCGAGGAGATAAGTAGATGTCGTTGGTTTTTAGATTCCAGTCCCACAGCCCGTCGTTCGCGCCACGAGCTGCCAGAGCGTAGCGCTCCTCACTCCTTCTCAGCGACTCCTTAGCCTGCTTGTGCGACAGGTGGGTTCGAATGCGGGCCAAAGTGACGGGAAAATCGACCGGCTTGGTCACGTAGTCATTGGCACCGAGGTCCAGGGCCTTCACTATGTCGCTACTCTGGTGTCGAGCTGTCACCATTATGACCGGCAGCTCAATCGGTGCTCGGGTTCTGCGCAGCAGTTCCAGAACCTTCAAACCGCTCATTTCTGGCATTTCAATGTCCAACAGAACCAGATCAAACTCATGCTCAGCGAGCAGCTCCAGTGCCTGCTGACCATTTTCCGCCAATGTAACCCGGTACCCTCTGTCTTCGAGACGACGTGACAACAAGTCTCGGTTCGCCTCGATGTCGTCCACGATGAGCAGATGGCTCTGTTCGTTGTTCACGCTGTCTTCTCCGGCAACAGCAAGCTTTCCATCTTCGCCAGTAATTTCCTGAAGTCCACGATGGGCTTGGTGTCGAAATCGTCGCAGCCTGCCGTGAAGGCCTTCGCTCGGTCACTCGCCATAGCATGAGCTGTCAGTACCATAATGGGGATATGCTGCGTGTTCGGTTCCGTTTTCAGGCGCCGGATAACCTCCCATCCGTCCATCTCCGGAAGACTCAGATCCATCACGACAAGGTCGGGCTGCTCTGATCGGGCCAATGAAAGCCCCTGAACACCGTCTGTCGCCAGGATAACCTGGTATCCCCTGTCATCGAGGCGCCGCGAGAGCATGTCCCTATTCATTTCATTGTCTTCCACCAAGAGGATCTTATGCATCCTTTGCATCGTTGATCCAGCTGCCACCCTTTCCGTTCAAAGAGGCCATGACGAGTTCGCCGACTTCAGGCAGCAACTTTTCAAAGTTGGAAGGACTTTTTTGCAGAACCTTGGTCACTCCGCCGTTGAGCCACATCCGCTCCTCCTTAGTGATTTCCTTGGCCGTGAGCACTACCAACGGAATTGACCGCCAAGCATCCTGCTGGCGAAGTTGTCTAATGAATTCGAATCCGTCCATCTCAGGCATCATCAGATCGAGCAAGATCAGCCCAGGCTGGGTCTGCGCAACCCGCTCCAACCCCACGCGCCCGTTCTCAGCTTCGTAGACTAGGCAACCCTCCTTTTGTATCAAGCGTCTCAACACCTCGCGGCTGGACGTGTCATCCTCGACGATGAGCACCGGGCTGGGCAGTCGCTCGCCGCGGTGTCGGTTCAGCAGCGCCACCAAGCGCTCGCGGTCAATAGGCTTGCTAATATAGTCAGAGGCTCCCATTGCATAGCCTAGGTTTTTTTCGTCGACAATCGTGACCATAACAACGGGTATCTCGGCAAGTTGCGGGTCGGTCTTCAAAGCGGCTAAAACCTGCCAGCCGTCCATGCCTGGCATGAGCACGTCCAGCGTAATGACTGCTGGACGCACTTGCCTGGCGAGCCGCAGGCCATCTACCCCGCTGGCTGCTGCCACTACATTAAATCCTTGTCTGCTCAAAAAGCGCGACAGGAGATCTTGTACCGCTGGGTCGTCATCAATCACCAGAAGGGTGTTAGAACTATCAGGTGTCGAGTCGGATGTGTGAACAGATACTGCAGGCTTGTTCTCATCAACGACTGTTTGTGCTGGAGTCGCTGCGACGTGGGTTGGAAGCCGAAACGTGAAACTCGAACCCTTACCCAAGGTGCTTTCGACTAAGATTTCTCCGCCCATCATTTGGCAGAATCTATGGCTGATTGCTAAGCCCAGGCCTGTTCCGCCGTACTTGCGCGTCGTCGAGGCGTCTGCCTGAGTAAATTCACGAAAGAGTTTGGTCATTTGTTCTGGGGTCATCCCGATCCCTGTATCAGTAACACGGAACTGGATCCATTCCCCTTCAGCCTCTAAGTTCCGGACAACCTTGAGGCTTATGGTCCCCTTCTCTGTGAATTTGCACGCGTTGCTCAGCAGGTTCAGGAGTATCTGGCGAACTTTGGTCATGTCCGCCCTTACAGAGCCCAGCTGGCCAAGGCACTCGACCTCCAGTCGATTGTCATTTTTGGTTGCCAGAGCTTCAACAGTCGTAACCACATCTTCGGTCATCTGGGACACATCGAAAGTTTCCAAAAAGAGCTCCATTCTCCCCGCTTCAATCTTGGAAAGATCCAAAATGTCGTTGATCAGTAAGAGCAACTGATTGCCAGCTGAATAAATCCTCTGCAGGTCCGGAACAAACTTAGTTAGGGCCTGCCTTTCGGCCAGCTCCTGCAGCATGTCGCTATAACCGATGATCGCGTTGAGCGGCGTTCGAAGCTCGTGGCTCATGTTAGCGAGAAAAGCGCTCTTGGCTCTGCTGGCTTCCTCGGCCTCATTCTTCGCCTTCAGTAATTCCTTCTCCGCCAGCTTGAGTTCGGTGATGTCACGGAAAACGACAACGCCGCTGTGCAGCACGCTCTCCTCACTTCTTAGTGGTCGGGCGTTAAGACTCAACCAAATTCCGTCCGGTGCGTTTGAATGTCGAACGAATATCTCAGTTGCGTCAGCCGCTTCACCTCGCATGGCCCGAGCCAGCGGAATTTCCTCGGCGGGATACGGGGTCACCATGTCGGGCAGGTAGAATCCGCACTTCTCAGTCCACTTCTCGACCGTCGTATCTTTCAAATCATGGCGTAGAATTTGTTCGGCAGCAGGATTGAAGAGTAGGAACCTGCCGTTTTCGTCAGCGACTACCACGCCGTCACCCATGCTGTGGAGGATAGACTGCAAGATCCGCGTTTGGCTGCGCAACGCTTCTTCGGAACGAGCGAGTTCATGAGCGCGCTGTTCGGCGGCTGCGCTTCGCTCGGCCACACGTTCTTCCAGAGTTTCGTTCAGCGTCTTTAGTCCTTCCTCTGCCCGTTTGCGCTCAATCACTTCCTGTTCTAACTCTTGAGTACTGGCTTTCAGCTCATCATAGGCGGCCTGCAGAGCCGCGTCACGTTGCTGAATCTCAGACAGCATGCCGTTAAACCCTTCGATCAGGGTACCAACTTCATCATGATGAAACTTGACAGCTCGAAGCGAGAAGTTCTTCTCGGCAGACACCTTTCTGATGGTCCTCTCCAAACCGAGGATCGGCTCGGAGATCACTGATTGCAACCGAGACGACAACAGAAATGCAAAGAAGGCAGAGCTTAGGGTGAGAATTCCCACAATCCCTGCATAACGCCTCATGCGGGTATACCATTGTTGCATGTCCGATTCGATGTATAAGGTTCCAAGCAGTTGGCCTTTCACGACGATTCCGTGAAAGACCTTGAGGTAGTCTTTCTCGAAGTGATAGCCAGTGCCTTCGACACGAGCGGGCAGCGAGGTTGCCGGCGGATCCTCCCGGTCATAGCGGGTGAACAGTTGCCCATCGGACGTAAAAAGGGCAGCGGCCACAATCTCTTTTTTTGCTCGAAGGGCCGACAGTATCTCCTTTGCCGAAGGTTCATCTCTAAAAGCCAGCGCTGCCCCACTATTGGCTCCAATCACCTCAGCCTGCGTCATTAGGTCGCGACTCATCAACCCGCGGAACGCGACCAGATCATAGATAAGGAAACCTAGCGACGCGAGCAGCAAGGCGAGAGAACTCGTCACCATCGTGATGATCATTAACTTCCGTTTGATGGACAATCGCTTAATGTCCATGCTCCAGTACCCCCGTTCTCCGGACCCGATCATGCTCCTGATGTGACCTTCGCCAAGCCGAGCAATTTCGAGCTGATATTCAAGTGGGCCCGCTTCGCAGCGTCCACGTTGATTTCACAGCGGACCCTGTTCTGTTCAACAATGAAATTGATGATGGAGCCGCGCTCAGCAAATCCAGGTGATTCAGTAACGACAAGAATTGGGAGATTCTTGACACGCTGGACCAATTCGGCAAACCTTGCCTTTTCAGAAGAAGTGATGAACAGGATGTGACAGTACTCGAATTCTTGGTCCCACTGAAGCCGTTTGACGACGAGCGGTCTCTTGTCAATCTTCTTGTCCCGTACGGTTTGGTCGATTGCCGCCCCAAAGGGATCCGTACCAACGATCCCGATCACGATGGGAGATGACTCTCGGCGGAAGGCCTTATCCGGCCACTCGACAAACATCGCGAAGTTGTAAATATAGGCAGCCTTAATCACATACTCGGGAGAAATTGATGGAACTTCATCGGCGTTTGGCTTCTGGCCCAGCGCGATCCAACATAAGCCTGCTATGATGATCTCCCTAGCAATTTTCGTGACCATCCTACGCGCGCGGTGCTGGGCGGAAATAAGTTGGAGCCTCATTTTCCGTGTCGTATTCTGTAGGTTAGTTTGAACCGAAGAGTCCGCCCATCCTGATAGATAATATCCTGCATGTGTTCCTCAGACCCGGGATCTCCGTACTTCGTATTGAGCAGGTTGTACATGCTGGCAGAAATATCAAATCCTCTGATGAGTTTCCCGCTAGATAGTGTCAGATTGGCAATGAGGAAACCCCCAGTGTGTAGGCCAGCACCAGTTTTTCTCTTACTCATGCAATAGGTGTCTAAACCTGCAAAGATCTTTTCCTTGAAGAGGGGCGTGCCAAAATTCAACTGTCCTAAGTGCTTGGGCGAGTTTCGCAGGGAATTACCCGTCTGATGGTTGTGACTCTCCTGGAAAGTGTAGCTGATTCGCCCTTGGAGACCGTTAGACCACTTGCCATCCAGTTCGAGTTCTAGACCATTAGCTCCCACCCTGTCCAAGTTCTTATATACAAGAAGACCATCGATAGGGTCTGTGGTCTGGTTGATGACGTCTCTTATTCCGTTGGTGAAGGCGGTCGAGGCAAGGCGAAAGCCTCGCCGAATTTGGTGTTCCACGACTAGTTCGGTCGTCCGTATCGTCTCTGGATCTAAGCTTGGATTGGGCTTTGTCACTCCATTTTGCCACCAGAACAGTTCGTAAAAGCTGGGAGCGCGAAACGCCTCACCATAGAGGAGCTTGACGGAGGTCTTGGTGAGAGGCTTGTAAATCATCGCAAGTCTCGGATTGGTGGTACCCCCAAACGTTTGGTACCGATCGTGACGTAATCCGAGATTGAGGATCAGATTTTTCCGAAGTTCGAATTCATCTTGGACATAAAACGCCCAATTCTTGGAGTCTCTTCTATCATCGAGATATTGAAAGAACGGAGCCAAGTCGTAGTTGTACTGGTCTTGACGAAAATTGTCGCGATATTCCGAGCCAAAAGTCAGAGTCTGTCTTCCTCTAAGCTTTCTCTTGAGATTCAACTCCCCTCCCCACGAGTTACCTCGTGCGAAGTCCTTATTGAGGACCAGGAGCGGACTCTCATTTTGTGAATAGTCGTAGACATAGTCTCCATCATACCCGTACTGGTTGAGATAGATACGTGAGCTCATGGCCCACTGTTTGAAATCACGCTCGTACTTCAAGTCAACGTAGCCCCACCTTTCTAAGGTTTGATTCTGTGGGTTGTTGAATACAGTGCCAAAAGAAGCGGTGGGGATGACCTTCGTTCTTGAGCTGTAGAGACCGCTGAAGGTCATGTTCCTGTATGAAAGTTTTCCGAAGAAGTTCCCGACTTGGTCTGAGTCCACGTTTTGCGCGATCCCATTGTTTAGGCTCGGTTGATCAAATTCTTTAAAGAACAGCTCGCTCTGCCCTTGGCTGTCGTACAAAGTGCCGGAAGAAATGGCCTCCACGCCGTTTTCAAATTTGTTGCCATAGCTGAGACGGCCTTTGTGAGTTCCGAAGCTTGCTAACTCGCCCGAAATGCTCAGCCCGTTGAGGTCTCGCCCTCGTTTAGTGAGGACGTTGATAACCCCGAAGAATGCGCTGGTCCCATAAACCGAAGAGCTCGGCCCACGGATGATCTCCACTCGATCAATCAGATCTACATCAAGGGGGAACTCAGTGCCCAGTAGCGCACCGTCGAACACATTGTCGTTGATTCGATGCCCATCGATGAGTAGTAGGATTCGGGTGTTGTAGTCCCCAGGCCGAGCAAAGCCGCGGACTCCTAGAAAACTGTAGTTGCGGTCATAGGTGACGTAAAAGCCTCTGACCGTCCTCAAGATGTCTGCAAGGGTGCGGTATCCATGCTTCTCGATTTCTTCGGAGGTTATGATGGTTACAGATGCGGGGGCCTGAGCAATCTTTTGTTCGTATTTCGAGGCGCCGTAAACTAAGTCGATATCGAGTTTCGCCAATTCGCTAAGACTGAGCTCTGAAAGGTCGGGTGGGAGTTCTTGAGCCCAAACCAAGTTTGGGCAAACCAGCATCACCAACCAGATGGCTATTGTTGTCCACGCACGACCCTGAGTGAATGGGCTTGATGACCCATTCCTTACTGGCGACTCCTCAAGGCTGCAGCCTCCGCTTAGCGTCGCGTGACGCAACATCGACACGAGAGGCATATCTGGGTTCATCTTCACACCCCCTCAGCAAGTTATCCCGCAACTCAAAAAACATGCGAGCAAGCCATAGTTAAGGCAGATTCCGGTGCCGTCAATTAGTTCGTCCGCACAAAGCGAATCTTTAGCGGAGTCAATACTAGAAGGGTAGAACTGGACGATCGCCTGGCAATGCCTTTGCAGGTTGATAGTCTCTTTTGTAACGACGGTCTGCCTTCACTGCTTCGCTGTCCAGGTTGCACTGCCATTGCACCCTAAAACGCGCTACCAGAAGAGATTAGGGTGCTTGCCCACTAGGGGATTCAGTTGAACTTTTGGAGCGAACGTCCGAACAGGCGACTCTTGGACCGACTAAGTTCTTGTTAACGAAGGGAACACTATCTCTCCAGTCGCCCCGAGGTATGGCTGCCGTTGGTGTTCAGCGTGATTCCAGCGGCAGGTGGGCTCAGAGAACGTCGATTTACTAATGCTGCAGGCTTGCTGCTCCGAAAAGAACCTGTCTGAAGTGAAGATGATGGGAGTCCTCTGTTTTGGAGAACAAGCTTTGGAACGGCGCTCATTTGAAATGAATGTGACCGGTTTGGCATCGATCTCACCGGACGACCGATTGGAACAGGGAGGCGAAGAAAGCATCTTGCGGGGAAGTACTGCCCAGAGTCCGTTCGCTCTTGCTGAAACGCCGCTCACATCCGCGCTTCTTCGTGTTGCAGCCAAAGGGATCTCGTTTGCCACACCCGGTCATCGCTGTGGACGCAGCTATCGTTTTTCACTGGAGCTGAAGCGCCGTGTCGATTAGTCCCCTGGTCGCGAGTCCCCTGGCCAGAAAAGGATTGGAGGTACTTAGGCACGCGCTCTATCTTGACCAAAGCTCTTCAGTGGACGAACTCGGTTGCCTCTTTCAGTGGCAGGAAGACAAACCTC
>Ga0209382_10011878_pt1 | contig 10775 bp, 9 predicted proteins | sample SoiMetdeltSBSDD5_FD_187599 | JGI IMG/M metagenome (GOLD analysis project Ga0209382, IMG submission 187599) | Bulk soil microbial communities from a Populus tree surrounding site in Tennessee, USA - Soil MetaG P. deltoides SBSDD5 (SPAdes) (version 2) | ecosystem: Environmental > Terrestrial >...
GAGGTGGCGGAGGTGGTGGCCACCGAGGAGGGCGGCAAGGTGACGTGGTTCTACAGCCGCATCGCCGCGCCCTTCGTCGCCAAGCGCGACTACACGCTGAAGATCATCGACGAGTCGGACTGGAAGGAGGGGAAGGGCTTCCTCAAGTCCAGCTGGGTGATGGCCCCGGACAAGGGCCCGGCGCCGATGAAGGACGTGGTGCGGCTGAAGACCAACGACGGCTTCTGGCTGCTGGAGCCCAAGGACGGCGGCAAGCGGACGTTCGTCACCTACTACCTGTTCACCGACCCGGGCGGCTCCATCCCGAAGTTCCTGGTGAACTCCGCGAACAGCAGCGCGGTGCCGGACGTGTTCCGGGCGATCCGGAAGCACGCCACGACGTCGAAGTGAGCGGGCCCCCCGGGTCCGGTCATCACGGCCGCCCTGGCAGGTCGAACGTCCGCTGCACCCCGAGGTTGACGATCGCCGGATAGCTGAGCTGCGAGGGGTGCTCCTCCGTCTGGATGATGTGCTGGTAGACGGGCACCTTCAGCCCGAGGCTCAAGGCGAACCCGCCGACCGGGTACGCCAGCGACGCGCCGGCGAGGACGTCCGTCCTCCCGAGGTTTCCGTCCTGCTGGATCACCCCGTCCCAGCGCTCGGGCGCCTCGCTGAAGACGTCCACCGAGCCCGCGACGTGGAGGCCTTGCCAGACCTGCCCGCCCACCTCCACGCCGCCCAGGATGCGCGTCCCCGCGCGGTAGCCGTGGCGGTTCTCGTACAGCGAGAGCTGCGCCTGCCCGTGCGCCCGCAGCTGGACGCCTCCGAACCCGCGGGCGATCTCCAGGCCGAGGAGCGGGTTGAACGTGCCGGTCCCGAACTGCACGTGCTGGTGCGGCAGCCCCGCGGCGCCCAGCGCGAACGGGTTCTCCTCGGTGCGGCCGACGGGCAGGGTGACGCCCAGGCGGCCCAGGAGCTCGAACCCGCCCACCTCCAGGGAGCCGCGCGCGCTCAGCCAGGGGTCGCCCGGCCCGACCAGCGTCTCGTTCCGGTGATGGATGTTCTCGTAGTCCGGCTCGAAGGGGGTGCCGTCCAGGCGGAGGTACCGCACCGTGGTCACGCTGAGGCGGAGCGGGAGCTGGAGCTCCACGCTCATCCGGTCCAGGGCCTGGTACTCCAGGATGGGCCGCAGCTCGGTCACGTAGAACACCTGGTCGTGCAGCTGCGGCGGCTCCGGGCGGACCTGGCAGATCGGCCCGATGTCAGGGCAGTGGGACGGGTGCACGATCCGCACCGCGGTCCCCGTCACGGCGACCGCCGCGGAGAGCTGTCCGATCCCCAGGGTGGTCGAGCTCGACCTCCCGACCGGGAGGTTGGGGTTGCTTCAACCCGCTCAGGCGTCGGCGTTCGCCGGCACCAACCCCAGCACCAGCCCGACCAGCACCAGCCAACGGCCCATCAACGTGCTCCCTGCAAGATCGCCTCGTCCAGCTTCTCCAGGCTGAGGCCCTGGATGCGCCACACCTCTCTACCGTTCTTCCCGTAGACGACCACGAAGGGGAGGCTGGACACGTTGGCCAGGTATCGCTTCGCCAGCGGGGTATCCCAGTCCACGACATTCAGCTTGCGCAGGGCGAGATCGCTGCGCGCGTTCAGCTGCTTGTACACGTACAGGTCCACCTCCCGGCACGCCGCGCACCAGTCCGCGTAGAAGTCGAAGACGGTGACCTTGCCCTTCACCGCCACCAGGTCCAGGTCCGGCACGTCCTCTCCGGCCTTGGCGATGGTGGCGACGTCCGCGGTCTCGGAGAGCCTGGGGATGGGCTCGAACGTGAGCTCCGGGTGGCACTCGAAGCACTGGGACTCCGGCACGCCATGCTCCCCGCACCAGTCGTTGACCGCCTTGAACTTGGCGATCAGCTCCGGGTGGTGCCGGGTGCAGACCTGCTCGGGGACGCGGTGGTTGCAGAATTCGGCCGGTCCCTCCACCCGGCTCAGCTCGCTGACCACCCCCATCTGGGGCCTGGACGGCGTGGCGCAGCCGGCCAGCAACGCGCTGGCGGCGATGATCCAGATACCGCGCTTGGTGTGATGCATCACGGCTCCTGTGAGACTGCGTGTGGTGACTCCCCGCGCCGGGCCTGGGGGCCGGGCGCGGCCGACGCGAGATCCGCGGCGCGGGTACACGAAGCGCCGCTACCGGGCGCTCGATCCCGGGCTGACAGCGAAATACGAGTCGCGTACTAGCCTCGTGGAGGCTGGAAGACGCGCCGGTGGGGCGGCGGCATCGGAGCCAGGGGAGAGTCCTCGAAGACCAGCAAGAGGACTGGTGACACCTGCGCCGCTACCGCCGTGACCATCATGGCGGGAAGGCGATGGGCGCAGGGGCATACCGAGCACGATGTGCAGGGAGCCCCGGAGTCCCCGCACGGGTCGTCCTGCGACCCGGCTGCGCAGTCGGACGAGCAGTCGTAGTCTGCGGCGACCGCGCCTGCTCCGGAAAGTCCGAGGGCGAGGCAGAGGCTCAACACCATGTGGAACCGGCGGCCCACCCCTCACCCCTACCCCGACACTGACCAAACCGCAACCCGTCGCGAGACGACGCCAAAGGACGCGAAATGACGCGAAACGACGCCAACCCGGCGGGCGGGCCGGGTAGAGTGCACGCCCCTTGACCCCGGCGACGGTCGAGAACGAGGCGGGCGAATCGCCCGAGCGGCTGTCGATCTCGCTCACGCCGCGAGGGCGCCTGGCATTGCGCCCGGCCGATCCGGACGAGGCGGTACCGGAGCCCGCCGTCCAGCGCCGCATCCGCCGCGCCTTCGAGGACGACGACGCGGAGGGCCTGTTTCACCTCGGCGCGGCGGAGGTGGCGACCCCGCTGCCGCCGGCCTTCGCCTTCTGGCGCGACCTCGGCAACCGCTTCGTCGCCACGCTCTGCGCCGTGCCCGATCTCGAGGAGCGGCGGGAGCACGTCGAGGTGCCGGCGCCGGCGGAGGAGCTGCAGCGGCTGGCGGCTTCCGCTCCGCCGATGACCGGCGGCGAGTACCTCGGCGTGGAGGTGCTGGGAGAGGCCTGGTCCAGGTTGCTGGGCTTCGTCCGCGCCGAGATCCGGGAGGCCCCAGGCACCTTCCAGGAGCTGCTGGCGCGCTGGAATCCCGCCTGGAACGTGGTCGGCCGCGTCCACTTCTCTCTCGCGGAGAACCGGCGCAACCTGGAGCGGCCCTTCGCCTTCCTCGCCAGCTACACCACCGGGCTCTCCACGGCGGGCAAACCGCAGCACCGGCCGCTCGGCGACGCGGTCCGCGAGTCGTCCTCGAAGAGGGACAAGGATCGGCTCCTGGCCCTCCTGGTGCCCGTCCAGAAGGCCGCGGCCCGGAGCGCCTTCGTGAAGGACCTGGTCGACTCCGGCCGGATCTTCCAGCCGCAGGCGTGGACGGTGCGCCAGGCGCACCGGTTCCTCCTGGAGACGCCCGCGATGGAGGAGAGCGGCGTGGTGGTGAGGGTGCCTGACTGGTGGAAGGCCCGCCGCCGCCCGCGAGTCTCGGTCTCCGTCGGCGCGCGCGAGCCCTCGATGCTGGGCCTGGACGCGCTGCTGGACTTCTCCGTCCAGCTCACGCTGGAGGGCGAGGAGGTGACGGAGGCGGAGCTGAAGGCGCTCCGCTCCACGACGGAAGGCCTGGCGCTGCTCAAGGGGCGCTGGGTGGAGGTGGACCGCGAGAAGCTGGACCAGGTGCTGGCGCACTGGGAGACGGTGCGAGCGCAGGCCGGCGAGGGCGTCTCCTTCGCCGAGGGCATGCGGCTGCTGGCGGGGGCGGAGATCGGCGGGGACGCCGGCCTGGAGGAGGTCCGGGAGTGGTCCGGCGTCCAGGCGGGGCCGTGGCTCTCGGAGACGCTGGCAGGCCTGCGCGACCCGGGCCGCGCGGCGGTGGAGCCCGGGCCCTCGCTCCGCGCGGAGCTGCGCCCCTACCAGCGCGAGGGGCTGCGCTGGCTCTGGCTGCTCTCCCGGCTGGGGCTGGGCGCGTGCCTGGCCGACGACATGGGCCTGGGGAAGACCGTCCAGGTGCTGGCGCTGCTGCTGCTGCTCAAGGAGCGCGGCGCCGCCCGGGCTCCGCACCTGCTGGTGCTCCCCGCGTCGCTGCTGGCCAACTGGAGGGCGGAGCTGGAACGGTTCGCGCCCTCCCTGCGGCTGCTGGTGGCGCACCCGTCGGAGATCGATTCGAAGGAGCTGGCCGCGCTGCCGGTGGAGGCGGTGGACGGCGCCGACGTGGTCGCCACCAGCTACGGCACCCTGCAGCGGCTCCCCTGGATGTCCGAGCGGCGCTGGGGCCTGGTGGTGCTGGACGAGGCGCAGGCGATCAAGAACGCGGGCACCAAGCAGGCGCGCGCGGTGAAGAAGCTCTCCTGCGTGGGACGGATGGCCCTCACCGGGACGCCGGTGGAGAACCGGCTGACCGACCTCTGGTCGATCTTCGACTTCCTCAATCCGGGGCTGCTGGGCTCGGAGAAGGACTTCGCGCGATTCGTGCGGCGAACGGGCTCCTCGCGCCCGCTGCGCGACCTCACGCGCCCGTACATCCTGCGGCGGCTGAAGACGGACCGGTCGGTGATCGCCGACCTGCCGGAGAAGACGGAGCTGCGGGCCTTCTGCGCGCTCGGCAAGCGGCAGGCCGCGCTGTACCAGGAGGCGGTGGAGTCGCTGGCGCGCGAGCTGCGAGAGGTCGAGGGCATCGAGCGGCGCGGGCTGGTGCTGGCGTACCTGATGCGCTTCAAGCAGATCTGCAACCACCCCTCGCACTGGCTGGGAGACGGCCGGTGGGCGCCGGAGGAGAGCGGGAAGGTCGCCCGGCTCCGCGAGCTGTGCGAGGTGGTGGCGTCGCGGCAGGAGAAGGCGCTGGTGTTCACCCAGTTCCGGGAGATGACCGGGCCGCTGGCCGGGTGGCTGACCCAGCTGTTCGGGCGGCAGGGGCTGGTGCTCTCGGGACAGACGCCGGTGAAGCAGCGGCAGGAGCTGGTGCGGCGATTCCAGGAGGACGAGCAGGTGCCGTTCTTCGTGCTCTCGGTGAAGGTGGGCGGGACCGGGCTCAACCTGACCGCCGCCTCCCACGTCATCCACTTCGATCGCTGGTGGAACCCCGCGGTGGAGAACCAGGCCACCGACCGCGCCTTCCGGATCGGCCAGAAGCGCAACGTGCTGGTGCACAAGCTGACCTGCCGCGGGACCGTGGAGGAGCGGGTGGACGCGCTGATCGAGTCGAAGCAGGGGATGGCCCGGGAGCTGCTGGAGGGTGGAGAGGAGATCAAGCTGACGGAGCTGGGAGACCGGGAGCTGCTGGAGCTGGTGTCGCTGGACATCCACAGCGCGCGGCAGGAGAGCTGAGGAGGGGCGGGTGGCGTTCGAGCGCGGATACGGGTTCCGGTTCCCTCCATACGTGCCGGTCTGGCAGCGGCGCGCGCAGGCGGAGGCGCAGCTGACCCAGCTCCGCAAGCTCGGCCAGGCGGTCAGCCCGGTGGTGATCGAGGGGCGCGCCATCGCCACCACCTTCTGGGGAAAGGCGTGGTGCCGGAACCTGGAGTCGTACAGCGACTTCGCCAACCGCCTCCCGCGCGGGCGCGCCTACGTGCGCAACAGGTCCGTGGTGGACCTGCAGATCGAACGGGGCCGCCTGCGCGCGCTGGTGAGCGGGTCCCGGCTGTACACGTCCACGGTCGACATCCAGCCGCTCGGGGCGAATCGATGGAAGCGGCTGGTGGGCGAGTGCGCGGGGAAGATCGACTCGGTGGTGGAGCTGCTGACGGGCACGCTGTCCGGAGGGGTGATGGAGGTCCTGTGCAGGAGGGACGAAGGGCTGTTTCCCTCCAGCGCCGAGGTCTCCCTCTCCTGCTCCTGCCCGGACGGGGCGTGGCTCTGCAAGCACCTGGCGGCGGTGCTGTATGGCGCGGGCGCCAGGCTGGACCACCAGCCGGAGCTGCTGTTCGTGCTCCGCGGCGTGGACCAGATGGACCTGGTGAACGAGGCGGGCTCGGGTGGAACGCTGGGACGCGGCCTCGCCGCTGAGGGCGGGCTGGACGGCGAATCGCTCTCGGAGCTGTTCGGGATCGAGATCGAGACCGGCACCGTGGCCGCGCCAGTGGAGGAGGTGCGCAAGTCATCGCGGAAGCGAAAGCGAAACCGGCCGGTCGAGCCGACCATCACCAGCAACGAGCTGGCGGCGCGCGGGGTGCCGTCGAAGATCGTCCAGCGATGGCTGCGCTCCGGGGTGCTGATGTACACGCGCGAGCGCGGCGTCTACCTCAAGACGCGCGAGACCGAGGCGAAGATCGTTGAATTGCAAGCTCGGTGACGAACGCAACGATCCTTCCTTGAGGTTGGCCAGCCAACCTGAGCTCCTCCTTACACTCCTCCCCGACGAGGAAGCTCGAGGCGCACGCGCTGCTTGCCACCGTCGCGGTTGCCCACCACCTCGAAGCCCTGCGCGTCGAACATCGGCCGCGTGCCCGTCCACGCGAAGGCCCCGGGGAGCGGCTTCCCGTCCTTGGCCCGCTTCACCGGGTAGCCCTCGGCGATCTTCCCGCCCAGCGCGTGGATCCGCCGCACCGCGTGCTCGAGCAGCGCGGAGGCGACGCCCTGGCCGCGGTGGCCCGCCTTGATGAAGAAGCAGGGCACGGACCAGACGCGCTCCGCGTCGTCGCAGCGGAGCGACGGCGCCCGGTCGAGGCGTGGGTACTCCTTCCGGGGGCCATAGGAGACCCAGCCCACGGGCTCCCCGTCCACGTACGCCAGCGCTCCCAGCGCGCGGCCGGACTGGACCAGCGATTTCATCCGCCGCCGGGCGGACGCGCCCTTCACCTCCGCCCAGCGCTCGCCCCGCTCGATGCGCCACCACATGCACCAGCAGCCGCCGCAGGCGCCCTTCGTCCCGAACAGCTTCACCAGGTCGTCCCACCGCTCCGGATTCAGGTCGCGGATCTCCATCGCGTCGCTATTGTTGGCCCATGGACTGGAAGAAGCCCACCGCCGAGCAGATGCAGCAGTTCGACGCCTCCCTCCCGGACGACCCGCGCATGAAGCGGGCGATGATGTTCGGGCTGCCGCACGGGAAGGTGGGCGACCACATGTTCGCCGGTCGCCACGGGACCGGCGTGACGGTCCGCGCCCCGCCGGAGGACAAGGACAAGCTCCTCGCGCAGGGCTGCACGATCTTCGAGCCCTTCCCCGGCAAGCAGATGAAGGACTGGATCCTGCTCACGCCCGCCATCGCCCAGGACGCCCGCGCGCTCTCCCGCTGGGTGCGCCGCGCGTTCGACCACACCGCGGCACTCCCGCCCAAGGGGAAGGCGAAGACAGCCGCGAAGGCCAAGGCTTCGAAGCCCAAGCCCAGGACGGCGACCCAGCGCTCAAAGCGCGCCTGACTGCCGCCGCTTCTTCCAGTGGGGTGACAGCCGGAGCAGGAACGGCCAGATCACCGGTCTGACCACGTTGACCAGCGGCCGGAAGAGCGCGCGCTCGGCGCGGTAGCGCTTCATGAAGTCGGCGAACGTGTGGCGCTGGAAGCGGAGCAGCCGCTGCGCCTCGGAGGTGTCCATCCAGTCGGTGTGGAACGGCTTGGCACCGAAGGCCTCGTCCGGGAACATCCTCAGCCCCATCGCCTCCAGCATCGCCCCCATGTAGTCGCGGAACAGCAGCTGCGAGCTCGCCCCGCCGCCGATCAGGAGCGTCTTCCCGCCGGCCTCCGCCGTGGCCACCGCGTTCGCCACCGCCAGCCCGGCGTCCTGCGCATCCACCACCTCCATCCGCTGCTCGACGGGGATCTCGAACGCCATCCGGATCTGCACCCGGAAGTCGAGGCTGGGCACCGCCGGCGGCACCACCGCGCCGAAGCGCAGGATGCAGAACTCCAGCTCCGAGCCGCGGATCATCCCCTCGCACTCCAGCTTGTGGTGCGAGTACGGATCGGTCGCCCCGAGGGGGTCGTCCGCGGTGCGCGGCGGTGGCCGCGGCTGGGCCTTGGCGAACACTGCCACCGACGAGGTGAACACCAGCCGCCTCGCACCGGCCCGCTTCATCGCCTGGACGATGTTGCGCGTCCCGCCCACGTTCACCTCGCGCGCGAAGTCCGGCCGCTGGTCGCTCAGCGGCGGGATGATCGCCGCCAGGTGCGCCACCACCTCCTGGCCCTCCACCGCGCGCGCCACCACCTGTTCGTCCCGCACGTCGCCCAGACCATCTCCAGGCCGGGCGCCGCCGCCCGGCCGGCGAGCTTGCGGTTCTTCGCGGTCGGCAGCTCCATCACGCGGACGCGGTGGCCCGCCTTCAGCAATTCCGCCAGCGCGTGCTGGCCCACCATCCCCAGGGCACCGGTGAGCAGGACGTTCACCCCGCCGATCATGCCACGCCGCTGCGGGTGATACGCTCGCCGCCGTGAGCTCCTTCGCCGCGGCCGCCGTCCGCCACCTCGGGCGAGTGAGGCGCCACGGCAGCTGGATGATCTCCTCCATCGTGCTGCTGTGGGTGCTCGAGCGGTACCTCCACCTGCCCGAGCGCTTCCCCGAGGGCGCGACCGACGTCGGCGCCAACGTCCTCCAGGCATTCATCGGCATCTACGGGCTCGTCCTCGCGTTCGCCGTGTTCATCACCTGGGGCCAGCACAACGACACCCAGGTGGCGGTGGAACGCGAGGCGGTGCTGGTCGGAGAGCTGTACCGCCTCCTCTCCTGGTTCGACCGCTGGCCGGGCCGGGAAGCCGCGCGCGAGCACCTCCGCAAGTACGCGCACGGCGTTCCCGGGACCTACGCGAACGGCTACCCTGTGGGCTCGCTCCCCGAGCGCGAGCACATCGAGGCCCTGTTCTCCGCGCTCCTCAACTACCGCACCCCCTCGCCCACCGAGGAGCGTCTGTGGAACAAGGCGCTGGACCTCATCCACGACCTCAGCCAGACGCGCGAGCACCGGATCACCACCGCCAGCCTGAGACTTCCCTGGGGCCTGCGCTGGTTCTCCATCCTCGGCGGCGCCATGGTGGCCGTCTCCTGCGCCCTGCTGCATGTGGAGCCGTTCGGGCTGCACGTCTTCTTCCAGGCCCTGCTCACCTGGGTGGTGGTGGCCGCCGTCTCCATCGTCCTCGACCTGGATGACCCGTACACCGGCGACTTCGTGGTCGACTGGGCCCGCTTCGAGCAGGCCGCCGAACGCATGGAGTGCCTCGCCTGCCCCGAGCACCTGGCGGATCCGGACGAGCCGGAGGATGAGCTGGCCGGCCTCCAGAAAGCTGGCGTAGCGACTGGGCTTTCCTCGCGGCGCTGAGCCGCTGTCACAAGAAAAGGCCTCCTCGCGTTGGGGCCCATGAAACCCGACGCACTGACGCACCCCGAGGAGACCCACATGTACGCCCCGACGATGGCCCCTTCTTCTCCCACCTACGAATCGAGCGGCGGCCGGCTCGTCACCGCCGACGGCCGCGCGCTCCCCCTGCTGGGTGCCAGCCTGCGCGCCGACGCCAGGGGCGGCCTCTGCCGGGTGGTGCTGGAGCAGCGCTTCCGCAACCCCTACGAGCAGCCGCTGCGCGTCACCTACCGGATGCCGCTGCCGGCCGACGGCGCGGTGAGCGGCTACGCGTTCACGCTCGGCGACCGGCGGATCGAGGGCGAGGTGGACAAGAAGGCGCGGGCGCGCGACCGCTTCGAGCGCGCCATCGTCGAGGGCCGCACCGCCGGCCTGGTGGAGCAGGAGCGCGCCAGCGTGTTCACCCAGGAGCTGGGGAACCTGCCCCCGGGCGAGGAGCTGGTGGCGGAGCTCACCGTGGACCAGAAGCTGGCCTGGCTCTCTGAGGGCGCGTGGGAGTGGCGGTTCCCCACGGTGGTGGCGCCGCGCTACCTGGGCGCGCCGGGCCGCGTGGCGGACCACGACCGGGTCACCGTGAGCGTGGCGGAGGGTCCGCTGGCGCCGCGGGTGGCGATGGCCATCGCCGTGCGCGACGCGGTGCCCTCCGGGGCGCGCCCTGAATCTCCCTCCCACCCGGTGCGCGCGTCGCTCTCGGGCGGGCGGTGGGACGTGACCATGCCGGACGAGGCCGGCGCGCGGCTGGACCGCGACGTGGTGGTGCGCTGGCCCGCCGCCACCGCCGAGCCGGGGGTGGCGCTGGACGCCGCCTGGCCCCGCGGGCGCCCGGCCGGGTACGGGCTGCTCACGCTCACCCCGCCCGCCCCGTCCGCGGCCCCGGAGGTGGCGCCGCGCGACCTCATCTTCCTGGTGGACACCTCCGGCTCCATGTCCGGCGAGCCGCTGGACCTGGCGCGCCGGATCCTGTCGGCGATGGTGGACTCGCTCACCGACCGGGACCAGCTGGAGATGATCTCCTTCTCCAGCGCGCCCAGCCGCTGGAGGCGCGGCGCGGCGGCGGCCACCCAGTCGCACCGCCGGGACGCGCAGAAGTGGCTCTCGAAGCTCCAGGCCAGCGGCGGCACCGAGATGCGCACCGGGGTGCTGGAGGCGCTGCGCCCGCTGCGGGAGGACGCGCAGCGGCAGGTGGTGATCGTCACCGACGGGCTGATCGGCTTCGAGGACGAGATCGTCCGCACCCTCTACGAGAAGCTGCCGCGCGGCTGCCGGGTGCACGTCATCGGCGTGGGCTCGGCGGTCAACCGCGGCCTCTCCTTCCCCGCGTCGCGCGCCGGCCGGGGCGTGGAGCTGATCGTCGGCCTGGGCGAGGACGTGGAGCGCGCCAGCCGGCGCATCCTGGCGCGGACCTGCGCGCCGGTGCTCACCGACGTGACGGTGAGCGGGTCCGCCCTCGAGC
>Ga0209382_10011880_pt1 | contig 10774 bp, 5 predicted proteins | sample SoiMetdeltSBSDD5_FD_187599 | JGI IMG/M metagenome (GOLD analysis project Ga0209382, IMG submission 187599) | Bulk soil microbial communities from a Populus tree surrounding site in Tennessee, USA - Soil MetaG P. deltoides SBSDD5 (SPAdes) (version 2) | ecosystem: Environmental > Terrestrial >...
TGTTTTTTTGAAGAACGGAACATCAAGGTGAATAATACGAATGGTAATAGCAATGCACTTTCGTAGCATGCAAGGGCGCCAAAGTAAAACAAACAAACCAGCAGATACTTAACAACACTGTTCAGTTTGCTGATAAATATGATCATCGCCAGCAGCGAGAAAAATGTAGCAAGAGATACGCCTCTCCCTATTGCCCATAGAATTGCTTCCGAATGTGAAGGATACGTCAGGAATATCAATCCCGCAACGATAGAAAACAAATGAGCTCTACTGTCATCTCCATACCAGATCCTGCAAAAAAAGTAAATAAGGAAACTATTTATTGCATGTAGAATGATATTGACAACATAAAAATAAAAAGGATCCAATCCGGCAAGCTGGTATGTCCATCTTAAGGTAAGATCGCCAACAGGCCTGAAAAAGGAAGGCATCAGTATGCTATCATTTACTATAAGATGAAGTAGCGTACAATAATCGTCGGATAAAAATATCCTTCCAGTAGATGGTGAAAAAAGTATAAACGAAATGGCAACAAATACAACAAGTACAACTATCTTAAACATACTCATTTCATTTACATGGGCTGCTGTTGCACTGCCGAAGTATCCTGCCTGATTACATATGAAATTCTATCTGCAACTTTTGCATGTCCTGAAGGCCGAAGATGTGAGTCGATAACAAAGTAATCGTCACGTATAAGTAAATCGGAAACACTAACTGTTCTTACCCTGCCCTTAAGGCGTGCAAATTCCGGGATTTGTAAAAGCGAATCAACAGCCTGAAGAAAACCGCTGTCCATGTCGTTGTAATCATTGATTTCGGTGACAATGATCTTCAGATTTGGTCCGAGGTTGTATCTGTCGATCACCTTTAGAAAATAATTGGCGGAGCTGTCCGTATCACCTGATAAAAAATATTTGGGTCTTTTTATCTTTCTTGCTATTCCTTTTAGATAATCATACCCTATCGTAACCGCATATTTGCCGGGAAAGTATTCTTTCCTCCACTTGTATTGTCTTACTGCATTCCTGTATCCGCTGTCCGACGCAATCCTCAGATATTGCCTGTTGTTCACAAAAGCAGAATTTTCGTATACATCATATTTCGAATACTGTATTACAACATATTCCAGGTATGACGTGTCTGCATTGACCAGTCTTTTCAGTTCTCTTACCGTACCGTATGATGAATTGGCGGTATTGAGGACAGTTTTTCCCGTTTTTGAAGCTATGAGTTCCGGAAATGTAGCATTTTGTTCTGCACCGATTCCGAGAGTATACGAATTACCCAGGCAAACGATCTGCGGTCCCGACATCGCTTCTTCTTCATCCCTCAAAGATTCACTGTTTACAACATAATTGTTCTTGTATTCTATATTGCCGAAAGTAAACGCGAGTCCCGGAATTAATCTATACGAATAAGCAGAGTCATAAACAGAACATGGCTCGAAGTCGATTATATTCCTTTCAAACGACGAATAATAACTTTTGAATTCATTCCTTAAAAAACGGGGGATTTTTCGTGGGTTTTCCATCCAGAAACTGTAAAGTATGTCGACCCCCAGTACTAGCATTACGATCAATATTGGTAAAAATCCGGCAACCCATGATTTGCTTACCTTGAAAATGATCAGCAATAAGCTCACTACGAACCATAACACTACAAGCAGTTGTAACGAAAACAGGAACTGCCTGTGAAATACTGCACTTGATGGCGAAGTTTTGTCTAGAATATAAATGAGTATTCTAAGTAAAGCGATGGCAGCGACAGCCATGATTGTTAATCTTAGCATTTTCATACCAGGCAATCATTTTGTTGAAGTTAATATCTTCCTTGAAGTATGCGTTTCATTTTTTCGCCAACCACTTTTGCCACGACTGCCGCGCCTTCGTTTGTGTAATGTGTCTGGTCGTAATAATATAAACTGTTTTTTGGCAACAGGGCAGCCAAATCTATCACAGGAGCAGCACGGCTTCTGCAAACTTCTTTAACTTTATTATTGTACAGATCCAGCAAGTCAGCTAACAGGGCACCGTTCATTCCATCTTCAACTTTAGCCGTTGCCAGGTTTACGCCTGTAATACTGTCTGTACCGTAACCATAAAGGCACGGCTGCGTCAAAAATACCGGCAGGATGCCGTTTTGCTTACATGTATCGATCAACGCCGCCAGTCGTTCAGCATATCCAGGCAGGTATTTATATTGTTGATCGAGTTTATATTTTTTTTGCTGGTTACTCATCTCGAGCACCCCAAGGTCGCCCGGTTTCTTCATCAGCTGGGTCGTATTATTGAATCTCTTCGCTTTGGCACCCCTGGCAAAGTTCACAATCACATTCACTAGTTCACTGTTGTTATATAGATAGTTGAGGAGATCAGGATATTCGTTTTTTATTTTCAACTTATCAAAAAATGAAGGTCCTTCATTTTCGATATCGTTTACACCGGTAAGGAACAATACAACCTTTGGTTTCAGATTCTTCACATAGTCGTTCAGCAGTACATTGTGTCCGAACGTGCTATGACCGTCAAAGCCCGCATTATTAACCCATATATTTTTAAAGTCATGCTGCAGATACATGCCTAAAAGGTATGGCCACGTCTTGTTGTCATTCAAAAAATGACAGGCAGTAGTGCTGCCGCCGATAGTGATTATTGAATGATACCGGTCAAAATTCCGCGGCGTATCGGGACCCCTGAAGCCAAGCGAGTTTCTCGTAAGAATTATCAGCGAATCCAGTTTCGGATTTAACCGGTTGCTGATAATCTCCTTCTGATTCACGGGAAGAACTATTCTGTTTGCCTTCACCTGAAATCCGAAAGGATTATATATTCTTAATAATACCTCCAGGAGAATAAAAACCACTAAAAAAAGGTATAATCCATAAAGTAAAGCTCTATATACTTTCCGGACTATACCTTTTGTCAATTTCATTTATTTTATCCCTGCACAAATCTATCGCATGAGATACATTTTTCCATAGCCGTTATTGAAGAACATATCTGTGTTATCACCCTTGGCTTTATATTTTTCCATACGTTGGCCGTTGAGCGTGGTCACGAATCTGTACAGATACACCCCATTCGCCAGTTTTTGTCCGAACTGGTCTGTACCATCCCATTTGAATTCCGTAATATTTCTTCCAATATGAAGGGGACCTAATTCTTCCTTCGTCACCTCTCTCACGATCTTACCTGTAACTGTGAGTATCTGCACTTTCATATTTTGCGGAATCTCACTTCCGGTTATGGTAAATACGAACGCTGTCGACGTACTGAACGGATTAGGATAGTTCAGCATATTACTGATCATCGCTTTTGTGATTACGGTAAACGCGATCCGGTAATCGTTAGATGCCTTGTTGCCACTCCTGTCTTTTCCTTTAACAATCAGTTCGTATTCGTCGCCCTCAGGATTATATTGCTTGTCGAAAACAGGGAAAAAGTCTACAACCGCCGAATTATCGGTTGAGCTGGTGGCGGGCGTAAATCTTAATGTGTCGTTATCGAAATGATGAGTATGGATTGTTCCATCAGGATACCTGATCTGCACACTGCTTAATGCCGTATCGTTCATCAGCAGGAACTTTGCATCATCTTTAAGTTTGATCTGGATATGGGGGCGTGCCGATACCAGATCCCTGTTCAGTATGTGCACTCCATCGAATGTTACATCCAGCAACGGGTTGTATCTGTCTACGCGCACATAGAAGTTCTTGAACAGGAAGTTATTGAAATGGTATTGTTCAGGCTGGTTGCCGGGTGGATTGAATTCCAGGAACAATGTATTCCCATCGGCAAAGTTTTTCGAATCAAGGGTTACCCTCAATGCGATCGTGTCGCCACTTAACAAGGGCTTTTGTTTGGGCACAACGATATTCTGAGCGACATTGTTCTTATCCAGAACATTCATCTTAACTGAAATACTATCGAATGGATGCGGGCTCACATTTTTGAATGCCACGGCAACATTTAATGGTTCCCCGATCTCAACTGTATCCTTAAGGTCGATCAGCAGGTTTGGCGCTACGGCTCCTTCAGGCAACGGTTGATAATATATTTTCCAATCGGTGAGCTGGTAGGGCGATAACGAAATCGAATCGATGTTTCTCATCCTGAGCTTCATTTCAGGATAAGTTGTTGCATCTACAGAAGAAATATCAAGATTGTGAGTGTTGCGATCCATGGTAAACAACACAGTTTCATTCTTTGCGGCGTCAATTCCTATTACATCAACAGTTGGATTGTCGTTAGAAACAGCTTCAACGCTTGCGCCGTTCCAGATTACGTCGTTCCAGCTTTTTGCGGGTCCGAACACGGGCGATGTAATAAACCCGAGTGAATCTGGTGTAATGCATTCGGCGGATAAGGTAACCCTGTCATTTACTCCCTGGCTCACTTCCATCTTCGGAACGAAGTCATAGTTTCCTTTTTTATACACGAATATGAATGAGCGCGGGAACGTAAGAGAATCAACTTTTGTGAATCCTGCCCCAAGCAACCTGTGATACAGGGAATTAAATGAACCATAAAGTGCAGTATCCGACTGCCATGTATCAATGTAAGTGTTACTTCCGAAGTTAGCATTTGGAATATTGCGCACCACAACGAAGCTTCCGTTTGGAATGCTATCCATGAAGTTCATCATGTACTTCCTCGATTGCGAAGTCATATACGAGAACTCAAAGTTGTAGTTACGCGAAGGCGCGCAATTGGCACTTCCGCTTCCACTGAGGAACAGGTTATTTCCGCTGCCATCAACGTTCTTCCACGGCTTGAATGTTACACTGTCGAAAACGTTAAATATCAGGGAAGATCCCACGCAGGCGCTCGCTATTGGCAAGGTGCCATTTACATCTATCGAGAAGTCGTTGTCAGTTCTTCCTGAGAACGGATATACACCATTTCTTATAAAGAGGTGATTGTTTCTCGTACCAAATACCCAATTGCCGTTATCGTTCAGGCTCATCCTCTCAGTCTTTGAATCGGCGTGCTGATACCTGTGCGACTGGTTAAAGCCTTCCTTGGTTCCATTGATATAAATAAACGATGCCGTGTTCCAGACATAGTTTGACCCGGTAGTTTGCGGCACCGGCGATACACGCCAATAATAAACCCTCTTATCAACATATGTTATTCCCGGATCGAATTCAAGCAGGCCTCCAATGGAAGTCGTTGTTTTCGATATCTTGAATGAAGAATTAAACAATGCCGTTGTATCCATCTCCATGAGATACTGCTTACTCGGGCTCAACGGATTAGCCGTAGAAGCCGAGAGCTTTTGCGTTGGATTGGTAATTATCGCATAATTATATGGATAAACAGTTCTTGCTTCATCCTCATATATGAACACATCTTTTGAGATGGTATTATTGCTTTCAGTTATTTCATCAACAATATTGTCGGCATCAACTGTAATTGTAAGCTTGTTCAGTCCCTTATCGCGCGTTGAAACGACAGGCACATTTATGGTTACTGAATCAGCATATCTTATTCCCGCTATTTTCACCCTATTGATCACTTCGCTTGCGCCGTCGGGATATTGGCGCTTAACTTCAATAACTATTGAGTCGCTTACAGCTTTTCCAAGGTTAACAGCTTTTATTTTTACCTGGAACGACTCCTCTGCGACCGAAATAAATGCCGGGTTCACTTTAACCTGTGATTCTTCAAGAATATAATCGGGCTTTGGTTGCTCATTTATTGCTATAGCCGGGTCGCCATGAATAGTCATTTCTTCTGCATGCAGCCTTGCATAGTAATCATTGGTACCGGTTACTGTGATCATCGCAGCCAGGGCGTCGCGCACGGTTTCGCCCAGCGACTTACCAAAGTCGGGTTTGGAGATTGTAACATATAAATGATTCAGGTAAATATTCAGGTAGTTAACGATACCGAAATGCGTACTCGCCACAAATGCGATACTGCCTCGTTGTTTCGCAAGCACGAATTTTTCTGACAGCGTTTCGAATATCGAAAGGCGGGCGCCATTATAAGTAAAAAAGTTCCCCGCGTTACAACCATTTACAAAAAATACAGGATACTTTCCCTGGTTGTTGTATGCCTGGGGGTTATCCAGGTTAAATTCGAGTGTTGTTGACGAAGAGTGACCGAAATAAGTAAGGATGCTGATTCCTTCCTCAAATAGTGAAGCAATCTTTTCATTGTTCAGCTGTTCAACGGAATTAGTCGATACCTTACAGAAAGTTGAAACTTTTCCTCCATACATCGTGTCCTGTATGATCTGCCTGTAAGCATGCATATAATTACAAAGAACAGTACCAAGGTACGGGTCACTTGAACCTGTTACATGCACAATGTTTTTCATCCACTCTCTTCCTTCTAATGTGTTCGTAGCATTTTTTTGTGCGGCCTCATACTCTATGACCTTTTCGAGATAGTCCTCTATTTCTTTTCCTTTGATGACCGACAGCCGTCCGATCGGTGTTACTGGTACTGGCGTTGCGGCGTCCTCGGAGCTAAGAACGTTATCAGAGGCGGGGCTTCCCCATGATGGTACCAGGTTGAGTTGCTCTGCCAGCGCATCTCCTTCGCGCAGGCGGTAGTCATTATACGCCATGCCGCGTCCGATCAGAAGCACATGTTTTAGCGGATTCTGGAATTTATTTCTCGCAAACCTTATAAAGTTCTTGATACCAAGAGGATTTTTCTTGATACCAAATCCGAATTGGTCGATAAGCTCATCAACATCGATTACCTGAACGTTATAACCTCCGCCTGCGGATGATGCACGGTAATTTTTGTATTCATCAACAGGGTTGTTTCCATGTGATCCCGTAAACAACGCCTTGTTTGTAATGATGAGGTAATTCCCCTGGTTGGCAGGATCCGTGAACACCTTAAATGTTTTCGGAGTCAATGTCGCTACAGTATTCACATTTGCAGCCTCGGTATTAACAAGCACAAATTCTCTTGCGCCACCTGCGGGAACAACGAGCTTTACTAAGCCCGGCGTTGATATATCTCCCGTTATTCTTTCACCTGTAGTAATGTTAAGCAATACGGGCGCTGTTGTACCATAGTTAAAGTTTGTTACCTCGATATATTTAGCACCGCTGGCCGGCAGACTGAACTTGAAAAATTTCTGATTGTTGAAATCGTAAGGTCTTGGATAGTTAATCTCAAAAAACGACATTACCATCCTGTCTGTAGTAACGATTGATGTGTTTTCAAACTGCACGGCAGCCGTACCCGCTGAAATCATTGAAAGAGGCACCTGCAGGGTTGCAACCAGGTCATTAAAATAATCCATCACGGTATCCTGTAAAAGGTTCCCGTTCACCGAAACTTTCACTGATCTTGGATTAAGCGCGTCTCCCATCGTTCCGTATCTCAATGTGGCATCCGGGCCGCTGCTATACACATTTAAACCTGTTTGTGTAGTTACCAGTGGTGTTCCGGGCCTTACAGGATTTGAGGACCAGAATTCACCCTTATCATACGACGACGAGTAAACGTATTCGCCCACAACAGCCGCAAACCCCGGATTGATCTTATCATTGTAATACTTCGCTGATTTATCCATGAAGTATTGTTCAACAGGCAATGAGTTACCTGCAACATCGTTCCCGGGGTCAACATAAGTAAAGCCCGACTGGTTTGTGTTTACGCTTAAAAAATATACTGCTGAATCGGACAGAAGGCTTATTTCGGTGCTGTGTTGGAAAGCCGGATTGCGGTAAAATGCTTTATCAGGTTTTCCGTCATTTCCTTCGCCCCAGAATTCTATATAACCATTTGATGCAAGCGGTCCGGATGCAGAAGATGTATATATGGGCACCTGTTTGCCATTTCTCCAGAGTTCAAAATATTCCGCTCCTGTATTTCCTATACCCACCGCATCCAAAGCACTTTTAGGAATACGATATAGTCCCTTGTTAAGGATCTTGAATTTAAAATATGTCTGCGAATTCCTTATCCATTCGTTGTTGTATTGGCCCGCGACAGACAGACTAATCAAAAACAATAAAAACGGTAAAATTCGTTTCATTGCAATAGGTTTCAGGGTTTTCATTGGGTTCAGTTCTTCTTGCTCTTCTTCAGATCAGCTTTTAGTGAAAAAACATGGGTGTATAACGGATTGGACTGATTAGCCAGATTCGTAAATGCGTAATCGATCTGCACGTTTGATATTCTGAATCCTGCACCTACACTTGGCTGATAGATCCATACTTTTTTAATATTCGCTGAATCATTATCATCGAGGGCTTTCTGAAAATTATTTATGCCACCTCTCACAAAGAAAACGTTCTTCCATGATGCTTCAAGTCCCAGTTTCGGATCAAGGCTCAGCACGTCGGACGCGATCACAGTATTTCTTCTTCCGTCGAAAGTGAGATCTGTGTTTATTTCCGCAAGGAGATTCAGGCTCTTATTTATTTTAAAATTGTAGGCTCCGCCAACAATCACACGCGGGGCGGTTAATTCAGTTGATTTAACAGGTATGTCGTTGTTTGTGACATAAAACACTTCCCTCATTTTCTCGGTAAGATTGAACGACCACGCGTTGAAAGTGGTTGTAACATCTCTCGCGACAATTCCGAATTTCCACTTTTCTGCCTGCACCTGGATGCCGGCGTCGAACCCAAAACCCCAGGCCGTTGTGAAGTCGCCCGCTTTCCTGTGAATGACCTTAGCGTTTATTCCGCCGTTGATCTTTTTATTTTTCCTGAGCTTTACTTCCTGTGCGAATGACATCAGAAAAGCATAGTCGGCAGACGAAAACTTTGAGATGTTACTGAAATTAATAGTACCGTCGGGTTCTACAAGAAATATGGTGTTGGGAATATCATCTACAGCAAAACGAAGGAGCGAAAGCCCCAGAACACGTTTTTTATCTTTTAATGGCAAAGAAAGGCTGGCGAAATCGTATTTGCCTATTCCGGCAAAATACTCTGCATGCATAATATTAAGCTGCGGTTGATCCTTGACGTTTATAAGTCCCGCCGGATTCCAATAACCCGATGTTCCGTCGTTCACGGAGGCTACCTGTGCGCTTGCCATGGCCAATCCCCTGGCTCCGGCACCGATGTTCAGGAATTCATTGGAATATTTACGAAACTGGCCCTGACTGTATTGGCTGATAAACACACTTAACAGGAAAGACACAGAGATTAGGGTTTTTTTCATGGATCAATTTTCGTAATAAGCAATTGATAACAAATGGTTTTTTATGGGGTTAACGATGGTATTTTTACCATCACATTGGCCAATATTGCCAAACGGGAAATCAACGAATTTATTGCATTTTAACATAAGGTTTCGGCTATTCCTTACATTTGCGCAAACCATTGATTTACTACTTCTTTAGTTTACTATGAACCTTGTAAAAGAACTAACATGGAGGGGCCTGGTACAGGACATTATGCCTGGCACGGAAGAACAGCTTAATAAGGAAATTACGACCGGGTATATCGGCTTTGATCCAACTTCAGACTCGCTGCACATTGGTAGTTTGGTTCCCATTTTGTTACTTATTCACCTTCAAAAGGCCGGACATAAACCCGTTGCGCTGGTTGGTGGCGCCACAGGCATGATTGGAGATCCCACAGGCAAAAGCGATGAACGAAACCTTTTAAGCGAGCAGGAATTGCAAACGAACCTTGAAGGGATCAAAAAGCAGCTTTCAAAGTTTATCGACTTCAGTGGTAACGGACCTACTTCTGCGGTAATAGTAAATAATTACGATTGGTTCAAGGGCATGACCTTCATTGAGTTCCTGCGTGATACCGGCAAGCATATCACGGTTAATTATATGATGGCCAAGGATAGTGTAAAGAAAAGGATCGAGGGCGACACGGGGATCAGTTATACTGAGTTTGCATATCAGTTGATGCAGGGCTACGACTATTATTGGCTTTACACGAACCTGAACTGCAAGTTGCAGATGGGAGGTAGCGACCAGTGGGGAAATATTACAACCGGTACGGAGTTGATCAGGAGGAAAGCCGGCGGCGAAGCATTTGGATTGGTGTGTCCATTGGTCAGGAAAGCGGATGGCGGAAAGTTTGGGAAAACTGAGAAGGGTAATGTGTGGCTCGATCCCGTGAAAACTTCTCCATACCAGTTTTATCAGTTCTGGCTGAATTCAAGTGATGAGGATGCGGAACAGTGGATCAGGATGTTCACTTTTCTAAGTCAGCAGGAAATTGAAGAGATCATTAATAAGCATAAAACGGATGCTGGTGCGAGAGCTTTGCAGAAAGCGCTTGCACGCGAGCTTACTGTATTTGTGCACGGTGATGATGAATACAAAAAAGCGCTTGAGACTACAGAGAAGCTGTTTGCAAATATGTCGGCACCGGCAGAATCTTTGAGTGAGGAAGATTTGAAAGGCATGGAAGGAATAATTAAGTCAAATGTGCAGGCAGATTTAATTCTTCAGAAAGATTTATTGACGCTTCTTGTAGAGTGTAAGATTTTTCCGAGCAAAGGTGAGGCGAGAAAGATGATTCAGCAGGGAGGTTTAAGTCTTAACAGACATAAGATCGTCGATCCATCATTGAAAATTGATTCAGACAAGCTGTTGCATAATAAATACTTGCTTGTTCAAAAGGGGAAGAAAAATTATTACCTGATTGAGGCTGAGTAAATTTGGATGGTCGTTTTACGGAACGTATTTTTGCATCCCTTTTAAAGAGCTCTTTTTTTGCCCGATAGTATAAAGGTAGTACGACAGATTTTGGTTCTGTTTGTCGAGGTTCGAATCCTCGTCGGGCAACACATAGAGTATTCTGCGGATCATGAGGCACGAA
>Ga0209382_10011881_pt1 | contig 10773 bp, 8 predicted proteins | sample SoiMetdeltSBSDD5_FD_187599 | JGI IMG/M metagenome (GOLD analysis project Ga0209382, IMG submission 187599) | Bulk soil microbial communities from a Populus tree surrounding site in Tennessee, USA - Soil MetaG P. deltoides SBSDD5 (SPAdes) (version 2) | ecosystem: Environmental > Terrestrial >...
TCGCCTCGATCTGATAGGAGCCGATCCGCTGGCCCTCGAGATTGATTGCTGCGAAGGCGTCCTGGACTTGAGCCGCAGCAGGCCTCTCGAGGAAGCTCTTGGCACGCTCGTTCGACGCCAGCAGCGATTCCACCTCCTGACGCAGGGCCTCGTTGTCTCTGCAGGCTTCGGCCAGGTACGCCGGGCGTCGTTCCCTCGGCAGCGCCCGCGCACCCGCGAACACCTCTTTCAGACGCAGCCAGTCGTCGTGAGGGAGGGCCACTCTCCGTGGATTCTAACCGGCCGAGGGCTCTTGCGGTGTCGACAATCGCCGGTGAAGTCTGGCTGACGTTTGGCTCACCAACCTTCGCTCTTCTTCCAGGCGAAGGTTGCCCGCCGTAGCGCGTAGCGCTAAGGACAGAGGCCGGCCTCGCGCGTTCTACTTCTTGTTGTTACCGAGCATCTCCGCCTCGCCGCTCAGGCGACGCAACGTGACCCAGGTGGCCACCATGCGTCCCTGCTGATCGCGTACGGGCGCGAAATGGACGCTCAGCTCGTTGCCGTCCTTCGAGAACTCCGCGAAACGGCGCAGGATAGTGCCTGGCACGTTGCTCATGGCTGACATGAGGTTGTGGAAGACCTGCCCGGGATACACGGTGAGTCCGCCGTAATAGCCGATGTAACCCTGGACCGCTGCGCGCGCCTCCTCCGGCGTCGGCACCTCCCCCGCAAACGGTGTCGGTTTCGCGTTGATCGGCAGGAAGTGCACGCCAACGAAACCGGCTGGCGTGTAGACGATCGTGCTCGGCCCTCCCCGCTTCGTCTCGGAGAGCACTTCACCAGTCGTCGTGATCCGCTTCTCGACGATGTACTCCCAGAAGCCCACCGCCTTCCGGAACGTCGGCCCCGGCGCTTCGATCGGCGGTATGCGCTCGTAGACCCAGCGCGTGCCGCCGCGTGAGTGCGGCTCGTCAACGGAGGTCAGGGTCACGAGATCGCCGGAACGCTCGATGGTTCGCGAAAACTCGCGTGCGGTCATGGAGGGGTTCACGGCGCCGCGGGCCGTGAACACCATCCGCTTCTGCTCGGCGTCCACCCGGTAGCGACCCCAGAACCCACTGTAGTCGTTGAGAGCCTTCATCGGGTCGGTGTTTGGAGCGTCGGGCTGCTCGCGTGGCGGAGTACCAACCCACTCGAACGCGTTGCCAGCCGAGTCGAGGATGAGCAGGCCGCGCGGCTGCGGTATGCGCTCAGGCTTCCCCGTCGACACGCCTCGCTCGATCGAGACGAGCTGCCACGTGGCCGCGAGGTCGGCGGGGGCGATTGTCGCCGACTGCGCAGCAGTCGCCGACTGCGCGGCCGTCTGGCCAGCTGCACCGAAGACGGCCAGCGCGACGAACAGGACTCCGACTCGTTGCATCGACTTGGCTCCTGGCGCGCTCAGTGATCCACCGTCACCTGCGGCTTCGCGGTGAGAGCTATCGCTTCCTCCATGAACTGTTTGAACGTCGTGACATCTCCGTGAACCGGCGCCAGGGAGTCGACCTGAATCTTCCTGTGCTGGATGTTCGCCATCACGTTCCTGAGCCATGGCGCATGGCCGAGCGGCTCTCCCGGGATAAAGACTCGAGGGTCATTCGGCATGTAGACGTCCGCCAGGGTGAGCATCCGCGCGTTGGCGTAATAAACAATGAGCTGTGTCCTGGAATGGCTGCTGTCCAGGAGGTGATACAGGTTGATGGTGTTCATCGCATCCTTGAGTACGCCCTGGTCGTCGATGGCCGTGATCTTTGGCGGCTTGGCGTTCGGCGTCTTGCCGTACAGATCAGGCTCGAGCGTGTGCGGATTCTTGAATGTCTCGTCGAGCAGGGTCAGGTTGCTGCGGTGCGTCACGATTTCGTTGACGCCCATCGCCACAGCCGTTCTGATGCCGCCCGTGTGATCGCCGTGGTTGTGCCCCACGATCAGCGTCGTGACCGGCTTGTTGGGCCGGAGCTCCTTCGCCCTGGCCATGACTGCCACCGTCCGTTCCACGTTGGGCGCGTCGACCAGCACCAGGCGATCGCTGAATTCCACGATGAAGCTCTTGTGGGTCGTCCCCGTGTGCTCCCAGATGCCCTTGGCGATTTCCCGGACGGCCGACTGGGGCGGCGGTGGAGGCGGCCCAGGCCCAGGCGCTGAAACCACGGCCTCTGGCGCCGTCAGATTGCCGACATCCCCGTCGACGGTCTGCCGCACGACGCGGACCTGACCGACCGTCCAGCGGCCAACCTTCCACGTAAACAGCGTCGGCAACTGCACGCCGCTGACCGCACGATAGTCGCTCCAGCGCATTTCATTCGGCCGGTCGCCGAGTGTGGCGTTGTAAACCAGTTGAACGACGCGCGACGGCAGCTTCGTCTTCGCGTCGAAGGCGACGGTCAACAGAATCGTGTCGAGCTTGAGGTCAACGAGACGCTCGCTGCCCTGCGTCCGCACATTGCTCAGCATGGCGTTCGACGCGAGCGCCGCTCGCATCAGGGTGAGAGGGTGGCGCAGATACTCGACGCGCCGGCCTGCCACCTGGAAGATGCGAGTCGCATTGCCGTTGTCTCCGACGTTGAAGGCAATATCGCCATCCAGCGCCTGTATGGTCCGCTGCGGCCGTTCGCCATTGAATATGGTGGATTGCGCTTCGCGTACCTGCTCAAATCGGCCGCGTCCATTCGCCAGATCGTACGACCGTTTGTAGTCCCTGAGCTGATACACGAGAAACTGGGAGCCGAGCTCGTCGTAGGCGAACTCCTGATCGACTTGGAAGTCGTGGCCCCCACCTTCGAGCATCAGCGTCTTGACCGCCATGACGCGGTCGCGTCCGCCCATGGCCGCCACGGCATCGTCTAGCAGCTGCTGTCCCGGGTTCTGTGCGACGGTGGTCGTCTGCAAAACGAGAAGACCTGACCAAAGGGCCACAATCGTCGCCAGCCCCGCCGTCCGAGCAATCGATCGCCTACTCATCGCGTCCACTCGCATTCACATTGCCTCCGCAAGCCGTCGCCATCCATTGGAGTCAGGAGTCTAACGTCGGTTGGGGAAACTTTGAGAGCCGCCATCGTGAGTTTTTCCAACCCCCGCGTTCCGGCGGCATCTACTGCAGTCAGAGCCGGGCTGTACTACCAGCCGTGTCCAACGGCCGGGCTCGCGCGCGTTCCGCGTCCGAGAACGAGCAGTGATGAGGAAGAGGAGGAGTGATGAAAGCATTCCTGGTGCCTCTGGTGTCGGCTGTCCTATTCGTGCTTCTACCGGCTGCAGCGACGGCTCAGAGCCTCGCGACTGGCACGATCAGTGGCACGGTGCGAGATTCGTCAGGCGCGGTGCTGCCCGGAGTAACGGTGGAAGCCGCCAGTCCTGCGCTGATTGAGAAAGTCCGGTCCGCCGTCACCGACGGACAAGGCGTCTACCGGATCATCGAGCTCCGACCGGGCACGTACTCCGTGACATTCTCGCTGGGAGGATTCAGTACAGTTCGACACGAAGGCGTCGAATTGACCACCGGTTTTACGGCGACGGTCAACGCGGAACTGTCCGTCAGCGCGGTGCAAGAGACGGTGACGGTTACCGGCGCAGCATCCGTGGTCGATACGCAGAACGTGACGCAGCAGACCGTGTTACCGCGCTTGGTGACCGAGAGTGTGCCGCTCGGATCGGGCATCACGGCCTATGCGACGATGCTGCCGGGGGCCAACATAGGCGCGGCGGCGACCGACGTTGGGGGGAGCAAAGGCGAATATTTGCAGCCCATCTCGATCCACGGCGGCAACCCCAACGATTTTCAACAACTGCGCGACGGCATGTACTTCGGCACGTTGATGGCGGCGGGGAACTGGATGACCAGCTTGAACCCCGCGACAGTGGCCGAGACGACGGTCACGACGTCGACCGCCATGGCGGAGCAGGAGAGTGGCGGCGTCCTCATCAACGCGGTCCCGCGCGACGGCGGCAATGCGTTCAGCGGCACGTTCAACGGCGATTTCTCGAGGCCCGGGCTGCAGTCGGACAATCTGGACGATGAGTTGAAGGCCCGCGGCGTCACCACGGCCCCGACCTTGCGCACGCGCTATGACGTGGGCGGCGGGATCGGCGGCCCGATTCTGGAGAACCGCCTGTGGTTCTTCGCCAGCAGCCGGTCGTGGCAGACGTCCACCACGTACCCCAACAACTGGTTCAACGCCACGGCCGGCACGTTGTTCTATACGCCGGACTTGAGTCGCCCCGCCTATGACGACAGCTGGTACAGAGAGCTGCGCGGTCGGCTCACGTGGCAGGCAACCACCAAGGACAAGATCAGTGCCTCGTTCGGCAATGAGTGGAATTGCGATTGTGCGTCCACGGTCGTCTTTGGCAACGCCTCGCCGGAGACGGCCGCCCAGTACTCCACGAATCCCAGTTGGCAGGCATCTGTCAAGTGGGTGCGGGCGGCCTCCAACCGTCTCCTGCTGGAGGCCGGATCGATGAACGTGTTTGGGGGCCTCGACTCGACGCTCTTCGGCGCGGGCGGTGCAGCGGGGGGCTCGGTGGACGATCCGTACGTGCTCGACTCGTCGCGGAACTACGGGTACGGCGGCGTGCGCTCGCTCGGCCTGAACGGCGGGTGGGGCCGCTTCACCTACGGCCAGACGAATCAGACCCTTGCCGCCTCCTACGTGACGGGATCCCATTCGGCCAAGGTGGGCATCCAGTATCTGTGGGGCACACAGGGCAACGATTATCGTTTCCCAGAGTCGACCAAGGACCAGACCTACATCTTCTTTGGAAACACGCCCCAGGCGGTAGTCCGGTATGTGACGCCAGTGCTGACGCAGACCCGGCAGAACAAGGTCGGCTTCTTCGCGCAGGATCAGTGGACCCTCCGGCAGCTGACCCTGAACCTGGGGGTGCGTTGGGATTACCTGAAGGGGAGCGCTCCCGCGATCGACGCGCCGGCTGGGGTGTGGGTGCCAGCTCGCCACTTCGACGCGGCCGACAACATCCCGAACTGGAAGGATTGGTCGCCACGGGTGGGCGCCGCCTACGACCTGTTCGGCAACGGACGGACCGCGATCAAGGGGGCCGTAGGGCGCTATGTGGCGTTCCAGAATAATGCCGGAATCATCAGCGCGAATGCCCCAGCCAGCCGGCTTTCTCTGACCGATCAGCGGTCCTGGGCGGACAATGGGGATTACATCGTGCAAGAGAGCGAACTCGGACCGTCCACAAACACCAATTTCGGGACGCTGGTCACCGCGACCACCTATTCGCCGGACCTGCTGACGGGGAATCGGCCGCACAGCTGGCAGGCCAACGTGCAGGTCAACCAGGATCTGAGCCGGGGGCTCGGGCTCAACGTCGGCTATTTCCGTACGTGGTACGGAAACCAGACCGTGACCAGAAACCGCGCGGTGACCGCGGCTGACTTCGATCCCTACTGCGTCACGGCGTCGGCCAATGCGTTGCTGCCTGGGGGCGGAGGGAACCAGATCTGCGGCCTCTTCGACGTGAAGCCGACCAAGGTCTCGGCGTCGGACACGCTGATCGACCTGGCTTCGAATTACGGCGACCCGTCACAAGTGTATAGCGGCGTGGACGTGAACCTGAGGGCGCGGCTCGGCGGGGGTCGCTATCTGCAGGCCGGGCTGTCAACGGGCAGCACGACCTGGGACACCTGCTATGCGAACGATCGGCCGGACCTGCTGCCCGAAGGCAGGTCGACGGTGGACCCGAGGACGTCCGAATACTGCAACAACAGCACCGCGTGGTCGGGCGGGACGCAGTTCAAAGCCCTGGTGGTGATGCCGATGGCCTGGGGCATCCAGGTGAGCGCGAATTACCAGAACAAGGGGCCGATCAGCCTGCCGGCGAGTGAGTCGTTCTCGAACTCACAGATCGCGCCGTCGCTCGGGCGCGACCTGTCGGCGTGCGGCTCGCGCACCGGCCCGGCGTGCACGGCGCGGCAGATTGTAAATGTCGTGCTCCCGGACGCCAATTATTTTGAACCGCGCTTTCACCAGCTTGACCTGCGCTTCGGCCGGGTGTTCCGGCTGGGCGGCGGCGCCACCGTTCGGCCGCAGGTCGATTTGTTCAACGCCCTGAACAACAACTCGGTTCTGGGGGTCATCACGCGGTTGGGGCCGGCCTATAACGTCCCTATTCAGGTGCTGGACCCGCGGGTGGTCAAATTCGGTATCGACGTGAACTTCTAAGGAAATGGAGCTTCATGAGCGTAGAGGCGGCATGATCCTTTGTAAAGATCGTGCCGCCAGCGTTACTGTGTGGGCGTCATGCGTAAACATCTAGCGAGCGTCGTGCGGAAGATCACGGAAGTCGTTCTGGCCGTCACGATCTGTTCGGTACCGCTGGCGGCGCAATGGCCGAAACATCCAGTGGCTGGCGTACCGAGAGACACCGAGGGTCGGGTCCGTATGGATGCGCCGACGCCGCGCATGCCCGATGGGAAACCGGACCTTTCTGGCAACTGGGTCCGGTTCAGAGGCGAAGGCGCGTTCAATCCGCCAGAGCTCAAGGGTCTGACCCGCGCCCAGTCGCCCCCTCCTCAGGTGCCCACTCCGCCTGCAGATCCGAATTCACCTCCTATCGCTGCCTTTTGGGAGATGGGCGCGAACATTCCGGGAGGATTGCCCCTGACACCGTGGGCCGCCGAGTTGAAGAAGCAACGAATGGCGGCGGACATGAAAGACAACCCCGATGCGAATTGCCTCCCGATGGGCCTGACGCAGTTCCATACGCATGGCCAACCGCGCAAGGTCATGCAGAACTCCAGCGTGATTGCGATCATGTACGAGGCGAACTATGGACTGCGGTACATCTACATCGATGGCCGCACCCTGCCTCCGCAGGGCAGCGTCCAGCCCTTCTGGTACGGCTACTCCGTCGGTAAGTGGGAAGGCGACACGCTCGTTGTCGAAACCAACAACCTACGAGGGGCGGAGACAGGTCCATTTGACGGCTGGCTCGACGTCCGTGGCAGCCCTTATACCGAGCAGGCGACGTTCATCGAGCGCATCCGCCGGCCGACGTACGGCAAGCTCGAAATCGATGTGACGCTCCACGATTCCAAGGCGTATACGAAGCCGTTCACGGTCCGAGTCAATCAACAGATCTCGCCGGACGACGAGATCATTGAATTCATCTGTGTTGAGAATCAGCAGTTCCGCCGCCGAGTCAAAGTCGATTGATCCACGTGCCGTGTCGTCGGCTCGCACGCCATCCTAAACTCCCATGGACTTTTCCATGAGTGCTCCTCAAGCGCGTACGCAATCAATTGGGTTTTGAGCTTCCTGGGGACACTAGCCGCAAGGAGCATCACTCCGGATACCGCGTTGATCCAGAACCCGAGCCACAGGTAGCGAAACAAGGTGCGCATCGATGCAAGCGGAATCCGCATCGCGAAGCCGAGAAGCCGGAGGTCGATCACGATGCTGATTCAGACGACGGTCTCGAGAACGGAGGGTTCGCTGGAGGACCTCGTCATGGGTCAGACCTGCTACAGAAATCGCTTCGAGCCGCTCCGTTGGCGAATTGTCGGTGCACATTTTTCCCAACCTGCCCGAGAGTGCGGAATCCATAGGTTGCGTGCAGCATCCTGCTAAATGCCAACCACACTCACCGAGCGAAGCTCTACACCGTACGTGACCGACGACGAGCTCGTCGAGCGAACCCTCCGCGGGGACTCGACAGCCTTCGGCGAGCTCGTCTCCCGGCACGGGCCAGCCGTGTATCGTGCTGCACTTGCCGCGCTCGGCAGTGCTGCGGATGCCGAAGATGTGATGCAGGAGGCATTCGTGCTCGCGTTTCGAAAGCTGCCGCACTTCCGTCACGATGCCAGTTTCAAGACCTGGCTTCTGACAATCACCTGGAGGCGGGCGCTCCGCTGGCGTCGTAGCCCAGCACACCAGCTGAAGCGACTGGTCTCGGCAGAGGGCCAGTTTTCGAGCGATCTACCCGAACATCGTCCAACGCCTGAACAGGCCGCTATCGCCGGAGAGATCCATAGCGACGTGCTTCGACTGATTCGAAGTCTGCCAACTCGCCTTCGCGACCCGCTTCTCCTGTCGGCGGGCGGCCGCTGCAGCTACGCAGAGCTGTCGGACATCCTCGGCGTTCCGACCGGCACGGTGAAATGGCGCGTGTCCGAGGCACGGCGGCTGCTCCGAGCCAAACTCGAACGTTTGGGTCACGGACGAAGGAGATGACCATGGAGGACGGTCACCTGAGCCTGAGAGGCGCGCCTCACGCATCGCCATGGTCGAACGAGCCAATCGCGGGCGACGGCCTCGATCAGGCGATCGACGAGACGATGCGGCGGTACTTCATGAGACACGATCCGCCCGCCCTGGCTTATGCGAAGGTGCTCGAAGCCACGCGCCGAACGTCGACGACACGTTACGACGGCGCGCTCCATTCCTGGATCATTGGCGCCTCGAGCGCGGTCGCCGCGATGCTGCTGGTCAATCTTGTGTGGCAGCTGCTCGGAGTGACAGCCGCACAGGTCTCGGCCGACACTGCGGCTCGCGGCGCTCTCTTCCTGGTGTGGCTGACCCACACTGAATTCGCGAGGTGGATCAACGAGTCTGAGAGCGTGTTCGGCTACTCGGGCATCCTCTTTCTTCATACGTTCGGGCTCGCCATCGTCGTTGGTTTCAGCACCGCCATCGATCTCCGGCTCCTCGGCGCGGCGTCACGGATGTCTGTGACAGCAATCCGGCCGTTGTTCCGGTACGTGTGGTTGGGATTCTGCGTCAATGCGTTATCAGGAGCCATGCTCTTTGCGGCGGATGCGCCAAGGAAGGCCGAGAATCCTCTGTTCGAGCTCAAGCTGGCGCTGGTCGCGATTGGAGTCGCGGTCATGGCGGTCATCCAGCGCCGACTGCTTCAAGCCGAGTCTGATGTCTCTCGACGCGATTCGCATTCCGGGTTCAGGGTGTTAGCCATCGCATCGCTGCTGATATGGGCAGCGGCAATTGCCGCCGGGCGGCTGCTCGCGTACGCGTTTTAGGCCATGCACGCCTTCGCGCTGTGGGTGAAGAGCACCGACCTCTCCTGGATGGTGACTCACTATTCGTGGGTATGGGCCACGTGTGAGGTGCTGCACTTCATCGGCATGTCGATCCTGTTCGGCTGTATCGGTGCGCTCGATCTGCGCATGCTCGGATGGTGGAAAAGCTCTCCCGTAGCCGGCGTGAATGCGCTGGTCCGCTGGGGCGCGCTGGGCTTCGGGATCAACGTCGTCACCGGGCTTCTCTTCTTCGTTGGCGAGCCGCTTCAATACGTTGACAACCCGGCGTTTCGCTTTAAGATGCTTTTCCTCGGACTAGCCGGTTGGAATGTGTTGCTCTTTTACGTGACCGGCGTGGCCGATCAGGTCGAGTCGCTCGAACCACACGACGATTCGCCGTTCTCCGCCAAGGTGTTCGCAGCGACCTCGCTGTTTCTGTGGACCGGAGTGATCTTCTTCGGTCGGATGTTGCCGTACCTGGGTGGCTCGTTTTAGTCGCGGGTGAATCTCCATGATTCAACTGACTTCACGACTCGCATTCCGAATCGGAGTCGTGCTGCTCCTCGGCGCCGTCGTCTCGGCTCATCATTCGCTCGCTTCGCAGTTCGACGAGAGCAAACCGCTGACGTTGCAGGGCGTGATCACGAAGGTCGAGTGGGTCAACCCCCACGTTTATCTCCACCTCGATGTCAAGGACAAGACCGGGACGTCCGCGCCATGGGCCCTCGAGACGCTCCCGCCGGCGATGCTGCGTCGAGGCGGGTTGCGAAGCGACATGCTGGGCAAGGGCGAGATGGTCACTGTGCTGGCCTACCACGCTCGAAACGGATCCAACCTGGCGTTTCTCCGCAAGATTACGTTCGCCGACGGACGCGAAGTTGTCGTCTGGATCGGCGATATCAAGACCGCGAAGTGAAGAGGATGGCAGAAGTGGCCATGACGAATCGCAACGTTCGCACATGGTGCGTGATTCTCTGTGCGGCGCTCGCCGTTTCCGGAGCGCTCACCGAGATATCGGCGCAAGACGCGGGTCGGAGCGCGCCGCCCGTCACACCGCGCGCTGCAGACGGTAGGCCGGATCTGACCGGAATCTGGGTGGCGGGCAACGCCAGTCCTCAGACCCCGTCCGTCGACTCCAAAGGATCCATTCAGGTATTCCTGACTGTCCCGGGACTCAATCCTGACAGTCCGACTGTGTTCAAGGAAATGGATTCATTGACGGTTCAGCGGCGGGCGGCCAGCCCGAACAAGCCTGTCTACAAACCTGAATTCGTCGCCAAGGTCAAAGAGTTGTCCGACCTGCAGGCCAAGCTCGACCCGGCGTTCTTCTGCAAGCTTCCGGGAGTGCCGCGCATGGGAGCGCCCGCTCAGATCGTTCAGGCGCCCGGCCAGATCGTGCTGCTGTACGGCGATCACAACGCCTTCCGCGTGGTCCCGACCGACGGACGTAAACACCGAACGGACATTGAGCCCTCATACCTCGGCGACTCGATTGGCTGGTGGGAAGGCGATACGCTGTTGGTCGAAGCCAATCAGTTCACCGAAGACACCTGGCTTGGCAGCGACGGCTATTTCCATTCTCCCGCGATGCGCGTGATCGAGCGGTTTCAGCGTGTCGGAGACACGTTGCAGTACTCCGCAACGGTGCACGACCCCGAAGTTCTCGCAGAGCCATGGAACATACCAGCCCGGACGCTGCGGCTCTCGATCGACCCGGCCGATGCACTCGTCGAGGCGCCGCCGTGCATTGAGCGCGACTCGCC
>Ga0209382_10011882_pt1 | contig 10773 bp, 8 predicted proteins | sample SoiMetdeltSBSDD5_FD_187599 | JGI IMG/M metagenome (GOLD analysis project Ga0209382, IMG submission 187599) | Bulk soil microbial communities from a Populus tree surrounding site in Tennessee, USA - Soil MetaG P. deltoides SBSDD5 (SPAdes) (version 2) | ecosystem: Environmental > Terrestrial >...
CTGTTGCCGAGGTCCGGCTGGACGAGGGTCAGGCACGCCATGCTCCCCGCCACCAGGAGCAGGGGCAGCAGCCCGCGCCGGAAGCTCTCGATGACCTCGCCCTGCCGGGTGAGGAAGGCGGCCAGGTAGACCACCAGCGCCAGCTTGGCCAGCTCCACCGGCTGGAAGGACAGCGGCCCCACGCGGAACCAGCGGCGGGTGCCGTTGATGGCCTGGCCGAAGGGCGGCACCAGCACCAGCACGAGCAGCACGAAGGCCACCACCAGCAGCGGGATCACCAGGCGCTGCAGGCGCCGGTAGTCCACCGTCATGGCCAGCCACATCGCGCCGACCCCCAGGAGCGCCCAGAAGAGCTGCTTCTTGAGGAAGAAGAGCGGGTCGCCGAAGCGGTCGGCGGCGATGATGGCGCTGGCCGAGTAGACCATCACGATCCCCAGCGACACCAGGGCGATGACCACCCCGAACAGCATGAGATCGGGCGAGAGCTTGCGCGGCACGCTAGCGCCCTCCCGTCGCGGACAGCGCGCGCACCGCGGCCTTGAAGACGTCGCCCCGGTGCTCGTAGTCGCGGAACATGTCGAACGACGCGCAGGCCGGGGAGAGCAGCACCACCTCGCCCATCCGGGCCGCGCCGGCGGCGGCGCGCACCGCCTCCTCCAGCGTGGCCGCGTCCTGCACCGTGCTGCCCGCGGACGCCAGGGCCGGGCGCAGCTTGTCGCGATCCACGCCGATGAGGACGGCGTGGCGCACCCGGCCCCGGGCGGCCGTGGTCAGGGGCGCGAAGTCCTGCCCCTTGCCGACGCCTCCCGCGATCAGCACGACTGGCTCGGTGAAGCTCTCCAGCGCCTTGATCGTCGAGGCGACGTTGGTGCCCTTGGAATCGTTGAAGTAGGTCACCCCGCGCACGTCGAGCACGCGCTCGATGCGGTGGGCCACCCCGGGGAAGCGGGCGATCCCGCGGCGGATGGTCTCGGCGGGGACCCCCGTCCAGAGCGCGCAGGCGGTGGCGGCGAGCACGTTCTCCAGGTTGTGGGCGCCACGCAGGGTGATGTCGCCGAGCGGGCAGACCGGCTCCACGTGCCCGTTGAGCCGCGCCACCACCCAGCCCTCGCGCACGAACACCCCGTGCTCGAGCGCGCGCTGGCGCGAGAACCAGAGCACGTGGGCGCGGGTGCGGGGCACGAGCGCCGCGGTCGGCGCGTCGTCCGCGTTGAGCACGGCGCAGTCGGCCGCGGTCTGGTTGGCGAAGATGCGCGCCTTGGCGTCCACGTAGCGCTCGTAGGTCCCGTGCCGATCCAGGTGGTCGGGGGCGAGGTTGAGCACCGCGGCCACGCGCGGGCGGAAGGCGGCCGTGGTGTCGAGCTGGAAGCTCGACACCTCCAGCACGACGAGCCCGTCGGCGGGAAAGTCGAGGGCGTGCGCGGCCAGCGGGGTGCCGATGTTGCCGGCCACCAGCACCGGGCGCACCTGCCCGCTCAGGATCTCGCCGGTGAGCGCGGTGGTGGTGGTCTTGCCGTTGGTGCCGGTCACGGCGAGGCACTCCGCCTCGGTGGCGCACCAGGCCAGCTCGAGCTCGCCGAACACGGGCACGCCCGCCGCGCGCGCCGCCGCCAGCGGCGCCAGCTCGAGCGGCACGCCCGGGCTCACCACCACCAGCTCCGCGCCCGCGAACGCCTCCGCGGGATGGCCCCCCGTGAACAGGCGGGCACCGCTGCCCGCGAGCGCGCGCGCGTGCTCGCTGAGCTCCCCTTCCGCGGCACGGTCCGAGGCCAGCACCCGCGCCCCGCAGCGCACGGCGAGCCGGGCCGCAGCCACACCGCTGCGCGCCAGCCCCACCACCGCGACGGTGCGGCCAGCGAGCCACTGGCGGAAGGGCGCGCCCCGCTCCGCGATCATGTCGATCTCGGTGGCCAGCATGTCAGCGCAGCTTCAAGGTGGTCAGGGCGAGGAGGGCGAGCATGAAGGACAGGATCCAGAAGCGCACGATGATCTTCGGCTCGGCCCAGCCGGCCAGCTCGTAGTGATGGTGCAGCGGCGCCATGCGGAAGACGCGCTTGCCGGTGAGCTTGAAGGAGACGACCTGGATGATCACCGAGCCCGCCTCGACCACGTAGATCCCGCCGATGAGGGGCAGCAGCAGCTCGGACTTGGTGAGCACGGCGAGGGTCCCGATCGCCCCGCCCAGGGCCAGCGAGCCCACGTCGCCCATGAAGACCTGCGCCGGGTAGCTGTTGAACCAGAGGAAGCCCAGCGCCGCCCCCACCAGCGCGCCGCAGAACACGGTCAGCTCGCCGGTGCCCTTGACGTTGAGGATCTTCAGGTACTCCGCGGCGCGGAAGTTGCCCGTGAGGTACGCGACGATCGCGAAGGCTCCGCCCGCCATCACGATGGGCCCGATGGCCAGCCCGTCGAGGCCGTCGGTGAGGTTCACCGCGTTCGAGGCGCCCACGATCACCAGCACCGTGAAGGGGATCCAGAGCACGCCCAGGGCGAGGACCCAGCCCTTCAGGAACGGGATGGCCAGGCCGGTGGTGAACCCGTCCGCCGGCCAGACGTAGAGCGCGCTCACGATGGCGCCCACCCAGAGGAGCTGCGCCCCCATCTTGGTGCGCGCGTAGAGGCCCTTGCGCGTGCGCAGCTTCACCAGGTCGTCGGCGAGGCCGATGGCCCCCAGCCCCGCCGTGGCCAGGATCAGCGCCCAGATGTAGCGGTTGGCCAGGTTCGCCCAGAGCAGCGTCGAGCCCAGGATCGCGGCCAGGATGATGAGCCCGCCCATGGTCGGCGTGCCCGCCTTCGCCCGGTGGCGCGCCGGCGTGTCCTCGCGCAGGGTCTCCCCGCCGTGCTGCCACACGCGCAGGCGCCGGATCATCCACGGGCCCAGCACGAAGGAGATGGCGAGCGCGGTCACCGTGGCCATCGCCGTCCGGAACGTGATGTACCGGAAGACGTTGAAGAGGATGAACTCGCGCGCGAACGGAGTGAGCAGGTGGTAGAGCATCAGCCATCCGCCGCTCCGTACCGGGCCATGAGCGCGTCCACCACCCGCTCCATGCGCATCCCGCGCGAGCCCTTGACCAGCACCAGGTCGCCGGGAGCCAGCCGCTTGAGCAGGATCGCCACCGTGTCCTCGAACGTCGCCGCGTGGTGCGCCTCGGCGAGGCCGGCCCCGCGCGCGGCCGCCACCGCCTCCTCGGCCAGCCGGCCCACCCCCACCAGCTCGGCCACGCCGGCGGCGGCGATGGCACGGCCGGCCTCGCGGTGGGCCTCCAGCGCGAGGTCGCCCAGCTCGAGCATGTCGGCGAGCACCACCACGCGCCGGGTGCCCCCGCGCGCCGCCGCCAGCGTGGCCAGGGCGGCTCGCAGCGCGGCGGGGTTGGCGTTGTAGGTGTCGTCGAGGATCCGGATGCGGCCCGCCGGGCGCCACACGCAGCGCCCCTTGACCGGGCGCGCCTGCTCCAGCCCGCGCACGATGGTCTCCAGGGGCAGGCCGATGGCCAGTCCGACGCCGGCGGCGGCCAGGGCGTTCACCGCGTTGTGGCGGCCGGCGAAGGCCAGCCGCGCGGTGCGCCGTTCCCCGCGCGACTCCAGCGCGACGGCCAGCCCGTCGCCGCTGTCGTCGGGCTCCGCGGCCGCGCGCACGTCTGCGGTGGGGTCGCCCGCCGCGCTGTAGGTCAGCACGCGCGCCGCCGAGCGGCCGGCGAGGGCGACCACGCGCGGGTCGTCCGCGTTGAGCACGGCGACGCCCGCGCGGGGCAGCGCTTCCACCAGCGCGCCCTTCTCCGCGGCCACGCCCTCCAGCGAGCCGAGGAACTCGGTGTGCACGCTGGCGATGGTGGTCACCACGCCCACCGTGGGCCGGGCGATGGCGGCGAGCGCGGCGATCTCGCCCGGGGAGTTGGTGCCGATCTCCAGCGCGGCCGCGCGGTGCTCGGCGGTGAGCTGGAGCAGGGTCAGGGGCAGCCCCCACTGGTTGTTGAAGCTCGACTCCGGCTTGAGCACGGGGCCGAGCGCGGCCAGCACCGCGGCCATCATCTCCTTCGTGGTGGTCTTGCCGTTGGAGCCGGTGACCGCCGCCACGGGCAGGGTGAAGCGCGCGCGGTGATAGGCGCCGAGGCGGCCAAGGGCGCGGGTGGTGTCGTCGACGAGGACGATGGCCACCGAGGCCGGCATGTCGTCGGGCAGCGCGTGGACCACCAGGCAGGCCGCGCCGCGCGCGGCGGCGTCGAGCAGGAAGGCGTGGCCATCCAGCCGGTAGCCACGGATGGCGAAGAAGCACTGCCCCACGCCCAGGGCGCGGCTGTCGATGGACACGCCCGTCACGCGCACCCCGAGGTCGCCGGAGACGAGCGCGCCCTGGGTGCCGCGCACCACGTCCTCCACGGTCAGCACGCCCGCGCCCGCCATCGCGCTCACGAGCCTGCCCCCGAGCGCGCGCACGCGCTCATCGCGCGTCGAACCCCCGCGCGGCCAGGGCCTGGCGCGCCTCGGCGCGGTCGTCGAAGGGCAGCACGGAGGCGCCCACCACCTGGTAGGTCTCGTGGCCCTTGCCGGCGATCAGCACCACGTCGCCCGCGCGCGCCCAGCCGATGGCGTCCGCGATGGCGGCGCGGCGATCGGGCTCGAGCACGTGCCGGTCCGCGGGCGCGCCCGCGCGGGCCACGCCGGCGGCGATCTCGGCCACGATGGCCTCGGGACGCTCGGTGCGCGGGTTATCGGAGGTCACCCACACCCGGTCGGCCAGGCGCGCGGCGATCTCGCCCATGATCGGGCGCTTGCCGCGGTCGCGGTCGCCGCCGCAGCCGAACACGACGCCCAGCCGGCCGCGGTGATCCACCAGCTTGCGCGCGGTCTGCAGCACGCGGTCGAGCGCGTCCGGCTTGTGCGCGTAGTCCACGACGACGAGGAACGGCTGGCCCGCCTCCACGCGCTCGAAGCGGCCGGGCACGCCGGCCAGCCGGCCGAGCCCGGCGCCGATGCGGTCGGGCGCGATGCCCAGCGCCACCCCGACGCCCACCGCGGCCAGGAGGTTGGAGACGTTGTGCTCCCCCACCAGCCGCGACTCGATGGCCACCGGGCCCACGGGCGTGGCCACGCGCAGGCGGGTGCCGTCGCCGCGCACCTCGCGGTCAATGGGTCGCACCCCGGCGCCCTCGGCCAGGCCGAAGGTGAGCGCGCGCAGGCCCAGGCCCGCCACCATGCGCGGCCCCACCGGATCGTCGGCGTTCACCACCGCGGTGGCGCTCTTCTCGCCGCCGGCGGCGAGCTCGAAGAGGCGGCGCTTGGCGCGCTCGTACTCCTCGAAGGTCACGTGGAAGTCCAGGTGGTCCTGGCTGAGGTTGGTGAAGACCACCACGTCGAAGGCCACGCCCTCCACGCGATGCATGGCCAGCGCGTGCGAGGAGACCTCCATCGACGCCGCCGTCACCCCGCTCGCGCGCATCCGCGCCAGCATGGCCTGGAGCTCGACCGCCTCCGGCGTGGTCTGCCCGGCGGGCACCACCTCGTCGCCGATGCGGTACTCGATGGTGCCCAGCATGCCGGTGGCGTGGCCGCCGGCGCGCAGCAGCGCGTCGGCCAGGAAGCACGTGGTGGTCTTGCCGCTGGTCCCGGTGATCCCGACCATGGTGAGCGCGCCCGAGGGATGGCCATGGAACGCGTCGGCCAGGCGGGCCAGCGCGGCGCGCACGGAGGGCACGACCACGCGCGAGGTCGACGAGCCCGGGAGCGGGTCGGTGGACTCCGCCACGATGGCGACCGCGCCGGCGGCGAGCGCGTCCGCGATGAAGCGCCGGCCGTCCTGGCGCAGCCCGGAGACGGCCACGAACAGGTCGCCCGGCGCCACGCGCCGCGAATCGTAGCTGATCCCCGTCACCGCCGGCGGCAGCGGCCCGTGCAGGACGGATTCGCCCATCGCGGCGAGGAGGCGGGCGGTCGGCACCTCGGCGGTCATGGTCGTCGCCGCGCTCACCGGTCCATCCCAGAGCGCGCGCCGGTGCTCACCGGCCCATTCCGGGGGCGCGCGCCGGTGCTCATCGGGTCCCCGCCGGCGAGGCCAGGGCGAGCCGAGCCAGCGTGCCCGGCTCGATCGGCGCTCCCGGCAACGGGCTCTGGGAGACCACCACGCCGCGGCCGGCCACGTCCACGCGCACGCCCAGCGGGGCCAGCGCGTCCAGCGCGGGGCGCAGGGGCAGCCCCTCCACGCGCGGCATGACGGCGCGGGTGCCCTCCGCCGCGCCCAGGCTGGCCGGGCGCACCAGCGCGCGCAGCGCCGGCATCTCCCGCGCCGCGGCGGCGTCGGTGGTGGGCTCCGCGCGCACGATCTGCACCGGCGCGGTGTCGTGCGCGGGCACGTTCAGATAGCGCAGGGCCTCGCGGCCGATGGCGGCGAAGATCGGCGCGGCTGCCTCGCTGCCCCACTTCTCGTTGGCCGGCTCGTCGAGCATCACGATCATGGCCAGGCGCGGGTCGTCGGCGGGCACGAACCCCACGAAGGACAGCACGCCGGGCGCGCGCGAGTAGCGGCGCGTGCGCGGATCGAGCTTCTGCGCGGTGCCCGTCTTGCCCGCGACCTCGTAGCCGGCGATGGCGGCATTGTGGCCGGTGCCCTCGGCGACGACCTTGGTCATCATCCCGGTCAGCGTGCGCGCGGTCTCCGGGGTGATCACCTGGCGGACCACGCGCGGCTCGAAGCCCTCGACCTGGCGGCCGTGCTCGTCGAGCACGGCGCGCACGAGCTGAGGCTGCATGAGCTTGCCGCCGTTGGCCACCGCGGCGAAGGCGCTCACGATCTGCAGCGCGGTGACCGAGATCTCCTGGCCGATGGACAGGGTGGCCACGGACAGGCCCGACCAGCGCGCGGGCGGGCGGAGCTGGCCGCGGCTCTCGCCGGGCAGGCCGAGCCCGGTGGGCGCCCCGAAGCCGAAGGCGGTGATGTGCTTGTAGTAGCGGTCGCGGCCCAGGGCCAGGCCGACCTTGATCGAGCCCACGTTCGACGAGTTCTGCAGGACCTCGGAGAAGGTCAGCCAGCCATACTTCTTCCAGTCGTGGATGGTGGCGTTGGCCACCGTGATGGCGCCGTTCTCCGCGTAGATCCGGTCGGTCGGCTTGACCACGCCCTCGGCGAGCGCGGCGGCGGCGAGGATCACCTTGAACGTCGAGCCCGGCTCGAAGGGATCGGTCACCGCGCGGTTGCGCCGCTCGTCGTCGCTGGCGCTGGCGAACGCGTTGGGGTTGAAGGTGGGGCGGATGGCCACCGCGAGCAGCTCGCCGGTGCGCGGGTCCATCATCACCGCCATGGCGGCCTTGGCGCGGGTGCGCCGCCAGGCGGCGTCGATCTCCTTCTCGGCGATGTACTGCAGGGTGGCGTCGAGAGTGAGGATCGCGCCCTGGCCCGGCCGCGGCGCCTTGAGCACGTAGGGCGCGCCGGTGACGTCGCGCCCGAGCGCGTCCCGCTGCACGAGCGCTCGGCCCTCGCTGCCGGCCAGCCGCGCGTCGAGCGCCTGCTCGACGCCGCCGAGCCCGTGGCCGTCCAGCCCCTCGTAGCCGATGATGTGCGCGGCCAGCTCGCGGCTCGGGTACAGGCGCAGGCTCTCGTCGAGGAAGCCCAGCGCCGGCTCGCCGAGCGCGCGCACCGCCTGCGCGACGGCGGGCGTCACCTTGCGCTTGACGTAGACGAAGCGGCGGCCGCCCTCGAGGCGGCGGCGGATGTCCGCGGCGGGCTCCTCGAGGATGGGGGCGAGGCGCTGGGCGAGCCGGCCGGCGTTGTCGACGCGCGGACGGATCGCGTAGAGCGACTCGCTGCCCGAGGACACGGCCAGCACCTGGCCGTTGCGATCGAGGATGGGGCCGCGCTTGGGCTTGAGCGGGATCTCCTTGGCGTGCTGGTTCTCGGCCAGGCGCAGGTACTCGTCGTGGCGCACCACCTGGAGGACGACCAGCCGCGCGAGCAGCCCGAGGAAGGCGCAGGCCACCAGGCCCGCGACCACGAGGGCTCGCGCCCTCAGGCGGCTCGCGCGGAGCTCGGTCATGGTGGCGTGGCGACCTCTTCGCGCCCGGCGGCCCGGCGGCGAGGGCCCGCCCCGCCACCGCCGCAGGAGTCGGGCATCTAGCGCGTGCCCGCCGATGGGGCGGCCGCGGTGCGCCGCTCGCCGCTGCGCGCGAGGCCGGCGCCGCCCACCACGTACTCGCGGGCCAGCTGGACCTGGTCACGAGCCGGGCGGCTCATGCCCAGGCGCGTGCGCGCCACGTCCTCGATGCGGGCCAGCGAGCGCAGCGTGGCCAGCTCCACGCGCAGGCGCCGGTTGGCCTCGTCCACCTCCGCGCGCGCCGCCCGCACCTCGTCCAGCCGGTACGACAGCCGCACCTGGTGGACCTTGAGCGCGACCAGGCCCAGCACCAGGCCCACCACGCAGCCGGCGGTGAGCAGCCCGCTCAGCATGACCCGCCGCAGCCGGCGGTCCGGCTCGCGGTGAAAGCGCGCGGCGTGGGTGGAGGCCTCGAGTCGCGGCCGCCAGTGGGCGGAGGCGGCGCGCGGCGCGCTCGACGTGCGCGCGGGCATCATGCCGCCACCAGCCGCTCGAGCACGCGCAGCCGCGCGCTGCGCGCGCGCGGGTTCGCCCGCACCTCGTCCGCCGCCGGTCGAATCGGCGAGGGCTCCAGCTCGCCGTACCCCTGTGCTGCCAGCTCCCTGAAGGTATGCTTCACCGTCCGATCCTCACCCGAGTGGAAAGCGATCACTCCGAGCCGGCTCCCATGCGACAGGAGCTCGGCGGCCTGGGGCAGCGCGGCCGCGAGGCTGGCGGATTCCTCGTTGACCGCGATGCGCAGCGCCTGGAACGTGCGTGTGGCGACGTGGATCTTGCGCGGCCAGGCCGCGCGCGGCACCGCCGCGCGCACCGCGGCCACCAGGTCGCCGGCGGTGCGCAGCGGCTGGCGGACGCGCCGCTCCGCGATGCGCTTCGCGATGCGGCGCGCGTGCGGCTCGCCGCCGGACTCCCACAGCAGGTCGGCGAGCTCCGACTCGCGCAGCGTGTTGACGAGATCGGCGGCGGTCGCGCCCGCAGTGGGATCGAACCGCATGTCGAGCGGCTCGGTGCCCTGGAACGAGAAGCCGCGCCCGGACTCGTCGATCTGATACGACGAGAGGCCGAGGTCGAGGAGCACCGCCGCCGCGCGGGCCACGCCCGCGTCTGCCGCGTGCTGCGCCAGCTCTCGGAAGGTGCCGTGCCGCAGCACCACGCGCGCGCCGAAGCGCGACAGGCGCCGCGCCGAGCGCGCGAGCGCCTCGGGATCGCGATCGAGGCCGAGCAAGCGCGTGGCCGGCGCGGAGATCTCGAGCAGCCGCTCCGCGTGACCGCCCATGCCCACCGTCCCGTCCACGATCCAGGTCTCCTCCCCGCTGCGGCCGCGGGGCTGCAACAGTGCCATCACTTCGTCGGCGAGCACCGGGACGTGTCCCGGCTCTTCGCTCGCGATGACTCAGACTCCCTTCGCGGCGATCCGCGCGAACAGATCCTCGAGCGGCTGCTCGTCACCACTCTGATGCATCGACCACCGCACGACGTCCCACACCTCGAACGAATCGCCCATGCCGACGATCATCGCGTCCTTCTGCAGACCGACGCGCTCGCGGTATTCCTGCTTCACCTGAATTCTCCCCTGCGGGTCCAGCGCCACGTCCTCGCCGAGCGAGAGGTACTGCTGCCGGAAGCGACGCACGTCGGGATCGAACTTGGAGAGATTCGCGACGCGAGCCTCGATGGCTTGCCACGCCGCGAGCGGATGCACCTCGAGGGCGCTGTTGATCGGCACCACCACCAGGTTCGGCCCGAATTCCGCGCTGAGACGCTCCCGGAACTTCGCCGGGATGCTGAGCCGGCCCTTCGGGTCGATCGTGTGCCTGAACTGCCCGCGAAACACGCTCCTGACCCCCTCCGAGCTGCCCGAGGTGCGCTCATCCATTCACACCCACTTCATGGGAATTCATCCCACTTCGGGCGATCCTAGTGGCAGGCCGCGGAGGTGTCAAGCAAAAACTCGGGATTTTTAAGCGAAATCTTGCTGTGTCACCAGGTCAACAGGTGGGGGTGGGCACCCCCAGCACCACCGCCAGTAGGTGGGACGCCAGGGGGAGGTTCAGCGACCCCTGCCGGAAGGGGTCGGCGCCGGCCCTACCGCGCCGGCTTGTAGTACCGGAGGGCCTCCGGCAGCCAGGCCTCGATCTGCCGGATCCGGGTGTCCTCGCTGGGATGGGTGGAGAGGAACTCCGGGGGCCGGGAGGCGCCGCGGGAGCTCTCCGCCATGCGCACCCAGAGGTCGCGCGCGGCGCGCGGGTCGTAGCCGGCCTTGGCCATCATGATGAGGCCGATGTGGTCCGCCTCGCTCTCCTGCGAGCGGCCCCAGGGCAGCAGCACGCCCACGCTGGCGCCGGCGCCGAAGAGCTGGGCCACGATGTCGACCGCGCCCTGATTGCCGGTGGCCACGCCGGCGGCGAGGCCGGCCAGGGAGGCGCCGACCTGCACGCCGATCTGCTGGCTCATGCGCTCGGCGCCGTGCCGCGCCACCACGTGCGCGACCTCGTGGCCGAGCACCGCGGCGAGGCCGGCCTCGTCGCGCGTCACCGGGAGGATGCCGGTGTAGACGGCGATCTTCCCGCCGGGCAGCGCGAAGGCGTTGACCTTGTTGTCCTCGATGAGGTTGTACTCCCACTGCTGCCCGGTGAGCCCGGAGGCGGCGGCGATGCGGCTGCCCACGCGCCGCACCGTCTCGGTGGCG
>Ga0209382_10011884_pt1 | contig 10772 bp, 14 predicted proteins | sample SoiMetdeltSBSDD5_FD_187599 | JGI IMG/M metagenome (GOLD analysis project Ga0209382, IMG submission 187599) | Bulk soil microbial communities from a Populus tree surrounding site in Tennessee, USA - Soil MetaG P. deltoides SBSDD5 (SPAdes) (version 2) | ecosystem: Environmental > Terrestrial >...
GTGAAGTTCTACACGGACGAGGGCAACTGGGACCTCGTCGGTAACAACATCCCGGTGTTCTTCATCCAGGACGCGATGAAATTTCCCGATCTCGTCCACGCGGCCAAGCCCGAGCCGCACTTCGCGAGGGAAACCGATCCGCCGCGCGTGTGATGAACCGCGCGCGGCACACTTCATCCTCAGGAGAGACATCAATGGCTGAAACAGGCACGCTCCACGACATGTTCATTGACGAACTGCGCGACACGTACGACGCAGAAAAGCAGCTGACGAAGGCCTTGCCGAAACTGGCGAAAGCCGCGACGAACGCGAAGCTCCGGACGGCGTTCGAAACCCATCTCCAGGAGACGCAGGGCCAGATCGATCGCCTGGAACGCATCTTCGAGAGCCTCGACGAAAAGGTTCGCGGCAAGCACTGTGACGGCATCGCCGGGATCATCGAAGAGGGCAAGTCGATCATGGAAGAGGAGCTCGACGAGACGACGATGGACGCCTGCCTGATCGCCGCGGGACAGCGGGCTGAACACTACGAGATGGCGGCCTACGGCACGCTCGTCGCGTGGGCGCAGGCGATGGGCCACACCGAGGCTGCCAAGCTCCTGCAGCAGACGCTCGAGGAAGAGAAGGCGGCAGACAAGAAGCTGTCGGGGTTGGCCGAAGGCGGGATCAATCAGAGCGCGGCCGAAACGGCTCACGCTGATGATGAGGAACCGGTCAGCGTCGCCGCGAGCGGTACTCGAAAGAGTTCGGCCAAGGCCGGTCGCCGCTAACGTCACGGCGATGGCGTGGATTCGCGATCGGGCGCTGACGCTGGCCTTGATGGCGATGTTTCTGCTGTTCCTCGCCGGACAACTGCTCACCGGTTTGGCGGAGTACAACAGCGAACGACTGCAGCACGGACTCGCCTCGAGCGCAAGCGACAGGGGCCGACAGAGGGGCCACACACTTCTGTTCCTGTCGGCTCTGTCGGCCCCCTTACCGCCCGTCCGAACCGCGCCAAGGAAGATCATGTGCAGGTCGCCATCTGCGAACTCGCCGCCGGTAAGGAACCTCCCGGGTGATGTGTGCGCGCGACTCGTCGGGCGCGACATGACGACGCTTCGGGCGGCCGCTACATGGCGCAATCGGTCACTGCTCGAGAAGTCGCGCGAACGCGTTGAGCTGGTTCGGAGAAATGTTTTGATCGCCCGGCTCTCAGACTTCGCGGGCCCTGACCAGCAGCAGTGGAACGTGGCTTTTGTGCCGAACGGCGGTAATAGTACTTCCATGAATCAAATCGCCGAGCAAGCGATGACCGTGCGTCGTCATCGCGATCAAGTCACAATGTTCGTGTTCGGCAGTCTTCAGAATCTCGTTGGGTGGATTGCCTAGTGCGAGGTGAATACTCGTCCGCAAACCTTGACTCTGAAGCTCTGTTGCCTGATTCTGCAGGTACTGGCGATCCGCAATCATCTCTTCGGACTCTGCCAGCTTCAGCTGGTCGTAGTTCCGCGCGACCCATCCGTCGGCGACATGAATGAGCAGCAACTCCGAACCCAAGAGAGAAGCCAATTGGCTGACGTGCGGCAGGAGGCTCCGATCCGCAGGGCCGTTTTCCAATGCGACGAGAATCTTCTTGTACATCACGCAGGCTCAGGAAACAATGCGCATCAGCCGCTCGGTGAGCCCAAAGTAGTCCGAAAGGTACTTCAGGTTCAAACTGATGATGAGGGCCGCCGTCGCCCACGCGAGCGCTTTGATCCAGCGCGGGTTGACGAACTCACCCATCTTGCGGCGGTTGCTCGTAAATGCAACCAGCGGTACCACTGCAAAAGGCAGCTGAAGGCTGAGAACGACTTGACTGAGCACCAGCAAGCTGGCGGTCCCGTGTTCCCCGTAGATGGCCGTGACGATAACCGCCGGGACAATGGCAATGAGTCGTGTGATGAGCCGGCGCAGCCACGGACGAAGGCGAATTCTCAGGAAACCTTCCATCACAATCTGTCCGGCAAGCGTCCCCGTGAGCGTCGAGTTCTGCCCCGATGCCAGCAGGGCCAGCGCGAACAGCGTGCTCGCGATGGGCACACCGAGCGTCGGGGACAACAGCTTGTACGCGTCCTGGATTTCCGCCACATCCTGTCCCCGGCCATGAAACGTCGCGGCCGACACGATGAGAATCGCACCGTTGATGAACAGCGCAAACATGAGCGCGGTCGTCGAATCGATCGTGGCAAACTTGATCGCCTCAGCTTTTCCAGCCGTCGTGCGTTCGTACTTGCGGGTCTGGACGATCGACGAGTGGAGGTAGAGGTTGTGGGGCATCACCGTGGCGCCAAGAATGCCGATGGCGATGTAGAGCATCGTGGTGTTTTGGAGGATCTCGAGTCTTGGCAAGAATCCGCCAAACACCGCGCCAAGATCAGGCTTCGAGAAGAGAATCTCGGCGAAGAAGCAGCCACCTATGGTCACGATAAGCGTAACCACGAGCGCTTCGATGTACCGAAATCCCTTGTTTTGCAGATACATCACCGCCAGGACATCGAGCGCGGTGATACACACACCCCACAGCACTGGAATCCCGAAGAGCAGATTCAGCGCGATCGCAGACCCGATGACTTCGGCGAGATCGCAGGCACAGATCGCCAGCTCACACAGGACCCACAGGCCGAAGGCGACTGGTCTCGAATAGTGATCTCGACACGCTTGCGCCAAATCGCGTCCGGTCACGATGCCGAGTTTCGCGCAGAGGGACTGCAGCAGAATCGCCATCAAGTTCGACAGCAGAATGACGCTGAGCAATGTGTAGCCGAATGCTGATCCACCAGCGAGATCGGTCGCCCAGTTGCCCGGATCCATGTAACCCACGGCGACCAGATAACCAGGCCCCGAAAACACGAGCAGCTTCCGCCAGAAACCGAGCCCGCTCTGGATGGCGATAGTGCTGTGGACTTCTTGCAGACTTGGCGTGTCGCTCTCGAGGCGCCACGCCGGTGGCCCTGGCCGTGGCGGTGGCGGCGGAGACGGGGCGCTAGGATTCGAGGTCATCGTCTAAGAAAGTTCGCGCGAGGTTCGACCGGTGCGGCGATCGTCAAGTGCGAGACAGCCCTCCAGTATTGTCCGCGCGAGCGTAGCACGATGCCCGCGCCGGAACATCGCCTAGAATTGTGAGGCTCATCCGACCGCACCTCCCACGTGTATCGATCATTCTCCGACACGGGTGTTCGTGTTCAGTGTTGGGAGGAACGCCTCGTGTTGCGAGGATGTTCAGCGCTGTAGAGTCTGTACCCGGCGCCGAAGCCGCACGACCGGCTCGCGAATCGTCCTCGAGGGATATCAGGAGCACTACGTCGCCGCTATGAGCAGGCTTTCGGCGGCCGGACTGCGTAGAGAGCTCCCTGAGGAGTGCCCACGTAGAGCATTTCTGCAGTCCCACCAATGGAGCGGATGGGGGCTATCGGTACCTTGTGTGACCAAGCCGGTGATCCATCAACGACACAGTATGCGGTCACCTCGCCCGTTGGACCTCCCACGATTGTCGTGTTCGCACTCGCGAACACGCGGGAGGTCGTCCACCTCGTTGATGCGTCGCGCCGCCACTTCACTGCGCCCAATGCTGGATCCAGTGCGACCATTGCACGGTAGTCCGCTCCCTCGTCCGCGAGCAGCACGATCACCGCATTCTCAGTGACCAACGGTGCCGAAGTCGGTTTTAGCGCGGAATCCAGTTTCAAGGATGGCAGCGGTTCTCCAGTTGCGACCGATAACCGGTGCATCACCCCGTCGCTAGTGCCGACGTACACGCTCGATTCACTCGCGCGGATGGACGTCGCGATGCCGGCACTCATTTTTCGTTGCCATTCGATGCGGCCGGTGTCCGCGTTGAACGCATACAGTGAACCGTCTGCGGATCCGCCAAACACCCGGCTCCCCGTCACTCCAGGGCTCTCCCAGACGGAGGCTTTCAGCGGGTAGCTCCAGGCTAGCTTTCCCGAATCGACGTCGAGTGAAATCAGATCACCTGTAGCCGTGTATGCGAAGGCCCGTCGTCCCGCTCCGACGATCGCGCCTAGCACACCGCGGCCAGCTCGATGGGCCCAAAGTTCTCGACCAGACTGCCGATCGAACGCGTGAATTCCTGCCTCCACGCCGGCGGCCTTATCCACGTCCGCGCTCACGATGATTCGATCGTCGAGGACTAAGACATCACCATGGAAGAAGTACTTGCTCGCATCGCGGCCAACGTTCGTTTCCCATCGCACGTCGCCGGTCTTGGCGTCGAGCCGACGGAACAAGCCATTGCAGGATCCGATGAACAGCGAGTCACCCGCGACCGCGGGTGTGTGAGCGAGTCAACCTCCGGCTGCGAACTTCCAAACCGTCTCGGCTGCCTGAGGTTGTTCCTGCCGACCTCCTCGTGCTCCTGAAGTGAAAGCCGCAATAACGACCGCGAGAGCGAGAGTCTTATACAGCATGCTCTTCTGGCTCCTTCTGCACCGCCGATGTATGTTTTGCCCGTACGATGCTCGACCGCAACACTGGGCCGTATCCTAACGGCGGCTTGTCCAGAACCGACGTCGACCGTACAGAATACTGACGGTCTCCGTAACAGTACTCTGGAGGCGAAGAGTCTATGACGAAACCGGCGCTCGGAGGATTGGTGGGAGCGGGTCTCGGCCTGCTGGACGGACTGTCCGCCCGGGCATATCCCGAGGCTCGAGCCATGATTGTCTCGATCGTCATCAGCTCCACCGTGAAAGGCATCGTGACAGGAGCGGCGACCGGCTGGGTCGCTCGCCGGTGGCGATCCATGGCAGGGGGAATTGCCGCCGGTCTCCTCTTCCTGTTTCCTGCGTCCGTCGTTGGTCAGCAGTCCACACAGCCGGATCCATTCGGCCCAATCGCCGTTTTGCTGGGTCGATGGGAAGGCACCTCCGAAGGCCAGCCAGGGAAGGCCCAGGTACAGCGCGAGTATCGACGCGTCCTCAACTCACGATTCATTCACGCCCGCAACCGAAGCGAGTACGCGCCTCAGGAGAAGAATCCGAAAGGGAAGATTCACGAAGATGAAGGGTGGTTTAGCTTCGACGGCGCACGAAAGCGACTCGTCTTGCGGCAGTTTCACGTCGAGGGTTTCGTGAACCAGTACGTGCAGGACGCGGACTCATCTGACTCGAAGCTGGTGTTCACAACCGAGGCTATTGAAAACATTCCCGTCGGCTGGCGAGCGCGGGAGACGTACATCGTTCACGGACCTGACGAGTTCGAGGAGGTCTTCGAGCTTGCGGAAGCTGGGAAGCCGTTCGAGCTGTACTCGCGTGCCCGACTGAAGAGAGTCAAATGAATCGCGACGCGCAGTCGCGTCAATCCGCCAATGCCCTCGCATCCTGACCGCGCCTGCGAATGACCGAAAGGCGTCACTCGCAGTTGTCAGAAACGTCATGAGTTTCTACAGGGACCGCGTGTATCCGGCCTTGGTGGACCACTTCGGGAACCCGCCACCGATCCAGGCATTGCGTCGGAAGCTCCTTCCAGAGGCCTGCGGAACGGTGCTTGAGATCGGCGTAGGATCAGGAGCGAATTTCCCGTACTACGACATTTCCAAAATCAGGAAGCTCTACGCGCTCGAGCCGAACCCTGGCATGCGACGCCGAGCCGAACAACGCTGCCGAACGGGTCTAGACGTCGAGTTCCTGTCCCTTCCTGGCGAATTGGTGGCTCTCGGTGACGCAAGTGTGGACACCGTTGTGAGTACGTTTACCCTCTGCACGATATCGTCGGTGCACGAGGCCCTGAATCGACTCGCACGCGTGCTCCGACCTGGCGGAGCGCTTCTGTTTCTTGAGAACACCGTCGCGGATGACACCCGCGTCCGGTGGTGGCAGGAACTGTGGGAGCCGGTGCATCATCGAGTGTTCGAAGGACTGTTCTTGACGCGAGATATTCCATCCCTCGTGACCAGCGCAGGCTTACGAATCGAGCAATTGAATACGGTGTATCTCAGCCGCTTTCCGAAGTCATGGTCCCACTGCAGCGTGGGCATCGCGATTAGAGATTGATTGATAGCACGCGCCCACAGGGTTTTAACAACAGTGACGTGATGAATCCGCCAGGCCTCGCACTATTGCGCAAATTCGCCAAGGGCGGGCTTGGCGCAGCGAGGCTCTGTCCCGTTCCGTCCATGGCGCCGACGCTCTTGTGAAAATCTGCGTTAAGCTGTCGCCGTCTCGAAATCCTGGGTGGGCCATCGCGTGATGGTGATCGTGCGGTTCCGGTGAGGTCGCGTTCATCGTGTGCTTCAATTACGTCAACGAGGTTTCGATCCCGAGCGCAGCGTCAGTCCTCGCGATCGACTCGCTGGCGTCATTCACCGTTCCGGACAACGCCCTGATGGCGTCGATAGTCTCAGGAATCACGATGGTTTGATTGTCGACCATGTACGCGTAGAACAGTTTCGTCGCGCTGCAGGCGAAGCATGTCGGCCCACAACGCGACCGGCCTGCCGGAGCAACTCGTCCAGCGTAGCAGTCACGTTGAGGCCGGCCGCGCGCATCGCGTCCGCGTGCTCTGTAGTTGCGCCGAACAGTGAGAAGCCGTTCCGGGTCACCATGCGCGCCCGCCAGTTGGTGACGACGTCAGACACGCCGGTCAGCGACATGTCCTCCTGCCGCGTCACCGCCGCGGCGACCCTCTTGCCAATCACTCCGTACCCATTAACAGCAACGCGGGTTTTCTGTTCTTCAGTCATCACACGTCATCCTCTTCCCGGCCAGGCAATCGTGAGGAGAAGCGCGCTCTCTTCGAGTGCGTGGACGTCGTGAGAGACGCCGTGGTCAAGCGCAAGTAACCCGCCCGAGCGAAGGCTGAACGTCCGCCCTGAGGCCCTCAGCTGAATGTGGCCTGACAGTACGTGAATCGAGATGCGACCGTCTGCCTTGTGCTCTGGCATCCGAGCCTCCGCCGCGAGTGCGATCAGGACGACACGGAAGTCGTCGTACTTGATGAGCGTTCTCGCGTTCTGACCGTTGTTCCATGTGGTCTCGGCATGCAAGCGATGAGTTTCAGTCGGCAAGTTGAACTCCATGAACGGATCCGCCATCGGCGGTGTATGCGGACGTCGATGGGCTTCGTGTTGAGGAGCATCGGACATCAGAACCTCCTGGGACACTACGGGCGATCACCGCCCGACCCGCGACCGGGCCATGCGTGACGCGCTCGTAGACTTGGACAACTACTTCTGGCTCAGTCGCGCTCGGATGACGTCACCCACGAGAATGGCCGCAGGGTATAGCACTTCCTCCTCCGACCGCGCGTGCGACGTCAGCTCCTCGGCGAATTGCTCATATGCGGAAGCCTTCTCCTTTTGAGCCACGACGCGGAGCTTCTCGGTCGCGGCACGAATCTTTGTGTGTTCCTGGAGCATGCGCGGCAGTCCTTCCGCAGCGCGTCGCTCATGACGAGCGCTTCCTCCATGCCGGCTGGCTTCTCGCCCGCGGCCAGAGCGGCGAGAAGACCGAGCGGAGGCAACGCAATCTCGTTTTCGCGCGTGAAGTGGGGGCCGAGCACCGCGGCTAGCTCGCGCGCGGCGGCGCCGACCGGGCCCGGTACCTGTGTTGCCTCCGCCAGCGCGTCGTGTATCGCTGTGTGTTCAGTCTGCAGTGACTGCGGGATTGTGATCATGGTCTTCTGAGCTCCCGTCCGAGTAGTCTGACCAGGCGCGCTGAGAGCGTCCGTGAATTCCGTGGCGGCAATCGCGAGCACCCCGATGGCCGCGATCAAAACGATTGTGTGTCGCATAACACCTCCCTGGTTCGCCTTACAGCAGTCTCCAGACCGGTGGAAACGTCGCCAAAATGCCCAATCCGATCAGGATCAACACGATCGGATAGATCCGGCGCGGGGCAATCTCGCGACCCTTCCAGCGATGATGGAGCACCGCCCACCCGACCAGCCACGCAATCGTGGCCAGCGTCGTGCGGCCGGACACGCCGCCGGCCGGTCCATACAACGTCGGCGCGGCAAAGATCCCGGCTTCGTTGAGGATGACCACGACGCCCATCGCGAACGCGCCGATGCTCCCACCTAAGAACGCGGCGATGGCACTACCGTTTGTAGCCTCCTCGCGTGCAGCGCGTGGCTCCATCGGAACAGTGCGGGTTGCCATCATCGATCTCCCACCCCTACTGAAGGGGAGCCACCTTGTTGACGAACACACCCATCAGGGACACGAACGAGACGAGTGTGAAAGAAATTGCCAGGAGAATGGCCGCCAAGTTCCGCAATGAGGCATCGTGGAGCACCCCCCAGCGGTAGCGCACAGTCACGAAGGCCACGGCAGTCGCGAGCATCGACGCAATCCATGACATGTGTTCTTTGCTTTCCATGGCGAACGAATGGAGCCAGGCAGTTTCCGAGCTTGCCTGAATCAACGAGCGAGGGAACTGCCCGAGACCGGTCACTCCGGCAGGCGGCGTCGCACGGTAAGGAGGAAAGATGATGTACGTGCCGACCAGCACCGTGAGCCAGAGCATCGCCGCCGTGAACACGGTGAGTGCCGCGAGCGCTCGTGAGCCATTCGGCGCGGACACCTGTGGGCCATCTGATGTGCGCGCCGCGTATAGATAGAACAATGCCGCGGCAAGCCCCATGAGCGCGCCCCCACCGAGGACGATGCCATGGACCATCGTCCAGATACTGCGATCCGTGAACAACATCTCAACCTCCCTTCACATCACATGGCGCCGCCAGCAGCCGATTCCTCAATTGTTCCGCCGTGCCCCGAAACCCGCCGCTATGCGACGCGGACTTGATGCCGTCGCCACATGGCGTACGCGGCTGGGAGGACCGGCAACGTCAGCAGCATGCACGACCACAGGCCATCCACCACGGGTGCAGCCGTTCTCGCCGACACGTCGGCTCCGACGCCGGATTCCCGAAGCAGTGGCAGAAGGCGCCATGCCATGGCCTCTCAGCGCCTGACGAACAGGAGCACGACCGCGGCCGCCAGCAGCAGCCAGCAGACCCAGTACAGAGCGACGACCCACGGCGCGGTCTCGGCGTCTGCCTGTGCTTCCAAGCGGTGCTTGTCCCACATGCCAAAGCCGTGAGCGGCTACTCCCGCGACCGCAATGAACCCGGCTGCCGGCGCGAACCACGGCGAAAAGAGCGCTCCGAGGCCGACTCCGAGCACGAGTGCACCGATGCCAGACGTCAGTTCCGCCAGCTTCAGTCGAGTCATGCGACACCTCCCACGGTGGCCGGTCCGTCGTGCATCAACGCCGCGGCGTTCGCCACGCGCATCTGGTGTCGGCGCCACATCGCGTAGGCTGCCGGGAGGACGAGCAGCGTCAGCAACATGCACGACCACAGCCCCCCAACCACCGGAGCGGCCGTGCGCGCCGACACGTCAGCTCCGACCCCTGATTCCCACAGCAGCGGTAACAAACCAAGTACGGTCGTCGCTACCGTCATCACGAGCGGCCGGACACGCGCGCTCGCACCCTCGACCACTGCGGCATCGACGTCCTCGGGTTTCTGGATACGGCCTTCGCGCATGTACCGCAGAAAGGCCTCGTCGAGGTACACCACCATGACGATGCCCGTCTCCGCAGCGACGCCCGCGACCGCGATCAGTCCGACCCAGACCGCGGTAGACAGGTTGTAGTCCATGAAATCCAGGAGCCAGACGCTGCCCGCGACGGCGAACGGCAGACTCGAGAGTACGAGCCAAGTCTGCGGCCATCCGCGCATCGAGAGATACAGCAGCCCCACGACGAGGACGAGCGTCAGCGGAATGATGTAGCGCAGCCGCGCTTCCATCTGCTCGAGGAACTCATACTGGCCCGTCCACTGGAGGCGGTATCCCGCGGGCAGCTTCAGTTGAGAGGCGACGACGGCCTTCGCGTCATTCACCCAGCCGCCCAGATCGCGCGCAGTCGGATCAATGTCAGCGAAGACATAGCCCACGAGCACGCCGTTCTCGTCCTTGATCATCGGCGGGCCGGTGACCACGCGGATGGCGGCGAGCTCGCCGAGCGGAACGGCCGCGCCCGGTTGGCGCCACTGCTCCAGAAGATCGGGCGACGTCAGCGCACCACCCATCGGTAGTGCGCCTTGCGACCCAGCGATCGAGCCCGACGCTGACGATCCGGGCTGCGATCCGCCGCCGCCCATCGAGCCCATACCGCCGCTGGCTCGGGCTCCGGTAGAGCCGCCCATGCCGACACTCTGGGCGCTGGCACCCGCGCCCGCGCCGGCGCCGCCGAATTCCATGACGCTGCCGCTCGACTGCACCGGCACGAGAATGCGTCGGAGCGCCTGCGGGTCGGACCGGCGATCCGCGGCGTACCGGAGATTGATCGAAAACCGCGCGCGGCCGGCAATGGCGGTCGAGACCTGCATGCCGCCGACCGCTGCCTCGATCACATCCTGCACGTCTCGTACGCTCAGACCGTAGCGAGCGATGGCCTCGCGGTTCGGCACGATGTCGACATACTCGCGTCCAGTCTGGCGTTCGGCGAACGTGCTGCGGGTGCCGGGCACCTGCCGGAGCATGCCCTCGAGCGCGATGCTCACGCGCTCGATCTCGTTCAGGTCCTCGCCGAACACCTTGATACCCACGGGCGTGCGCACACCGGTCGTCAACATGTCGATGCGTGTCCGGATGGGCGGTGCGATCGCCATCTGATAGCCTGGCGTGCGGAGCGCGCCGTCAAGGTCGCGCGACAGCTCCGCCAACGTGCGCGCGCGCTCTTCCGGCCACAGGGCCGCGAGCGGCCGCTTGAGCCAGGCAGGCG
>Ga0209382_10011889_pt1 | contig 10769 bp, 17 predicted proteins | sample SoiMetdeltSBSDD5_FD_187599 | JGI IMG/M metagenome (GOLD analysis project Ga0209382, IMG submission 187599) | Bulk soil microbial communities from a Populus tree surrounding site in Tennessee, USA - Soil MetaG P. deltoides SBSDD5 (SPAdes) (version 2) | ecosystem: Environmental > Terrestrial >...
ACTCCCAAGGCCGATATCGTTTCAAGACGATCAAGCCTGCGGCCTATCCTGCGGGCCCTGACCTGATTCGGCCCGCACATATCCACTTCCAAGTGAGCGGACGACAGGACCGACTCGTGACGCAAATGTATTTTGAAAATGATCCTCACAACGAGAAGGATCTATTCTTGAATAGTGCCGGAAGGAAGCAATTGTTGATAACAAAGCTCCTGGATCCATCCCCTGAATTCGAGCCCGACTCAAAAGTGGTTATGTTTGATATGGTTGTGTACAACGGATAACCACGAGCGCTATGCCGATGGATCAGTCGCGGAGGCCACTTCCGTGTGGTCAACTCTGCTTGGCGGCACGAAGATCGAGCGCACCGTGCGGTATCTCGGCATCGACGTTAACGACGCGCTGGCGATAGCGAACAGGAGGATGTCTGATCTACCCGGGCAGAGCGGACATGCTCTGCCTATCCGCCATCAGCCGCTTCGGGCCCACAAGCGGAGTAGTTATCAATTTATTCGCCCTTGACGCCTGCCGCCTTAATTGGCCACCGCTTCTCGATTCTGTTTTCTCCAAAGTTTTCTGCCAATCGATGACGGATTCTCGGATCGCCGAGCGCTTCCACGACCGCCCCGTTTTAGCTTGGCGACCACGTCTTTGGGAGTGGCCCTGGGCGCCCATAGCCCCGACCAGATGTCAACATAAAGTCGCGGCACGCCCGCCTCGTCCGCGGTCCGAGGCGGGTTTGGCATTATTGCGGTGGCGTTGCAGTGGGGACTGGAGCTTCAACTCGATCGACTTTGCGAGGTAGGCTTCGTGGCCTGCTTCTGGCGTCGGGAACACTCCCAGCCAGATGAATTCGTACCTATGGCGGATCACCACACCCCACGCGCGCTCGCGCGACCCTCGTCACCTGCGTCCACGCCCAGATGTGCGAAGGGAACGTCGGCCAAGGCTCAGTCCGGCTCGACCGGTCAACCTGGCTGCACGGCCGACGATGGTGTCGATTACCGTCTCTTCTTGGCGCGACGCACCTTGCGGCTCTTGCCCGTCTTCTTGGCGCTCGCAACTCGGGTCGGGCCGAAAACCGCACGGCACGCGGGACTGAGCAATGCACGCGAACGGATCAGGCAGGATACGATTGGACCCCGGTTGGGTATGAACTGCTGACACAGCCGGAAAACATCGGGCGTGCAAGCGGTCTGCGCATCTTGCCTGCCCTGGTAGCCTTGCGCTGTTGCGCTTTCGGTGCATGTGGCGATCACGCCCAGGCCAAGGATTGCGGCCGCAACGGCAACCCGCGCGCGGTGCGGCGGCACTGGAAAATCACACCCGACGAAATTCGTCACCATTGTGTTCCCCGCTGTGAAGACGTTGCCGGGCCGCTCCCGAATGGCATTGTTGTCGAGGTTGCCCCGCGTAGGCATACAGTGCGTTATAGCAGCGCGAGGTCACGGTCACGAGACGCAGCGCCGATGCCGAGCCTGGAGCGATCACAGGCCAAATTCTATAGCAATAAATTGTATTTAGAGTCGCTTTCTCAGAACTGGTGAGAAGGTGAATCCAGCCTGGCCTCACCGTGACATCCAACGAACGGTCACGGTCGGCCAGCTCCCGGTCTCATCGTTGCCATCCAGATTGATCGACCTCCGGGCGAGCCACAGCAGCCAGCCTTGCCAAGCGCTGTTACGCATCACCCGGAACGTCGTACGCAGGCAGGGCGGCACACGATTGGCTCCCAGTGGGACCGAGCGCACGGGCGGGATATTCAGGCGGTCAGACCTAGCCGTTACCTGTGCCGTGACCTCGAAAGGACGGTCACGGTGCCATCTCTCGACAACCGTGGTCGCTTGAGGTCCGGCTGAGGGCCACTAGGCAAAGCCAGCGGGGTTCGGCTGTGGCGCGAACAATGCCGTCCATCAGCACCTCGGACCGTGACCTGACCGTTACCTGTGCCGTGACCTCGAGAGCGCAGGTCACGGTAGCCCGCCGATGGATGCGCCATCCGGATCGGGCAGAAGCAGCTCAACCGGCGTCAATTTCAGGCGACTGCCCGCACGGTGAGCTCGCGCGTGCACCAGTGGGCCACGAACCGTTATCGCAGGCATGAAGGCTCGGAGGCGGCGCTCGGTTCCCGTGCCTTCGCCGCTCGGTACCGCGGTCTCGCGCCCAGGTATGACGGTGGCCACCTTCCTCGGCATCTTATGTGGCCGTCCCGCAGAGATAGCCACATTTCGTTTGCCTTGTTGAGGGGCTCGCTATTGCAAACTTCGTATCGCCCGCAGGCCGAAGGGGTCCTCGCGGTCGGCAAGTTTGCGATAAGTCGTCAGATCATTCTCCTGGAGCGCGGGTCCCTCGCCTCGTCGCTCTATAGTGCCGATGCCAGGCCCCAACAACAGTGAAGTCCCGACGCCGGCATAGATGTACCGGTCGCCGAATGCCTGTTTCAACGCCGCGAAAGTGGGCTCGCCGGTGCAGTGGCCAGGGGCGACGTTCTCGACCTTGAAGACATCCTTGAGCGCCGCCACGGTCTTCGCAATTGCGTCATCCTGGGCAGCAACAAGATGCAATCCGCCCGCGATCAGGTGGATTTTCGGATTGATGGCCACAGCCGCCTCAACGATCTTCTCGATCCCCGGGTGCGAGCACCCGACCACGAGCACGAGTCCCTCAGGTGTGTTCATAGCAAGCGACAACTCCCGGAGCTCCCTCGTGCCGGGGGCGTCGGATACGAGCGCGATCAACGTCACACCGGGAGCCACTTCGGTCGTTTGCTCGATCGTTTCGAAGTTGGCGCCCTGCCAAGCGGTGCCGAATTTCATGACCTCAGGCGGCTTGCCATCGTAGTACCGCATCTGCGGCGGCAGCGATTCATCCTTGCGATAGAAGCGCGATGGCAGCGACGAGCCGTAGATGCCGAAACCCTCCCTCGGCGCGTAGATTTTGACCTTTGGGTTCACGCTCAAGACGTGGTTTAGCCCGGCCATATGGTCAGAGTGGCGATGCGACAGGACGACGAAGTCGAGATTGGTGAGGTCAACCCCCTTCGCCTTGACGTTGGCAGCGAAGATTTCGGCGTCATTTCCGGTATCGAACAGGATGCGCTTGCCGGCGACCTCGACAAGTGCCGCAAAGCCCCAATCCTTCTTCATCGCGGTGTCGTTGCCGAAGGCGTCGTAGAGGATCGTTATCCTGGGTTCGGCAGCAAGGGCGGGCTTACCCGTGACTGCCAGAGGGGTGGTGCCGGCGAGTGCGGCAGCAATCAGGAAGCTCGCTAAGGTGAGGCGCTTCGCTTGCATGAAGGAACCTCCTATGAACGGCGCCAATCCACGACCGCAAGGGTGCGATCGGCGCGCAAAAAAGACAATCGCCATATGAAGCAGTGAACGGTTGCCGGCGGCGCGGTGCGCTGCAATTCGCGGCGGCAATCTTGGCACGTCCGCGTCGACAGCAGCTCCCCAGACTCTACACCCGTTGCTGGTCGATGCGAAGCGGTAGCAGGCGATCCGCCGCGAGAGGCGGCGGCGGGCAGCGTTCGAGCCGGTTATCGGTCACCTCAAGGACGACCACCGCTGAGACGCAACTATTGTGCCGCAGGTTCGAGGAGCGCCGTCCGCGTTGCCAGCCAGCGGCGCTAGGCTCACGGTTGCGAACCCCGTACTCCAGCGGCCGCCCTAGGACAAGGAACCGCGCCCTTGTCGGTTTCAATCTCGGTAAACACGCGAGTCAGCGTGAAGCAGGTCCCTCGAAGTCGGCTGAGCGGCATGAAGACCGTTTCGCGCGCTCGGGCACCCGCGGGTGTCGCCAGCGAACGTGCGCACATCCTTCAGCCACCGTCACAGCCATCCCTCGCTTTCGAGTGCCCGATAAAGCTGGGCGGTCACGTGGGTGATGTCCTGTGGCGCCCGCGAGCCCGCAGCCATGAGCAAAAGCTCTTCCGCGCGCTGCCACGTTTGCTGCTGCCGCCGACGCTCCGGCAGCGAATGGATGAGGTCACGGGCGTCGGTTAGCGTCTTCAGCTCACCCGCGGCCGGCCATGCTTGACGACAATGCGGCGGGCGAGATTGCGCGACCAGGACGGGCGGTGCATGGCGCCATGAAATACCTCAAGAGGTAGGCGCGCAACGCCTTACGCGCTCGATGTGACCCGTAGCACCGTACCGACACCGACGCCAAGCGCGCGCGCAATGTGCCGGATGCCCGTGCCCTTCTCGCGCATGGCGCGGATCGCCTTCACCTTGGCCGCGCCGGTCTCCTCTAGGGGCTTGCGGCCCAGCTTCGTCCCCTCCTCACGCGCGCGTGCCAAGCCGGCCCTGACACGCTCCCGGATCATGGCGTGCTCAAACTCTGCGAACACGCCCATCATCTGGAACATGGCGCGCCCCGAAGGTGTGGACGTGTCGAGGCCCTGCTGGTGGAGGAACAGGTCAACGCCCTTGGCGTGAAGCTCTTTCAGGAACGCAAGCAGGTCCATCAGCGAACGCCCGAGGCGGTCAACTGACCACGCAGCCACCATGTCGACCTCGCGGCGCGCGACGGCCTTGAGGAGTTCCGCGAGACCGGGCCGGTAGTCGCTTCCCTTAGCACCTGAGATGCCCGCGTCTTCAAAGACTTTCACGACTTGCATACGATTGAAACAGCCGCTTCGATAGCGACAGCGCGGTCTCAGACACGTCACACAGATATTGAATCAGCATTGATGCTTCGGAACCCGCCTTGCCGCTGCTCAGCGCTTCCAGCATGACGACGTATGGATGCCAGAAAGGATCAAAGTGAGATGCCTCGGTGTCCCCGATTTTTTGGATGAGGTCGCCATTATTGAATGAGAGCACCGGAACCGCCGGCCAAGGTCGGCGACGATCACCTCGTCGGCGTACCGGGACACGTCAACCTCGGCTCGGTGCCAGCAATCCGGCCCATGGCATGAGCACGTCAAACCGCGTCATGCCATGCTGACGCATGTTACCCAACGTCATGGGCTCGTAGTCGACACGTTTTGCCATGCCGCGATCGTGCTACGGATGGCCGATGGTCCGAACTGGTCGCGCCGGTTCGCGCACTCGATCACGGCGCTCGACGGCCCGCGTTTGGTCGAGACTCGTCGATAGAAAGCAAGCGACTCCTTGGCCTTCGCTTTTGTAATGGCAACGTGTTGGCAACGTCTCCTGCGTGTAGGGTTATGGTCGGACGGCTACGAGACGTTAGCTGAAAGCGAAGTCCGTCGGCTGCAAGGACGCCAAGGTCTGCCCAAAGATCGCGACCTGGGTATCACTGTCCACGATGGCGAGGTCGGCTCTCCCAGGCGGCACTTTTCGCCCCGTGGCGCTCAGGAGGCAGCATGGGTTGACGGACCCGGCCGGCCAAAGGCGTGGATCAAGATGCGGAACCCGAAGGCTCCGGCCGCGGCAAGGATCGAGGACTTGACGTTGAGGGCGCCGCCGGCTGCCCGAAGCGACCAAGCAAAGACGTGGGCGCTTGCGGCGTCTACTACCCCCACCGGGGCGGAGGGCGAAAAAAGCGCCGGGCAAGCCGGCGCGAAGTCACGACGGAGGAATGCCAGCCTTTGGCTATCGGGAGTCCCGACCTGCGAGAGGCTGCCGGCGGCTGGTTAAGCCCTTAGACGCGCGGCCCGCCGCCTGGGTTCATCGAAACCCACAAATTTGGCATTCAGGCCTGCGCCGCACGGATGCCTGGATGCCGCAAGATTACGCTGTGTGAGCGCGAACGAGAAAATTTCCGCGCCCTGTGAACCCTCCCCATTCTGGCTGCGTCGAATGCCAAACCCGCCGGCGGCGCCCATTTCGTCCGCATCGGATGGCACGCAGCATTTCGGCCTCGATGGGCGCTAACGGGACCAACCGGAAAGGATGATTCCATGACGGTTTAGGACCTGCTCAACCAGGTTCCGGTAACCAGGGCGGTCCCGACCCGCTGCTCGCCGTCGACGGCCTGCCCTGGCAGAAGATCATCGCTGCGATCAAGCAGTTCCAGAAGGTCCTGGTCGATCTCAAGTTCCCGGACGGCCGCGTCGATCCGAACGGGCCGACGCTTGCGGCGCTCAATAAATTCGACGCGCCGAAGGTCGTGGAGCACCTTCCGATGAGCCGGGTCTTCCTCGTCTGATTATCGAAACGCCGTCGCCAGGCGCCGCGTCGAAGCGGACGCCTTCACCTGCAAATCGGAGCATAAAGTATGGCCATCGCTCTCACGCTCGGCATCAGCCAGCCAATCAGCACTGCCGTCACCAGCTACTTCATGAAGAGGTGAGTCACGAACGAGGACGGTGGTCGGACAGCACTCGGTTAGGGCGGCTCAATCTGAAGGATCCGCCCAGCCAAATTCATCACGGATGCCGAACCCCACGCGCACACGCTGACCTGAACTTCACGATCACGACGGCTCGCGCAAGCTGATGCGAAGCACACGGCGCTGTGCGCCACCATCACTCTCGCGTCCGAAGCGGCGATCCGCAAATTGCTGGACGAAGTTTCGCCCGGTCGGCTGCGCTTGATCGCGGTGGAGGCTATTCACACCTTCTTCAGCCAGTTCAGCAAGCGCCTCCGTAGAGTGAGCGGCTTCCTGCTTGTGTCGGCGGCGCGAACAAGTAGGTCGTTATCGAGAGATCCGCTGAGCATCAAGTGAAAGCGATGCCGCGCGCATAAAAGCATCTCATTAAAATCCCGTCCTGTGTCGCGGATTGTGATGCGACCGAGAAACCGGTCGAAATGATGGATTGCGTATTCTTTAAAATCGGGATGGTCTCTCTGCGCGTAGGCGACAAGAACGGAGATCATTGCCATGTCGGCGAGGACTCGCCCCTTCATCCGAGTGCTGTCGTCAGTTGAGTGTTCTTGCTCCATCGCCCCGTCCTCCTCAAAACAGCCATTGACCATTCTCCCCCGTCAAGGAAAGCTCGACTCATGAAAGCTTACAGCCCGCGAAAAATGAACGCTATCGCCGCTCTCCCAAACGGAACTTGTCCGTGGGGCTGGACGTCGAGCGGGTCGTTCTGATTGCGAAGCGGCGCGACGCGCTAGGCGCCAAATTGGCCGCCGACCAGCTCCGCTGAGCACTGCACCCCCCGGCGGCCAGAAGGGCGAAAGCTGTGAGCCAGCCCGTGGCGCTGTCTGGCCCGCCGCCCACATCAAGAGCGACCCCAGCAACCCAAGCGCCAGCTGCCGACAAACCAAATCCGCCGAGTTTCGATCCCATCCTCGAAACCCAGCTCGGGCGCCTGGCGCTCAGCCGCCAGCTCACCCCGCGCCTGGTCGCCGCCGGCGAGTGGGGATCCGCAAGACCACGCGGACCTGGGCCTACTACCAGCAACGATCGCGCACGACGCGCAGCCCGCAGTTCGAGACCGGCCAGCCGGCCTACGTCAGCGAGCTGATCGAGGCTGAGTGGCAGGCCTCCTACTTTTGTGCGCGCTTTCTCCTCCCATTTGCCCGCCAAGGCTAAATGAGCCGCCATGCTAGGGTTGCGGGGACTAGCCCTCGCTTCCGCTCATGCGCTTCGGCTCGGCGCCGCCGACCATCGCCCAGTCGAGATAGCACAGCGTTCCTGCGACGCGGAGCACATGGGCAGGGCTCTTCGCCCACCACTCCCGCTCGCGACAATCCAAGGCGCCCTTACCGTGATGCTGGAACTGCCGGAACCGCTCGAAGGCCTCGGTCGCTTCCGACGACAGTGAAATGTTGCGGGGCGTGAAGTCTACTTCCTCGCCGGTTGTGAGATCGATGATCCGCGACAACGCATTGACAATTTCCGGTTCGACCTCCGCCACTTCGTTGGTCAGTGGACGATAGGGTGTATCTGCTGGCCAAGCAAAGAGGACCCGTGCATACATGCCATCGAGGTCGCCTTTAAACGATCGAGCAAGCTTGTCAGGCTGCAGTCCGCCGACCAGTCCGACCGGCAAATAGTCGACTCCAATTGGGGGCCGCCCCATTCGCTCGACCGCATATGCCCCGCCATTCCAGGCCTCGAGCCAAAATTCAGGAAGCGGCGGATGAACTCGTCGACGCCGAGCGTCATCACTTTGGCCCGCTGTGGCCCCTTGGCGCGATGTCCTTGCACTTGAAGGTGACGCCGTTGTCGTCGATCGCGAGCAAGCGGCTATTGGCGATGGCGACACGATGGGTGTAGCGCGAGAGATAAGCCAGCACGGCCTGAGGCAATGGGCCTTGACCCTTTGCACGTTAGTCATGTTGGTTCTTCGGCGCCAACTTGCAGATCGTCATGTCTTCGATCATGCGCCGGCGCAATGGGCTCAGAGCCTTGTCGGTCATGGAGGTGTGTCAACGCGCTATGGTATTAGCCGCGCCACCGCCGCAGCCGCAGCACACTACCGCGCGAGCAGTTTAGCCCTGTGCCGAGTAGGCCCGAGGAATTTCACCCCGAGCCTCTCAGTCGAAGGGCTCTTCCCGGCGAACCAGTTGGCCCAAATCAACGGCGATGACCCACCCCCTTCGCTCCACGGCCACTACAGCCGCTTCATCACTACTACGAGGCGGTCCGTCCCGCTCCGGCGCATCGGTACTTTCGGCCTCGCGGTTGGAGCCGCTTGCGCCTTTTCCCTTGGCATCGCCGGCAAGGTTCTCACGTTCGGAGCCTGATCGAGCTTCGCGCTGCCTACATGCCGGATGCCGCCCGGGCTGCACAGACGATTGACAGGCGTCGCGATAAGCGATCAGCATTCCTGCCTGGGGAGCACTACGAGGAGGATGCCACGATGGATGCTTTTAATCACATCCTGCATTGGAAGCTCACCCACGGTTCGCACCCATTCCCTGGGAAAGACGGCGGAACCTGCATCAACGAAGCCGCGATTGTCGCAGCCGGCTTTAAGTACCAGGCGGTGCGCAGGGTCGAGGATATGCCAGAGTGCTTCTCGCGCCCGATCTGCCGCCTAGCGATGGGGTTGAACGACACTGCAAACGATGTGGAGAGGCAGCACCTAATCCAATTCGTCACGCGACTGGCCTGTTCAGACACACCTGAGGTCGAGCGGGAGCGCGCGGCATACATCCACTCACGAACGGCCCGCCACACATTCCTGGAAGGTCTGCAGATACTCGAAGGCGCATTGGCCATCGGGCGTCAGGCTGAGGATGCCGCGCCGCAGGAGGTGAGGACCCGCATGGAAGGAGTGCAGCGGTCCGCCACGACGGAGTCGGTTGCGGACAGCCCCAGCTTTTCAAAGGTCAAGAAGTGGTTCGAGGCCAAAATAAACATGGCGTCAGCCGAGTAACGCTTTGGCTCCCCGGGACGATGCTGTCCCGAACGGCTTGCCGCCGCGAGATCAGTCCGTTGGTTAAGTGTCACATTCTGCTTAGCGTTGCGTTGTTCCCGCGGCGCTACCGACGGCCGAAAGTCGCAGCAGCGGCATTGGCCGGTTTATAATGTCCGGTTAGGGTGTGCGGTATGACCCAGATTTTTGCCGCCGGAACGCCGCGCGTTGCGCCCAATTTGGCGTCCGGAAAGAGTGATTCGATCATTGGGTCGGCTGCAGCCACACCCAGCCAGCGTCAACAGTAGCCTCTCGCTGTCGCCAGCGGTTGGCCAGACGGCGGGCCGATTAGACAACGCGTCGTGTTGGTCCCCAAGTTCCGACAGCGCCACCACGGGGCGGCTCCGTCCAGGGAGGTCCGTTGCCCCCGGCCCAACACGCCTCACTGCGCCCCACTGGTGCGCGGGACATTTTGCTTGAATGGATGAGTCAGGCAAGACGGCACGGGACATTGTCAATCTTTACGTTCGTCATCCGCACTGAACCCGCGCTGGGACCCCGCCCAAATGAGACCTGTCATTGGATTATGCTCATAGGTCGATCAGGACCTCTGTCCTTTTCGTTTGCCAATCCCGCACCGGGTTGAATAGCGCGTTCGGGGGCCCGATCTTCACCAGTGCATTCCACAGTTTGTCTTGGTCCTTTCGAAGAATTTCCAGCAGCGAGCCAGGCGGAAGCCGAATGTGCTGCACGTTGTCGAGGAATCGTTCCGGATGCCGCAATTCCTTGTGACCGTTGTGATCGCGACGCAGCGCTATCCTTCCGCCCTTCGCTTTCTCCGACATATAGATGTTGGTCAGGACAATCGCGAAAAACTCCTCTACGGTGTCATAATCGGCATCGAGCTTGAATAGTCGTTCGACGCCTCTCATCGCTCGTCCTGCGTGCACCAATTCGTGATGCATCAACTCATCCGGTTTCGAGGCTGGTTCGCTTGCGCGTGAGACTACGGAGGTAGGGAAGAATATGCGGCCGACACTGCCCTTGCCCGTTCCCATGATCTCTTCGTCTTTCATACGGCCGGGATGGCTCTCGTCGGGGACCTCCTTTGTAACAAGGTTGCCCTTTCCGTCCCGTACAGGTATGGCGAAATGGACAGCGTCCTCTCCCGAGACCGGTCTCACCGACGGTTCCTTGCCCGGCTCGACCATAACCTTTTGGCTTGACGTTGCGACCTCGCTCAGCACGGCCTTGCCCGTCTGATTCTTACCGACCATTTCCAGAAAATCGGCGATGTCGTTTCGATAATTGACCCTTTCTCTCTTAAAATTGTCGACCGCTCCGCGCAGGTTGTGCTGCGGATTATTTCTCTTGCCCAGCCAATTGTGGAAACTCATGAAGCCGGTGAAAATGTTGGTAAATTTCCCGACCTTCTCTGGTTTTAAGGCGAACAGGTTGGAGATTTCGAGTCTCATCATCTTGAGCGGCGGTGCTGCCAGCCGTAGCTTCAGCTCTTCTTCGTCTAAGTCTCTCAGGTCCGTCATGATCC
>Ga0209382_10011890_pt1 | contig 10768 bp, 6 predicted proteins | sample SoiMetdeltSBSDD5_FD_187599 | JGI IMG/M metagenome (GOLD analysis project Ga0209382, IMG submission 187599) | Bulk soil microbial communities from a Populus tree surrounding site in Tennessee, USA - Soil MetaG P. deltoides SBSDD5 (SPAdes) (version 2) | ecosystem: Environmental > Terrestrial >...
AGGTTCTTGTGGCGGAAATGACGGACAGGTTCATGACCGAGAAGGTGCTCAACATCCTGCTCGTCGAAGACGACCAGGTGGATGTGATGAACGTCAAGCGGGCGTTCGAGAAGAACCGCATCGCCAATCCCCTGTTCGTCGCCGCCAACGGCGTCGAAGCCCTCGACTTGCTGCGCTCGAGACAGATTCCCGACGAGCGGCGCATCGTGCTGCTCGATCTGAACATGCCGCGCATGAACGGCCTCGAGTTCCTGCGCGAGCTGCGTTCCGATCCCGCGCTGCAATCGACCGTGGTGGTCGTGCTCACGACTTCGAACGACGAGCGCGACAAGGTCGAGGCCTACAACCTCAACGTCGCCGGCTACCTGCTCAAACCCGTCACCTTCATGAACTTCGTCGAGGTCATGGCCGCGCTCAACAAATACTGGACGCTGGTCGAGCTGCCATAGGCGTCCATGAGCGAGCCGCTGCGCATCCTGCTGGTCGATGACGACGATGTGGATCGTCTAGCGGTGAAGCGTCTGTTGCGCGAAGCAGGTATCGTCGCCGAGATCCACGAGCGGGCCGACCGCACCAGCGCGATCGCCACCGCCGAACAGGAGCGCTTCGACTGCGTGCTGCTCGACTATCGCCTGCCGGGAACCGACGGCGTCTCGCTGCTGCGCGAGCTGCGGGAGAAAGGCGGCGGCGCACCGGTCGTCTCGCTGACCGGGCAAGGGCACGAGGAAGTGGCCGTCGAATTGATGAAGGCCGGCGCCGCCGACTATCTGAACAAGAACGGGTTGACGGCCGAGCGGCTCGAGCGCAGTCTGCGCTACGCCATAGCCATGCATCGCGCCGACGAAGAACGTCGGCTGCTGGCCGAGCGCGAGCATCAGGCGCGGCTCGAGGCGCAAGCGGCGAACCGCGCCAAGGACGAATTCCTCGCCACGCTCTCGCACGAGCTGCGCACGCCGCTCAACGCCATCCTGGGGTGGGCGCAACTGCTCGGCGGCGGCCAATTGAACGGTGAGACCGCGGCGCGCGCGGTGGAGATCATCGAACGTAACACGCGGCTGCAGGCGCAGCTGATCGACGACCTGCTGGACATCTCGCGCATCATCACCGGCAACCTGCGGCTCGAACAAAAGGTCGTGACCGTCCGCGCAATCGTCGACGCGGCGGTGGAATCGGTGCTGCCCGCCGCCACCTCGAAACGGGTCGCGCTCGTCCGCGAGTTCGCCGAACAGCGCACCGCGATCTTCTGCGATCCGGGACGGATGCAGCAGATCCTCTGGAACCTGCTGAGCAATGCGATCAAGTTCACGCCCCCGGGCGGGCGCGTGACGCTTGCCGAACGCCGCGAGGGCGGCGAGGTACTGCTGGTCGTCAGCGACACCGGCATGGGAATCGAGCCCGAGTTCCTGCCGCACGTCTTCGACCGCTTCCGGCAGCAGGACCCGGGCAGCACCCGCAAGCACGGCGGCCTCGGCCTCGGACTCTCGATCGTGCGGAACCTCGTCGAGTTGCATGGCGGCAGCATCCAGGCGATCAGCGAGGGGGCGGGGCTTGGCGCGACCTTCGTGATTCACGTCCCGGTCTCGCCGGTCACGGCCGAGGACGACGAGACCAGGTCGGCTGAGGACGAGAACCTGCCCGAGGCGCAGCCGGTGCTGGACGGCGTCCGCGTCCTCGTGGTCGAGAACGACGCCGACGCCCGCGGTCTCATTGCCACGATTCTCGAGGGGTGCGGCGCCGAGGTCTGCGCCGTCGAATCGGTCGCCGAAGCGCTCGACGCGCTTGCCGCGTGCCGCCCCGATGTGCTGCTCAGCGACATCGCCATGCCGGGCGAGGACGGCTACGCCCTGATTCAACACGTGCGGCAGAAGGAGTCTTCCACCGCCCAACCACCGCTTCCCGCCGCCGCCCTGACGGCGTATGCGACCAATGGTGACCGCGCGCAGGCACTCCTCGCCGGGTATCAGGCCCACCTCTCCAAACCGATCGAGCCATCGAGGCTGACCGCCATGGTCGCCGCGCTCGCGGGGCGCGTGGCCATCGACCGGACCCGTTAATCTCCCGGCTGAAGCGGGAAGCCCCTGTCGTACAATGGATGGGATGGCTCAGTATCACCGCAGGATTCGTCACTGGTTGTTCATGGCGACTGCGGTGACGATCGCGATCGCGGGTTCCGCGGCCGCGCAGGATCCCCCTCCCGCCGTTCCCGCTTCCGCCGTCCCGTCATTCGATACCTGGCTGGCCGAAGTGCGCAGCGAAGCGCTGACGCGCGGCATCCGTCAGGAAGTCGTCGACGCCGCGCTCGCCGATCTGCAGCCGATCGAACAGATTCTCGACCGGGACCGCACCCAGGCGGAATTCACGCTCGATCTGACGTCGTACTTGAAACGGCGCCTGACACGTACGACGCTCCGCACCGCGCAGCGGATGCACACCGAACATCGCGAGCTGCTCGAATCGGTCGCCAAGAAGTACGGCATCCAACCGCGGATCATCACCGCGGTGTGGGGGCTCGAGTCGAACTTCGGGCGCTTTGCCGGCGTCCGGCCGACGATTCCCGCGCTGGCGACGCTCGCCTACGACCAACGGCGCGGGCCGTTGTTCCGCCTCGAGCTCTTCAGCGCGCTCGAGATCCTGAATCGCGGCGACATCGAGTTGGCCAATCTCAAAGGATCGTGGGCGGGCGCACTCGGCCAGCCGCAATTCATGCCCTCGACCTATTTGAAGTTTTCGCAGGATTTCGACGGCGACGGCCGCCGCGATATCTGGTCGTCGCTGGCCGACGTGTTCGCCTCGGTGGCCTTCTACCTGCGCGAGCATGGCTGGTCCGAAGCGTCGACGTGGGGACGCGAAGTCGCGGTGCCGAAGGCGCAGCGCGCCGCGATTCTCAAGCTGCCGCGCCGCGAAGACGGATGCCGCGCCGAACGTGCGTTGACCGAGCCGATGTCGCTCGATCGCTGGCGCAAGCTTGGCGTGAAGACCACCGCCAGCCGTCCGCTACCCGGCGGCAAGATCGACGCGTCGATGGTCACCGACGGCGCGCGCTTCTTCCTCGTCTACAAGAACTACGAGGCGCTGCTCGCCTACAACTGCGCCACCAGCTACGCGCTCAGCGTCGCGCTGCTGTCGGACAAACTCAAGTAGCTTCCGAGTCTTCCGGCTAAAGCCGGAAGCTACGGATCACACCGGATCGGCGCTCGACTTCGATCCCGCCGGCGTCGCGGCTTCGATCAAGTGCGGAGTGCCGGCAACGCTGACCAGCCCCTTTCCGAAACTCTCCGCTGTCGACCGTTCGGTGACCGTCGGGACATAGAACCAGTCGGCCTGCAGCCGCTCGCGTGTCAGATCGAGGACGACGTAGCCACGCAGGGCGCCATCGACGTAGCGAAGATGCGGCCGCTCGGCGCGGTACTTTTCGGCGCGGAGCGCGACGTCAGCGGGTGTCTTGCCGAAGCCGTTCGGCGACGTCACTGACGGCGCGACGATTTCCACCGCCAGCGTGCCGCGGCCGGTTGCGCCATCGTAGCCGTCCCACGGATTGACCGGAAGGTCGTACCCCCACGAGCTGTGCACGTCGCCGGTCAACACCACGGCGTTGCGAAGGTTGCCGCCAGTAATCGCATCGAGCAGTCGCTGCCGCGCGGGCCGATAGCCCTCCCACGTATCGGTGCTGGCCGTGGTCGCGCCGGGAACACTCAAGGGGGCAAACGGGATCTGCTGGCCGATCAGCTGCCACCGCGTGCCGGCGCGCTTCGACTCGCGCAACTCCTCGTACAACCAGTGCTCTTGCGCCCGACCGAGCAGCGAGCGCGAAGGGTCGTCGACGATCGACAGGTCTTCCCGCCGGACCGCCTGCTCGTCGCGGTCGATCAGGCGCGTATCGAGCATGATCAGGTCGGCCAACCCGCCGAACGCGAAGCTGCGGTAGATCCTGGGCTGACGCGTCGCGCGGTCTTCACGGATCGGCATCCATTCGAAATAGGCGCGGACGGCAGCCTCACGGCGCGCGCCGAAGCCGCCCTCGCCGCGATCCGGCTGGTGGTTCTCGGCGCCGTCGCGCCACGTGTTGTTGGCGATCTCGTGGTCGTCCCAGATCGCTATCCAGGGATGCTGCCGATGCGCGTCCTGCAAGTCGGGATCGCTCTTGTACTGGGCGTGGCGCTGGCGGTAGTCGTCGAGCGAGATGACTTCGCGATTCGGATCCGAGAGGCGATTCAGTTTGGTGCCGTCGCCGTAGACGCCGTTGGGATATTCGTAGAGGTAGTCGCCCAGGTGCAGGACCGCGTCGAGATCGGTGCGGTGCGCGATGCGGTTGTAGACGTTGAAATAACCAAACGGAAAGTTCGAGCACGAGACGAGGGCGAGGCGGAGGTGGTCGGCATTGCTCGCCGGCATCGTGCGGGTCCGTCCGACGGGGGATCGCTCGCCCAGCGACTGAAAGCGATAGTAGTAGGTGGTCGCCGCCGCGAGGCCGGTAGCGTCGATCTTGACGGTGAAATCGCGCTGCCACCCGGTCGTGGTGGTGCCGCGGACGACGACCCGCTTGAAGGCGTTGTCGGTGGCCACTTCCCAGTCGACCTCGGGCGGCGCGCCGTTCGCGGCCGTTACCCGTGTCCACAACACGACGCTGTCGTTCAACGGATCGCCGCTCGCGACGCCGTGGCGGAAGACCTTCCGCGACGATGGGACCGGCTGTCCCTCGCTCCGCACCACCCCAGCCAACCCCACGGCCAGGCTCGCGCCAACGAATTCGCGCCGGGATATCGCCATTCTGCCTCCGCTGAAGGTTCCGACGCATCATACCGGACCCCAGCGCCGCGGTTGCAAAATCGGAGTAAAGTGGGCCGCGCATGACTCTGACACCCCTCGACTGGATCATCGTGGCGGCGTCGCTGCTGGTGTGCTTTGTCCCAGCGCTGTTCTTCACCCGCCGCGCCGGGCGGAACACGTCCGAGTTCTTCGCCTCCGGCCGCGCCGTCCCCTGGTGGCTGGCGGGTCTGTCGATGGTCGCCACCACCTTCAGCAGCGACACGCCAAACCTGGTCACCGACATCGTGCGACGCAACGGCGTGGCCGGAAACTGGGTGTGGTGGGCGTTCGTGTTGACGGGCGTGGCGACGGTGTTCTTCTACGCCCAGCTGTGGCGCCGCTCGGGCGTCCTCACCGATCTCGAGTTCTACGAGATTCGCTACTCGGGCACCGCCGCGTCGGTCGTGCGCGGGTTCCGCGCCGTGTATCTCGGGCTGTTGTTCAACTGCATGATCATGGCGACGGTCAACCTCGCCGCGTGCAAGATTGCCGGCATCCTGTTCGGCCTCGAGCGCTGGCAGACCCTCCTCGGTGTCGGCATCCTCAACGTCGTCTTCGCCGCACAGTCCGGGCTGTGGGGTGTGCTCGTCATCGACATGATTCAGTTCTTCATCAAGATGACGGCGGTCATCGCCGCCGCCTACTTTGCGCTCGGGGCGCCGGAAGTGGGCGGGCTCACCGGGCTGATCGACAAACTCTCGAGCATGCGCGGCCCCGGCGGCATCGACTATCTCGCCGTCCTGCCGGACTTCACGAACAACTGGGACCTGGCGGTGGCGGTGTTCATCATGCCGATCGCGGTGCAGTGGTGGGCGGTGTGGTATCCGGGCGCCGAGCCAGGCGGCGGGAGCTACATCGCGCAGCGGATGTTGGCCTCGAAGTCGGAGAAGGATGCGCTCGGCGCGGTGCTCTTTTTCAACGTCGCGCATTACGTGCTGCGCCCGTGGCCGTGGATTCTCGTCGCCTTGTGCTCGATCCTCGTCTATCCCGAGCTCGCGGACATTCAGCGGGCGTTTCCCAACCTCGATCCGCGCTTGCTCGGCCACGACATCGCCTACCCGGCGATGCTGAAGTTCCTGCCCGTGGGGTTCGTGGGGTTGATGGTGGGCGGACTGATCGCCGCCAACTCCTCGACAATCCTCACCCACCTCAACTGGGGCGCGTCGTACCTGGTGCACGACTTCTACCGGAGGTTCATTCGCCGGCATGCCGATGAAGCGCACTACGTCCGGGCGGGCCGGCTCGTCACGCTCGGGCTGTTTCTGTGTTCGTCGGCCGTGGTGTATCTGCTCGACACCGCGAAGGATACGTTCGACATCATCCTGCAGGTTGGCGCCGGTACCGGGCTTCTCTATCTGGTGCGGTGGTTCTGGTGGCGCGTCAACGCGTGGTGCGAAGTGGTCGCCATGATCAGCTCGTTCCTCGTCTCGGTGCTGCTGCTGGTGCTCGCGAAGAACGGTCTGGCGATCAGCACGCACGGCGCGCTCCTGATTACCGTCGCGGCGACGACCCTCTGCTGGGTCGCCACCGCGTGGCTCGGGCCCGAAACCGACCGGCGCGTGTTGATTGCGTTCTACGAGAAGGTGCGGCCCGTCGGGCCTGGATGGAAGCCGATTCAGGCGGCGGCGAGCCCGGTCGTCCGCCGCGCCGCGGGCGACAACATTCCACTCGCGCTGCTTGGCTGGGTTGCCGGCTGCACCGCCATCTGGTCGGCGTTGTTCACCGTCGGCAATTTCCTGTACGGCCGGACCGGAACGGCGATCGGACTGCTGGCGGTGTTCATCGCGAGCGGGCTCACGCTGCTCGCGGTGATCCGGTCGCTGTGGGCCGACCGGCAGGAAAATCGCTCCTCCTGAGCTTTACCGTGGCGCCGTCTCGCGCTACATTCTCGTCCACTGCGAGTCGTTGCCGGAGGCGCGAATGAAGGAGAACGGACGGATCGTCATGGATCTGGGCAAGTCGATCATGATCAAGGGCGACCTCATCGCGTCGGAGGACCTCACGCTCTACGGCCAGATGGAAGGCACGGTGACGCTCGAAGGCGGCCACACCCTCACCATCGGCCGGTTCGCGGACATCCGGGCGGCGATCGACGCCAAGTCGGTGGTCGTGCAGGGCACCGTGACCGGCAACATCACCGCGCGCGAGAAGATCGAGATCCAGACGACCGGCACGGTGGCCGGGGACGTCTACTCGCCGCGCCTCTCGATCGCCGACGGCGCGTCGCTCCGCGGCAAGGTCGACGTCCCTCGATAACGCCGCGCCTCGTCCCTACGGTCGAGCTGGGACAAACTTCGTCCGCTCGTATCTCAAAACCAACATCTTGAAGACGAACGCCACGCACGTGACGCGAACGTGCGCGCGTTCGACAGCGCTGTACGGACCGTTCACCATCCGTCAGTGACCAAACGCGTGCGGCGTGTGATCAGTGACGAACGCGCTTTTCTGGCGAAATCGCGGCGTGCACCGGCCCTTCCTTTGCGTTGCGCCACAGTCGCGGCAAGACGTCACGTCGGTCGCCGCGACCCAGGAAGGAGACCCTCGCATGCGTCATGTCATGTTTTCTTCGATCCGCGCGATGACCGTACTCGCGTTGATCGTGTACGGCAGCGCGCCGATACTCGCGCAGACACCGACAGGTACCATCAGCGGCCGCGTCACGGACAGCGGCAACCTCGCCGTTCCCGGCGCGACGGTGACGATCGAGTCCCCGCAGATGCAGGGCACGCGCGCGACCGTCACGTCGGTGAACGGCGACTACATCTTTCCGAGCCTGCCGCCGGGCTCGTACACCATCACCGTCGCGCTGAGCGGCTTCGGCACGGCGAAGCAAACGCACAACGTCGCGACCGGTCAGCCGGTGGAGGCCAACGTCACGCTGCGGCCGGCCTCGCTGAGCGAGGTGGTCACGGTGACGGCGCGCACCGACGCGTTCACCAACACGGTACAGGCGTCGACCAACATTCAAAGCGAGCTGCTGGCCACGCTGCCCACCGCGCGCACGCTGCTGTCGGCCGTCAACCTGTCGCCGGCTGCTCACGCCACCGGTCCGGGCAACGCGATCACGATTGGCGGCGCGATGTCGTTCGAGAACCTGTTCATGCTCGATGGCGTGCAGATCACCGACAACATCCGCGGCACGCCCTTTTCGATCTTCATCGAAGACGCGATTCAGGAAACGACCGTCTCGACCTCCGGCATTTCCGCCGAGTACGGCCGCTTCACCGGCGGCGTGATCAACGCCATTACCAAGTCGGGCGGCAACCAGTTCAGCGGGTCGCTGCGGACCACGTTCGCCAACGACGACTGGCGGACGGTCAGCCCGTTCGACGAGCCGAAGACGAACGACACCGTGCCGACCTACGAGTTCACGCTCGGCGGCCCGGTGCTCCGCAACCGGACGTGGTTTTTTGGCGCCGGCCGGTTCTTCGAGCAGGCGACCGCGAACCAGACCGGGTTCACGCGCATCCCCTACACGTTCAACAACGACGAAAAGCGCTTCGAAGGCAAGGTGACGCAGGCGCTCGGCCGCGGCCACAACCTGCGCGCCACCTACGCGGCCATCCGCGAGACCGAAGAGAACAACGTGTGGCCCAGCCCCCAGGAAGTGCTCGACCTCCGCAGCCTGCATACCCGTCAGGTGCCGCAGGATCGGTTCTCGCTGCACTATTCGGGGGCGCTGCGCTCGAATCTGTTCATCGAAGCGCAGTACGCCAACCGCCAGTTCTCGTTCGAGAACTCCGGCGGCACCTCCACGGATCTCATCGACGGAACGGTGCTCCGCGATCAGCTGACCGGCGCGTTCTGGTGGTCGCCCAACTTCTGCGGCGTGTGCGGCGCCGAGGAGCGCGACAACGAGAACCTGTTCCTCAAGGGCAATTACTTCGCCTCGACGAGGCGCGGATCGCACAACCTGTCGTTCGGCTACGACCTCTTCAACGACAAGCGCCGCGGTGACAACCATCAGTCGGGCAGCGACTATCACGTGTGGGCGAGCGACACGATCCTCGAGAACGGCACCGTCTATCCCGTGATCGACGGCAGTGACGGTTCCACCTACATCATCTGGTGGCCAATCACCGAGGCCAGCCGCGGCACCAATTTCCGCACCCATTCGCTGTTCGTGAACGACAGCTGGAACGCCAGCCGCCATTTCACGTTCAACCTCGGCGTGCGATGGGACAAGAACCAGGGTGACGATGCGACCGGCAATCTGGTAGCGAACGACAGCGCCTTCAGCCCGCGGTTGGGGGTGGTCTACGACCCGCAAGGCAACGGGCGCTGGAGCGTGCACGCCAGCTACGGGAAGTACGTGGCGGCGATTGCCAACAGCATCGCCGACTCGGCGTCGCCAGGCGGGACGCCGTCGATCATCGCCTACTTCTACCAGGGACCGGGCATCAACACCGCCTCCGGCGCACCGCTCGTCACCTCCGACGCGGCGCTGCGGCGCGTGTTCGACTGGTTCAACACCAATGGCGGCACCGGCCGGCGGCCGTTCTTCACCAGCATTCCCGGAGTGAAGGTGCAGATCCGCGAGTCGCTGAAGTCGCCGCATGCCAACGAGTTCGCGACCGGATTGAGCCGGCAGCTGGGCAGCCGCGGCGCGATCCGCGCCGACGTCGTCTACCGCGACTTCAACGATTTCTACACCGAGCGTGTCGACACCAGCACCGGTCAGGTCACCGACAGCCGCGGCAACGAGCTCGATCTGGTGCTGGTCGAGAACTCCAACGTCAACGACCGCAAGTACAGCGCGCTCAGCACGCAGGTGAACTATCGACTTGGATCGCGAGTCAATCTCGGCGGCAACTACACCTTGTCGCGGCTGTGGGGGAATCTCAACGGCGAGACGATCAACTCCGGGCCGGTGACCTCGAGCGTCCTCAGCTATCCGGAGTTCATCGATCTCGATTGGTTCTCACCGGAGGGGGATCTCTCGGCCGATCAACGGCACCGTGTGCGACTGTGGGGAACGGTGCGAGTCCCGATGAGCGAGCGATTCGGCACCGTCACCGTCGGCGCCCTCGAGCAGATCAACTCGGGCACGCCGTACGGCGCGCTCGGCAGCGTGCGCACCGGTCCGTTCGCCAACGATCCCGGCTACGCCGAGCCTCCGGATACGGTGGGTTACTGGTTCACCGGTCGCGATGCGTTCCACACCGAGAACATGTATCGCACCGATCTTTCGATCAACTACGAATACCGCATCGGCGGGCGTTCGGCGTTGTTCGGACAGGCGCAGGTGCTCAACCTGTTCAACCAGTTCCAGCTGTTCAATCTCGGGAGCAACGCCATCAACACGACCGTCCTGACCGCGGTGGACGATCCCGATCGGTTCACGACCTTCAATCCGTTCACCGAGCGTCCGGTGCAGGGCGTGCACTGGGACTACGATGAACGTTTCGGCACGCCGACCGGAGCAGCCGCATACACGCTGCCGCGAACGTTCCAGTTTGCGTTCGGTGTGAGGTTCTAAGACGAGGAATCGCGAAGGATGCGAGGCCCGCGAGGATCGCGAAGAACAAGAAAGCGCCCCAGCTTGTCTTCGCGGCCTTCGCGAGCTTCGCGCTCCTCGTGATGATTCGTGACCACGGCGTCAGCGCGCCGCCGGCGCGGTGAACGCGCGCGACGCGATCTGTCCATCGCGACCCAGCGCGCCCAGATCCTTGCCCTCGAGGATGACTTTCACGGCACCCGCATCGCCCGCGCGGATGACAATCGCACGATCGGCGCCAAGCGCAATGGTCTGCCCTCCGGGAATCTCGCGTTCGATCACCTTGCGATCGTCGACGGTCACGCGCGTCCAGACCGGCCGGCTCGTCATCAGCACGATGTTGAGCGCGCGCGTCGGCTTGTCCTGGGCGGTATCGGGACCAGTGCTGGCGACAGGTGTCGGTTCTGCCGGCTTCTGCGCGGGTGGCACCGCCGTGGCCGCGGGCGGCGTACCGACCGCGCCCCT
>Ga0209382_10011893_pt1 | contig 10767 bp, 7 predicted proteins | sample SoiMetdeltSBSDD5_FD_187599 | JGI IMG/M metagenome (GOLD analysis project Ga0209382, IMG submission 187599) | Bulk soil microbial communities from a Populus tree surrounding site in Tennessee, USA - Soil MetaG P. deltoides SBSDD5 (SPAdes) (version 2) | ecosystem: Environmental > Terrestrial >...
TCGTGGGAAGCTTGCGCAGGGTCGCGTGAGCTCATGAGTGGTGCATCGGTCGTAAGCCGCCGCCAGTCGGACCCTGAGAACCAGTTATCGCTTATGTCGCCCAGCGCGGCGCCTGCGTGTGATCCATGTCCGTGCGCGCTTCCTGTGCGTTGCGCGAAACTGGCGCTGGATCACATCGAGACATGCCCTGCGCTGCCGATATAGCTAGGGTCGCCATCATGGATTCGTCGGTATGGATTCCACTCTCAGCCTGGCGCAATTGCCGCTCATCGTGTGCCTCGCCGTCGCGGTCGCGGCGGGCCTGATTGCGGCTATGGGCTATCTCCATCGGCAACGCAGCGCTGCCGAGCTCGCCCTGCGCACCGCCGCGGCACCCGGCAAGATCATCTACAGCGAAGCACCCACCGTGCGCGTCACTGATTCGCAGCGGGTCGATCGGCGTCGCAAGATCGTGCGACTCGCGGCAGGCGAGCACGTCGACATTCTCGAAACTCTCGAAGGCCTCGACCCGCGTTTCCGCATTACGCTGAAATCGGTGGTGCGCATGGCTGATTCCGCGCACATCGCGATCGCGTTCGGCAGCACTCGCGTCAGCTGCGGCCCGCTGGTGCAGGAAAAGTCGATCAACGAATTCATCGTGCCGCGCTCGTTGGGCGATGAGCCGCGCTGCTCGGTCTACCACTTCTTCGAAAAGGGCAGCTCGCTGGATTTCATGCGCATCAAGGTGCGGTCGCTGGATGCAGAAGCGGGGACAGCGGAGCTCGACGTGATGCAGGTCTCTGCTCACTGGCCGAAGGCAGAGTAGAGGAACTGTAGGTCGGCCGCTCCAGCGCATCCTGCGCCCGCGGCATTCGCGCATCCCTGCGCAGCAGGCTTTAGCCCGACAATCCTTCTCATATATAAGAGCTGCCGCATGCCCGCGTCAGCCACCCTTCTTCCCCTCTCCTTCTACTCCCGCGAAACACTGCTCGTCGCCCGCGAACTGCTCGGCATGCACCTGGTGCACGCCGGTCCCGCCGGCCGGCAGGTCGGGCGGATCGTCGAGACCGAGGCCTACAAGGGACCGCGCGACCTGGCGGCGCATTCCGCGCGCGGCCGCACGAAGCGCACCGAAGTCATGTTCGGGCCGCCGGCCCATGCCTATGTCTATTTCATCTATGGGTTCTGGAACTGCCTCAACGTCGTGACTGCCGCCGAGGGCGTCCCGCACGCAGTGCTGATCCGCGCACTGGAGCCGGTAGCAGGAATCGCCGACACGACGCATGGACCCGGCCTGCTCTGCCGCGCCATGCATATAGATAGAGAGCTGAACGGGGTGAGCCTGCGGCAGGCCCCGCTGTGGATCGAGCGACCGGCCGCCTACAGCCGGCCGCGGGTCGCGCGCAGTGCACGCATCGGCGTGGACTACGCCGGGGACTGGGCGCTGAAGCCGTGGCGGTTCTTCGATCGGGATTCTCCGTACGTCTCCACCGTGAGCTCGGCGCAGCGCAAGAAAGCCCTGAAAAGAACCGGTTAGCGGTTGTGGGTGGGCGGGTTTATCATCCGCGCCCCATGCTTCCCGCCCGCGACCTCTTCTCCTACCGCAAGTACTGGGCGTCCCGGTTCGGGACCGCCCCGTTCCTGCCTATGACGCGCGAGGAAATGGAGGCGCTCGGCTGGGACAGTTGCGACGTCATCATCGTGACTGGCGACGCCTACGTCGACCATCCGAGCTTCGGCATGGCGATCGTCGGGCGCGTGCTGGAGGCGCAAGGTTTCCGCGTCGGCATCATCGCGCAGCCGGACTGGCGCTCGGCGCAGGACTTCGCGCGGCTCGGCAAGCCGAATCTGTTCTTCGGCATCACCGCGGGGAACATGGATTCGATGGTGAATCGCTACACCTCGGACCGCCGCATCCGCAGCGACGACGCGTACACGCCCGATGGCGCGGGTGGCCTGCGGCCCGATCGCTCCGTGATCGTCTACGCGCAACGGGCACGCGAAGCGTTTTCCGATGCACCCGTGGTGATCGGCGGCATCGAAGCTAGCTTGCGGCGCATCGCGCACTTCGACTACTGGTCGGAGAAGGTGCGACGCTCGATCCTGCTCGACTCGAAAGCGGACCTGCTCGTGTACGGCAACGGCGAGCGACAGATCGTCGAGATCGCGCATCGTCTCGCGAAGGGCGAGAGCATCGACACGATCACAGATCTGCGTGGCACGGCGTTCGTGCGTCACGCGACGCCGCCGGAGTGGACCGAGATCGACTCGACCACGATCGATGAGCCCGGCCAGTTGAATCCGCCGATCGATCCCTATGCGATGGAAGGCGCGAAGGCGGCTCCCGCAAAGCCTTGCTCGACGCCTGATGCGCAGGCGCCGCGCGTCGTGAAGTTCTATCGCCACGTGCCGACTTCGCAGCGCGAGCACTCGGTGATTCGGATGCCCGAGTACGACGCCGTGCGCGAAGACGCGGTCTTGTATGCGCACGCTTCGCGCATCCTTCATCTCGAATCGAATCCGGGCAACGCGCGCGCGCTCGTGCAACGTCATGGCGACCTCGACGTGTGGCTGAATCCGCCGCCGCTGCCGCTCTCGACGAAAGAGATGGATTCGATTTACGAGTTGCCGTACGCCCGAGTGCCGCATCCGTTCTACGGCAAGGCGAAGATTCCGGCGTACCAGATGATCCGCTTCTCGATCGCGATCCAGCGCGGGTGCTTCGGCGGCTGCACGTTCTGCTCGATCACCGAGCACGAGGGCCGCATCATTCAGAGCCGCTCCGAAGAATCCGTGATCAAGGAGATCGAAAACGTCCGCGACACGGTGCCGGGCTTCACCGGCGTGATCTCCGACCTCGGCGGACCGACCGCCAATATGTATCGCCTGGCGTGCAAGTCGCGCGAGATCGAGTCGGCGTGCCGCCGGCCGTCATGCGTCTATCCCGGCATCTGCCCGAACCTCAACACCGATCACACGCCGCTGATCAAGTTGTACCGGCGCGCACGCACGCTGCCGGGCATTCGCAAGGTGCTGATCGGCTCCGGCGTGCGCTACGACCTCGCGGTCGAGTCGCCGGAGTACGTGAAGGAGCTGGTCCAGCATCACGTCGGCGGGTATCTCAAGATCGCACCCGAGGCGATCGGCGAAGGGCCGCTGTCGAAGATGATGAAGCCCGGCGTCGGCACGTACTACCGCTTCAAGGAGCTGTTCGAGAAGTTCTCGAAGGAAGCGGGCAAGGAGCAGTACCTGATTCCGTACTTCATCGCCGCGCATCCGGGCACGACCGACGAGGACATGCTCGAGCTGGCGCTGTGGCTGAAGAAGAACGGCTATCGCGCCGACCAGGTACAGGCGTTCCTACCCTCGCCGATGGCCACCGCGACGGCGATGTGGCACTCGGGCAAGAACCCGCTGCGCAAGGTCACACACAGCAGCGATGAAGTGCACATCCCGAAGGGCCTCAAAGTGCGCCGGCTGCACAAGGCCTTCCTGCGCTGGCACGACGCGAACAACTGGCCGATGTTGAGAGAAGCACTGCGCCGCATGGGCCGCGCGAATCTGATCGGCCCCGGCAAGAATCATCTGATCCCGGCATGGCAGCCCGCAGGCACCGGCACTGCACCGGAGGGCAAGCGGAAGGCGCAGCCATTCCGCACCCAGCACACGGGCTTGAAAGGCGTGAAGCTTCCCGCGAAGAGCCCGAAGAAGAAGAAAAAGTGACGCGCAAAAAAAGGCCCGCCGAAGCGGGCCAGTCAGGGGGTCAGGGGAAACAGCGGAGAAAATCAGAACGAGTGGGCTAGCTGCACGCCGCCCCAGTACGTAGCACGCGCGGCATCGCCGTCGCGCAACTCGGCCGTCTGGTAGTGCAGCGCATAGCTCAGCTCAGTATTCGGGAACAGTTGCGTCATCACGCCAATCCAGGCTTCGGCGACGATCGGCTCGATCTCAGCGAACGAGTAGCGCACGTCGCTGTGCCGGAACTGACCCTGCAGGAACGCGTTGTATGCGCGCGCCGTGAGCTTGGCACCGGCGAAGAAATACATCTCACGTTGCATGCCCAGCGACTCGGTCGGCGTCGGCGCGGCAATGTAGTCGGTCAGCTCAGGCGTAAAGCTCCACCAGGGCGTGTCGAAGCGACCGATGCGCAGGGACACAGCGGCGCTGGTTTGCGTCAGATAGCCCACGCTGCCTGAGACGGTCGTCTTGACGTCGATGCGACCGGTCGGGTCTGCGTACACCAGGTCGTGACGCGCGAGCATGTAGCGTGCAGTCGGCTCACCACCGGAAGAGATCTGATGGTCATAGCCCTGCGGCGCTTCGGAGCCCACGGCCTTGTGGACAGCATCGTGCAGGTCTTGAGAGACATGCAGACCGAGCACGCCCACGGTCAGGTTGCTGGACCATGCGCCGCGGTCATCTGCATCGATGCGCACACGGCCGTTCGAGGCGAACAGCAGGCTCGCGTAAGGCCGATCGGCCTGCTGTGCCTCGTCGGTAATGATGTCGCTCGGCGTGAATGCGATCAGGCCGATCTGCCGCGCGTGACGCACACTCGCGGCGGGTGAACCTTCGAACAACTCGTCGATGCGCGTCAGCACCGGGTCGAGCGACAGCAGACTGTCACGCGCCGCAGTGCCCGACAGCGTGATCGCCATGCCGCCGGTGTAGTCGCGATCGAGGTTACGGCCCGCGAACAGATCGTTGTCGATGTGCACACGCACGCCGCTGACCTCACGCTCCGGCACCCACGTGCGCCACGCATCGTCCTGCGCGCTCGCATGCGAGATGGGCAGGATCAGCGCCGCGGCCAGCACGGCGAGGGCAACGAGCGTTATGTTCTTCGCGGACTCCATGACTATCTACTCTTTCGAACTGCCAGGTCACTCTTCAGTGGTCCTTACTTTCCTCGATGCATCGCACCGGATAAACGCCGCGACGGGAATGACATTCATGACCGCCGCGTCTGGAATCAGTTGTCCTGCTTACGCAGTCCCTGTTCCGCTGGATGCGACTACCGGTGAACTCAAGCATTCAACCGGTGAATACGCCTCACATCGAACCACGTGACGCAGATTAGGACCGTCGCGTGAGAGAACAGTCGCGGAAGGCGTGAAGGCGGCGTGAAAAAAAGCGCTGCCTGCATCCTGATGACGCGGCAACGTGCCAGGAAGTGACAGGGTTTAGCAGAAAGGAATGAAGACCTGCCCTTTCGTTCTATTGAGCAGCCCCTCTGTGATCAGACCTGGGCTAGCTCCCACTGCACCAGCGGTAGGTCGCGCCGGACGTAGAGTCCGAAGCCGACGTGGCGAAAGTGACGCGCGAGCCGCTTGCGATACCAGTCCGTTGAGCGCAGGTGAATGTCTTCGTCACTGCAGGATTGATCTGCGTTGCGCCGCCAGTCTTCGCGCGTCGGCGCGTGCAGGGACAGCGCGCCCCGACACAGCCGGCCCAAGTTGGCAATCGCGCGCGCCGCTTCTGCGTCGGTCAGGTACTGCAGCACGTCGTAACAAATCACGAGGTCGAAGCGCGTGCGTGTGCGATACGAAGCGAGCGATGCTTGCGTCCAGCCGTAGCGCTCGCATATGTGACTGCTGACTTCGATCCCGGTGTACTTCGCGCGCGGAAATGCGCGCAGCAATGGACTGCGCATCCAGCCGAGTCCGCACCCCGCATCCAGGATCGTGCGCACCGGCAGCTCGAGGTGCTCGACGAGCGCCGCGACAGTGCGTGCACGCGCCGCTGTCTCCGCGCGTGTCGTCACCTGTGTACGCCGGTCGAAGTAGAAGCGGCGGTAGAAGGCGGCGTCGAATGCGTTTCGCGGCATGCCGCCAGATTAGCGGTTGTCGGCCTTCTTGACTCCGGTCAGTCCGTCCCCACCTACCCGCCATGTCGCCCAAAGATCGACCTAGAGATCTATCTCATGGCCATCCGTAACCCGCCCGCCTGGATGTGGGCCGAGGCGTGCGAAATGCTGGAGCAGGCGCAACGGCTGCAACGGCAGTTCTTCCGCTTCGGGCGCGCCGTCGAGGCGCAACCACGCTGGGAACCCCCCGTAGACATCGTCGCTTATGGGGATGAGGTTCAGGTGACGGTGGCTTTGCCGGGCGTGGCCCCGGAGCTGGTCGAGGTTTATGCAGAGGGCGAATTGGTAGTGGTCGCAGCCGTGCGCACCCTGCCGGTGCAGCGGCATGCGACGGCTCTGCATCGATTGGAGATTCCTTACGGGCGCTTCGAGCGGCGCATCGCGCTCCCCACGGGGCGCTACGAGCTGACGGAACGAAGTTACACGAACGGATGCCTGGTCCTGCGCTTTGTCCAGCGCTAGCTGAACCAGCGGAGCTGCAATGAACGATTCGGAATTGAAGAAGGTCGATGCCCCCGCGCCCGAGACCGTGAAGATCTCGGACGACATGCTCATCATCGTGCCGGTGCGCAACCTGGTGCTGTTCCCTGGCACCGTCGTACCGGTCGCGATCAACCGCGAACGCTCGCTGGCAGCCGCGCAGGAAGCTGTGCGCGCCGAGCGCAAGGTCGGCTTCCTGTTGCAGCATGATCCGGACCTGCAGTCGCCGACCGGCCGCGATCTCCACAAGGTCGGCACGGTCGCGAGCATCGTGCGCTATGTCACGGGCCAGGACGGCACGCATCACCTCGTCGTGCAGGGCGAGCGCCGCTTCCGCGTGCTCGATTGGCAGAACGGTCTGCCCTTCATGGTCGCGCGCGTCGAGTACCTGACCGAGAGCACCACGACACCGGAGATCGAGGCACGCGCCCTCAACTTGAAGCGTCTGTCGGCCGAAGCGGTCTCGCTGTTGCCGCAGGCACCGGCCGAGCTCGCGAACGCGATCCAGGCGGTGGAATCGCCGTCGACGCTCGCCGACCTGATTTCCAGCTTCATGGACATCAAGGCGAACGACAAGCAGGAGCTGCTGGAGAACACCGATCTCAAGGCGCGCCTCGACCGCGTCGCCGAGCTGCTGACCAAGCGCATCGAAGTGCTGCGGCTGCAGCGCCAGCTCGAAGACAAGACGCGCGAAGCGATCGACGAGCGTCACAAAGAGGCGCTGCTGCGCGAGCAGCTGCACCAGATCCGCAAGGAGCTGGGCGAGGAAGGCGAGTCCGGCGAGGAAGTCGCCGAGCTGCGCAAGTCGATCGAAGCGGCTGGCATGCCGGAAGAGGCGCTCGAGCAGGCACGCAAGGAACTCAAGCGCCTGGAGCGCATGTCCGACGCCAGCGCCGAATACTCCCTGCTGCGCACCTGGCTCGACTGGATGCTGCAGCTACCATGGTCGAAGCTGGACGAAGAGTCGATCGACATCCAGAAGGCGCGCCGCGTGCTGGATGAGGATCACTACGGCCTCGACAAGATCAAGCGCCGCATCGTCGAGTACCTCGCAGTGCGCAAGCTCAACCCGCAGGGTCGCAGCCCGATCCTGTTGTTCGTCGGCCCGCCGGGCGTCGGTAAGACTTCGCTCGGTCAGAGCATTGCGCGCGCGCTCGGTACGAAGTTCGCGCGCGTCAGCCTCGGCGGCGTACACGACGAGGCGGAGATCCGTGGCCATCGCCGCACCTACATCGGTGCACTGCCGGGCAACATCGTGCAGTCCATCCGCAAGGCCGGCACGCGCAACCCGGTGCTGATGCTCGACGAGATCGACAAGCTCGGCGCGGGCATCCAGGGCGATCCGTCTTCGGCATTGCTCGAGGTGCTGGATCCGGAGCAGAACAACACGTTCCGCGACAACTACCTCGGCCTGCCCTTCGACCTGTCGAAGGTGATCTTCATCGCCACGGCGAACATGCTCGATACGATTCCCGGACCGCTGCGCGACCGCATGGAAGTGATCGAGCTCACCGGCTACACCGAGGACGAGAAGCTCGAGATCGCGAAGCGTTATCTGGTGCGCCGTCAGCTCGAAGCGAACGGCTTGAAGCCCGAGCAGGCAACGATCACTGACGCAGCATTGCGACAGATCGCGCGCGATCACACGCGCGAGGCCGGTGTGCGCAGCCTGGAGCGGATGATCGGTGCAGTGCTGCGCAACGTCGCCGTGCGCATCGCCGAAGGCTCGATCCAGCACCAGACCATCGACGTCGACGATCTGCCGCCGATCCTCGGCGCGGCCCGCTTCGAGAACGAAGTCGCAATGCGCACCAGTGTGCCCGGTGTGGCCACGGGTCTCGCCTGGACACCGGTCGGCGGCGACATCCTGTTCATCGAGGCGACGCGCGTGCCTGGCAACGGCAAGCTGATCCTCACCGGTCAGCTGGGCGACGTCATGAAGGAGAGCGCGCAGGCCGCGTTGTCGCTGGTGAAATCGCAAGCCTCGCGGCTCGGCATCGACTCCGGGCTGTTCGAGAAGAGCGACGTGCACATCCACGTGCCCGCGGGCGCGATTCCGAAGGACGGTCCAAGTGCGGGCGTGGCCATGTACACATCACTGGTGTCGCTGTTCACCAACCGCATCGTCGCGCACAACCTGGCGATGACGGGCGAAGTGAGCTTGCGCGGCCTGGTACTGCCCGTTGGCGGCATCAAGGAGAAGACGGTCGCGGCGCATCGTGCTGGCATTCGCAAGATTCTGCTGCCAGCGCGCAACCGCAAGGACCTGGAAGACGTACCCAAAGTGGTGCGCGACGAAGTGGCGTTCGTGTTTTGCGAACGCGTCGACGAGGTCGTACGCGAAGCGCTCGGCATCGACCTCGTGAAGCCCGTCACAGCGGCGGCCTGAACCCCCCCTGAATCCACCATCGTGAGTTGTCCACAGCCCGAAAGGGCTGTGGACTCGTCGTGCGTGTTCGTCCCGTGCAGACTTAGGAATGAATCGCATTGCAAGATCTGCTCAATCGGAGTAATCAGAGAGTCATGGTCCGCACTCCATCGTGTGAGATGCGCGATCCCACGCGCAGTCCAGCTCATCGCAAGCGAGCTGACGGTCTTGCATCACTCCCGATTTCGCGATCCGGCGTCCATGAGCCGATAGGTTCGATGGAACATGTGACGTTGTGGATCAGTCTTTGTCTTACGGTGATGAGCAATGCTGGACTGCAAACACTGTGAACTGCGTGCAAGTGTGCACACACTAACGAGCGTATAGCGCAAGAGAAAATATGGAGGGCGGTTCGATGCAGTCAGACAGCCCCAGAGGAAGCTCGCAGCGCGGCGGCGAGAGCTTCGTCGAGGCCTTGAGCGCGTACAGCAGGTTCCACCGCGCTCAGCACTGGTCCGGTACGTTCGGCGAGTTCCTGCGCACGGTCCTGCCGGGAAACGGTCGCCAATTGGCGCGCGCCAGCCATGAATACCTATGGGACATGCTCTGCTGGTTCGGCAAGAACCACCCTGTGGCCACCACCACCACTGCTACCGGCAACGCCGGCAACGGCAACGGCGAGCCCGCGGGTCCGAAGGAGCTGTTCAAGCGTGAGCTGTTCGGCATCGACGAGCCGCTTGGCCGCGTAGTCGATTACTTCAAGGCCGCCGCCGCAGGCTCGGACGTCGGTCGGCGCTTGCTCCTGCTGCTCGGACCGCCGTCCGGTGGCAAGTCCACGATGGCGATCCTGCTCAAGCGCGGGCTCGAGGAGTACAGCCATACCGACGAAGGTGCGATGTACGCATTGCAGGGCTCGCCGATGCACGAGTCGCCGCTCAATCTCGTGCCGGCCAGCCTGCGCGGCGAATTCCGCGACACGTACGGCGTCGAAATCCGCGGCGAGCTCAGCCCGTGGGCACGCGATCGCCTGGAGCGCGAGTTCGAGGGCGACTTCCTGCGCATGCCGGTCGAGCGCATCTTCCTCTCGGAAGCTTCGCGCATGGGCGTCGGTACTTATGCGCCCCACGATCCCACCACTGCCGATCTCGCGGACCTCGTGGGCTCGGTCGACCTGTCGAAGGTCGCGCAATACGGTGACGAAGGTGATCCGCGCGCCTGGTCCTGGTCCGGTGCCGTCTATGCCGCGAGCCGCGGCATGCTGGAGATGATCGAGATCCTGAAGGTCAAGCGCGAGTTCCTGTACCTGCTGCTGACGCTGACGCAGGAGAAGAACGTCAAGGTGTCGCGCTTCCCGCTGATCTACCTGGACGAGACCATCCTCGCGCACACGAACCTCGCCGAGTTCCACAAGTTCCTGCAGGAAAAGGAAAACGAGGCGCTGCTCGACCGCATGGTCATCGTCAAGGTGCCGTACACGCTGTCGTATGTCGAAGAGTCGCGCATCTACAACAAGCTGGTGTCCGCAGCGCCGGCGTTCCGCGACGTGCACCTCGACCCGCACGCGCTGCGGCTGGCCTCGGTGTTCGCAGTGCTGACGCGGCTGTTGAAGCCGGAGCGCGAAGGTCTCGACCTGTCGAAGAAACTGCGTCTGTACGCGGGCGAGAGCGTGGAAGGCTTCCCGGAGAACGAAATCACGCGCCTGCGGGCCGAAGCGCCCGAAGAGGGTCTGACCGGCGTCAGCCCGCGCTTCGTCGTCAACTCGATCTCGAACGCGATCACGCGCAGCGACAAGAAGAGCCTGACGAGCATGGAAGTGCTGCTCGCGCTCAAGGACTCGATCGAGAACGACGCCCGCATGGACGCGAAGGCGAAGAAGCTGTGGATCGACTACCTGGTGCTGGCGCGCAAGGACTTCTACAACCGCTGGGTCAAGGAAGACGTGCACCGCGCGCTGTTCGCATCGTTCGAGGACGAGGCGCAGCAGCTGCTGGACAAGTACCTGGACGAAGTGGAGGCCTCGCTCGACCATCGCGAGGTCACCGATCCGATCACCGGCGAGTCGCGTCCGGCGGAC
>Ga0209382_10011894_pt1 | contig 10767 bp, 10 predicted proteins | sample SoiMetdeltSBSDD5_FD_187599 | JGI IMG/M metagenome (GOLD analysis project Ga0209382, IMG submission 187599) | Bulk soil microbial communities from a Populus tree surrounding site in Tennessee, USA - Soil MetaG P. deltoides SBSDD5 (SPAdes) (version 2) | ecosystem: Environmental > Terrestrial >...
TCGGTGTCGCCCGGCCAGTCCCAGAACAAGCCGGTAGGAGAGCGTTCGGTCAGCAGCGCGCGCACGTCGGCCTCGAAAGCGCCCAGCCGATCGCCGAAGAGGTGCGGCGCGGCGAACGACATCGAGAGGAAGCCGGCGAGCACGCCGTCGACGTCGCGGACGACGTCGGGCCGGCCCGGCGCGAAGACGACGCGGGGCGCGCCGAACCGGGTGCGACCCAGGGCGTCCTCGTACCGGTCGGGTGGATCGGACCGGAACCCCTGGCCGGCGCGTCGGCGTGGTCCGAGGTAGCGGCGGATGATCTCCCGGATCTCGTCGTGTGGGATCGGCGGGTAGCCGGGTCCCTCCGGTTCGGGCCGACCTTCCACGGTGTTCACGACGAGGGCGAGCGCACCGCCCGGCTCGAGGACGTCGTAGACGGCTTCGGCGACGCGCTCACGGTCGGTCCATTGGAAGGACTGGCCGAAGGTCACGAGCTTGCACGGCCCGAGACCGAGCTCCTGGATCGCCTCCGCGACCGCCTGGACCCAGCGGATGTTGTCGATCCCGGCCTCGTGTGCGCGTCGTTCGCCCTCGGCCAGCATGTCCGCATCGGGGTCGAGCCCGATCGCGTCCTCGAAGGACGGCGCGAGCTCGACCGTCAGGATGCCCGGTCCGCATCCCACGTCGAGCAGCCGACCAGTGCCGTCGAGGCCGACCTCGTGCGTGAGTGTCGAGACGAGCTCACGCGAGTACGGCGGACGCCCGGGCGCGTAGTAGCGAGCGCTCCCTCGATAGATCGTCGGGTCGTACGCCACGGCCTCACGTTACGGTTGCGCGATGCCTCAGCCGGACATGACCAGGCGCGCGGATACGCGCTACCTGCGCGAAGTCGCCTACGCCAATCCCTCCGGCCTCGCGGCGCGGGCAAGCCTCTATGACTTCCAGCAGCCGTACATCGACCTCCAGGCGGAGGCGCTCGCGGTGCTGGGCGATGTCGACGGGCGCGTTATCGGCGACGTCGGCTGCGGCTCCGGGCGGTATATCGACGCCCTCCGAGGCGCCGGTGCGCACATCGTCGGCATCGACCTCTCGCTCGGGATGCTCGCCGGTGTTCCGAATCCGCCGCCTTTGGTGGTGGCCGACGCGCAGGCGTTGGCGCTGACGGACGCGTCACTCGACGTCGTGATGATGATGCACATGCTGTACCACGTGCCCGATCCGGCGGCCGCAGTCGCGGAAGCGGCTCGGATCCTCCGGCGCGACGGCAAGCTCCTCGTCGCCACGAACAGCCGGAGCCACCTCGCGGAGATGAACGAGCTGTGGCTTCCGCTCCTGGACCGAACGGGTCTGCGGGTGTCGCTCGAGGACGCCGGCCTCGTGAACCCGCTCGTCACCGCCGAGGACGCGCAGCGATTCGTCGCGATCCAGTTTCCGGAACCGTCGGTCCATTGGTTGCGGTCGTCCGTAATCGTGACGGAGCCGGCGCCGGTCGTCCGTCACGCGGCCAGCACGATTGCGGCGCAGGCGGTCGGCGAATATCGGGACGAGCTCATGGGCGAGCTTTCTGACGCGATCACGTCGCAGATCCGCCGGGACGGGCAATTCACGATCACGACCGAGGTGGCATTCATCACCGCGACCAAGTCGTAGGTTCAGGCGATGCGTCCGTCCGGGTCGCCGCTGAGCCGGATCGGCGTGGTGAGGGTCTCGTCGAGCACTCCTTGGACGACGTCCGCGAGCTCGCTCGGGTACACCGTCTCGTCGGTCGCCCGCAGCTCGTCGACGGTCCACCACCGGTGATCCAAGAGCGCCCTCTGCTCGACCTCGTCCCACCCGTGATGCTGCGGGGTGAACGCGTCGACGTTCACGGCAAAGAACGACTCGCTCTGTCGGAACCGGCGATGCTCGAACTCGAAGTTGGCGACCCGCGTCGCGATCACCGGCCCGAGCTGCGCCGGCGAGAGTCGGAGACCGGTCTCCTCCAGGACTTCCCGCACCGCCCCGTCCTCGACGGATTCGCCGTCGTTGAGGCCGCCTCCGGGCGTGAGCCACCACGTTCCGGCCTCGGGCCGACCGGGATCGAACCCGTGCTGGAGCAGGACGCGCCCGTCGGCAACCAGGATCACGCGCGCCGCGTTCCGTTCCTGGAGCATGCGAGTGACGCTACCGGTGAGCTCAGGTGGCAGCCGCGAACCGCAGCATCGACTCGACGGTCGCGTCCGGGTCCTGCATCGGGCCGAAGTGGCCGACGCCGGGCATGACCTCGAGCCGGCCGGCCGGAAGCCGCTCGACGATCATCTCGCCGAGCCCGGGCGGGATTGCGTCGGTGTGCTCGCCGCACACGACGACCGTCGGGCAGCGCACCTCACGAAGGCGCAGGTACACGCCGTTTGCCGTGCCCATCGCGTAGGTCGCCGCTTCGTCCTCCGGCCGGCATTTCAGCTCGACCTGACCGTCGGGGCGATCGCGGAGGCCATAGTCCACGTACGCGCGCAACGCGTCGGGATCGAGCACGTCGAGCGGCGGCTTCGATCCGTACGACGCGAACGCCTCGTCACGTGACGACCACACCGCCCGGCGTCGGCGAGCGCCCGCGGCGAGCGGGAAGTCGTCCTGCGGTGGAAGCGGGTCGTCGGACGGGAACACGATGGGCTCGTAGCACCACAGCCGGGGGAACGTGCCCGGCTCGCGTGCCTCGCCGAGCAGGAGCGACGCGGCGCCCTTCGAATGGCCGCATGCGAGCAGGGTCGACTCGCCGGCCAGTCCGAGCTCCTTCACCACGGCCATGACGTCGTCGGCGAACTCGGACCATTGGTACCCGTCGGGCGAGCGGTCGCTGTCGCCGTGGCCGCGGTAGTCGAACGACCAGACGTGTCGAGCCTGCGCCACGAGTCGCGCCGCCACCGGCGCCCACGTCATCCCGTGGAAGCCGGTCGGGTGCGCGAGCAGGACGGGCGGCCCGTCGCCACCCCAGTCGTGCACGGCGATGTTCACACCGCCGGCATCGAATCTCTGAGTGGTGATCGCCGGCACGGCGGCGGAGCTTACGATGCTGCCGTGGTGCCGGGAGACGAACGCGTCGCGACGTGGGCCGCGCGGGGAGAGCATCACCGGGTGCTCGGGCACCGCGTGTTCGTCGTCGATCGCGCACCGGACGGCGGCGGCGACGACGCTCCGCCCGTCCTCGTGTTGCACGGCTTTCCGACCTCGTCGCACGACTGGCACCGCGTGCTCGACCACTTCGCGCGGCGCCGCCGCGTGGTGCTGCCCGACCTGCTGGGCTTCGGCCTGTCGGACAAGCCCGACCAGCGCTATTCGCTCTTCGACCAAGCGGACCTCGTCGACGCGGTCGCCCGCGACCTCGCGCTCGACGAGGTCTCGCTGCTCACCCACGACATGGGCGACTCGGTCGGGGGAGAGCTCCTCGCCCGTAGCCTCGACGGGACCCTCTCGTTCGAGGTGACGAGCCGCGTCCTCACGAACGGCTCCGTCTACATCGACATGGCCCACCTCACCGACGGGCAGCAGCTCCTGCTCTCGCTGCCCGACGAGCAGCTGGCCGACGGGCTCGGACGCGACGCGCTCGTCGACGCGCTCCGAGGCACCTTCGCTCCCGGCGCCGTCGTGCCCGACGACGACGCCCGGGTGGCCGCCGAGCTGATCCTCCGGGGCGGCGGCGATCGTCTGTTGCCGCGCACGATCCGCTACGTCGAAGAACGCCGGGAGCACGAAGGCCGTTGGACGGGCGCGATCGAGCAGCATCCGTCCCCGCTGACGATCGTCTGGGGCGACGTCGATCCCATCGCGGTCTGGCCGATGGCCGAGCGAGTGCACGCGGCGCGCCCGGACGCGACGCTCGTGCGGCTCCGCGACGTCGGGCACTACCCGATGCTCGAAGCTCCCGACGAGCTCGCCGCCGCGCTCGACCACGCGTTGGCGTAACCCGGAGCGCGCCACTTCGTCCACCCTGCTCTTCGATCGTGGACAGAAAAGCACGACCGGCCGGACCTGGCCTGAGTACCGCTTACTCAGATGTCCGGTCTACGGGAGCTCCCGGTCTACCCAGCGCTCGAGAGCGGGGCCGCTCTCGAAGCTCGAGATGAGGGCGTAGCGGGGGGCGTCCCCGGTGTGGCACACGACGTGCCAGAGCCGCTGGGTGTCGAGCAGGAACTGGGAGCCGCGATGAAGAGGGATGTGGACCTCGGTGTCGGGGTCCGGCAGCCCGTCCTCGTTCTGCTCCATCAGCATCATGAAGCTGTCGGGATAGTCCGTGAGCTCGAGCCACGACCGCACGACCCACCCCTGATCGGACGGGTTGAAGCGGTTGTTGTCGTCGCGGTGCATCTGGCGGCGCGCGGTGTCGTACTCCTGGGGCTCGAGCTTGATCACCCGCACCCGCCCGAAGTTCGCCCCGACCGACTCGACGTAGCGCTTGATCTCGGGACAACGCTCGGCGTTGACCGTGAACTTGCCGTCCTTGTCGGGGCGCTCGTCGCCCGGCTTCCAGAACCCGCGGCAGTCGAGCTCGCCGTCGGCGGTGGCGATCGGCGCGAAGTTCGTGTCGCCGCCGCTCTTCCAGTCCATGTACTCGAGCGAGAGGTATTCGGGCTCGGGAATGGGCTGCTGCAAGTCGCGCAGCCGGACGTAGCCGCTGTCGTCGAGCGCGTCGAGGCGCGGATGCGAGCTCTCCAGCGGGATGTCGGACGACCAGTGGGGGGTTTTCAGCCAATGCGACACGATGATCGATTCTAGAAGCTCGGCTACCGTGCGGACGTGTCCGAGGCCGTGTCGAAGGCCGTGCTCGTCACCGGCTGCTCGAGCGGAATCGGGCGCGCGACCGCCGAGCGCCTCGCCCGTCGGGGCCGGACCGTGTACGCATCGGCTCGGCGGCCGGAGTCGATCAAGGACCTCGCCGACGCCGGGTGCAAGCTGCTGACGCTCGACGTGGCCGACGAAGCGTCCCGCCGTGCGGCGATCGCGGACGTCGAAGAGGCCGAGGGCGCCGTCGGCGCTCTCGTCAACAACGCCGGGTTCAGCCTTGGAGGTCCGGTCGAGGAGGTCCCCCTCGACGAATGGCGCCGCCAGTTCGAGACGAACTTGTTCGGCATGATCGACCTGATCCAGCTCGCGCTTCCGGGGATGCGACGCCAACGGTGGGGACGTATCGCCAACGTCAGCTCCATCGGTGGTCGGCTCACGTTTCCCGGTGCCGGCGCGTACCACGCCAGCAAGCACGCGGTGGAGGCGATGAGCGACGCCCTCCGCTACGAGGTCAAGCCGTTCGGCGTGCGCGTGTCGGTGATCGAGCCCGGGATCATCAAGACGAAGTTCGGGGACACCGCGGTTTCGACGGCCGCCGACAGAGGCGGCGACGGGCCGTACGCGGACTTCATGGCCGGCGTCGCAACGCGGACGGCCGGCGCGTACGAGGGGCCGATGGCGATGATGGCGGCGTCGCCCGAACGTGTGGCGAAGGTGATCGAGCGCGCGCTCCGGCGCCGATCCCCGCGCCCGCGGTACCGGGTCACGGCCGGAGCCCGCGTGATCCTTCTCACCCGGGCGATGACGACCGACCGGGGCTGGGACCGTGTGGTGGGCACGGCCTACCCGCCGCCGAGGCCCGAATAGCCGAATGGATCGACCAGGGGTCGCTTGGGCCGAGGTGACGATCGACTGCCGTGACGCGCAGCGCATCGCCGAGTTCTGGAGTGCCGTGCTCGGGGTCACCGCGGAGTCGGGTTCAGAGGGTTGGTTTCACCTCGGACCGACGGTGCGAGGCGGCCCCCGGATCAATATCCAGCCCGTCCCGGAGGAGAAAGTCGGGAAAGCCCGAGTTCACCTCGACATCTGGGTCGACGACCTCGACGCCGCGATCGCCCTCGTCGAGGAGTTCGGGGGCGCGCACACCGGCGAGGTCCACGCGGGGCCTGAAGAGGTCGATGCGGTGATGACCGATCCGGAAGGCACCGAGTTCTGTCTCGTCGCGCTGCCGCCGACGTAGACGAAGGCCTCGCGCTCGTGTGGCGCGTCGATCTGTTGCGATGCAGTCAACCGCGCGTTGATCGAGCCGTCAGTCCGTGTCGCGCGTCACTTTGCGATCGCGACCGGCAGGTGTTCGAGACCGCGGAGTGTGAACGTGGTCCTTCGTACGGGCTCGCCCGCGAGCTCGATGTCGGGGAACCTGCGCACGAGCGTCCCGATCGCTACCGCACCCTCGAGCCGCGCGAGTGCAGCGCCCAAGCAGAAGTGGTGCCCGCCGCCGAAGGCGACGTTGCGGTTGGCGTTCTCGCGACCGAGGTCGAGCCGGTCGGGCTCGTCGAACTCCGCCGGGTCGCGGTTTGCCGCGCCGAGCAGCGGTATCAGGTTCTGGCCCTTGGGGATCGTGACGTCGCCCAACCGGTACTCATCGAGGGTTATGCGCTGCGTCAGCTGCACCGGGCTGTCGAAGCGCAACAGCTCTTCGACGGCGTGGCGGTCCAGGGACGGGTCGTCGCGTAGGCGCTCGAGCTGGTCGCGATGCTGCAACAACGCAAGCGTCCCGTTCCCGATCAGGTTCACGGTCGTCTCGTGCCCTGCGATGAGCAGGAAGAGCGCGGTGCCGAGCAGCTCCTCTTCGCTGAGCCGGTCGCCACCGTCCTCGGCGTCGATGAGCGCCGACAGGAGGTCGTCGCGCAACGACCGACGGCGCCGCTCGATGAGATCGCCGAAGTACTCGAGGAAGGCGTTGCCGGCTGCTTCGATGCGAACCTGCTGGTCGGGCGAGACGAGCGGATCGGGATCGATGCTCGCCGCGAGGTCGGACGACCAGGACGAGAAGGTCGCGTGGTCCTCCGGTGGCACACCCAGGAGCTCGCAGATGATCACGACCGGGAGCGGGTACGCGAGGTCGGTCACGACGTCCATCCGGCCGTCGCCGCGGGCCTCGACCTCGTCGAGCCGCTCGTCGACGATCTCCTGGACGCGTACCCGGAGCCGCTCGACCATCTTGGGCGTGAAGGCCTTGCTCACGAGGCCACGTAAGCGTGTGTGATCCGGCGGGTCCTTGAACAGCATGACCACGTCGTTCATCTGATCGATGTTGTCGTCAGACCGCGGATTGGCTTCCGCGAATGCCTGGAAGAGCTCCGAGTTCTGCTGGTTGGTGCTCAAGTGCGGATCGCGCACGACGGCGGCGGCGTCGGCGTGGCGGGTCACGAGGTATGCGCCGAACGGCGTGTGATGCACCGGCTCGTGCTCGCGCAGCAGACGGAAGAACTCGTACGGGTCGTCGCGAAACTCGGGTGTGAGCGCGACGCTCAGGAAGTCGAGTGTTTGCTCGGCCGGCTGTGCCATCGGAGCCCCCCGTGGGCCGGTGCGGTTGCGTCACGGTATGCCCCGGTTCGCGCAGCGTCCACGTGACCTGAGGCACAGGGTTGTCTACGGGCGCGCGCCTCGGGCGGTGGGACCCGAGCCACGTACCGGCGCAGCGAGGTTGGCGAACTCGCACAGCAACGGCCGCGTGTCACGCGGGTCGACGATCTCCTCGATCATGAACACCTCTGCGGTGCGGAACGGCGAGCGCGCCGCGTCGAGTCTGCGTTCGATCTCCGCTCGGGCCGCGTCGGGGTCGTCGGCCGCTTCGAGCTGCGCCTTGTAGGCGGCTTCGATCCCGCCGGCGAGCGGAAGGCTGCCCCAGTCGCCCGACGGCCAGGCGAACCGGTACTTGAGCCGCGCCGCGTTCTGGTGCGCGGCGCCGGCCACGCCGTACACCTTGCGCAGGATCACCGAGCACCATGGCACCCGGGCCTGGTACACGGCGGCGAGCGCGCGGGCGCCGTGGCGGATCGTCGCCGCTCGCTCGGCATCGACGCCGATGACGAACCCGGGGTTGTCGACGAAATGCACGACCGGGAGGTGGAAGGTGTCGGCGAGGTCGACGAAGCGTGTCACCTTCTGCGACGCGTCGGCGGTCCATCCGGCGCCGTAGAAGTACGGGTCGCCGGCCAGCACCGCCACCGGCCAGCCGTCGAGGCGGGCGAGGCCGGTCACCGCCGACCGGCCGTATCCGCGGCCGATCTCGAGGAACGAGCCCCGGTCGACGACGGCGTCGATGATGTCGCGCACCTTGTAGACCTGCCGGGCGTCGCGGGGTATCGCATCCACCAGCCAGCCTTCACGGCGCTCGGGGTCGTCGGTCGGCTCGAGCCGGGGTGGCGGGTCGTCGACCGACCGGGGGAGATAGGAGAGGAACGCACGCGCCCGCGCAAAGGCGTCGAGCTCGGTCTCGACCACGTCGTCGACGGCGCCGTTGCGGCCTTGGATCTCGCTGCCGCCGAGCTCCTCCTTGTCGACGTGCTCACCGAGGCGGGCGACCACGGGTGGGCCCGCCACGAACAGCTGCGAGGTGCCGCGCACCATGACCGAGTAGTGGCTCGTGACGACGCGCGCCGCGCCGAGCCCGGCGACGGATCCGAGGCAGAGTGCGACGACGGGCACGGTGGCGAGGTTCTCGACCACCCATTCCCAACCGGGGTTGAACGGCACGAAGCTGCGCGCCATGGTCTCGATCGACCTGACCGAGCCGCCGCCGCCCGAGCCGTCGACGAGCCGGACGATCGGCAGCCGCAACTCGTTTGCCATCTGCTCGGCGTGGACCTGCTTCTGGAAGATCGACGCGTCAGCCGCCCCGCCGCGGACGGTGAAGTCGTCTCCGCCCACGACGACAGGCCGGCCTTCGATGCGGGCCCGGCCCATCACGAAGTTCGCGGGCGTGAAGCCGGTCAGCTCCCCGTCGTCGTACTCGGCCCGCCCCGTGAGGGCGCCGACCTCGTGGAAGCTGTCGGGGTCGACCAGCGCGTCGATGCGCTCGCGCACGGTGAGCTTGCCGGCGTCGTGGTGGCGGGCGACCTTCTCCTCGCCGCCCATCGCGGCGGCCAGCTCGGTGCGCCGCCGCAGCTCGTCGAGCTCGGGATCCCAGGTCACAGCACCACCTCGACTACCGCTGGTCGCCGTCGCACGCTCCGGCTCCTGCGGCGACGGTCGGCAAAGCCTCCGTCGTCGCGCGCAACCTACTCTGGCGCTCCGTGACGCAGCCCGAGAGTGAGCCGAGGCGTTACCGACAGCATCGCTACACGCCGCCGCCGGGCGCGACCGAGATCCTCCTCGTGCGTCACGGGGAGTCGCAGCCCGTCGACCCCGAGCAACCCTTCGCGCTCGTCGACGGGCACGGCGATCCGCCGCTCGATCCGGTCGGCGTGGAGCAGGCGGAGCGCGTCGCCGGCCGCCTCGCCGGCGAGAACATCGCCGCCATCTATGTCACGACGCTGCGGCGCACGGTCGAGACGGCGGCGCCCCTCGCGAAGCGGCTCGGCATCGTGCCCAGCGTCGAGCCGGAGCTGCGCGAGGTGTTCCTCGGTGAGTGGGAAGGCGGCCTGTTGCGCGTGAAGGCCGAGGAGCGCGACCCGGCGTTCCTGCGCGCCATCGAGGAGGGAAGCTGGGGGCCGATCCCCGGTGCCGAGCCCGCCGACGCTTTCCGAGACCGCGTCAGCCTCGGGATCTCGAACGTCGCAACCGCGCATCCCGACCAGCTCGTCGTCGTCGTGACCCACGGAGGTGTCATCGGCCAGGTCCTGTGCAGCGCGACGGGCGCGCGGGGCTTCGCGTTCATCGGCGCCGACAACGCGTCCATCAGCCACATCGTCGTCGAAGAGGAACGGATCACCATCCGCCGCTTCAACGACACGACCCACCTCGACCCGCACTTCTCGGTGGCGGCGCCGCCGCCGATCTGACCCTCTCCCGTTCTCGGCAGCGAAACGTTCGCTATACGGACCTTTACCTGCCGAGAACGGAGGGCTAGAAGTCGAAGTCGCCGGTGGCGGTGCGGGTGTCGCCGGTGTCCCGGATGGCGGCGCGCACGTTGCGGGCGATGAGCGCCTGGTGCACCTCGTCGGCGCCGTCGACGAGGCGGGCCGAGCGGGCGTGCTTCATCATCCGCTCCAGCGGCGTGTCGGTGGAGTAACCGAGCGCGCCGTGCACCTGGATCGCGCGGTCGACGACCTTCCAGAGCATGTTCGCCACGTGGTGCTTGGCGAAGCTCACCTCCTGGCGGAACGGCTGCTCGTTCTCGATCTTGTACGCCGCGTGCAGCACCATGAGCTTGGCGGAGTACAGCTCCATCGCCGAGTCGGCCATCATCCATTGGATCGCCTGCTTCTCGGCGAGCGGCGCGCCGTGCAGCTGACGCTCCTCGGCTCGCTTCACGAGCATCTCGAGCGCGGTCTCGGTCTGCCCGATCCACCGCATGCAGTGCGCGAGGCGCGCCGGTCCGAGGCGCGCCTGCCCGAGCAGGTGGCCGTTGCCCCGGCCGCCGAGGACGGCCGCATCGGGGACCCGGAGGTCGGTGATGCGGATCTCGCAATGGTTGCCGTGGCCGGCCATCGTGTCGATGTCGCGCACGATCTCCCAGCCGTCGGCGGGCAGGTCGACGAGGAACGCGGAGTTCGACGCCTGCGGCGGGTCGGCATCGGGGTCCGTCTTGGCGATGAGGATGGCGAACGTCGCGCCCTTGGCTCCACTGATGAACCACTTGTGGCCGTTGATCACCCACTCGTCGCCGTCCTGGACCGCCATCGTGCGGATGCCCGTCGGGTCGGAACCTGCCACCTCGGGCTCGGTCATCGCGAAGCACGAGCGCACCCGCCCCTCGAGGAGCGGCCGGAGGTACTTCTCCTTCTGCTCGTCGTTGGCGTGGTGCAGCAGCGTGTGCTGGTTGCCCTCGTCGGGCGCCTGCGCGTTCAGGATGAA
>Ga0209382_10011895_pt1 | contig 10766 bp, 10 predicted proteins | sample SoiMetdeltSBSDD5_FD_187599 | JGI IMG/M metagenome (GOLD analysis project Ga0209382, IMG submission 187599) | Bulk soil microbial communities from a Populus tree surrounding site in Tennessee, USA - Soil MetaG P. deltoides SBSDD5 (SPAdes) (version 2) | ecosystem: Environmental > Terrestrial >...
GCACCGACGACTCGTCGAGCTCGCGCAGCAGGTCGCGCGGCGTGGCGCCGCCCCTGTGCAGGTTCATGCGCAGGCGGCCGACCAGATCGGCGACGTCGCCCTTGCGCTCCCGCAGGTACGGATCGGCGACCTCGTCGAACACCGCGCCGAACTCGTGGAAGACCTGCTGCACGGCCCATTCGGCATTGACGCGCTGCGCCCGGACGATTTCCGCTGCGCGCGGCAGCAGCATCGGGTCTTCGAGCATCAGCAGCTGCGCGTCGAAGAGCGACGCCAGCTCGGGGCGCCGCTGCGCGACGCGGCTGCGGATGTCTACCAGCTGATCGCGCGATCGGGTGCGGCTCTCGTCGAGCCGGCTCAACTCGTGGTCGACCTTCGTCGCCGCGATCTGATAGCGCAGCACCTGGGCGCGGTGGATCAGCAGGACTGCGCGTCCAGCAACCACGCCCGGGGAGACGCCGATTCCTTTCAGGCGTTCCATGTGTCCTCGCCGAAGCCGGACTGGACCAGCGCCACCAGCGCCCGCACCGCCTCGCCCTCGTCGTGGCCGTCGGCCGAGATCGTGATCGTCGATCCGCGCGCCGCCGAGAGCAGCAGGATGCCCATGATGCTCTTGCCGTCCATCTCGCGCCGGTCGCGCGCCACCTTCACCTGTGCCTGGTAGCGCGTCGCCAGGTGGACGAACTTCGCCGCCGCCCGGGCGTGCATCCCGAGCTGGTTGACCACGGTCACGGCCTGCGACGTCACGACGCGTTCCCGGTCTTCTCGCCGCGCAACAGGTCGGACGCGACCCAGATGGCGCTGCGCCCGTGATCGCGCATCTCCTTGGCGACCGCCAGCAGGTCGGAGGATCGGCGCAGGCTGGCCAGCTTGATCAGCATCGGCAGGTTGACGCCGGTAATCACTTCGATGCGGTCGGTCTCGAGAAACGTCATCCCGAGGTTCGAGGGAGTCCCGCCGAACATGTCGGTCAGCAGCAGTACGCCTTCTTCGGCGCGGACGCGTTCGATCGCCTGCGCGATGTCCTCGCGCGCGTCGTTGACATCGTCGTGCCAGCCGATCGAGACGGCGGTGAACTGCGGCAGGTCGCCGACAATCATTTCCGCGGCGTTGACCAGCTCGGTGGCGAGCTGCCCGTGCGTGACGACGACGACGCCAATCACAAGCTTCTATGGTAAGTCAGGTGGGTCGCGTGGGTCAGGTCGGTTGGGTTCGCGGCCAAGGTCTCGTCGTGCACGATTTCGCCCGCCTCCAACCGGTGAACCCGACCTGCCACCCCACCGACCTCCGCGAGAACCGGCCTTCACCGGCTGGCGCGCATGTTCAAGCGAGCCGTGTGACGGCTCACGCGTGCGCGAGATCGCGGTGGCGGACGCGCACCCGGGCGACGCCGACCTCGCTGAGTGCGCGCTTCAAACGCTCCGCTATCATCACCGACCGGTGCCGTCCGCCGGTGCAGCCGATGGCGATCGTCAGGTAGCTCTTCCCCTCCGCGACATAGAACGGCACCAGGTAGCGCAGGTACTCCTCCAGCCGGTCCATGAACTGGTGCGTCGACTCGTCGCGCTCGAGGAAGTCGGCGACGGCCTTGTCGCGGCCGGTCCGCCGCCGCAGCGTCGGCACGAAATGCGGGTTCGGCAGGCAGCGGACGTCGAACACCAGGTCGGCGTCCACCGGCACGCCGTGCTTGAAGCCGAAACTGAGGACGGTGATGACCAGCCGGGCGCGGGCGCGATCGCGCGACAGCCCCATGAAGAACTGCCGCAGCTCGTGGACGGTCATGTCCGAGGTGTCGACGATCTCGTCGGCCATGTCGCGGATGACGTTCAACCGCGACCGTTCGTCACGGATGCCCTCGGTGACCGAGCGATCCGGCGCCAGCGGGTGCGGCCGGCGCGTCTCGCTGAAGCGCCGAACCAGCGCCGCGTGGTCGGCCTCGAGGAAGATCAGCACCGGGTTCAGTTTCGGCATCTTCCGCAGCTGGCGGAAGATCTTCGGGAACGACGACAGAAAGCCGCCCTCACGCACGTCGACGACAATCGCGACCTTCTCGATGTCGACGCCGGCGCGCAGCGAGAGCTTCGCCAGCGTCGGGATGAGCGTCGTCGGCAGGTTGTCGACGCAGAAGTAGCCGAGATCTTCGAGCGCGCGGATCGCCTGCGACTTGCCCGACCCCGACAGCCCGGTGAGGATGATGAACGGCTGCCCGGCGCGCGCGCGCTTCGATCGCGGGTCGCCCTTGGCCAGGCTCAGCTTGAGCGACGCCTGGCGGGCGCGCCGGGCATCGAGCGATCGCTTCGATCGCAGCTCTCGTGTCGCACGGCGCGGCGATTGGCTCGACCGGGCACCGGCGCCTCGTCCGGCAGGCGTGCGGCGCGCCATCAGCTCGCCCCCCCAGGTTCGAGCTCCTCGTCATCCTCGTCGAGCGCCGGCAGGCTCGCCTGCCGCAGGCTGCGCTCGAGCCGGGCGGCGAGCGCGCGCGCGGCGTGATGGCCGCGGGCGCGCAGCAGCTGGTTGCGCGCCGCGACCTCGACCAGGATCGCGATGTTGCGCCCGGGCGCGACCGGCATGCGGATGAGCGGTACGCGCAGGCCGAGGATCTCGTAGAAGACGTCGTCGAGGCCGAGCCGCTCGTACTCGCGCGTCGGCACCCAGCGTTCGAGCTGGACAACGAGCTCGATCCGCTTCGACGACCGCGTCGAGGCAATCCCGAACAGCTCCATGATGTTGATGACGCCGAGGCCGCGCAGCTCCATGTGATAGCGCGTCAGCTCCGGGCAGGTGCCGATCAGGATCGTCTCCTGCCGGCGGCGGACTTCGACCGTGTCGTCGGCGACCAGCCGGTGCCCGCGGACGATCAGATCGAGCGCGCACTCGCTCTTGCCGATGCCGCTCTCCCCCGCGATCAGGACGCCGAGGCCGAGCACGTCCATCAGGACGGCGTGCATCATCGTTCGCTCGGCGAGCGAATCCTCGAGGATCGACGACAGCTTGGCGATCGCCGTCGGCGTCACCACCGGCGTCCGCAGCAGCGGCACCCGTGCGCGTTCCGACTCGGCGACCAGCTCCGGCGGCGGCACAAAGCCGCCGGTGATCAAGACGCCAGGAAAGTCGATGGTGAGGGAGAGGCGCAGCGCGTGCTCGCGCGCCGCGGCGTCGAGGCGTTCCAGGTAGCGGATCTCGCTTTCGCCGAAGATCAGGATGCGCCCTGGCTTGAGGTACTCGTGGAAGCCGGCCAGCGCGAGCCCGGTCTTCTGGATGTGCGGGCTGGTGATGACTCGATCGAGCCCCTCGCGGCCCGCCATCAGCTCGAGCGGCAGGCCGAACGCCTCCGGACGGCTGCCGAGCAGCGTCGCGACCGTTACGCCGGGCTGTGGCGACATCTCACGAGTCGAATCGCGGTCGGACGGGGCGCTCGCCTCACTGCGCTTCGGCGCTCACGCTTCGGTTTCCACCAGCGCGAGCTCGCCGTCCGGCCGCCGGTAGAGGACGCTGATCGATCGGGTTTCGACGTCGCGGAAGACGACGACGCCATCCTGTCCGGCGTCGAGCTGACGCGCCGCATCTGCCGCCGACATCGGCTGCACCGCCTGGCGCGACGCGCGCAGGATCGGCGGCATGCGGACGCGCTCCCGTACGTTGCGCGGCGCCCGCGCCCGCCGTGGCGTGGCCGCCGCGCCCGGCCGGCCGCTGTTCTGCGCCGCCGCGGCGGCGATGCCGGTCTTCGCGCGGTGGCGGGTGCGGTCCTGCCGCTTGTTCTTGACCTTCTGCGCCTGCTGCGCGATCTGTTCGACCGCGCCGCTGACCGAGGTTTCCCACTTGTCGGTCTCGGCTTCGCCGTGCAGGAAGCGCTCGCCGCGGGCGTGCAGCGTGATGTTGGCGCGGTGGCGGTGCTTTTCGACGGTGAGAATCGCCTTCACCGAGACGGCGCCGTTGTTCAGCAGTTGTTCGATTTTCCCGACCTTCGCACTGACCAGTCGCCGGAGGGCGGGGGTGATGTCGACGTGATGGCCTCTGAGTTCGAGTCGCATACGTTTCGCTCGGCTGAAGCCTTCGCGCTACGTGCTTGCGCGGGAGGAACGCGCGGCCGCTCCTGAACGCGGGCCGCTAGTACAACACCTTGCGTTGGTTGGAAGTCGGGATCTTCAGCTCCTCCCGATACTTCGCGATCGTACGCCGCGCCAGGACCAGCCCCTCGCGCTGCAGGATGCTGACGATCTTCGAATCGCTGAGCGGCTTGCGCGGGTCTTCGTTCTCGATGATCTTCCGGATGCGCTGCTTGATCGTCACCGACGAGACGCTCTCGCCGTAGGAACTGCTGATGCCGCTGTGGAAGAAGTACTTCATCTCGAACACACCCTGCGGGGTGTGCATGTACTTGTTGGTCACGACCCGGCTGACCGTCGACTCGTGCATGCCGATGTCGTTGGCGACGTCGCGCAGGACCAGCGGCCGCAGGTGCTCGATGCCGTGGTCGAGGAAGTCCTTCTGGAAATTGATGATGCTCTTGGCGACCTTGAAGATCGTCTTCTGCCGCTGCTCCACCGACTTGATCAGCCACAGCGCCGAGCGGAATTTGTCCTTCACGTAGGCGCGGGTCTCGTCGGTGTTGTCCGACGCGCTCTTGTCGAGCAGGCGCCGGTAGACCGGGCTGATGCGCATCTGCGGCAGTCCGTCTTCGTTGAGGACGACGACGTATTCGTCCTCCACCTTCATCACGTAGACGTCCGGGATGACGTACTGCGACTGCGTCGGGTTGTACCGGCTGCCCGGCTTCGGATCGAGGTGGCGAATGATCTCGATGTGCTCTTTCAGGTCCTCGATGCTCATCCCGAGCTTGCGGGCGATCTCGGGGACCTGGTGGTTCTGCAGCAGGCGCAAATGATCGGTGACGACCCGTTCGGTTGGCGTGCCGTCGAGCCCGAGATGCCGCAGCTGCAGCAGCAGGCACTCCTGCAGGTCGCGCGCGGCGACACCGGTCGGATCGAAACCCTGTACCAGCTTCAGCGCGCGCTCGACGTCGCCGACCGGCCACGGCCCCATCGCCGCGAGCTCGTCGAACGACGCCACCAGGTAGCCGTCGTCGTCGAGGTTGCCGATGATCGCGGCGCCGATGTCGCGCTGCACCGAGTCCTCGGTCTGCATCGACAACTGCCACATCAGGTGATCGGAGAGCGAGCTGGCGGTCGAGAGCGTGTTCTCGATCGGCGGCAGCTCCTTCACTTCCTGCGGCGCCTTTGGCCGGTAGCCGTCGTCGAGATAGTCGCCGAAGAAATACTCGTAGTCCTGGTCGTCCCAGGTGTCGGTCTTGTTCGGCTGCTGCTCCGGCTCGGATTTTTCGGGGGTTGGCGCGGCTTCGGCGGGCTGCAGTTCCTCGGTCGGCACCTCTTCCAGCATCGGGTTCTCGACCATCTCCTGATTCAGGAGGTCCGAGAGCTCCAGCGTCGACATCGGCAGCAGCTTGATCGCCTGCTGCAGTGACGGCGTCAGGATTAACTTTTGAACGAGCTTCGTGTGAAGTTTCTGCTGGATACCCATGGAGAGGCGCGTTAGCTAAGTCGTTATCCTGTTGCTATTTGCAAGGTGCTTCGTGTATAGGGTCGACTGTCTCATCAGCAGCTGATGCAATTCCGGGTCCATTCTAGTCCAATCGGAACTCCGTCCCCAAGTAAATCCGGCGCACCTCATCGTCCGCGGCGAGCGTGTCGGGCGTGCCGCTCTTGAAAATGACGCCGCCATGCACGATGTAGGCGCGATCGGTGATGCGCAGCGTCTCGCGCACGTTGTGATCGGTGATCAGCACGCCGATGCCGCGCCCCTTGAGGTGAAAGATGATCTTCTGGATATCGGCCACCGCGATCGGATCGATACCGGCGAACGGCTCGTCGAGGAGGATGAACTTCGGCGACATCACCAGGGCGCGCGTGATCTCGGCGCGCCGCCGTTCGCCGCCCGAGAGCGTGTGTGCGGGCGCCTGTGCCAGCGGCGTCAGGTTCAGCTCGGCGAGCAGCTCGCGCAGGCGGGCACGCCGGGTCGCCGCGTCCAGGCCCATCGTCTCCAGGATTGCCATCAGGTTCTGCTCGACCGTCAGGCCGCGGAAGATCGACGGCTCCTGCGGCAGGTAGCCGATCCCCTTTCGTGCGCGGACATACATCGGGTCGTCGGTGACGTCGTGGCCATCGAGCTCCACCGTGCCCGAGTCGGGGGCGGTGAGGCCGACGGTCATGTAGAAAGTAGTGGTCTTGCCGGCGCCGTTGGGACCGAGGAGCCCGACGATCTCGCCCGAGGAGACGTCGACGTTCACGCCGCGGACGACCGTGCGGCCGCTGTACGACTTGGTCAGATCATGAGTTCGGAGCGTGGGCATCGGGGCGCGTGTCAGCTCGCACAGGCGCCGTTGCCGCCTCGGGTCTGGGTGCGGATCTGCGCGCCGCCGTCGACGACGATCCTATCGGTGCCCTTGTTGAAGGTCAACGTCTTGCCGATCGTCTCGCGGCGACATTCGTCGATGATCTTCACCGGCGCGCCGGTCACCACGTAGGTCTGGTTGGCGGTGGTGTAGATCATTTTCGTGCCGGTGGTCTCGCGGTTCTGCTCGCGCAGCGTCACCTTCTCGAATCCCTCGGCGCGTTCCAGCTCGTCGCCCGACGGCTTCAGATACAGATCGATCTTGACCGCGGTCATGTCGCCGTCCGGTCCGCTCAGGTGGGCGTCGGTGAGGTAGGTCAGCCGGCGGTCGGCGTCCTCGTACTTCATCTCCTTCGAGGTCGCGACCGAGTGGGTGCGCTGCTTTTTCTGGTCTGTCCCCATCTGATCGAGCACCGTGGTCGTCGTCACGCCGCCGGAGGCGGCGAGGTTGCCGCTCTTGTTGTCGATCGTGATCGTCTCGCCCTTGATCGACGTGTCACCCTGATAGAGCTGTGCCGCCCCGGTGTAGATGCCGATCGCTGCGGCGCCGTCGTAGTCCAGCGCGTTCCCCACCACGATGACCGGCTTGTCCTGCTTGAACAGTCCCGGCATCTTCACGTTGTTGCCGCCGCCGCCGTTCTGATCCTTCGATGCCGGCCGCAGCTCGCTCTTCACGTTCCCGTTGGCCTTCATCTTCGGGCCTTCGAGCGTCAGGTCGATCGTGGTCGCGTCGACCGCGATCTGATCGTTGACGACGTGCGGCACGGCCGCCGACGGGTCGCTCCCGCTGAGCGCCAGCGTCCCTTTCTCGAGGTCGTAGAGGCCCGCGGCCGCCAGCGCCGTCATCTTGCCGTCCTCGAAACGCACGGTGCGCGCGAATTTCGCCTGCTCGATCGAGCTGAATCCGGGCTTCAAGGCGAGGTCGAGCGTCGCCGACGTGGCCGACCGATCGGTCGTGCCGCCGCGCTCGCGGAACTGCACGTTGCCGCTGAAGACGGCGTGGGTCAGGCCGCGGCCGGCCTCCCCTTTCCCGTCGAGCGCGGCGGCGCGAATCGTCCGTCCCGGCGTGCCGGTTTCCGGCGGCAGCGTCAGCTGCACGTTGTCGCGGCCGGTAAGGGCGAGCGGCGTGACCCCGTCCGGCGCGAGCTGGATGTCGATCACGTTGGCGGTGATCTGGCGCCCCTGCTGCCCCGCCTGGCCGGCCACCTGCATCACCGCCTGGCTGGTGACCAGCACATGCTCGAGCGACTCGCCGCCGGCGCGGTACTTCAGGTTCATCTCGTTGCCGCTGAGCGCCTGCAGCGCGCCCGGCGCCGCGTTGGCGGTGGTGATGCGCGCGTTCTGCTTCAGTTCGAGCGATTCGATGTTGTTCTCGTCCTCGGTGAGATAGGCGACCGCGGTCTCGGCTTCGGTCAACTGGGTTCCGCGCTGGATGCGGACGGCACGCTCGAAGCGCACGTACTTGTCGCGGCGGGCGAAGGTCGCAGTGCCTGAGGTGATATCGGCACTGCCGGCGCCACGCTCGTCAGGGGCAATGTGGACGACCGCCTGGTCGACGATCGTCAGCACATCGTCGGTCTTGTTCCAGAGCATGCCGATGCCGTTGCCTTTGGTGCGGCCGTGCGCGTATTCGACCGGTCCCGGCGCGCGCACGATGCCGTCGGCGGTCGTGTAGGTGGCGTGCTCGGTGGCCGCCGTGGTCCCGTCCGAGACGACCAGGCGCACGTTGCCGTCGAACGCGATCGTCGATTCGTCACGCCCGATCTGACCTTCGTTCGCGGTGATGGTGAAAGTGCGCTTGCCGCTCTTCTCGGTGGTGACGACGGTGACGCCAAGCATCTTGTTGCTGCCGTTGGCGTAACTCAGCTGCTTCTCGTAGGCGAGGCTTACGTCCTCGCGCGATGCCGTGAACCGCATCGTCTGTCCGGCGGTGGTTTCGGCGACGGAGGCGGGATCGGTGCGGGTGACAGCCGGCGGCGCCGGCGGGAGTTGGCGGGGCCTCAGCTGCCGCGCGACGAACACCGCGAACACCACGCCGAAGACGGCGAGGACGAAACGGGCTTTACGCTGCCAGCGGGCCATTTAATTGCGGATTGCGGATTGCGGATTGATTGCGGATTCGCCCGCAACCCGCGATCCGCATTTTTCAGCTCCCCGAGCTCTTCAGGTCGGCGAGGGTCAATTCAACGTACGTCTCGCCATTGTACTGGTTCTGTTCCAGCGAGAAGGCGACGTCGAGGGCGCCCTTGTGCTCGGTGAGGTAGTCGTGGCGTTCGGCTGCTCGCCAGGCGACGGCGCGGAAGATCCGGCCGTCCTGCTTGAGGGCCATTTTGAGGTGGCGTTCCTTGAGCTTGCGCGGGCCGTCGATGATCTCGACCCCGTGCGCCGCGAAGACCGGCCGGGGATTGCCGGCGCCGAAGGGAGCCAGCGCGGCCACACCGGCAGCGACGCCGCCGGTGATGCCCCGGAACGTGAGCCCGCCATCGATTCTCAGGCGCGGCATCAGATCCTCGGGACCCAGCGTCTCGTCGGCAACCTCGTTGACCGCGAGCCGGAACTCCTTGATCCGTCCGGCATCGAGCGCGAGCCCCGCCGCCTGCTTGTGGCCGCCGAACCGGGTCAGCAGGTGCGCGCAGCGCTCCAGCGCGCCGAGCATGTCGAACTTCGAGATGCTGCGGCAAGATCCCTGGGCGACGCCGTCTTCGACCGACAGCACGATCGCCGGCCGGTGGAAGGCATCGACCAGCTTCGAGGCGACGATGCCGATGACGCCGCGGTGCCAGCCGTCGCCGGCGACGACGAGCACCGAACGCGCGCCGACGTCGGGATCGGTCTGCACGACCTTCCTGGCGGCCGCGAGAATCTCGGCCTCCTCCTCCTGGCGCCGGATGTTCTCGCCGTCCAGCTGCAGCGCCAGCTGCCGCACGTCGTCGGCCAGCGACTCGTCCTGAGCGAGCAGGAGCCGCGTCGCGATGTCGGGCGTGCTCATGCGCCCGGCGGCGTTGACGCGGGGGGCGAGCATGAAGCCGATGTGATAGCTGTCGATCGTCTTGCCGCTCAAGCCGCAGACGTCGATCAGCGATCGCAACCCGATCTTGTGCGGCCCCTTCGACAGGAGGTCGAGCCCGAGCTTGGCGATCACCCGGTTCTCGCCGACCAGCGGCACGACGTCGGCGAGCGTGCCGATGGCGGCGACCTTGATGAAGCCGGGCATCAGCTGCTCGCGGCCGGCGCGGCGGCAGAGCGCCTGTACCAGCTTCAGCGCGACGCCGACGCCGGCGAGGTACTTGTCCGGGTAGTTGCAGTCGGCGCGCTTCGGGTTGATCACGGCGAGCGCCGGCGGCAGTTCGGCGCCAGGCTCGTGATGGTCGGTGATGATCAGATCGAGGCCGAGCTCCCGCGCCCGGCGCGCCGCCTCGGCGCCGCGGATGCCGCAGTCGACCGAGATCAGGAGCGCGACGCCATCGGCGTGGAGCCGCTCGATCGCCGTCGGCTGGAGGCCGTAGCCGTCCTTCAGCCGCTCGGGGATGAAGTGCACGACCTCGCCGCCAAGCATCTCGAGCGCGCGGCGCAGGATCACCGTCGAGGTGATGCCATCGACGTCGTAGTCGCCGTGGATGCCGATCCGCTCCTTGCGCGCGATCGCCGCCAGGACGCGTTCCACCGCGACGTCCATGCCGGCGAGCAGCATCGGATCGTGGAGGTGATCGAGGCTCGGGTTGAGAAACCGCCCCGCGCGCTCAGGGTCGGAGAAGCCGCGCTGACACAACAGCCGCGCGATCGCAGGGTCGATGCTCAGTGCATCGGCGAGCGAAGCAGTCGCGGCGTCGTCACAAGGCAGCAGATCCCAGCGCGGGGCGATGATACTCATTCCGCTCGGTTCCCCCTTTGCTTGGAGCAGCTTGTATTCAGCACAGAGGACACAAAGGACACAAAGGAATCGACTTCAATGAAGCCAAACCAGGTCAGTACTCTGGTCGTTGAAGCCGCATTGAAGGTCCATACGGCGCTCGGCGCTGGAGTCTTCGAAAGCGCCTACCATGCCTGCGTTGCCTACGAGCTGACGCGCGCTGGTCTCTGCTTCGAACACGAGGTTCACCTGCCCATCGTCTACAACGGTGTCGAACTTTCGACTGCCTTCAGAGTCGACTACATCGTCGAAAAATGCCTCATTGTCGAACTCAAGTGCGTTGAACGCGTTCTGCCGGTGCATCGTGCGCAGGTGCTCACCTATTTGAGGCTGAGCGGTCTCCCGTTGGGCCTGCTCCTGAACTTCAATGTGGCGCACATGCGTCACGGGATCTACCGCCTTATCAACGCGCCCCAAGCCAGCTTGTGAACGATCCTCCCTTTGTGTC
>Ga0209382_10011899_pt1 | contig 10765 bp, 10 predicted proteins | sample SoiMetdeltSBSDD5_FD_187599 | JGI IMG/M metagenome (GOLD analysis project Ga0209382, IMG submission 187599) | Bulk soil microbial communities from a Populus tree surrounding site in Tennessee, USA - Soil MetaG P. deltoides SBSDD5 (SPAdes) (version 2) | ecosystem: Environmental > Terrestrial >...
CAGGTCGGAGGGATTGCGCATCGCCGACAACGGACCCTCCTGGTATTTCAGCCATCTGCCATCGATGGTGACATAGGCGCGCAGGATCAATTGGTCCCAGTGTCGGGCAACCTCATCGAGACGCCACAGCGTTTTCCCGACCACCTTGGCGCAAAGTTGCTTCGACAACGCGATACCCATCGTTTCCGCCTTGCGGTCGGTGTGATCGGAGCCAACGCCAAGCCAGAATCCATCCTGCATCGAGACGATCACCGGCTCTGCCTCACCTGAGGTGTCGGGCCCGAGAACTTCCAAGCGCGCGGTTTGCGTGAGATTTGCCGTACTGATGCGGTAGAACGCTGGCACCGATGACGGGCGGGGCACGCCGATCGCCGCGAGCTCCTCGATATGATGATGCAGAGCCTTCTCGTCGCGGCCGGTCCAGCCCGCAACGATCAGCGTTTTCGGCAGAAGTTCGGCCCAATCGGCTCCACGGCTTGAAAGACGCTCGAAGGCAAGCATGGCTTGTTCCTTGGATGGGCACTTCGTAACATGACCGCCGTGGAAATTTCACTGGCGGAAATCCGTGTTGGACGCTCGACGTTTCCGTGACGCGCTCGGCCAGTTTCCGACTGGCGTCACCATTATTACAACCGTGACGACTGGCGGCGACCGGCTCGGCATGACAATCAGTTCGTTCAATTCGTTGTCGCTCGACCCGCCTCTCGTCTTGTTCAGCATCTGGCGCGAAGCAAACAGTTTCGCCGCCTGGCAGCGGGCCGAGCGCTACGCAATCAACGTGCTGAGCGAGAACCAGGAGGAGTTGTCCAACAAGTTTGCGCGCGCCAAGGGCGAGAAATGGATCGGGCAGATTGTGCTGAGCGGCAAGACTGGCTTACCGCTGCTTCCGAATGCCCTGATCTCGTTCGAGTGCGAAGCTTACGACCGGCACGACGGCGGCGACCACGAGATCTTCGTCGGACGCGTGGTCGAGCTGCATGAAAATCAGGCCAAGCGCGGACAACCGCTGGTGTTCTTCGGCGGTCAGTACCGGCGTCTGGGCGCGGTCGAGGCGAATGCACCGGCCGACATCGTCAATTTCCTGCACGGATGGTGAAGCACCATGGGCGTCAACAAGAAGCACGACGAATTCCATACCCTCGACATGAACGTTGGCTGGGAAACGCCGCCCGGCTATCCGAAAGGCATCGAGCAGAAGATTTTGTCCGGCGCGCTCGACGAGACAAGCAAGCGGGGCACGCGCACGCGGCTCCTGCGCTTCGCGCCCGGTGTTTTCACCACTATGCCCTTCGTGCATGATTACTGGGAAGAGGTCTTTCTCGTGTCGGGCGACCTGACCGTTGGCAACGACGTGCAGGGAACCGGCGGTAAATCATTCTCGCCCAACACCTATGCCGTCCGCCCCCCAGGTGCCTATCATGGGCCCTTCAAGTCGAACGGCGGCTGCATGCTCTTGGAAATCCACTACTTCGACCCCGTTTGAGCGACGCCGGCGAAGTCTGCGCAAAGCGCCTCGACGTCCCGCATCACACCGCCTCCTTCGAACTGCCCCTACGCCTTCATGGTTTCCTTGAGCTTGTAACGTATGATCTTGCCCGAGCCGGTGCGAGGGATCTCGGCGATCAATTGCACCGTGTGGGGCACTTTGTAGGCCGAGAGTTGCGTCCGGCAATGCGCGATCAGCGCCTCATTTTCGACCGTCTTGCCCGGCCGCGGGACCACGAATAGCGCCGGAACCTCGCCTAGCTGTTCATGTGGTATGCCGACCACGGCGCAATCGAGCACTGCCTCAAAGGTGTTTACAACTTCCTCTATCTCCGCCGGCGCTATGTTCTGCCCGCCGCGGATAATGAGTTCCTTCAAACGACCAGTGATAGTGAGGAAACCGTTCTCGTCGCTCTTGGCGAGATCGCCGGTGTGATACCAGCCCTTACGCAACGCATTGCGCGTCTCCTCTGGCTTATTGTGGTAGCCGGGCATCACGTTAGGCCCACGTACAATCAATTCCCCTTCCTGGCCCGGCTTGCAATCTGTGCCGTTCACCGGATCGACGATGCGCACGGCAAGCGCCGGTAGCGGCAGCCCGCACGAGCCGAGAATGCGTCCGCCGGACGGCCAGTTCATCGTCACCATTGTAGAGGTCTCGGTAATGCCGTAGCCGTCGAGAAGCGGCACGTCGAGATGCTCTTCGAATTCGCGGTTAAGTGTCGCCGGCATGATCGCGCCGGCTGAGGCACACAGCCGGAGGTTCGGAAATCTCACATCCTTTTCGGCACGCGTTGCCTGCAACAGGTAATGAAACATCGTCGGCACGCCCGGAAAAAACGTGAACTCGCCAGTCTTGAGTAGGCGCACCGCCTCGCTCGTGGAGAATTTCTCCATGATGTATTCGGTGGCGCCGGTCGCGAGGATCGTCATCACAGACAAATTCAGTGCGTACGAATGGAAAAGCGGCAACGGCGACAGGACGGAGTCCTTATCGGAGATCCCGGTGATCGGCGCCCAACAGGCGGCCGCGACCCACAACATGCCGTGCACCGTGAGCTGCACGCCCTTGGCGCGGCCGGTGGTACCGGACGTATAGAGAATGTACATCGGCTCGTGCAGCGAGACTGGATCACGCGGCAACGATTTCGCTGTTGAGTCAATCAATCTGGAATAACGCAATGCATCCGCGCTGCATTGGCCGCGATCCGTCACGATCAATATCTTTAGGTTAGGTGCCGAGGCTTTCAACTTCGCGAACAGGTCGCCGCGCTCGGCAGTCGTAAAGACCGCCTTGCAATTCGCATCGCTCAGACGATACGAGATCTCGCTATCGGTCGCTTCGTAGCTGATCGGCACCCCGATCGCGCCCGCACGGGTGATCGCAAAGCACGCTTCGACCCATTGCACCGAATTCGGCATCATGATCGCGACGGTGTCGTTCGCCACTATCCCGTTGTCGGCAAGATGACCCGCAAGCTTGCCTGTGCGGTCGAGTAGCGCGGCATAGGTGACCGACGACTGCGCGTCGCGAAAGGCGACCTTGCTGCCCCGCGCACCACCCTGCCGCTTGAGCAACTCCGGAATAGACGCGATCAGATCCGTGTGCAGCATCTTTAGTCCCTGTCAAACCATACTGAACCCGCCGCTCACGCTGATCACCTGTCCGGTGATCCAACCGCTTTGCGGTGACGCGAGCAGCGTCACCATCGGCGCCACATCGCCTGGCTTGCCGAGTCGACGCACCGGATAGAGTTTCACTAGCTTTTCGCGGTTGGCCTCGACCCACTCCTTGTCGTGCGCAGTTTCCACAAGGCCGAGCGACACCGTGTTCGCCGTCACGCCGGAGCGGCCGAATTCGCGCGCCAGCGATTTCATCAGCGCCACCACCCCAGCACGCGCGGCGGCGACTATGGCGAGCCCGGATTCGCCGACACGTGAGGAATCGCCGATCACGCTAACGATGCGGCCGTCCTTCGCCGCTTCGAGGTGCGGCGCGACAGCATAGCAACAATGGATCGCGCCATAGAGGCAAGCGTCGATCTGGCGATGCCAGTCTTCCGGCTTTGTCTCGACGAAACGCTGCCGCAGCGCCAGGCCGGCATTGTTGATCAGAATATTGACCCCGCCGAAATTCTTCGCGACCTCGTCGACCATCGCCTTTACGGCTGCGAAATCGGCGACATCGGCCTTGTATGCCTTCGCTTTAACGCCTTTCGCCGCGATCTCAGAAACCAGCGTATCGGCTTCCTTGCCGGAGTTGTGGTAGTTGACCGCGATGTTGGTCCCCTCTGCTGCCAGGCTGAGCGCGATCTCGCGTCCGACGCCGCGCGCCGCGCCCGTCACCAAAGCAGTCTTGCCCTTCAGTCCCAAATTCATGATCGCCCTTTCAGGTTTTGCCGCCCGCCGGCGCCGCCTCGATCAGGCGGAACAACCGCTCTGGTGTTATGGGAAGCTCATTGATCTCGATGCCAAGCGGCGACAGCGCATCACTGACCGCGTTCGCGATTGCGGCCGGCGAGCCGATTGTGCCGCCCTCACCCATGCCGCGGAAGCCGCCGAGCGTGGTCGGAGATTCTGATTCAAGGTGGACAACCTGTATCGGCGGAATCTCGCACGCCGATGGCACCAGATAATCGACAAGGCTCGCGGTATTGATCTGGCCTTGATCGTCGTAGACGACTTCTTCGTAGAGCGCGACGCCGATGCCTTGTGCGACACCGCCGTGCACCTGACCATCAACGATCAGCGGGTTGACGAGACGGCCGCAGTCTTCCGCTACGGCGAAGCGGTCAACCTTGATTTCGAACGTCTCGGGATCGATTTCGACTGTCGCGATGTGCGTTGCCGACGTGGTGGTGCCGTACACCGGATCGTAGGACCTGGTAGCGGCGAGTTCGCCTCGCGCTTCCGGTGGCAGACGGCCCATCTGGGAATAGACCGCGCGTGCGACTTCGCGAAACGTCACCGAGCGATCCGTGCCGGCGACGGAAACCCTTCCATCTTCCGCGATGAGATCGGCAGCCGACGCTTCGAGCAGGTGCGATGCGGCGTTAACCACCTTCTCCCGCACTGCGCGCGCGGCGAGCGTCGCCGCGCCCCCGGCAAGCACAAGACTACGGCTGGCGTACGTGCCGGTGCCGCCCGGAACGGCGGCGCTATCGCCATGCACGATGCGGATGTCCTCGAAGCGCGCGCCAAGATGATCGGCTACGACCTGCGCTAGCGTCGTTTCCAGCCCCTGACCGTGCGAGGCCACGCCGAAGGCCGCGGTGATCGCGCCGGTCGAATCGATGCGAATATTGGCCATTTCGGTGCCGGTGTTAATCGGCATGCCGGGCGCGACCGAGATGCGCGAACCGATGCCGGTCAGCTCTGCGTAAGACGCGATTCCGATCCCGAACCAGCGGCCTTTCGCGCGCGCCTCTTTTTGTATCGCGCGCAGTGCGCTGTAGCCGATCGAGTCGCAGGCCGCATTAAGACATTCCTGGAAGCCGGATTTGTCCCACACGATGCCAGACGCGACCTTATAGGGAAGCTCGTCAGCGCCGACGAGATTGCGCAGGCGAATTTCCTTGGCGTCCAGGCCAAGTTTTGAGGCGGCCATGTCCATCAGCCGCTCCATGACGAAGGTCGAAGTCGGCCGCCCGACGCCGCGATAAGGTCCGGTCGGCGCTTTCGACGTAGCCACCGCGCGCACGCGGCCGCGGTAGTGTTCGATGCGATACGGCCCCGGCAGGAAGCTTACTACCTGCACCGGCTCGAGCGCAGCGGTCCACGGATAGATCGAATATGCGCCGACGTCGCCGATCACATCCGCGCGCAACGCCATGATACGGCCCTCATTGTCGAGGCCGAGCTCAGCATCGATGATCTCATCGAAGCCCTGGCTGTTGCAGGCAAGGTCCTCCATGCGATCGCTGGTCCATTTGACCGGACTCGCGAGCCGCCGCGCGGCGGCGCATACAAAAATCTCCTCCGGGTAGAGCGAGGCCTTACCGCCGAAGCCGCCACCGACATCCGGCGCAATCACGCGGACTCTGTGGCCGGGCATGTCGAGGGCAGCGGATAAAGCGTCGCGAACGATGCCGGGCACCTGGGTCGCCGAGTGCAGCGTAAGCGCATCGCGACCAGCGTCGTATTCGGCAAGACACGCGCGTGGCTCCAGCGCCACCGGCGTCTTGCGATGCATGCGGAAGCGCCCTTTGATGCGCACCCGTGCAGAGTCAAGTGCGACATCGACATCACCGCGCTTGAACTCGCGGCTGACTAGCACATTGGTGTGGGCTTCCTCATGCAGCAGCGGTGCGCCGTCGCGAACTGCTTCTTCCGAATCAATCACGACAGGTAGCGGCCCGTAGTCGATATGGAGCAGCTCGAGCGCATCTTCCGCCTGATAACGACTTTCGGCGACGACACCAACTACCGGCTCGCCGACGTAGCGCACCTTGCCGTATGCCAGTGGCAGGATCGGCGTGGCGTAGTAATTCGCCATGCGTGACGTCGCTACCAGAGGTTTTATCTCGGATAAATTCTCCGCCGTGAACACGGCGACGATGCCCGGCGCAGCGCACGCGGCGTCGCAATCGATTGCGCGGATGCGCGCGTGCGACTGATCGCTGCGACGGAAGGCAACGTGCAGCACGCGAGCGACCTGCCGGTCGTCAGTGTAGCTGCCGAGTCCGGTAAGCAAACGCGGATCCTCGGTGCGCTTGACGGGTTCGCCGACGATCTTTGGCCGGGCGTGGATTTCGGTGCCGTCAGTCATAGGCGTCCGCACCTTTGCCCAAACTTTGCCACTGTGCGTCGTCGTGGCCGCATAGCACGGTAACGCCCTGCTGCTGGAAGCGCCTGATTTCGGCGAGCGATTTGGCGAGTGCGGAGGCGTCCCAGGTATTGCGTGGGATGATGTCGCGGTCGAGCGTGGCGCGCACGCTCACGGAGTCAGAGGCAAGTAGGAATTTGCCGGAGCGGTCGAGGGCGACAAGCGCGCCGGTCGTGCCCGGCGTGTGGCCGGGCAGCGGGATCAGGACGATGCGCCCGTCACCAAAAAGGTCGCGCTCAGCGTCGAGTTCCTCAGTCGGCGCCGATTGCTCCCACTCGCCTGCAAGATAACCGGCATTCTTGGCGCCTGGGCCGCGTGCCGCTTCGATTTCTTTTTTGTGAATGATGAAGCTCGCGCGCTTGAATAGCGCGTTGCAGCCACAGTGGTCGGGATGCAGATGTGAGCAAACGACAATGTCGATGTCGTCGCATTGCAAGCCAATGCCGGCGAGACCCGTCACCACATTGTCGCCGTTCGGCATGATCGGCACCATGATCTTCGCGAGATCGCCCCAGCGCGCCTTCGGATCGTCCGGCACCGACGGATGGCAGCCGGTGTCGAACAGGACGTTGCCTTGACGGTGCCGCAAGAGCGCGCAGGAGACCGGAACATCCATAGTCTCACTGCGGTTGGCGTCCGGGAAATAGATACTCTTACGCAGGCGCAGTCGGCCACCGGAAAGAAGGTGCATTTTCATGACGCGGCTCCGGCTTTCACTGCGCGGATCGCTTTGACAATGTGCTCATAGCCGGTGCAGCGGCAGAGATTGCCGGAGATGCCCTCGCGGATCTCATCGTCCGTGGCGAGCGGATATTTTTTCAGAAGATCGGTTACGGTGATCAGCATGCCGGGGGTACAGAACCCGCATTGCAGCGCGTGATGCGCGTGGAAGGACTCCTGCAAGGGGTTGAGCTTGCCGATGCGGCCGAGGCTTTCGACCGTCTCGATCGTGCAGCCATCGGCCTGCACCGCAAACATCAAGCACGCTCGAACGCTGTCGCCGTCGACCAGCACCGTGCAGGCGCCGCAAACGCCGTGCTCGCAGCCGACATGCGTGCCGGTAAGCCCGAGCGACTGGCGCAGGAAATCAGCGAGCAGCAGCCGCGGCTCGACTGCAAGCTCGTAGATTTTGCCATTGACGGTAACATTGATGTCGCGTGTTCTAGTCATGTGATACTCTCGGTCACGCGTTTCCATGCCGCACTGACAGCCCTACCCGTAAGCACACCAGCAAGATGTCGCCGATAGTCGGACGAAGCATGCAGATCGGTATCTGGTGCGATCTCGGCACGAACCGTTTCAATCACGCGCTCGATCAGTTTTGTTTCGACTTTCTCACCGCGAAGCAACGCTTCGGCTTTTCGCGCTCGCACAGGAGTCGGGCCAACGCCAGTTAGTGCAATGCGCGCTTCCGCGATCTTGCCATCAGACGCCGTCACGGTTACGGCAACGGCCGCTAAGGCGAAATCGCCGGTGCGTCGAGCCACTTCTTCAAAGCCCCAGCCAGTATTCGGCGGCAACTTCGGCAAATGAATTTCAGTTACGATTTCGTCTTCGCCTAGGTCGACGGTAAGCGCATCACGAAAAAAATCTGACGCTGCAACTGTGCGTTCGCCTTTACTTGAAACTACGTGGAGTCTTGCATCGAGCAGGAGCGCCATCATGGGAAGTTCGGCAGCCGGATCGGCATGCGATAGGCTTCCGCCGATGGTGCCACGATTACGGATTGCCAAATGTGCGACGTGGGTCATCGCCGAGGCAAGCACCGGCAGATGCTTTGCGACCACCGGAGAAATCTCAAGCTGATAATGACGCGTGAGCGCGCCTACTTTGATCGCATTGCCCATCTCCTCGATGAAAGCGAGATTGGGAATACGGTTGATATCGACGAGGATCGCGGGTCGGACCAGCCGGAAGTTGAGCATCGGCACGAGGCTTTGCCCGCCAGCAAGAATCTTAGCCTCGCCGCGTGCCTCCGACAGCACGTTCACGGCCTTCACCACGCTGTCGGCAACCACGTACTCAAACGATGCTGGTTTCATGGTCGAAGAACCCGCCAACGTCGGCGACTACTGACTTTCATAATTAGACTATCCAGTCTATCGTGACCGATCATTTTGCCAACAAACAAAAAGGATATCGGGAGGAATTATCGATGCAGATCAAGCGCACGCTGACCTTCATCGAGGAAATCGCGGAGGAAGCCGGACAGCACGCCGATCCGCCTCTGCGCAAGGTCGCGGTCGCCGCCATTATCGACAATCCATTCGCAGGTCGCTTCGAGCGCGATTTGAAACCGCTCACCGACGCCAGCGCCGGCATCGGGCGCACCATCTGCTCGCTCGCGATTTCCATGCTCGCGCCGCACAAGGCCCAGAGCTACGGCAAGGCCGCGATCATCGGTATTAACGGCGAGCAGGAGCACGGCGTCTCGATGCTCACCACCGTGTTCGGCAACGTGATGCGCGAGGCTGCCGGCGGCGGCAAGGCGTGGATCTCCTCGATCACCAAGCGCGCAGCGCCGGGCACCACCATCGACATTCCGCTTGCGCACAAGGACGCGCTCTACGTCCGCTCACACTACGACGGCATCACGATCACGCTGCCGGACGCGCCGCTGCCGAACGAGATCGCGATCATCTGCGCCTTCGCCAACCGTGGCCGCCCCAATCATCGCGTGGGCGGCCTTGCGGCGGGTGAGATCAAAGGCGTCGACGGGCTGACATGATGTAGGCCAAGAAAAGCGTTGCGTGCGTCACGGAGGAGGGAGCCGGCCATGACGGATTGCAAGACGGGTGCGGAGCACATCAGGTCGCTCAAGGACGGCCGGACAGTTTACATCGACGGCAAGCTCGTGCCAGACGTTACCGAGCATCAAGCGTTCCGCCTTTCTGTGAAGTCGGCGGCAATGCTTTACGACTATCAGGCACAGCCGGAAAACATCGAACTGATGACGTTCCTGCCGGAAGGCTCGAACCGGCGCATCAACCGCGCCTGGCAGATGCCCCGCAACTACGCCGAGATGATCCAGCGGCGCAAAGCGATGCAGGCATGGGCCCGACTCTCCTACGGCTTCATGGGGCGCTCACCGGACCACCTCGCTTCCGCCCTGGTCGGCCAACGCATGGGGATTGAGGTGTTCCAGAAGCACGGACCCGAGCGCGCAAAGGCGTTGCATGACTATTTCGAGGAGGCTAGCCGCAACGATTACTTTCTCACCTACGTGATAATCAATCCTCAGGCCGAGCGCGCCAAGGACTGGGGCGAGCAGAAGGAAGAACTTGTCGCGCGCATCGTCGATGAGGACTCAGGCGGAATCACCATCCGCGGGGCTAAGATGCTGGGCACGAGCTCCATCATGGCCAACGAGGTGTTCGTCGCTAACTTGCAGCCCCTGAAGCCTGGCGAGGAAGACCTCGCCTTTTCCTGCGCGCTGCCAATGAACGCCAAGGGCATGCGCGTGTTGTCGCGCAAGTCTTACGAGGCGGCCGCTGTCTCGATTTTCGATAACCCGATCTCCTCGCGCTTCGACGAGAACGACGCGCTCATATATTTTGATGACGTGAAGGTGCCGTGGGAGCGCGTGTTCGTGCACCGCGACACCGACATGTGCCGCGCCCAGTTTCACGACACTGCCGGCCATATCTACCAGAATTACCAATCGCAGATTCGCTTGTCAGTGAAGATCAAGTTCTTGGTCGGCCTCGCGCATCGCATCACTGAGGCGATCGGTACCACCAACATCCCGTCGGTGCGCGATCAGCTCGGCTACCTTGCCGCGCATAGCAGCATGGTCAACGCCATGATGGCAGGCATGGAGGCGGAAGGCTCGATGCGCGGCGAATGGTACGTGCCGAACAAGCACTTCATGTATTCCGCTCAGGTGCTGACCCAGGACCTCTATCCGCGCGTCGTCAACATGCTGCGTGAATTGTCCGGCGGCGCACTGATCATGCTGCCTTCATCGATCCACGACTTTGAGGACCCCAATCTAAAGCGCATCATCGAGTTGACCCAGCGCGCGGCGAAGATGGGCCCGGAAGAGAAGGTGAAATTCCTGAAAGCCACGTGGGACGCGGTCGGGTCCGAGTTCGGCTCACGCCATACACAATACGAGATGTTCTATGCGGGGGCGCGCTTCGTCACTACCGGCCACAGCTACCGCAGCTTCGACTGGGACGGTGCGACCGGCCTTGTGGACAGCCTAATGGAATCCTACCGGCTGGAAGACGAGCTCGGCCGCAAGCCGAATTGAGGAGGGAACGGCTGGGGCCATGAAAGTCGCAATTGTCAATCTCGGTCAGATCGTCTCCGGCGATTGGCGCGGGCCGTTTGTCCAAGGCGATACGATCATCGTTGACGGCGAGAAGATCGCCTCGGTCGGCACGGCATCCGCGGTTGCGACGGAGGCGGCTGACGTCGTGATCGACGCCGATGGCATGACCGCGATCCCCG
>Ga0209382_10011900_pt1 | contig 10765 bp, 6 predicted proteins | sample SoiMetdeltSBSDD5_FD_187599 | JGI IMG/M metagenome (GOLD analysis project Ga0209382, IMG submission 187599) | Bulk soil microbial communities from a Populus tree surrounding site in Tennessee, USA - Soil MetaG P. deltoides SBSDD5 (SPAdes) (version 2) | ecosystem: Environmental > Terrestrial >...
GCCATAAGTGCCTCCCAATGCCTTCTCAAAAACGCCGAACTATAGCAAACCTGCCGCCCTCCCGTCAAACCCAAAACCTCTCTTCGCTCCTCAAGTTTGGAGTCACGAACTCGCAGGCATCCCTGCAAGTGCCTTGCGCATATAATTGACTATGAAAGATCGCATCAGCTCAGGGCCAGAGGGAGGCCATGAATGCAAATCTTCTTCTCGAAACGAGTTCTCCTGCTAGGACTCACGTTTACTTTCCTCAGTTTGCCATGCAAATCCTTCGCGCAGCGTTTGCAGAACCGCACGGTTCGCCCACAACCCGCAGGCGAGAAAGCCACTGCGCAACCCGGCCAGATAAGAGGCCGCGTGGTTGCCATCGACAACGGCCAGGGTCTGAGCAAAGTGACCATCAGTCTTGTGCCGATCGATCGCCGCGAAGATGATAGGCCGCTCACGGCCAAAACGACGGCCGACGGTTATTACGAAGTCAAGCAGGTTCCACCATCGCGGTACCGTCTTTTCGCTTCCAGAAATGGATACGCGCGACAAGGCTACGGGCAGAAGCCGGGGCGAGAATCCGACCTCTCCAGCACCACTCCGCTGGAGGTGCGGGCCGGAGAAACGCTCGACAATATCGACTTGGTCCTCGTTCGTGGCGGAGCCATTGAGGGACGCATCTTTGATCAGGATGGGGAGCCGGCCGCACGGGTCTCTGTCACGCTGGTCCGGTCTACGTATGTCAATGGGCAGCGAACGCTGCGGCCTTCCTCTTCAGACCAGACCGACGATCGCGGTCAGTTCCGCATCTACGATGTGCCTCCGGGTACTTACTACCTTATGGCCGCGATGCGTGTCTTCGGGATGACCGACGAAAATCGCGGTGTCTATCCTTCCATCTATTTCCCTGGGGTCCTCGATCCACAGGAGGCGACGAAGGTCAAGATGTTCGCAGGCGGTGAACTGCGTGGATACGACATGAGTTTGCTTGAAACAACAAGCTTCAAAATCAGTGGAAAGGTGATCAGTCCTGACGGGCAGCCGCAGAGACGAGTATTTGTAACGGCTGTGAAACTGCCCTCTTCGGGGTTTCAACCAAACGCCCCACAAAGTGTAGGCTCCCAAGGTGACTTTACGCTGCGAGGTCTGGTTCCCGGAAGCTATCGTCTCACTGCCCAGGAACGGCGGGAAGATCAGTTGTTGACGGGAAGCGTTGTCGTGGATGTGGGAAATCAGGACATCGCCGGCGTGGTTCTTCCACTGGGCAACGGGGCGGAACTGCAAGGGCGAGTGGTTTTCGAAGGACCTGGCCAGCCACCAAATCTCGCATCGCTGCGCGTGTCTACCCTTTCGGTTGGGGGCGATTCCGGGCCAGGTTTCCGGTTCCGAGGCCCAATGGGCGCAGGCGTGAAGGACGATGGTACCTTCACGCTGAAAGACTTGGCGGAGGGGCCCGTGCAACTCGTGGTTTCGAGGCCTTCCGGTAATTCCTACGTCAAGTCGATTCGTGCCCAAGGAAAGGACGTGACCGATGGCGCTTTGGAGTTGCGTAGCGGAGACCGCCTCCAGGGCGTCGAGATCGTTATCGCCTCCGACGGAGCGCAGCTGAGCGGAACCGTGAAGGATGGAGCCAGCGGGCAAACCGTTTCCGATGCCACGATTCTGATTTATCCGGCGGATGCTCACTTGGTCGGACCAAATTCACGTTACATCCGCACCATCACGGGCGGAAAACAGGGTCAGTTCTCTTTCCAGGGACTCGTTCCAGGAGAGTATAGGCTTTGTGCTTTGCTGGATCACGAAAGCGGGATTGAGTATGACCCAGAGTATCTGCAGAGCCTCAATCGCTTCTCAAAGACAGTCCAACTTAGCGCAGGTCAAGCTTCGAGCGAGAATCTGGAGGTCGTCGCTTCTCCGGGAGCAGATTGAACATTTGATGTCGTGTACTCCCAGGGCAGCGGTTGTGGTCGTGGTCTACGACTGTCACAACCCAATAACTTGCCAGAAAGCGGCGACTTTCATTGAGTTCGGCTACCTTGAGTTTCAGCAAGCTGTCGGAGAGGCTCGAAGAGCCCGCAGGTCATAGCGACACAATGTGGGTGTAATTTCAAGGAAACGGGAATCCGTGATCATACTGGGCATTGAATCCTCCTGTGACGAAACGGCAGCCGCCGTTCTTCGAGACGGACGGTGGATTCTCTCAAACGTTATCGCTTCTCAGGTCGCCGTCCACCGAAAATATGGAGGGGTTGTCCCGGAATTGGCATCCCGGCATCACTTGGAAAACATCGTCCCGATTGTGAATGGCGCACTGCAGGAGGCCGGAATCGCAAGACATGAAGTAGACGGAATTGCGGTCACGCAGGGACCGGGATTGGTGGGCTCGTTGCTGGTTGGAGTCAACTACGCAAAGGCTCTGTCGTTCTCATTGGGCAAGCCGTTTGTGGCGGTGAATCATTTGGAGGGACACATTTACTCGGTGCCGCTCGAACTTTCCCGCAGCGAGCAGGAGCGAGGAATCCCGCTGACTGATTGGAAGGATCTCTTTCCGGCTCTGTGCCTCATTGTTTCAGGGGGGCATACAAGCCTGTACTGGGTTGAAAGCTTGGGACAGGATCGTGGTGGGAACCAGTTTCGGTTGGTGGGACGCACTCGCGATGATGCCGCGGGCGAAGCATTTGACAAAGTGGCTAAGCTACTTCATCTGGGCTATCCGGGAGGCCCTATCATTGATCGACTGGCAAAGATGGGCGATCCATACGCGATTGGGTTCCCGCTGTCCAGGATTAGTGACGGGAGATTGGACTTCAGTTTCTCGGGAATCAAGACTGCTGTCTTGAGGTATGTCGAGGCCCATCTGCAAATGGAGCTCTCGCTCCTCTCCGCCCAGCGCAAACAGGATGGGTTTCAGAATCGTTTGTCGACGGTCATTTATGATTTGGTCGCCAGCTTCCAAAGAACCGTCGTGGATATGCTCTTTCAAGTAGCCCAAGAAGCCGCGGAGCGGCATCAGCCAAGATCGATCCTGGTGTCAGGTGGTGTGGCTTGCAACAGCCTCTTGAGAGCCCGATTCCAGGAAGACTTCACAAGGCAGAATATTCCCGTTTACTTTCCTTCTCCCATCCTCTCTACCGACAATGCGGCGATGATCGCCGCGGCAGGCTATCCAAAGTTTCGGGCCGGACTTTATGCTGATTTGAGTCTGAACGCGGATGTTCATCTGAAACTACACGAATAGGTTGCTGCTTCGCAAATCCGATGCAACACATCTGTGAAGAAAGTGACCCCAGCAGGCAGGGCTCGCTGACAGCGGTTCGCTCAATGAAAGTCGTGTGACTGTGTTTCGGCAGCCGTGACGGACAAAGGACGAATCCGCCTGGCTTTCACGGAAATCACGTTGTCCTGATTTTGCAAAACGCCTTCGATCAATAGAAACTTCCCAGAGATAACCAGCAACCGGTGCCTTTCATAAACATCTGGGGTGACGATGGCATTGGCGATTCCAGTTTCGTCTTCAAGGCTGAGAAATAGAAATCCCTTGGCGGTTCCCGGCCGCTGCCGCGCAATTACACAGCCGGCCACGCGGGTAAAGCGGCCATCTGGGATCATCTTCAGATCGCAAGCCCGTTTGACTTTCATCGCATTCAGCTGGGCGCGCCGATACGCCATAGGATGGCGGCCAACCGTCAAACCCGTACCGTGGAAGTCAGATACGAGGCGCTCTTCGTCTGACATCATAGAAAGTGGAGAAGCTTCATCCTTCTCGGAAATCTGCTCAAATAATGGTCCCCCAGGACGGACGGCCCGCTCCACTTGCCAGAGCGCATCGCGGCGATGCAACCTTTCACTCAGTGGATTCAAAGCCCCAATCTGCGCCAGCATCGTTAACTCTTGCTTGCTGAGATGTGGCACTCGATAGGTCAGGTCCTCAATAGAACTGAACAGCCGGGACGCGCGCGCCTGTAACAAGGCGATGGCCGTGCTTTCTCGAAAGCCCCGCACGTAGCGGAAGCCTAAGCGAACAGCCAAAGAGACGTCTTCCTCCTCTGAACGTGGGAGGCCGTCTCCGACTGGCGACCAATTCTCATAAGACTTCTGATCCTCCAAACTACATAACCATTCCGACCGCTGGACATCGACGGGTCTCACTTTCAAGCCATGAAGCTGAGCATCTTTCACAATTGTGGCAGGCGCGTAAAATCCCATCGGTTGGTTGTTCAGCAAGGCTGCAGTGAAAGCGGCTAGGTAGTGGTACTTCAAATACGCACTAGCATATGCGATCAAGGCAAAGCTGGCGGCGTGAGATTCCGGAAATCCATACAGTGCAAAGGAAGTGATCGAAGTGATAATCTCCTCTTGCGCCTCCGGACCGATGCCGTTTTGAGTCATACCTCGCCGAAGTTTCATTTCAATTTCTCGCATTCTTTCCTGAGACCGTTTATGGCCCAACGCCCGGCGCAGCTCTTCAGCTTCACCACCGGTGAAATTGGCTGCAGTCATGGCCATGCGCAAAAGCTGTTCCTGAAACAGTGGTACACCCAGAGTTCGTTTTAAGATAGGTTCCAGGGAAGGGTGAGCGTAACGCACCAGTTCCCGTCCCTGGCGTCGTTTCATGTAGGGATGCATCATCTTTCCGACGATAGGTCCGGGGCGGATAATGGCCACCTGCACCACCAAATCATAAAATTTGCTGGGACGATTGCGTGGCAATGCCGACATCTGCGCCCGGCTTTCAACTTGAAACATTCCGACTGTATCAGCGTGCTGGAGTGTGCGGTAGACCTCAGAATCGTCTTGTGGCAGTTGGGCAAGGTCGATCGAGTCACGGTAATACTGCGGGACCAGCGTGAGGCAGTCCTTTAGGACAGCCATCATGCCTAACCCAAGCAAATCCACTTTGATGATTCCCATATCAGCGCAGTCTTCCTTATCCCACTGCACCACAACACGGCCAGGCATGCTGGCCGGCTCCAGCGGCACGACTGAATCGAGTTGCCCCTGACAGATCGCCATGCCGCCTGAATGTTGGCCCAGATGCCGCGGCAGATCTTGAATGCGCAAACAAAGATCCAGGTATTTCGCAATGCGGGGATGTTCCAAATCAAAACCGGCCTGGTGAAACTGGTTTTCGAGAGTATCTGTCGCTCCCTTCCATTCCCACGATCCAATCAACGAACTAAGGCGATTCAGTGTCTCGGGGTCAAACCCCAAAACCTTGCCCATTTCGCGCGCCGCCGAACGTCCGCGATAAGTTATGACATTGGCCGTCATGGCCGCACCCAGCTTGCCGTAACGCTCGTAGATATATTGAATGGCCCGCTCGCGATCGTCACCGCTGGGTAAATCCAGATCGATGTCAGGCCACTCGCCGCGCTCTTCAGAGAGAAAACGCTCAAAAAGAAGTTCCATACCTACGGGGTCTACTGCCGTGATTCCTAGTGCGTAACACACCGCGCTGTTGGCCGCTGAGCCCCGGCCTTGTACCAGGATCCCCTGCAGATTGCAGAAGCGGACAATGTCCCAGACAATCAGGAAGTAACCCTCCAGTTGCAGCTTTTCAATGAGGTTCAACTCACGTTCTATCTGCAGGCGCGCACGCTCAAACAAGCAGGGGTTCTTCTTCGATAAATAACGCCTGCGCATACCCTCTTCAGTGCGCTGGCGGAGAAATGAAATCATGGTTTCACCGGCAGGGACGGGATATTTAGGAAATTCATATCCCAGATCCGACAAGGTGAAATTTAACCGGGACGAGAGTTCAACCGTGTGCGCAATGGCCTCGGGAAGATCCACAAAAAGTGATTCCATTTCTTTAGCTGAGCGCAAGTGCCGTTCGGCGTTGCGTTCCAGCAAGTATCCGGCGGTCTCAAGCTGGCAGTGATGTCGGACGCATGTGAGGACATCCAGCACTTCCCTTTCGTCAGGCTGGGCATAACCGACGCCATTGGTCGCAAGCAGCGGTAATCCCAGGCTCCGTGCAATGCGAACGGCCGCCTGGTTGCGGGCTTCTTCTGTTCGATCGAAGTGCCGCTGCAGTTCAACATAGACATTTTCAGGACCAAAGATGTGGACCAAACGTTCCGTTTCAGCCTTCGCTTGCTCGTAACCTCCGCGCGTCAAAGCAGCGGCCAGTGGTCCTTCCCCTCCACCAGTCAGACATATCAAGCCGTTTGCATAGTGTTGCAGCTCCTGGAGCGTGGCTCGGCCTTCACCTTTGGAACGCTCTCTCAGTTTGTATTGAGTGATCAGACGGCAGAGATTCTGGTAGCCTTCACGGCTCTCGACCAATAAGGAATAGCGCACTCCCCTGCAGTCTCTTGCCAAGAGGGGACTATAGGGGGAGGTGACGAACGGAGTGCTCATCCACCCTGGCCCGCTGTATTGCAGTCCTGCCTCCTGAATCGAGACTTCAGCGCCAATGTGGGCTCGGATTCCCAGCTTTTTGGCCGCCATGTGAAAACGAGGTGCGCCGTAAACGCCGTCCCGATCCAGCAAGGCGACGGCAGGCATTCCCTGGTTTCCACAAACGGAAATCAGTTCTTCGGGCAATGAACCACCTTCTAGAAAACTGAAAGCTGAACGTGTGTGGAGTTCAACGTACATCACGTGTTTTTGACAACCTATGAATTGCAGTGACGCTGAAAAAATCCCAAGACACAAAAACAGGATTCCTCACTTAAGTTCAACATTCCCCTATCCAGCCCTCGTGCTTATCAGCTCTCATCTACGGCCATAGTTTTCTCTGCATCCCCGCACTTGTGGTTCACAACATTTGTCGTTTCTTGATCAGTCGTACACTCCTTCAACAAACCATTGCTGGGTCTGAAGATCTTGATACAAACGGTAAACTGCAGATTCTGGCCTGGAGTCAGTGGCCAATGGGTTCGTCCTGTTAGTTGGGCTGAGTTTCAGTGCCAACGTGACATCCCACTCATCGCGTGCCCACTGAGACTCGCTCCACCAATCGCCGCTGCTTCGCCAAGGACCGGCTAAGCCAATAACTTTTCGTCTCTGATGTAAAAACGTGGCAAACATAGGAACAGCATTTTTCAATTCCACACAAGCTGCAATGGCAGGTCGAAATCGTCGCAAGGCAGAGTGAGGAGGCGTGAACCCGTTATGCGAAATAGGGCGAGAATCTTGTTCTGGTTTGGTGGACCTGCAGCTTTGTGCTTCCCCTTGCCGAGGGGAAACTATACGGCGATGTAGCACGGTAAGGTCTTCCGGCGTCGAGAACTTTTTCATCCGAAAAGCATCGGGCTTGTGCGTGTAACACAAAACGGGTGACCCCACACGGCTTTCCCCAACAATCCCACCGATTCTGGCCAGTGTTATTTCCATGCGCTCCGGCTCGGGGCCACGCGGCGTGAACAGCTGCCCTTGAGCTGTACGGGGGCGAATTGCTTCGGCAGCAAGCAAAACTCTTTTGACTGGAGCGTTTGGAGGGTGGGATTGCAAACGCAATTGCAAAAGCTTCAGCAGAGTTTTGCGCTTTTGTATGGGAACCGGAAGATGCAATCTGGAGTGATGGAAAAAGATGGGGTGTTTCTCTTGGTCAAGCTGAACCCCAGTGGTTGGAGGCTCCAGTTCCAAATCCAGCCGAATGGCGCCGGCCGCCAAACTTCGGGCGACGAGCCGGGCACATAACTGGTTCAGGAGACGCGCCAGTATGAAAGTGAGCGGCTCCAGCAGATCGATGGAGAATTCCAACTCCATCGTCTCCTCGAATTTCAGCACTGGTTCCGCGGGAACCAAAAGACGCTGATTGGCGCCGCGGGCCAGTGTTTGTAATCGTTTGCCTTCCTGCCCCAAACGCTCAATCAGCCCAATTTCCGGCAGCGCGGCGAGTGCCTGAAGAGTATGAATCCCCCAGACGCGAAAGGTTTCCAGCTGCTCTGGCGGAAGGTCGAGAATCTCGACCGGCAATTGTCCCAGGCGTTCAGATTCAGAGCCTGCGGGAAGGAGTGTGACCCCGGAAAAACCTCGTGCTGCCAACGTTGCCGCTTCCGGATTAGCCGCTAACCCGACATTGACTTCCAGGCCAAGCTGACTCGCGAGCTGTTGTAACCTCTGTCCGATCTCCTGAGGGGAGCCAAATAATCGTTCCATTCCCTCGATGTCCAGAATCACGGTATCGCCAATCGTGCCGTGAAAATCTCCGCCAATCCGGTTAGTGATGAGGCTCCCTGCCTGGGTCGAGACATGACGAAACTTCGTATCCTCCACTCGCGGTGAAACAGCATAAGCACAATCAAGCAAGGCCTGATGCGTAGCGGCTTCCTGTGTCAGGCTGCGTTGGCGCAACTTGACATCAAACAGCTCGGCTTGAACCTTGGTCATGCCAAGGGCCACTCTCTTTTGACGTGCCTTCAGGTTAGTCGCAATGACCGTGAGTAAGGGCGGGGTCCCGTCAAGGACGGCAACTGGCTGCTTGCGCAGTTCTTCGTCAATACGGGTAACCGCTTGGACTGGAAAGTCTGGCACATACAGGCAAGCGAAGAGCATGGTAGAAAGGAAACGTACATTCGCTTTTTGTTCGCCTTAGCATTTTGCAGCCGGATTTCTGAACTGTCAAGAAGGAGTTTATTGAAGCCAAATGTTAACACTGGCTGTTTTCACGGCAGTTCTCCGGCCTCAGCGTCTGCGGTGGGGAGTTATGGGCCTTAAGGAAAAGTCTCGTAGTGAACTTACCGAGGCAGGATGCGTTCAATGAGCCAGAAGCCACCCATCAGCGTAATCAACACAGAACAGGTAGGAACGTAGCGAGCGATGAAAGCAGGCCGTGCTCGGAGCTTCCAGATCAACGGCAAAATCAAGGCGGCAATGGTAATCTGTCCCAGTTCAACTCCCAAGTTAAACGACAAAAGCGGAAGCACTGTCCCGCTCGCGCTTGCGCCTATGCCTAGCTCTCGCAGCACTGAGGCGAAACCAAAACCATGAACCAGCCCGAAGCCGAACGTCAGCAACCATCTCCGTTTCAGGTTGTGGCTGAAAATATTTTCGAGACCGACATAGACGATAGATGCCGCAATGAGCGGCTCCACAACAGCTGGAGAAATCCTGACCACATCCAGCGTTGCTAGCGCCAGCGTGATGGAATGGGCCACTGTGAAGGAGGTGATGATTTTGATTGCCGTGGAAAGACTGGCTCCTACGATCAAGAGTCCAAACAGAAAAACCAGATGATCGTATCCAGTCAGAATGTGCTCCACGCCGAGAACCAGAAATTGCCGGAAGGACCTGAGTTGGGTCGAAGCAGCCAGCTCCGTTAACCCAATCTCGAACACGTGGTTGGTTGCATCCAACATTCGTTCAGCTACCAGCCTTTCCAGCCGATCCTTGATGGAGAGGAATTGCCGATGTCCGCCTGGCAAGCGGGCGAGCAGAACGGAGTCCAGACTGAGCTTTGAACCTGCGACCTCAGGAAACTCCAAGTAAAAATGGATAGCGTTGCTTTGATCCAGTTGAGGCACGACAGTTTCGGCTTGCAAACGTTGCTCGTCAACCCGAATCTCAAGAGCTTCCGAAGCGAGCGACTCAAGGTTCGAACGTGAAGTGTCAAACTCCAATTGCGTCGCTTGACCATCTTTGTTTCTATCCAATGCGATCAGGGTTTCGATGTCGGCGCGAGCGAAGACCAGATGAAGGCTGAGATGCCCCGGTTGAAGCCGAAGTTCAACAAGGCTCAACCCGGGATCATGGGCCTGGACGTTTGCAGCCGACAGTAAATGGATACCAAGTAAGAAACAGGCGGACGAAGCGACTCGACAAAGCCAGTGGCGAGGTAGGCAGAGTAACATTCTTTGCTTCTGAACCTCTGTCTGGGCTGGATTCGGTGAACCTTAACAAACTTGGTCCACTGGATGCCAGATAATTAATACGGCCATGACAGCAAGATGGATTTACAAAGCGCCATTCATGCCACGCAGTGGTACCGCCGAGGATGGACTTTGAACCTTTTTCCTAGGCGTCATCTGCGTAACGTCCAGATTTTCATTTTTCTCTGTGCCTCTGTACCGCTGTGGCCCATTTTTGACCGCACGATTTCCACCTCAAGGTCCAAACCATCCAGCGTTAGGATTTCGAATTCACCGTTGGAGTCAGTGGCACGCCCCCATCTTTCGCTGCAACGCTCACAGCGCAACTCCAGAGAAGCGCAAGTTTGAGCGCAGGGCTCACGGGTGAGCAGAATGAACGCTGTCGGCGTGTTCTCAACAGTGCGCCGAAAGCGAAACCAGAAGGCCAAGGGAATTCGACGGACATTAACAGGTGGCACATCCCCGAGATCTAGTATCACGGCACCGAATCCCCCATTGTGCAAAAGCAAATCAGTTGCCTTCAACGCCTGTTCGAGCCTCTTCCAAAGAGTCTGGTTATCAACCGGGTGGTGCGTTGAGGTTCCAGCCTTCCTTTTTGCCGCGACAAGACGAGGGAGCCGAGATGAAATCCGTTCCGATTGGCTCTGCCGTTCACCCGAAGGCCATGGCAACTTTGTTAAAACAGTGTCTCCTCGCCGAGGTGGCAAGCGATCGATGGAAACTTGCTCACAATTACTTTTGTCGCCTGTAAGAGGTATCGGTTTTCGGAGATTCCCGGATGCATTCCCCATCAAGTCGGCGACGGCGTGACTCAACCCATGGGCTTCATTCCGTGAGTGGCGAGAAGATAAAACCAACGGCTGGTTCGTCGTTAGTGAGGGAGGTTGAGATTGCTCTAATTGGGACTTAACCTTTGCAGCCAGAGGCATTGAATCTCCGGGCTGTGGATTCCCACAACGCAC
>Ga0209382_10011901_pt1 | contig 10764 bp, 9 predicted proteins | sample SoiMetdeltSBSDD5_FD_187599 | JGI IMG/M metagenome (GOLD analysis project Ga0209382, IMG submission 187599) | Bulk soil microbial communities from a Populus tree surrounding site in Tennessee, USA - Soil MetaG P. deltoides SBSDD5 (SPAdes) (version 2) | ecosystem: Environmental > Terrestrial >...
CCGAAGAACTCACGGCGGCTGTTCCGGATGCTCATGGGGTCCTTCCGTCAACGTGTGCGGCACGCGCGCGGGATTTTAGCGTCTGCCGGTTCATCAGCGGAATCGGAGCCGGGCTCGAACTTCCAGACGTCAGCGCACTGCATCATTCAGTATATAGACGTGATTGTCACTACAAGGGCGCTTGACTCCGACCGTATCGCCACCATCGACTGGACCGCGGTCGCGCGGCGGGCGGCGAGTAGCGACCTGCCTCCACTACCATGTGGGTGATACGCGACTGAGCATCAGCCCATGGCACCCGGCGAGATCGTCCGGCACGCAGACTATCCTCAATGGGGACACGGGTACGTGATCCGCACCACCAGAACTGCGTGCGTCGTCTTCTTCCGCTGGGGTGGGAAACGCAGGATTGCCGCGGCTGAGCCGATTGAAGCGAGCCCAACGCGCGGAGCCGACGCGGCGCTCTTCGCGTTGTGTGCCGGCCTGTCGGCGAGGTCGTGGTCGCGCGGGCACCATAGCGTCTACGCCGTCGAGCTCGATCGGGCGGTCTGGAAGAAGCGTGCGTTCCGCGAGCGCAATCCAGGCGGCGCGGCGGCAGGATGCCTGTACATCGGCGTGACCGGGCTCGCGCCGGAGGAACGGTTCGAACGGCACCGGCATGGGACGCAGTCAGGCCGCTTCGTGCGAGAACATGGCCGCAGGCTGAGGCTCGATCTGGTGGAGGGGTTCTCCCGTCTGCCATATCGAATTGCCGCGTGCATGGAACCGAAGCTCGCCGCATGGTTGCGGGCGCAGGGGTTTGCGGTTTGGCAGAATTGATTTGTGCGGTCGTCCGCGGACAGGCGCTGCTGGCGATCGAAGATAGAAGTGCGCAAAGCGATAAGAAATGGACCTGGTCAAGAACTACATCACGCCCGGCGGCTATCGGCGATTGCAGGAGGAGCTCGCGCGCCTGTGGAAGGTCGAGCGTCCACCGGTGGTGGCGACAGTGACGTGGGCGGCGGGCAACGGCGATCGCTCCGAGAACGGCGACTATATCTACGGCAAGCGCCGACTGCGGGAAATCGACCGGCGGATCCGCTATCTCTCGAAGAGTCTCGACAGCGCCGTGGTCGTCGACAACGCCGGCAAGACGCACCAGCGCGTGTACTTCGGCGCCACCGTGACGGTCCTCTACGAAAGCGGCCGCGAGCGCGAAGTCACGATCGTCGGCGTCGACGAGCTCGACTCCGGCGACGCGCGCGTCTCCTGGCGATCGCCGTTGGCAAAAGCGCTGTTGGCGGCAAAGGTGGGCGACACGCTGACGCTGCGCGCGCCGCGCGGACCGGAGCGCCTCGAGATCGTCGCAGTTCGGTACGATGATCTCCGCTAGCAATGTCTGGATGTCAGTCGTGGACTGTGACACCATGTCGATCGATTTCTTACTGACACCGGCAACGGACGCGCGCACCGGGGCGCAATTGAGGGGGCTGCATGGCGAAGGTGCTCATTACAGGGACGAGTGCGGGTATTGGACTGCAGACCGCGCTCGTGATCGCGCGAGCCGGTCACTCGGTCATCGCGACCATGCGCAACCTGGAGCGCGGCACGGCGCTGCGTGAAGCCGTCGCGAAGGATCGTTTGCCGATTTCAATCCTCGCCATGGACGTCGACTCGGATGAATCGGTCGCAGCCGCGACCGCGGCGATCCGCTCGCACACCGGTTCGATTGACGTGCTGGTCAACAACGCCGGCATCGAGCGCACCGGTGCGGTCGAGACGATGGCGTTCGACGACTTCAAGGCGACCATGGAAACCAACTACTTCGGTGCGATTCGCACCATCCGCGCCTGGTTGCCGGACATGCGGGAGCGGCGCAGCGGCTGCATCGTCAATGTGTCTTCGGTCGCGGGCAAGATCGCCTGTACGCCGATGGCGCCGTACACGGCGTCGAAGTTCGCGCTCGAGGCACTCAGCGAGGCGCTCGCTCAGGAAGTGAGGCCGTTCAACGTGCGCGTGGCGATTGTCGAACCGGGGATCATCGATACCGCCATGGCGCACCGGATCGAACACCCACCGCTCGACGAGGCCTACCCGCAGGTTCACCGCTTTGGCCACCTGTTCCAGGCATCGCTCGACAATCCGACCCCACCGACGGTCGTCGCCGAGAAGATTCTCGAGATCATCGAGAGCGGAACGCTGAAGCTGCGGCATCCCGTCGGACCTGACGCCGAGGGCTTTCTCGCATGGCGTGCGTCGCTCACCGACGAGCAGTGGGCCGATTGGGGAGCGTTACCGGATGACGCGTGGTACGACTATGTCGCGACCACGTTCGGCCTGGATGTGAAGTCGAAGCGCGCGCCGGCCGCCGGCGCCGCGGCGGTCGCCATTCCCCCGGCCTGAGCGGGGCCCTCAGTCCTGGCGATCCAAATCCTCGAGCGCCATCAGCCCGCGCTTGAGCGCCTGGACGATGGCCTGCGCCCGATTCTCGACCTGCAGCTTCGCGAGCACGTTGCCGACGTGCGTCTTGACGGTCTCGTCGCCGAGCGCAAGCGCCGACGCGATCTCCTTGTTCGAGAGCCCGAGCGCCAGGTGCCGCAGCACTTCCGCCTCGCGCGGCGTCAATGCGTCGTTGCTGGCGGCGGCATCCACCAGCTGCCGCGCGATGGAGGGATCGATATAGGTCTTGCCGCGCGCGACGGCGCGGACGGCCGCCAGCAGGGTCTCGGGGTCGGCGTCCTTGCGGAGGTATCCCGAGGCGCCGGCGCGCAGCACACCCATCATTCGCGCCTCGTCCATCGAGGCGGTCAAGGCGATCACCTTTGAATCCGGCCGCCTCGCGACGATCCGTCGCGTCGTTTCGATCCCGTCGATGCCACCGGGCATCAGCAGATCCTGCACGATGATCTGCGGCCTCCAGTCGTCGAGGCGCTCGAGCAGCTCCTCGCCACCGGCGGCGATGCCCACAACCGTCAGATCGGGAAACGATTCGAGATAGGCCTTGAGGCTGTGGGCGACGACGCGGTGATCGTCGACCAGCGCGATGGTCACGACGCTCATGCCGTCGTCCGTTGAGCGCTGAGCCGGTAAATCGCGAGCGCGTAGCGTGCGACCGCGATGCCGGCAATCACCGCGAATCCGCCAACCCACGGACGGGCGCTGAGGCCGGAGGATGCGACTACCGCGATCGCGGCTAGGAGAACAACGCTCCACAGCGCCGCGCGCGTCGCATACGGCCACAACGACGGCAACGCGTCGAACGGCAGCGCGAACCGTAACGCCGTGCCGCGATCCGGCGCACTCGCAACCTCGAGGTTGCCGCCAACTTCCGAGGCCCGGGCCGCGATGTTCGACAGACCCATACCGCGGGCCAGGCTGGACTTTTCGCCGGCGCGGCCCTCGGCCGATTCGAAACCGATGCCGTCGTCTCGCACCGTCAGCACCAGCTCCGAGCCATTGGTGTCCAGCCGGACGAAGACAGCTCGGGCGCGCGCGTGCCGGGCGACGTTGGACAGCGCCTCCTGGACGACCCGCAGCACCGCCTGCCGTGCGCCGGGCTCGAGCGCCGCATCCGGCGGCAGCGCGCCAAGCTCGAACTGCACTTGCGCACTGGTCCTCGACCCCAACGCCTCGCATTGCTTGCGGATCGATGAGACCAGTCCGGCGTTGGCGAGCGGCGCCGCCTGCAGCTGCTCGAGCATGGCTTCCATCTCGGTCATCGCGTCGCGCGCCGCCGATCGTACTTGGTCGAGCGCCTGGTTCGCGCCGTCGTGATCGGCCTCGAGACGCACCTGCGCCGTCGCCGCGGCGGTTTGAATGACGAACAGCTGTTGCTTGACGGCGTCATGGAGATCGCGCGCGAGCCGGGCACGCTCCTCGTGCCTGGCCGCCTGACGAATCTGCTCTTCGTACTGCGACCGCAACGCAGCAAGGCCAGGCTTGTTGCGGATCGCGAACCGCGTCGCACCGCGCGAATCGCCACCATCGAAGAGCGGCGCCCGTCGCGGACGAAAATCACCGCCGGGACCAGTGAGCGCGAGGTACAGCAGTACCAAGCCGATAGAGAGCGGCGTCCAGCCGGCAATCGACGGAATCCTGCCGGCCAACACCGTGGTCCACTGGATCAGAAAGAGAACGCCGAACAGGATGTGCGCGTGCGCGAAACCCAGCAGCGCGCGCCGGCGGCCGAGCGGCTCCTCGATCTCCGCCAACGCCGCCGCGATCGTTCCGACACCCGCGATCGCCGCGCCGACGATGCGCGTGCTGGTGTGCCATGGGGACGGATCGCCGGTGGTGCCGGTCAACATCGGCCACATGTAGGCAACGAGTCCCAGCGGGATCGCAACGCAGGCATACACATGGAGGGCGAGCCGGCTGTCGATGGCTTCGGGTCGCCAGGTGGCGTTCATGCAGCCAGTGTAGGACGACCGGCTCGCCGCGCACATCACCCGGAGGCACGCGCCGATCTCCCCCAGGTGGGGGACCACGATGGATGGGCGCGGGACTACTGGCTGGGCTCGTAAATCATGATCGACACCCCGGCTCCCACCGTCCGTGAGCTGACCAGCTTCATCGGTTTCTTCTGATCGCTCTCGCCGAAGAGTTTCTTGCCGCTGCCCAGGACGACCGGGAAGACCATCAGGCGCAACTCGTCGACCAGATCGTTGGCGATGAGCGCCTGCGCCAGCCGGGCGCTGCCGTGGACGACGATGTTGCCGTGCAGCTTCGTCTTCACCGCACGGACTTCCTCGATCGCATCGCCGCTCAGGATGGTCGAGTTGTTCCAGTCCGCGGTCTTCAGCGTCGACGAGACGACGTACTTGGGCATGCTGTTGAACTTGTCGGCGAAGTCGTTCTTCATCTTCGGCCAGGCTCTGGCAAACCCTTCGTAGGTGACCCGTCCCAACAACAGAGCTTCGGAGTCGAGGGTTTCGTCGAGCTTGAACTTGTCGCCTTCCTCGCCGCGCTTGATCTGGAAGGTCCAGCCGGCGTGCTTATAGTTCTCCCCGCCGCCCGGAGCCTCCATGACCCCGTCGAGCGAGACGAATTCCGTAACGATGATTCTGCCCATGCGCGTGGATGCTCCTATCGACCCTGCATCATAGGATTCTCGAGAGGTCCTCCGTCTTGTATAGAAGCGACAACTGCTGATCGCCGCGGATGATCTGGGTCGGCGTCAGTCCCATCCGCCGCTTGAGCGAACGAGTCAGATGCGGCTGATCGAAGTAGCCGGCCTTATGCACCGTATCGAGAATCGACGCGCCGTCGCGCAGGAGATTGGTCGCGTACCGGGCCCGTTCGATCTGGCGCCAGGTCGAGTAGGTGATGCCGGTCGCGCGCAGGAAACGGCGCTGCGTGGAACGCAAGGAGAGCGTCGGAGCGTGCTTGTGGATCGCGTCATCGACAATGGAATCGCGCACGAGAAGCCCTTTGCGCGCCAGACGTGACACGAACACATCCGCATTCTCGACGGTCGGATACTCCCACGCCGAGCCGTTCAGCCAGAACGACCCTGTCGAGGCGGCCGGCAGGTCGACATCTCGACGATCGAGCAGGTCGCCCGGCAGGAGCGACGGCACAAAAGTACCGAGCTCGAAGCGGATGCCGAACCATTCCGCGTCGTCTGGACAGTCGGCTGCCGTGGCTTTCGTCTCAGGTCCGCGCAAGGTCAGGTACGTCTCACCGCGATAGCGGGTCACCACCATTTCGACGTGCGTGGCAGCCACCGAAAGAAACGTTCCCGAGCGCTCGCTCCTCGCGAGCCAGCAATACTCGACCAATGGAGAATCCGACGGTCTCTGCTCGATCGAAAACATGGTACGAATTCTAGACCGTCCTGGAGCCTGAGGCCGGAGCCCGAAGCCTGGAGCCCGGCATCAGAGCTCCAGCTCCCAGGTTTCGGCGACGAGGTCTTTGCCGAAGCGGTGGTGCGCCTCCTTGGCGACGCACGCGAAGCCGGCGGCCTCGTAGAGATGACGCGCGGCGAGCAGATTCGACTGCGTCCACAGCGTGATCTTCTTGTAGCCGGCGCCGCGCGAAAAGCGCATGCACTCGTCGATCAGACGTCGGCCGATGCCGAGCCCGCGTGCCGCCCGCTCGACGTGCAGGAGCCGCAGCTTCGCCACGCCGTCGGAGTGCTTCACGATCATCACCGCGCCGACCGGCGCCGCGTCTCGCTCGGCGATCCAGCAACGTTCGCGCGCGGGATCGAAGGCCTTGAGGAACTGCGCGACGATGTCGGCGGCAAGCGCCTCGTATTCGGTGGTCCAGCCGTACTCCTCGGCGTACAGCGCGCTCTGACGGGAGACGATCCAGCCCAGGTCGCCGGCGCGATGCTCGCGCAGGGTCAACCGCTCCGCGTGTGACGTCTCCGCCGGCCCGGCGAGCGATCGCTGAATGACGCGCATTGCATCCACGACGCGCGTGCGTTCAGTCTCCGAGAGGTGTCGGAGCATCACGGTCACCTCGTCACGCGCCAGCTGCTGCAGCGGCGCCAGCGCGGCCTCGCCGCGATCGGTGAGCGTCAGATGCGCCTGACGTGCATCGGCATCCGACGTGGTGCGGGTGATCAGCCTGCCCCGCACGAAGCGCTGGAGAATGCGGCTGAGATACCCGCCGTCGAGATTGAGGACTTTCGCGATTTCCGCGGCCGTCGGCGGCGTCGCTCGTGGCCGGCCGGTGTCGCCGTGAAACCCGATTTCGTAGAGCACGCGACCTTCGGTCAGCGAAAAGCGGCTGCGGAGCAGTTTTTCCTGAAGGACGCCAATCTGGCGAGTGTAGAAACGGTTGAAGCGGCGGACCGTGTCCACGTCCTGCGCGAGCGCGGAAGATTTCACGGCGATCCTCCTAGCGAATCATGGCCGAGCGATTATTCCTTTTATAGTTGACTGAGTCAAGTATTAGCCGGCGGCCTGCTCCAGCCCCTTGACGGCCACCCGGCCGCCGCGGTACACCTCCGAGTCCCAGGAGCCACGATGCCGACAAAACGTCTCGCCCTCACGCTCGCGCTCTCAGCCACGCTTGCCGTCGTCGCGCAGGAATCAACCCCGAAGCTTCCCGGCGTCGGCCAGGCGATGGAGGACATGATCGCCAAGCAGGAGATCGCCGGCGCCGTCACGATGGTGGTCGACAAGACGTCGATCCTGCACCTCGAGACCACCGGCTTCGCCGACGTCGCGGCGAAGCGCGCCCTCACGGCGGATACGCTGTTCTGGATCGCCTCGATGACCAAGCCGGTCACCGGCGTCGCGGTCTTGATGCTGCAAGACGAGGGCAAGCTCAAGGTCAGCGATCCGGTCGCGAAGTTCCTGCCCGAGTTCGCGGCGTTGAAAACACCATCCGGGAAGCCCGCCAACCTGACCATCGCGCAGATCCTGACGCACACGTCCGGTCTCGGCGAGGCGACCGGCCCCGCGGCGCAGCAGGCCAAGACGCTCGCCGATCTGGTTCCGATCTGGCTGGCGGCACCGATGCAGTACGAACCAGGCGAACGATGGCGCTACACGCAGAGCGGCATCAACGCCGGCTCACGCATTGTCGAAGTGGTCAGCGGAAAAACCTTCGACGTGTTCCTGCAGGAGCGTCTGTTCGATCCGTTGGGGATGAAGAACACCACATTCTATCCGAGCGACGAGCAGCGCTCGCGCCTGGCGACCGCCTACGGAAAGAGCAAGGAGACGGGAGCACTCGAGGTCGTGCCGCCGCGCGCCGACTTCGGAACACGCAATCGTCCCCCGCAGGGCAACGGCGGCCTGTACTCGACCGCGCGCGATTACTCGCGCTTCGCGCAGATGTTGCTCAACGGCGGCACTCTCGACGGCAAGCGCTACTTGAGCGCCGATGCGATGACGCTGCTGACCACCTCGCAGACCGGCTCGCTGCCCACCGGCTTCTTGCAGAGCGATACCTACGGCAACCGCGGCGCCAACTACGGCTGGGGCATCGGGACGTGCATTCTGCTGACGCCGCACCCTGGCGTCGCGGCAATGCTCTCACCCGGGACCTACGGCCACGGCGGCGCGTGGGGCACTCAGGCGTGGATGGATCCGGTGAGAAGCGTGGCCTACATCTTGATGGTGCAGCGCTCCAACTTTCCCAACAGTGACGCCAGCGATGTGCGCGGCGCGTTCCAGGATGCGGCAGTGAAAGCGCTCGCGAAGCCCGCCACAACCCGCGCCGGCGCGGGCGTGTCCGGCACGTGGGCGTTCGCGATCGACACGCCGGGCGGCGAACGCAATATCACCGCGGTGATGAAACAGGACGGCGAGAAGGTCACCGGCACGTGGGCCGATCAGCCGTTGCAGGGCACGTTCAAGGGGGACAGGCTCGACCTGTCGTTCCCGTTCACGTCGGCGGAGAGCGGCCAGAAGGAGACGCTCACCGTCACCGGACAGCTCGACGGCGATACGTTGACTGGATCGTGGACGTTCGGCCAATACGGCGGCAACTACAAGGCCAGCCGGAAGAACTGAACGCGCACGACCCTACCCGCCTACTCGGACCGTATCGCCACCATCGGCTGAACGGTGGTGGCGCGCCGAGCCGCCGACAGGCCCGCCAGCAGCGCGACGAAGACGGCGATGGTGGACGCGCCCGCGTAGATCAGCGGCTCCATCGCGCCAAGCGGCGTCGGGCCGAGGGTCAGCGGCGTGCCCATCACGTCCTCGATCGTGCGGATCAGCACCGAAGCAAGCAGCAGGCCGCCGACGACGCCGGGCACGACCAGCCTGACGATGTCCGACAGCATCAGCCCAAAGACGCGCAGCCGCGTTGATCCGAGCGCCATCCGGACGGCAATCTCGCGGGTTCGCGTGGCCACCATGAACCCGACGACACCGACGATTCCCAGCGCCGCCAGCACCAGCACGAGCACGCCGGCAACCGCCACCGCGACCGACTCCGAAATCAGATCGCCTTTGCTCTTTTCGACGAGGTCTTGTCCGGTAACGATGCCGGCGAAGGCGACGCCTGGCAACGCGTCGACGCCCAGCTCACGCAGCGCGCTCTCCAATGCGGCCTTCAATTTTGGTTCGTCGCCCGGCGCGCCGCGCGCGATGAGATGCATCGCATCGGAGCGCATCGGCAGTGGCAGCAGAATCTGCGGCCGCTCGGTGGTCAGCTGCGAGGTGGCGAAGTCGGCGCTCACCCCCACAATCGAGAATTCCTCTTCACGGTTTTCTTCCCACGCGACGATGAGCCGCTCGCCAATTGGCTCCGTTGCCGGAAAGAGCAGCGTCGCGAGCGGTTCGGAGATCACCGCCACGGGCGCCGACCTCGAGCGGTCGTCGGCCGTAATCGTTCGTCCGCGAACCAGCCGTGCGCCGATGGTTTCGAGGAAGTTCTCGCCAACCCGGGTGACGTGCGCGGTGACGAACTTCTCGCGACTCGGACCGGCGGCGCGAAACAGCCGGTAGTCGAAGTCGATCGGCATACCGTCCGACACGGCAACGCTGCGAACGCCGCTCGCCTGCTGGAGATTGTCGCGAACCCTGCGGAGCGAGAACTCCGCCTCTCGCGCCGGGCCGGTCGCCGCCGGCAGGCGCGCCGCCGCGAGGCCGTCGGTCTGGAAACCAAAGTCCGCCGTCCTGACGCGATCGAGCATCACGCCGCTGACGACGAGAAAAGGAATCGCCATCCCGACTTGCACCATCGAGGCGACGCGATGGACGCGAATCGTGTGACCGCCGCCGCCCCCGACCTCGTCCTTCAACGCCGACATCAGATTGGGACGGCTGAAGCGAACGGCCGGCAGCAATCCGAACAGCACGCTCACCAGCAGGCAGAGTCCCGAGGCAGTCGCGACCCCCGTGGCGTCGAGATCGAACTCGTCAGGAATTGGCGCGCCGAGATACCAGCCGGCAATCGTCGGAATGCCGAACAAGACGAACCCGCTGAGCGCGGCTCCGGCAGACGCCAGCAGGACCGCTTCGAAGAACAGATGCTGGATGAGGCGCCGCCGCCCGGCCCCGAGGGCGGCGCGAATGCTCAACTCGCGTTCGCGGCTGGCGCCACGAATGAGCATCATTCCGGAGACGTTCATGCACACGATCATGAGCACCGCTCCCGACAGGCCGAGGAGGATACTCAGGAGGCGAACCGAGTCCCGGCGACCCACCGCACCGAGCGACGCGTAAGGCTCCACCGTGACGGCCTTGAACTGGTTCGTCGCCGGATAGCGCTGCGCGAGGCCAGACATCGTGGCCGACACCAGCCCATTCGCGCGGGTGATGTCCACGCCCTGCTCGAGCCGCCCGTGGACGCGCACCCAGTCCGCGGTCCGGTCGTCTCGCAGCGGAGGATGCGCGCGCAGGCGCGGGTGCCGCTCCAACGGGATGAACACGAGCGAAGCGGGAGCTTGAAAGAAGTGGAAGTGGCCGTAGAAGCCAGGCGGAGCAATGCCGACGACGAGATGCGGGAGGCCATCGATTGTCACGGACTTGCCGACGATCTCGGGATCCGATGCCAGCCGGCCTTGCCAGAACGTGTGGCTCAGCACGACGCGCGGCTCCGCTGAAGGTGCGTCGTCGATCGCCGGGTCGAAACCCGCGCCACGGGCGAGCGATACGCCGAACGTGCGGAAGTAGTTCGCCGATACGAACATCGTCGGCACGCGAGGAAGCGATTTGCCGTCTGTCGTTGGCTCGCCGACCTGGGTGGACTCCATGGCCCAGCCGGTGATCGCCATACCCGTGTCGGCCTCCCGCACCGCCAGGTAGTCCGGATAGGACCATCGCTCGAGCGCCCACTCGCCGGCTTTGGCGCGAAGCGGGCCGTGCGGAAGGATCA
>Ga0209382_10011905_pt1 | contig 10764 bp, 13 predicted proteins | sample SoiMetdeltSBSDD5_FD_187599 | JGI IMG/M metagenome (GOLD analysis project Ga0209382, IMG submission 187599) | Bulk soil microbial communities from a Populus tree surrounding site in Tennessee, USA - Soil MetaG P. deltoides SBSDD5 (SPAdes) (version 2) | ecosystem: Environmental > Terrestrial >...
CTGGAGGGGATCGGCGTCTCGAACGGCATGGGGTTCACGCCGGACCTCCGCCAGCTCTACTACACCGATACCGCCACCCGCGAGATCTCCCTCTTCGACTACGACGCCGAGACCGGCGCGATCACGAACCGTCGACCGTTCGTCACCGTCCCGGACGAGCCCGAGGAGGGTGCCCCGGACGGCATGACGATGGACGCCGAGGGCTGCGTCTGGTCGGCGCGCTGGGGCGGCGGCTGCCTGGTGCGGTACGCCCCGGATGGCAGAGGTTGCGCGTATCCGCTTCCCCGCCCGCAAGGTCTCCAGTGCCATCTTCGGCGGCCCGGACCTGGCGGACCTGTACGTCACGACGGCCGGCGGGCACCAGAAGGAGATCGACGGGCCAGGCGCCGGGGCGCTGTTCCGAGTGCGGCCGGGCCTGCGAGGCGTCCGCGAGCTCCGTTCGCGGATCGGCCTGTAGCCGGGCCGGCGGCCGGGAGGCCGCGGCCGGGCCGCTACTCGTCGGCGCCGGCCCGGGCCTCCTGCCAGAGCGCCAGCATCCGCGCGGCGGCCGGCGCGGCCACGCCCGATGGGAGCTCGATCAGGCGGCGCAGCTTCGCCTCAAACTGCTGCTCGTCGACGTTCCAGCGCGTCACCATCGCCGCCAGCGCCACCAGCTTCGCGCCGAGCGGATCGTCGTCCCAGCGCCACGGCCCGGGCATGGCCGTGCGGCGCTCCTCGTGCTCGCGCAGGATCCCCTCCGCGAATTGATGCGGAGTCAGCGAGGGAGATGACGACTCGGGGGCGCTCATCATGTCGGCCTGCCAGCGGAGCCTACCACGAATGATGCGGCCTCGCTACCCTGCCCGCCCACTACCGCCGGCCTGCTCGCTCCAGACCGTCGCCCGGCGGTTCTCCACCACGATCCGGCCGCCCGAGATCACCAGCACCTTCTCCGCCTGGCCCACCAGCGCCTCCCAGGGGCTCGTCGCGTCCAGTAGCACCAGGTCCGCCCGGTTCCCCACCGTCACCCCGTACCCCGTCAGCCCGAGCGCCCGAGCGGCGTTCGTCGTCGCCATCTCGAAGACCGCCTCGACGTCGCTCCTCGAGGCCAGGTGGCCCGCCGCGATCAGCAGCAGGCCGTTCTCCAGCGGGTCGGCGTTCCCGAACGGCGTGAAGGCGTTGCGGACGTTGTTCGAGGCGTACGCCACGGTCACGCCGGCCCGCCGGAGAGCCTGGATCGGGGCGAGCGCCCGGCGCACGTTGTGGCTGTCCGTGCGACCGCCCAGATAGAGGTCCGTGGCCGGCAGCGTCACCACGCTGACGTCGGCGCGGGCCAGCAGCTCCGCCAGCGGCGAGAGCGCCTCCGGCGGCAGCGCCCCGAGCGCCGTCGCGTGGCCGAGCACCACCCGCCCCAGGTACCCCTCTGCCAGCGCGCGCTCGGCGACGTACCGCGCCGTCAGGCCCGGCGGGTCGGCCGGCGGATCGTCCGAGAAGTCGGCGTGCAGGTCGAGCGGCACCCCGGCAGCGAGCGCCAGCCGGAAGAGCGTGTCCAGATGGGCGATCGGGTCCGGGTCGACGTACGGCGCCCCACCGAGGGCGTCCGCCCCCAGCTTGAGCGCCTCGCGCAGCAGCTCCTCGGTGCCGGGCGACCTCTGGATGCCCTCCTGGGGGAACGCGACGATCTGGAGAGTCATCAGGCCGGCCAGTCGCTCGCGCAGTCCCAGCGCCACCTCCAGCGCCGAGAGCCCGAGGATCGGATCGACCTCGACGTGCGCGCGGACGTAGAGCGTGCCGTGCCGCCGCGCCATCCGCAGCACCTGCTCGGCGCGCTCTCGCATGTCGTCGCGCGTGAACCCGCGCTTGAGGGCCGCCGTCGCCGCGATGGCCTCGCCGACCGAGCCGACCTCGCCGGGCAGCCGATCGAGCAGCAGCGCCTTCTCGACGTGCAGGTGCGCCTCGACGAACGCCGGCGCCAACAGCCGGCCGCCGCCGCCGATCCGCTCGGCGGTCGCCCCGGCTTCGCGGACGGCCGACCCATACGCGTAGATCTGGCCGTCACGGATCAGCAGGTCGGTCGGCCCGACCCCGCCGGGGAGTCGGACTGATTCGAGGATCAGATCGGGCATCGAGGCGGACTCCAGCGTGGATAGGTCGATGATAGCGGCGGCGGCGCCGGGGCTGGCACCGCCGATCGACCGTCGAAATGTCTACCACGATGTCCATTTCTGGACATCCGCCGGCCCCCCGTCGACCTCTACGCTGAACGTATCGGACGACACCTGGAGCTCAGCGCAGCCAGAGCGGCCAGGTGCGACGAACAGGAGGAGATGAACATGGCACACCCATCGAGAATCACCATCGGCCAGCGCGCGCGCACGCTGGTGGCGGCCCTGGCGCTGGTCGCGCTGGCGCCGGGGCTCGCCCACGCCGCTCCGCCGGTCCCGCCGAGCGTACCGGCCGCGATCCAGGTGCCCGCCGGGAACGTTGCGTACCTCGTGGGCCACGCCACTGGGACGCAGAACTACACCTGCCAGCGTGCGTCGAATGGCTTCGCCTGGACCCTCGTGGCGCCAGCGGCCACGCTCGTCGACGACGGCGGCAAACAGATCATGACCCACTATGCCGGCCCAACCTGGGAAGCCACCGACGGCAGCAAGGTCGTGGGCACCCGAGTGGACGGCGTCACGGTCTCGCCGAGCGCGATCCCATGGTTGCTGCTGAAGGCCAAGTCGACGACGGCCGGGCCAGACGGCGGCGACCGCCTGACGGCCACGACCTACATCCAGCGGGTCAACACGACCGGCGGGTTGGCGCCTACCAACGGCTGCAACGCGGCGAACCTCGGCGAGGCGCGCAACGTCCAGTACACCTCGGACTACTACTTCTTCCGGGCCAAGTGATCGGACTCGCATCAACGGTTGGCCGCCGGGTCGGGGCGCACGTGCGCCCCGACCCGGCGGACCATCATTCGGACACGGTCGAGGCCGACGGGCCTGTCCTACGTGCCGGGCGGCGCGAACAGCTCGAGCTGGATGTTGTCCGGGTCGCGGAACACCAGGATGTAGCCGTACGGCGTGTCGGCGATCGGCGATTGCGACACGCCGAGCGTCTCCAGGTGGCGCTGCCACGCCTCGAGCTCGGCGCGCGTCGAGACGCTAAACCCGACGTGATCGAGGCCGGTCCGTGACTCGGCGAACCGCTCGGACTGGTTGGCGTCGTGGCGATGCAGCACGATGACGAGCCGCCACGCCGGATCGGCGAGCAGCAGGCCGGCGCCGCCCTCGTGGTCGTACTCCAGCTGGAACGTGATGCCGAAGACGCGCTCGTACCAGGCGACGCTCGCGTCCGTATCGGTGACGGTCAGTGCGATGTGGTGCAGCGCGGGAAGGGCAGGCTGGGTCACGATCGTCCTCCGTGATGGGGTGTCCAGGAAGCGCGGAACAGCGCGATCGCCGGCCCGATCAAGGCGCCGTACCGACCACCCCCGGGCGGCGCGCCGACGTCGTTCGCCAGGTGCTGCGACGTCAGGCCGTGCTGCATCGCGATCAACAGGTCGCGGGTCTGCGCGGGCGAGAGGCCGGGCGCGATCTCGCCGCGCTCGATCGCCTCGGCGATCTGCTCGGTCAGCCTATCGAGAAGCGGCCGGCCCTCGGCCATCGTCTCCTCGGACGGGGCGAAGCCCGGCACCGGGTGCTCGAACACGAGCTGATACAGGTCCGGGTGCTCGCGGGCGAACCCCATGTACGCCTCGAAGCCGGCCTCGATCCGCGCCCAGAACGTGCCTGGTCCCTCCAGGGCGCCGAGCATCCGTTCCCGGAACAGGTGGAAGCCGGCCAGGAACAGCGCGTCGTAGAGGGCCGCCTTGCTGGGGAAGTACTCGTACAGCGAGGGCGCCTGCATCGAGACCCGGCGGGCGACCTCGCGGAGGCTCAAGCCCGCCACCCCGCGCTCCCGCATCACCGAGCGCGCGGCGTCGAGGATTGCTGCGAGCACCTGCTCGCGGTTGCGGCGGCGGCGCTCGCGGGGGGAGGGTGCGGCGCCCGCGGGAGTGGTGTCGCCGATGGCCATCGCGCGTGACCCGAACCTCGCATGATCCGCCTTACGGTGTTAGGGTAATGGCCGGGCGCAGCCGCGTCAAGCCCGATCTCGCACCGATGGTGCTCGGCCGCCCGCGATGGGGTTGCGCGCACGCGTGCCTGCTCCCACGGCCAGGCGGGTGAACGAACCGGCGGGAGCGCACGGGTGGTATCCTCGGGCCGGGAGTTGGCCGACGTGGAGCAGGCTGGAGCGGCGGGGCGACAGTTCGATCTCTCAGGTGGTGCGCTCTGCCTCGACTTCGCCAACACCCTGGACGACCGCCCGAACCCGCGCCCAAACGAGTACCTCCAGTCGTACCCCGACCTGCTGGCGTTCGCCCACCAGGCCGGCGCGCTCTCCGAGGCGCCGCTGGCCCGCCTGGTCGCTACGTCCGCGCGCCAGCCGGCCACCTCGGCCGCCGCGCTCGACCGCGCCCTCGCCCTCCGCGAGGCGATCTACCGAATCTTCCTGGCGCTCGCGGACGACGACCCGGTCCCGCCGGCCGACCTGGCGGAGCTGAACCGTGCGCTCGCGGAGGCGCTGGCCCGGGCGCGCATCGCCGAAGCACACCGCGACGAGGCCGACGGTGTCGAGCGATCGGCCGGCCGGTTCGCCTGGGCCTGGGCGGACGCACCGCTGAGCCTGGAGATGCCACTCTGGCCCGTGGCGCGGTCGGCGGCCCAGCTACTGACCTCCTCGGATCTGTCGGCGCTGCGGGTCTGCGCCTCCGAGACCTGCGCCTGGCTCTTCCTTGACACCAGCCGCAACGGCTCGCGTCGCTGGTGCAGCATGCGCACCTGCGGCAATCGCGCCAAGGCCCGCCGGCACCACGCCCGCGTCCGCGCGGCCGGCGCCGCCAGGACCACCGACCGCTGACACCTTCCCTGACCAGGCGCAGCTCCGCTCTCGTACGGTCCTGTCCGTCGCCACGGACCGAATGGCTGGTTCTCTTGACGCCTCGTGGTGCCTCACCCCGGTGAGCTGGATGTTCACCGTCCAGACTCGGCCACGAACCTGGCTACAAATAGAGGTGGGATCGATGGCGAGATGGCACGTGTAGTGTGAGGTCGGTCACTGGCCGCGAGGAGCGGCCCTGCTAGACTGAGGTCAACGGCAGTCGCGGATAGACCGAGGGGTCTCATGGACACCGGACGTCAGAGCCGCCGTCGATTCATCCGAGGGAGTCTGGGAGTCGCCGGGCTCAGCCTCGTTCTCGGCTGCGGGCGGCTCCCGTGGCAGTCGCCGCAGGAAGTCAGGATCCGTCGGATCGGCTTTCTGGCGTACACTCCCCTGCCCACGCCGCCGACCCAACATGCCAACGTGGCAGTGCTGCGTAGCGGCCTCCACGAACTTGGCTGGACCGACGGCGAGAGTTTTACCATCGAGTATCGCTCCGCCGAATTCCGGGATGAGCGGCTGCCTGCGCTCGCCGCCGAACTCGTCAACCTCGGCGTGGACGTCATCGTCGCCACGTCGACGCCGTGCGCCCTTGCTGCGAAACAGGCGAGTGCGACTATCCCGATCGTGCTGCCGAACATGGTGGATCCAATTGGGTCCGGGCTGGTGGAGAGCCTGGCGCGTCCAGGCGGCAACGTCACGGGATTGAGCTTCTACGGCCCGGTGCTGAGCGGGAAGCGCTTGCAGCTCCTCAAAGAGGTCGTCCCCTCCCTCGAGACCGTGGCGGTGCTCTGGAATGCGAACAATCCGGCCTCCGCGGCCGACTTTCGGCAGACACAGGCAGCCGCAGCCGCGCTCAACCTGCAGCTGCAGTCGCACGAGTTGCGCAGCCCAGACGACTTCGAGGGTGCATTCGCAGCGATTGCCGATCAGCGGCCTGACGGGCTGATCGTGCTCCCAGACAACCTGACGGGCTTCCGTCCCAACCTTGAACGCATTGTCGACTTCGCGGCGGCGACGCAACTGCCGGGCTTGTACCCCCTGGGCGCCTTCGCGGCTCGCGGAGGTCTGATGTCCTATGGGCCTGACGTTGACGACTCCTGGCGGCGCGCGGCTGCCTACGTGGACAAGACCCTTAAAGGGGCCAAGCCGGCTGATCTGCCGGTCGAGCAGCCCACCAAGCTCGACTTTGTGATCAATCTCAAGGCCGCCCAGGCCCTCGGACTGACGATCCCCAAGTCGGTCCTCGAGCTGGCAACCGAGGTCATCCAGTAAGCTGACGCTGACCTCTCGGGCGCCCCCTTCCGCTCGGTAGGAGCCCCTGGACAGCCAGAACCATCGCTGCGACGCTCTACGGCCCTCCAGCGACGTCATCCCGCCGGCGAAGCGGCACGTATCTGTAGCCAGGGCTCTGACGGGGTTTGGACTGTCAAACGGCCGCCGTGGGAGCGCCGCTATTGTGGCCGCTCTGTCACGCGTCCCTGGCTTGCCCACAGGCTCCAGGGCCGGACGTTGGCCCAGGACGTGCGGAGAGCCGTTGCTCGGGCGTCCCCGACGGTCTACACTGGTCGGTGGTGAGACGCCCGCGCGTGCCTTCGCGAAGCTGGGAGGGTGCCGAGATGCCGGACAGTGTCTACCGCGTCACCGAAGTGATCGGAACGAGCGAGGAATCCTGGGAGGCGGCCACCAGGAACGCCGTCGAGACCGCCGCCCGGACGGTCCGCGACCTGCGCATCGCCGAGGTCGTCAAGATGGACGTCACCATCGAGGACGGCAAGGTGGTGACCTACCGGGCGCGCCTGAACATCTCGTTCAAATACGATTCCGGCGACTGATCGCCGCCGACCACTATCGCGCGACGAGCTGAGTCGGGGGCCATCCCCGACTCAGCTCGCGTTGGCCGGCCTGGTAGCGGGCGCGGTCGCCAGCCCGAGGCGCCGGCGACCGTACCACTGGACCAGCAGCATCAGGTACGTCAACCCGAGCGCGTACGAGGCCAGGACGTCGCTCGCCCAGTGCTGGCCCATCCAGATCCGTGATGGCCCGACCAGCAGGATCAGGAGGCCGGTCGTCCAGAGGACGGCCGTTCGGAGTCGGCCGGGCTTGAGCTGCGCGTACGCCAGGTACGCCAGGAAGCCGAAGAACGTGACGTAGAACAGGGTGTGGCCGGACGGGAAGCTGTGCCCGGTCGCGCCCTCGATGACCGCGACCAGCTCGTCGGCCGGGCGCGGCCGTCCGACGACCGCCTTGACGACCTCGGTGAGGATCGCCGAGGCCGCCGCCAGCAGGGCGAAGCCGGACTCGGTGCGGTAGCCAGCTCGCCAGAACAGCGACGCGACGATGGCGACGATGATGTAGCTCTGCGGGAAGAACCCGAGGGCGCTCACCGCCAGCATCAGCGGCCCGAACCACGGCGCGGCGATGCCCTGGACGGCCTGGGTCGCGACCAGATCGGCGTCGGCGGTCATCCCGCCGGTGACCAGGAGCGTCAGGCCGCCGAACGCGATCAGGCCGATCGCGGCGAGCGCGCTGAACGTCTGGGTGCGGATCGCCGCCAGCCAGCGCGGGACCAGCGAGCGCCGGGCGGCCTCACGCAGCTCCGCGTCGGTGCCCTCGACGGCCTCCGGCTGGACGGGGGTCGTCGCAGCCGGCGACGGGACCGCCGCCGGCCGAGCCGTGTCGGTGGTCTCGGGCTCGTCGCTCCCGCCCCGGATCGGCGCTACCGCCCGACCGTCCGCCAGCCGACGTATGCTGGTTCGACTCCCGGTGGCCGGCTCCTGGGCATCAGCCGCCCGCTCGCGGCGCCCAACCAGGCGCCCGATCCAGCCGCCGACCCGCCGCACCAGTGCTGCCAACACGCCCCAATCGTACCGGCTCCCGGCTACGGCCGGCGAGCGGCCCCGAGCACCACGTTGTCGATCAGGCGGGTGCGGCCGATCCGGACGGCCAGCGAGGCCAGGGCCGGCCCCGTGATCGTGTCGAGCTCCAGGAGCGTGCGGTTGTCGGCGACGCTCATGTACTCCGGCTGCGCCAGCGGCTGCTCGGCCAGGATCGAGGACATCGCCTCGCGCAGCCGGGCGGCGTCGCGCTCGCCTTCGGCGTAGAGCTGCTCGGCCGTCCGCAACGCCCGCGAGAGCGACAATGCCGCCTGCCGCTCCGGCGGCGAGAGGTAGACGTTCCGACTGCTCAAGGCCAGCCCGTCCGGCTCGCGGATCGTCGGCATCACCACCACCTCGACCGGGAAGTCCAGGTCGAGTGCCATCTTGGTGATGACCAGCGCCTGTTGCGCGTCTTTCTGGCCGAAGTAGGCGCGGTCCGGCTGGATCACGTTGAACAGCTTCGCCACCACCGTCGCCACGCCCCGGAAGTGGCCCGGCCGGGCGGCGCCTTCGAGCGGCTCGGTCAGCGCCCCGACCGTCACGTACGTGTCGAAGCCCGGCGGGTAGACCACGTCGACCGGCGGTATGTAGACCAGGTCCGTGCCGACCTCCTCCAGGAGCGCCAGGTCGCGCTCCTCGTCGCGCGGGTAGGTGGTGAAGTCCTCGGAAGGGCCGAACTGGGCCGGGTTCACGAAGATGCTCGCCGAGATGGACGCGTTCTCCTTGCGGGCCTGCCGCGCCAGGCTCAGGTGGCCCTCGTGGAGGTAGCCCATCGTCGGGACCAGCCCGTGCGGGCGCGGCAGCTCGCGCAACGCCGCCCGCGTCTCGGCGATCGTCGTGACGACCTTCATGCCGGCACCTCGCGCTGGTCGGGCGCGCGGTACGCCAGGTTCTCCTCCGCCTCCTTCAGGACCGCCGCGTCCATCGAGAAGCTCTCCTTGGCCGTCGGGAACGCGCCCTCGCGGACGTCGTCGGCGTACTGTCGTGCGGCGTCCTTGATCTGCTCGCCCAGGTCCGCGTACTTGCGGGCGTGGCGCGGCACGAAGTCCGTGAACAGCCCCAGCAGGTCGTGGATCACCTGGACCTGGCCATCGCACTCCGGCCCGGCCCCGATCCCGATGGTCGGGATGCTGAGCCGGCGCGTCACCTGGGCCGCCAGCAGCGTCGGCATCCCCTCCAGCACCACGGCGAAGGCGCCGGCCTGCTCCAGCGCCTCGGCGTCCGCCAGCAGCCGCGTCGCTACCTCGGCCGTCCGCCCCTGCACTTTGTGGCCGGAGAGCTGGTGGACGGACTGCGGGGTCAGCCCGATGTGCCCCATTACCGGCACGCCGGCCTGGACGATCCGGCGGACCGTCTCGGCCACCGTGACGCCGCCCTCCAGTTTGACGGCGCCAGCGCCGCCCTCGCGCATCAGGCGGCCCGCGTTTCTCAGCGCCTCCTCGGCGGAGATTTGATAGCTCATGAACGGCAGGTCGCCGACGATCAGCGCCCGCTCGGTCCCTCTGACCACTGCCTGGGTGTGGCGAACCATGTCGTCCATCGTGGCGTGGACCGTTGTCTCGTAGCCGAGCACCACCGAGGCCAGGCTGTCGCCGACGAGGAGCATCGGCACGCCGGCGGCGTCGAGTAGCTTGGCGATGCTGTACTCGTACGCCGTCAGCATGGCGATCCGCTCGCCGCGCCGTTTCATCTCCTGGATCTGCTGAATCGTGACCCGCATGGTCGCTCCTCTTCCCTCCCCTACCCTCGGTTCAGCTCGTAGAACAGCCGCAACCCGACGTGCGCCAGCCACGGCTCGACGCGGTCGACGACGCTCGTCTCGGCGGCCACCAGCGAGGCCAGCTCGCCCGTCGCGACGACGATCGCCGGGCTGCCTAATTCGGCCCTGATCCGAGCCACCAGCCCCTCCACCAGCGCGACGTGGCCGTAGACCGTCCCCGAGAGCAGGGCGCCGATGGTGTCCCGCCCGATGACGCTCTTCGGCTTCGTCAGCTCGACGCGCTGGAGCCGCGACGTGTGCTGGACCAGTGCCTCGGCCGCCAACGCCAGGCCCGGCGCGATGATCGTGCCGGCGTAGGCGCCGTCCGCGGCCACGATGTCGAACGAGGTCGCTGTCTCGAAGTCGACCACGATGGCCGGGCTGCCGTGGAGGTGCTGGACGGCGATGGCGTTGACGATCCGGTCGGCGCCAAGCTCGCGCGGCTGCTGGGTGGTGATCCTGATGCCAGCTCGCGTCGCGTGGCCCACCACCAGCGCCGGCTGCCGAAACAGCCGCCCGCAGACCTGCTCGAAGATGCCCGTCAGCGGCGGCACGACGGACGCGATGGCAACGCCCTGGACGTGGCTTCGCTGGATGTGCTCCTCGCGGAGCAGGCCGTCCAGCATCACGACGTACTCGTCGGCGGTGCGGCGGACGTCGGCGGCCAGCGAGAAGGTCGCCCGGAGTTCGGGGCCGTCGAAGATGCCGGCCTTGATCCGCGTGTTGCTGATGTCGAACGTCGCAAGCACGCGTGCCTCCGGGGCCACCTGGGCAGCAGCGCACACGCGTCCGACGCGTCCTGTTGGCTGCCGTCTCGGTCGTTGCTGATCCAAGCGGGCCGGTTGTCTGATCTGTCGCTGAATGTCGGCTGGCGTCCAGGCCTGCCGGTACGCCGCCGGCTGAATCGTAGCAGCCGGCCCAGCACCGTGCCACCCATCGAGGTGACGCTCGCGCCCAACGTAGGGGCGGGTTTTCGACGTCCGAGGCCAGGCCTCACGACCCTAACCCGCCCACCTCACTCACCGACGGTGACGGCGACGTAGCAGAGGCGGGTTAGGATCAATACCAGTAAGTTTAGGGCCAAAGGATGCGGACGGCAGGAGGGGTGGTAGCGGGCAGCGTGGTGTGAGCGGTCGGATCTGGCGGGAGCTTGAGGCGGAAGTTGCTCATTTT
>Ga0209382_10011906_pt1 | contig 10763 bp, 5 predicted proteins | sample SoiMetdeltSBSDD5_FD_187599 | JGI IMG/M metagenome (GOLD analysis project Ga0209382, IMG submission 187599) | Bulk soil microbial communities from a Populus tree surrounding site in Tennessee, USA - Soil MetaG P. deltoides SBSDD5 (SPAdes) (version 2) | ecosystem: Environmental > Terrestrial >...
GCGCGCCCTCGGCGGACGCCTGTCGTACGAGCTCCAGATCGATCTCGCGCGCAGCCGCGGCGGCGCCTTCACCGTGACGAACCCGCTCGCCTACATCGCCAACCTCGCCGCGGGCGTGCCGCCGGCGGCCGCCGCCCTCGGCCCGCCGGGCGCGCCGTTCCCCGTGCAGCGCGAGGTGCGCACCGAGCTGCGGATGCTTCGGGTGTCGCCGTTCGGCCTGCGCTTCACGTTCTCCTCGGGCCGCGTTCCGCGCCTGCGGCCGTATCTCACCCTGGGCCCGGACATCGTCGTGGTCCTCACGCAGCAGGAGCCGGTACGCGACGAGATCGCCGACCCGCTGGCGGGGGCGGCGTTCGACGGGCCGCTCATCGGCGGCCTCGCCGCGCCGTCGCCCGAGCTCGTGGATCTGGGCCTGCCGTCGGGACAGGGCAACCTGCGCGCCGGCGTGCACGGCGCGGGCGGGCTCGAGCTGCGCCTGTCGTCACGCGTCTCCGCCAACGTCGAGTACGCGTTCACGGCGATCGAGGGCGCGCACGGCGGGCAGCATGCGGTGGCCGCCGTGCTCGGCTTCCATTGGTGACGCGGCGCGGCGCGCTCGGTCTGCTCGCCGCCCTGCCCGCGGTGGCGACGCCCGCATTCGCGCGCGAATACGCGACGGAGACCGAGCTGCTCGCGACCATCGATACGCTCTCGGCCGAGGTCGGGGCTCGCCTCGAGGCGCTGGCACGCACGGTGCCGCGGGCCCGCGCGTTCGTGGCGAGCGCGGCCGCCGATCTCGCCCGGCATCGCCGGGAGCGCGGCGGGGCGAGGAAGCCGGTGCCGCCGGCGTCGTTGGAGCAGGCGACCTCGCTGCGGAAGCTGCGCGCGGCCCTCGAGTCACTGGTGCACGCCCACGCGGAGGGCCTGCCCGTGCTCGCCGACGGTGCCCACGTGCAGCGCCTGGCCGGGCACCTGATCGACCTCTCGCGCCTGCTGACCGTCGTCGACCTCTGGATGGAAGGCGAGGGCCTCGGTGAGTGAGCCCCGCCTCGGGCGCCGCGAGGGCCTGCGCCAGCTCGTGCGCGCCGCGGGCCTCGCCCCGCTCGTCCTGTCGTTCCTCGAAGACCGCGTGGAGGCTCTGCCGCGCGGCGAGGCCACCGAGCTCGCGGTGCTCGACGCCGCTCTCATCCTCGAGCACGAGGCGATCGCGATCTACGACCACGGCCTGAAGCGAGGCCTGTTCCCGGCGGGGCTCCGGCGATGGGCCGTCGAATTTCGCGGCGACCATCTCGGCCATCGCGACACCCAGATCGCCATCGTGGCCGAGCGCGGCGGTCGCGTGGCGGCTCCGCCGCCTTCGTACGACTGGGGCGAGGTCGAGAACGGCGAGGGCATGGTGCGCCTGGCCCTCGAGATCGAGCTGGCGGCGCAGAAGGCCTACACCGCCCTCATCAGCCAGATCCGCACCGACGACTACCTCCTCTCGGCCGCGTTCATCCTCGTCGACGAGGTGCGGCATCTGACGGTGTGGCGGCGCGTCCTCGGCCACAAGATTTATTGAAACGCGGCGGTGGGCCTATACTCCCGGCGTTTCGAGGGGCTTGCCCTCGTCCGCATCCGTACACGTCTTTGTAGCGAGGGCTCGCCCTCGTCCGCATCCGTACACGTCTTTGTAGCGAGGGGAGAGCGGCCATGAGACAGAAGATCGCCGGCGTCATCGTCCTGCTCGTCACCGCGGGCTCCGCGCTCGATTGCGGGAGCAAGCCGGAGGCGGCGAAGAGTGCCTCCGCGGACAGCGCCGCCAGCGAAGCCTCGCGCCGTGATCACGAGATCTCGATCTCGGGCCTCAAGGTCACGACCCTCGCCCCCGGCAGCGAGTACGAGATCACCGTCGACGTGCAGGATGCGAAGGGTGACCTCAAGCCGGACGACAAGGCGGTCGCGAAGTATCAGATCGTCTGTCCGGGCGGCACTGCCCACGCCGTCCTCAGCGAGCCCGCGCAGGTGACCGTGGACGGCGGTCGCACCATCGTTCGGCATCGCATCAACCTCGGCCAGGTGAAGAAGGGGAGCGAGCCGTGCCGCCTTCGCCTCGCCGTGGGCCACCGCTACGATTTCCTGTCCAACGAGCTGGAAACCGCACTGCCGAAATAGGGCGAGTCCTTCTCGATACAAAATAAGAGACGGCGGCAAATGGACTTAGGGCAAACTTCTTTTGCGCGATTGAAAAAGTATTTGACGTAGCCGCGGCGTATCGAATATACGTAGCCTCAGACAGCACGCCATTCTCTTCACCGCTGCTACTGAACGGGACGCCTTTCTGGCGTCGCTCCGGGTCAGGGTTTCCGATCACGTTCACGAGCAGGAGCCATCCATGTTTCAGTCGATCCTCTCCAAACGAGCGCTGGCCGTGTCGGCCGCGCTCACGCTGTTCGGCGCCAGCGGCGCCTTCGCCGCGTCTCTGCCGGCGAACTTCTCCGAGCAGACGTTCAGTGGAATCACCAACCCGACGGCCCTCGCGATCGCGCCCGACGGGCGCGTGTTCGTCTCGCAGCAGTGCGGTGCGATCCGGATCATCAAGAACGGCGCGGTCCTCTCGACGCCGTTCGCGACGATCTCGGTGAGCTGCTCCGACGAGCGCGGGCTGCACTCGATCGCCTTCGACCCGAACTTCTCTTCGAACGGCTACGTGTACGTGCGCTACACGCGCTCCTCTCCGCTCAACAACGTGATCGGCCGGCTGCAGGCCTCGCCGCCGAGCTCGGACACGGGCGGCGGGCTCACGGTATTGTTCGTGGTTCCGTTCAACGGCAGCGGCCAGCGTTATCACCACGGCGGCGGTCTCGTGGTCGGCAACGACGGCATGCTGTATTCGTCGTTCGGTGACCACCTCTCGGGCAGCGGCCAGAACCTGAACAACCTCTGGGGCAAGGTCGTCCGCATCAACATTCCCAACGGCGGCATTCCGACCAGCAACCCCTTCTACAACACCACCACCGGCGACAACCGCGCGATCTACGCCTACGGCCTGCGCAATCCCTTCACGATGGCGATCCAGCCGGGCACCGGCCGCATCCACGTGAACGACGTCGGTGACGGCGCCTCGAGCTGCTGCGAGGAGGTGAACAACCTCACCAGCGGCCAGAACTTCGGCTGGCCTCCGGCGAGCAACGCGACGGGCCGCTTCTTCGGCTATACGGCGTCCAGCCAAGGCGGCAACGCGATCGTGGGCGGCAGCTTCTACAACCCCACCACGCAGATGTTCCCGGCGAGCTACGTCGGGAAGTACTTCTTCGGCGACTACGGCGGCGGCTGGATCCGGTACATCAACGGCAGCGGCAGCGCGGGCTCGCTCACGGGTTTCGCGAGCGGCATCGACGGACCGACGGACGTCGAGGCGGCGAACGACGGCAGCCTGTGGTACACGGCGCGCAACTCGAGCAACGTCCGCCGCATCACCTACGCCGGCGCGGTGCCGACGGCCACCCCGACAGCGACGCCGATGGCGGCGACTCCGACTCCTACGCCTACGCCGATCGGACCAACGCCGACGCCCACCGCGACCACCACCCCGAACGCGCCGCCGGTCGGGACCATCACCGCGCCGCCGGTGGGCACGCTGTACGCGGGCGGTGACGCCGTCAGTTTCTCGGGTACGTGCACCGATCCGAACGGTGCCGTTCCCGCCAGCGGTTACTTCTGGGACATCGTGTTCCACCACAACACGCACACCCATCCGGGCGTGCAGTTCACCGGCGTCACCAGCGGCAGCTTCGATCTGCCCACAGACGGCGAGTGGGATCCCGAGCAATGGTGGCGCGTCAATCTCCGTTGCACGGATCCGCAGGGCGCGTCGTCGACAGTCTCCCGCGACGTTCTCCCGCGCAAACGCACGCTGACCGTCAACTCGAGCCCGAGCGGCCTGCAGGTGGCGGCGGACGGCGTCACCGGTCCCGCGCCCCAGACGATGGACGCGGTGGCGGGGATGAAGCGCATCCTCGACACGAACGCGCCCCAGACGATGGGTGGCACCACGTACTACTTCGAGAAGTGGTCGGACGGCGGGGCCAAGCGCCACGACGTCTTCATGCCCGACGCCAACGCCTCGTTCACGGCGACCTTCAAGGCGGCGTCGGCCTACAGCGAGATCACGCCGGCCGCCTCCGCCGTGACGACCAGCACGAGCGACACCAACGTCGGTGCCAACACAGTCGACAACAACCTGGCCACGCGGTGGTCGGGCAACGGTGACGGCGCCTGGGTGAAGTTCGACCTCGGCTCGCCGCGGACGGTCGGACACGTGGGCGTCGCCGTCTACCAGGGCAACATCCGCCGCAACCGGTTCGACATCCAGGTCTCGAGCGACAACACCAACTGGACGACGGTCTTCTCCGGCGAGTCTTCCGGCACCACCACCAACGAGCAGGCCTATGACTTCCCGGACGCCGCCGCGCGCTGGGTCCGCTATCTCGGCCACGGCAACATCGGCAGCACGAACCCGACGATGAACAGCGTCACCGAAGTCAGCATCTTCGGCGCCGGGCTCGCCCCCAACACCGTCTCGATCGTCGGCATGAGCTTCGTACCCGCCAACCTCACCATTGACGTCGGCGGGACCGTCACCTGGGTCAACACGGACTCCCAGGCGCATACGGCGACGAGCGACACCGCGGTCTGGGATTCCGGAACGATCGACCCCGGCGGCAGCTTCGCCTTCACCTTCACGGCGGCGGGGACATACCCCTACACGTGCCTCTTCCACACCTCGATGACGGGGACGATCACGGTGGTCGGCGGCGTGCCCACGCCGACGCCGACGCCCACGCCGGTCGTCCCGACGCCGACGCCCACCCCGACCACCGCGGAGCCGACGCCGACCCCGACCCCGACGCTGCCCGTGGGCGACGTCGAGATCACGCCGGCGGCGGGCGCCGTCACCGCCAGCACCAACGACGGCAACTTGCCGTCGAACACCGTCGACAAGAACCTGGCCACGCGCTGGTCCGGCAACGGCGACGGCGCCTGGATCCAGTACGACCTGGGCGTGGCGAAGACGGTCAGCTTCGTGAAGATCGCGGTGTACAACGGCAACTCGCGCAACAACCTGTTCGACCTGCAGTACTCGAACACCGGTACCACCTGGACGAACATCCTGACCGGCGCCCAGTCCGGCGGCATGACCACGGCGCTGGAGACGTTCGACTTCGCCGACGTGAGCGCCCGCTACATCCGCTACATGGGACACATGTCGAACGTGGGCACGTTCAACAGCCTGACCGAGGTCGAGATCTGGCAGTCGGGCGGGCCCACGGCCACGCCGACACCCACGCCCATCGTGACGGTGTCTCCGACGCCGACCCTCACGCCGATTCCACCCACGCCCACGCCGACGTCGACGCCGCTGCCGTCCAGCGAGATCCCGCCGGCGGCGATCACCGCGAGCACGAACGACGGGAACGTGCCCGCGAACGCCAACGACAACAACCTCGCCACCCGCTGGTCGGGCAACGGTGACGGCGCGTGGCTCCAGTACGACCTGGGCGCGACCTACACCGTCACCCACGTGAGCATCGCCGTGTACAACGGGAACTCACGCCACAACATGTTCGACATCCAGGTGTCGAGCTCGGCGTCCGGGCCGTGGACGAACGTCCTGACCGCCGCGCAGTCGAGCGGAAACACCACGATGGAGGAGACGCACGACGTCACCGACGCCAGCGCGCGGTACGTGCGTTATCTCGGACACATGAGCGACGTGGGCACGTTCAACAGCGTGACGGAGCTCAGCATCTTCGGGAGCGCCTGCACGTCGTGTCCCACGCCGCCGCCCACCCCGACGCCGACACCGACGGTACCCTCCGCCGGCAAGATCAAACACGCGGGGGCGCGCTCGTCCGGCTACGGCATCAGCCCGTTCCCGAGCGCGCAGGGCTGGACGAACGCCATCACCACGATGGCCGGCTACTTCCCGGGCTCGACGCCGACCGGCGTCTGGCTCGTCGGTGAGATCTTCTTCGCCGGCCAGAACAGCGGCCAGGGCCTGGAGTTCCCGAACCCGGGCGGCACCTGGGACTCGAGGATCCAGTTCCAGGGCACGGACAAACACGAGCCCATCCTCGACTACTTCGACACCCACGGCGTCAAGGTGTTCCTGCAGTTCGAGCCGGGCTTTGCCCCCATCGACCAGCTCATCCAGGTGACGTACAACCGCTACGGCCATCACCCGTCCGTGATCGGCTTCGGCGTGGACGTGGAGTGGTACCACAGCTCGAGCGACGGCGGCGGCAACGCCCCCGCGGGCGATTCCGTGGTCGCCGCCTGGAACAACAAGGTGAAGTCGCTCAACCCGAGCTACCGGCTGTTCGTGAAGCATTACGACCGGTCCAACCTGCCGCAGACGCTGCGCGGCGACATCATCTTCATCGACGACAGCGAGCAGAACGGGAGCTACAGCGGCTTCCTGTCGGAGATGAAGGGTTTCGCCGACTTCTACGATCCGGCCTACGTGGGCTACCAGTTCGGGTACCCCAGCGACAAGGGCTGGTGGAGCGGGCTCGCCACGCCGATTCCGCAGACGATCGGCCGCGCTCTTCTCAATCAGACGCGGCAGAACGAGTGCGGGATGTTCTGGGTGGACTTCTCGCTGCGTGACGTGCTGCCCACCAACTAGGCGCCACCCTGGGCTCCTCTCCGCCCGCACGGGGAGAGGAGCCGCTCGAGCCCCTTTGTGATCTTGCGTTCCCTTCTCGCGTGCACGGCGGCGATCGTGGCGGTGTCGGCGATCGCCACGGAGTCGCCGAAACACGTGCCGTTGCGCGTGAGTGAGCCTCCGAGCGTCCTCATGGCGAGGGCGGCCTCTCTCGTGAGCACCGATTGGCCGCGTGCGCAGGAGCTCTACGACGCGGCTTGCCATGCCGGCGCTCCGTCGGCGTGTTACTACGCGGGGCTCGCGAGCCTGCTGGGTGCCGACGGCCCGAAGGACCTGCCCAGGGCGGCGCGGTTGCTGCAGAAGGCGTGTGATGGAGGGGAGGCCGACGCGTGTGTCGAGCTCGCGTCGGCGTATGACACGGGGCAGCCGGGTACGGAGATCCTTCCGCGCGACGTGGCCCGCGCGGACCTCTTGTTCGCGAAGGCGGCCCGTTCGATGGAGAGCGCGTGCGGCTCGGGGGATCTGCGGGGCTGCGGCGGTCTCGCCTGGCTCCACACGATCGGCCGCGGTGTGTCCCTCGATCTCGCCAGGGCCGCGCGCCTGCTGAAGCAGGGATGTGAGGGCGGCGACGCGGTGATGTGCCGCCGGCTCGGAAATGCCTTCGCCCGCGGCGACGGTGTCGAGAAGAGCTCGGAGCGGGCGATCGACTACTTTCAGCAAGCCTGCTCGGCCGGCGTGCACGAGGGCTGTCAGGACATCAAGAGACTGCGCTGGGCGGCGATCACCCAGGGCCGGTCGCACTAGTCCCCGTCTGCCCGATCCACCTGAGGCCCGGGAGGTGGTTCCAGTTACTACTCGCTTTTATTCCAGCAACTTAAGCGGCTTCAACCAATTCCCACGTACTTTTAACGGACAATTAAAAAAGTCTTGACGGACCTTTTCCATATCGAATATATAGAAGGTCGACACACTCACTTTCAGTTACTCCCACGGGTTCCTTGGCCGAGGGCCCGAGGCACGGGGTTGTTCATGGGGACGGTCATGTACAGGAGCATCCAATGGACCGATTGAGCTTTTCGGGCAGAACGCTCGCAACGGCGTGTGCGCTCAGCCTTCTGGCCGTGTCCGGCGCTTCCGCCGCGACACTACCGGCCGGCTTCAACGAGACGACGTTCAGCGGCGTCTCTTCAGTCACGACGCTGCAGATTGCGCCGGACGGACGCGTCTTCGCCGCGCAACAGTGCGGCGGGCTGCGCGTCATCAAGAACGGCGCGCTGCTGTCGACGCCGTTCGTGTCGATCACGGTGAACTGCGCGAACGAGCGCGGCCTGCTGGGCATCGCCTTCTCGCCGAATTACGCGACGACCCGCTGGGTCTACCTGTACTACACGCGGCCTTCGCCGCTGAACAACGTGGTGGCGCGCGTCCGCGCGTCGGCGAGCAACCCCGACGTGTCGGACGGGGCCGGCCCCGAGGTCCTCTTCGTCATCCCGAACCGCTCGAACACGTTCCACCACGGCGGTGGGTTGCAGTTCGGCAACGACGGGATGCTCTACGCTTCCGTCGGCGATCACCAGAGCGGCACCGGCCAGAACCTCGGCAACCTCTGGGGCAAGGTGATTCGCCTCGACCCCGAGGGACCGCAGCTTATCCCCACGAGCAACCCGTTCTACACGACGAGCACCGGCGACAACCGCGCGATCTACGCCTACGGCCTGCGCAACCCGTTCACGATGGACATCCAGCCCGGCACCGGCCGCATCCACGTCAACGACGTCGGTGACGGTTCCGGCAGTTGCTGCGAGGAGGTCAACCTCCTGGCGCACGGCCAGAACTTCGGCTGGGGCGGCACGAACTCGATGGGCCGCTACTTCGGCTACACCGCCTCGAGCCAGGGCGGGAACGCGATCACCGGCGGCGACTTCTACAACCCGGTGAACGTGCACTTCCCGGCGAGCAACGTCGGCCGCTACTTCTTCGCGGACTACGGCGGCGGCTGGATCCGATCGATCATGGGCAGCGGCAGCCCGGGAACGCTCACCGGCTTCGCGAGCGGCATCAGCGGCCCCACGGACGTCGAGGTCCATCCCGACGGCTCCATGTACTACGCGGCGCACGACTCGAGCCATGTCCGGCGCATCTGCTTCGGAACGTGCCCGACGGCCACCCCCACCGAGCCCACGCCGACGCCTCTGCCCACACACACGCCGACGCCGACCCCGACGTCCGGCCCGACGCCGACCCCGACGGCGACGTCGGCCCCGAACATCCTTCCGGTTCCGACGATCAGCGCGCCGCCGGTCGGCACGCTCTATTCCGGCGGCGACCTCGTGAGCTTCGCCGGCGACTGCACGGACGCCGAGGACGGCGTCGTGCCCGCCTCCGGCTTCGCCTGGAACATCGTCTTCCACCACAACACGCACACGCACCCCGGCGTCCAGTTCAACGGCGTCAAGGGCGGCAGCTTCAGCCTGCCGGCCGAAGGCGAGTGGGACCCCGACCAGTGGTGGCGGATCAACCTCACGTGCACGGATTCCGCCGGCGGCTCCGCCACGGTCAGCCGCGACGTCCGGCCGAAGACACAGACGCTGACGCTCAACTCCAGCCCCAGCGGCCTGCAGGTCTCCGCGGACAGCGTGAGCGGCCCCGCGCCGCAGTCGATGCCCGCGGTGGTGGCCATGAAGCGCATCCTCGACACGACAGCGCCGCAGTCGATGGGCGGCACCACGTACTACTTCGAGAAGTGGTCCGACGGCGGCGCCAAGCGGCATGACTTCTTCATGCCCGACGCGCCCACGTCGCTCACGGCCAGCTTCCGTCCGGCCTCCGCCTACAGCGAGATCACTCCCGCCGCGGCTTTCGTGACCACCAGCACGAGCGACACCAACGTGGGTGCCAACACCGTCGACAACAACCTGGCCACGCGCTGGTCGGGCAACGGTGACGGTGCGTGGGTGAAGTTCGACCTCGGCTCCAACAAGACAGTCGGCCACCTCGGCATCGCCGTCTACCAAGGCAACATCCGCCGCAACCGGTTCGACATCCAGGTCTCGACCGACAACTCGAGCTGGACGACGGTGCTGGCCGGCGAGTCCTCGGGGACGACCACGAACGAGGAGACGTACGACTTTGCCGACGTCGCCGCACGCTGGGTCCGCTATCTCGGCCACGGCAACATCGGCAGCACGAACCCCACGATGAACAGCGTGACCGAGGTCAGCATCTTCGGCGCCACGCTGCCCCCCAACACTGTCGTGATCGGGCCGATGAGCTACACGCCCGCCACCATCACCGTGGACCCGGGCACGACGATCACCTGGATCAACAGCGACTCGATGGGGCATACCGTCACCAGCGACACGGACCTCTTCGACTCCGGCAACATCCCGCCGAGCGGGAGCTGGTCGCACACCTTCAATGACGGCGGCACCTTCCCGTATCACTGCACGTTCCATCCCGGCATGACCGGCACCGTCAACGTGAACATGCCGCCGGGACCGACGCCGACCCCGACGCCGACGAACACGCCGACACCCACGCCGACGGCGACGCCGACGGGTACACCCACGCCGACCCCGACGGAGACGCCGATCCCGACGGTGACCCCGACGCCGACGGAGACGCCGGTGCCCACCGTCACGCCCACGCCGACGAACACGCCGGACCCCGGCGCCTACGTGGACGTCACGCCGGCGATGGCCACGGCCAGCACCAACGACGGCAACGTGCCGAATAACAGCGTCGACAACAGCCTCGATACCCGCTGGTCCGGCAACGGTGACGGCGCCTGGATCCAGTTCGATCTCGGCTCCGTCCGCACCGTCGGCTACGTCAACATCGCGTTCTTCAACGGCAACCTGCGCGCGAGCCGGTTCGACCTGCAGGTGTCGACGACGAGCGCCACCGGCCCGTGGGCGAACGTCCTCACGAACGCGATGTCGGGCGGGGTCACCACCGCCCTGCAGACGTTCGACTTCGCCGACACCGGCGCGCGCTACGTCCGCTACCTCGGCCACGGCAACAACAGCGTGGACAAGCCGACGTGGAACAGCCTGAACGAGGTCGAGATCTGGGCGCTGCCTCCCGGCCCGACACCGGTGCCGGAGCCGACGCTCACGCCGACGCCGACACCGAC
>Ga0209382_10011908_pt1 | contig 10763 bp, 7 predicted proteins | sample SoiMetdeltSBSDD5_FD_187599 | JGI IMG/M metagenome (GOLD analysis project Ga0209382, IMG submission 187599) | Bulk soil microbial communities from a Populus tree surrounding site in Tennessee, USA - Soil MetaG P. deltoides SBSDD5 (SPAdes) (version 2) | ecosystem: Environmental > Terrestrial >...
CGGACGTGCTGCGGCAACGGCCTCAGCTCGTCGTCTACGACTCACACAACGTCGAGGGGCTGTTGCGCCTGCGGCTGCTCGACGACGCCGGGTTCGGCACCCAGATCGCCGCACACGCGGCGGTGATCGAGCGAACGTTGTGCCGGCAGGCCGACCTCGTGCTCGCCTGTTCGCACGAAGACCGTCTGCTCTTCCACGACCTCTACGGCGTGCCGTTCGGCAAGTGTCTCGTCGTGCCGAATGGCACGTTCACCGACTCGATCATCCCGGTCACGGCCGAACGACGGGCGGCCGCGAGACAGGCGCTCGGTCTCGGCTCGGGGCCCGTCGCCGTGTTCGTGGCCAGCTTCTACCCGCCGAACGTCGAGGCAGCGCGGTTCATCAACGACACGCTCGCGCGCGTGTTGCCCGAGGTGACGTTCGTGATCTGCGGCGGCGTCGGCGAGGCGCTCGCGACGGCGGAGGTTGCTGCCAATGTCCGCGTAACGATGGTGATCGACGAGGCGCAGAAGCGGCAATACCTCGAGGCGGCCGACGTGGCGGTGAACCCGATGTTCGTCGGATCGGGAACGAACATCAAGATGCTCGATTTCATGGCCGCGGCGCTGCCGATCGTCACCACTCCGGTCGGCGCTCGCGGGCTTCAGGCATCCGGCGAACCGCCGTTCCTGGTGGCGTCGCGCGAGGAGTTTGCCGACGGTGTTCGTCGCGCGCTCGACGATCGGTCGCTGGCGACATCGCTCGGCGCGGCGGGACGACGCACGGCGGTCGAGCGCTACTCCTGGGAGCGGCTGTCGCCGGCGTTGGGCCGCCTGCTGCATCGCCATCGAACCACGCTCGGCGCGCCCAAGCCGGTCGTCAGCGTCATCGTGCCGACCTATGAACGGCACGCCGTCCTCGACGTGCTGATGGACTGCCTGTCGCGTCAGACCGTCGCCAACTTCGAAGTCATCGTCGTCGACCAGAGCGCCTCGCCATGGCAGTGCGGCCCCAGCACCGGACTCGATCTCGTCTACGTGCACACCGACGTACGCGGCGCGGCTCACGCCCGCAACACCGGCGCCTTCTATGCGCGCGGCGACGTGCTGGCCTTTACCGACGATGACTGCCGTCCGGATGCAGATTGGCTCGAGGCCGGTCTGAAGTACTTCGAGGACTCGGCGGTGGTCGGCGTCGAAGGCGTGGTGATCTCCGATCACGCGCACGATGACCGGTTCAGGCCGGTGACGAACGTCGGCTTCGAGGGCATCGGGTTCATGACGGCGAACCTGTTCCTGCGCCGCGAGACATTCCAGGCCATCGACGGGTTCGACGCCCGATTCGATCAGCCCTTCCGTGAGGACACCGACCTGGGATGGCGCGCGCTCGATCGCGGCGGCATTCCGTTCGGACGTGACGTGCGGGTGTATCACCCGCCGCAGCCGCGCGCGATCGCGCGAGAGGCGCTGGCCGCCCGCGTGCGGTTCTTCGAGAAGGACGCCTTGCTGCTGAAGAAGCATCCCGAGCGGTACCGCACGCTGTTCGTGCGCGAGCAGCACTACGCCAACACGCCCGGGTTCGCCGAGCACTTCCTGCGTGGAGCTCAGAAATATCAGGTGGAGATCGACGAGTTCTATCTATCGCGGTGCGCTGCCGCCCGGACCTGACCATGGACCAACGATTCCTCTCGCGCTATCTCGAGGCTTTCGGCGCCATTCCCGGTTGGTGCTCTCCGGACGCCTACCTGATGTTCATGGCGTATCACCAGCTCCTTGCGGATGAAGGGCTGGCCGGCGACGTGCTCGAAATCGGCGTCCATCACGGCTTGTCGGCGATCGGCGTGGCTGCGCTTCGCGGCGAGGGCCGCCGGTTCGTGGCCGTGGATCTGTTCGAGGGGATGCAGTCGCAGAACGTCTCCGCCTCCGGGCTCGGCGACGTCCGCCAGTTCCTCGCGAACATGCATCGCTTCCACGACGACGTGTCCTTCATGACGGTCCACACCGCGCACTCGGCGACCCTGCGGCCCGCCGATCTCGGATGTGGGTTCAGCTTCTGTCACATCGACGGCGGCCACTCCGCGGCGGAGGCGTACGCCGACCTGCACCTCTGTTCGTCGATCACCATCCCGGGGGGACTGATCGCGCTGGACGACTACTTCAACCCGGCGTTTCCGGGAGTGGGTGAAGCCGCCGTCCGCTATGGCTTGGAGCATCCAGAGATGCTTCGACCGATTGCGATCGGCTTCAACAAAGCGCTCTTCCAGCGCCAGCCGGCGCCATTCGATCTCAGCGAACGATTCGCCAGCGTCTTCCCTGGCGTCTACGCCAGCCGTGTCGTGATGTGGGACGTGCCGGTGCGGAAGTTCGACACCACGTTCAACGCCTTCTTCGACATCGCCCGTTCGACGCCACGGCGACTCGCCGCCGTCAGCGAGCACCCGGTGGGCGCACGGATCGAACCGACCCAAGCGGTCGTGACCGGCGCACCCGGCGGCACGGTGTCGATCGAGGTGCAGGTGACGAACCTCTCGCGCATTCCGCTCGCGCACGGCAGTTCGCCGTTCGGCCTCTCGTACCACCTGCTGACGGAGGACCGCCGGCTGCTGCGATTCGATCATGCCCGCGAGTGGTTCACCGATCCGCTGGTCCCGGGCGCGTCCCGCGCGTTGCATGTGCGCGTCGACGTTCCAGATCAGCCGGGAACCTACGCGCTCGAGTTCGACATCGTCTGGGAAGGCGTGTCGTGGATGAAGGACCTCGGCAACCCGACCGCGATCGTCCAGCTCACGGCCAGCGGCGAGAGTGCCGTGCCCGAGTCAAGGGAATTGGAAGCGCTGAGGACACCGTGACGCGGTCATCCGGCCTTTCGATCGTCGTGACGGGCATGATCGCTGCCGACGCGCATCACGGCGGGGCGACGTGGGCGGTGCTGCAGTACGTGCTCGGGTTGATCGAGCTCGGGCACCACGTCTGCTTCATCGAGCCGATCATGGCGTCGAAACTTCGGCCCGCCAACGTCACGCTGGCGCGCACCGCTGCGGCAGCACGCTTCCGTTGGCTGACCGAGAGGTTCGGATTCTCCGCCTCGGCGGCGATGCTGCTGGAGGACACGACGGAGACTGTCGGGCTCAGTTATGCGGCGATTCGCGAGTGGGCACGCCAGGCCGATCTCCTGATCAACATCTCCGGTCTCCTGAAGGACGCCGCACTCCTGGAACCGATTGCACGCCGCGTGTATCTCGATCTCGATCCCGGTTTCAACCAGGTGTGGCAGAGCGCGGGCGATCTCGACGTGCCCTTCGACGCGCACACCCACTTTGTCACCGTGGGGCTGGCGATGGGCCGGTCGCACTGTCGCGTGCCGACGTGCGGGAAGCGGTGGATCACCACGTGCCCGCCTGTACTGCTGCGCAAGTGGCCGGTCGCGCCGTGCCTGAGACACGACGCGTTCACGACGGTGGCGAACTGGCGGTCGTACGGCAGCGTTCAGCACGACGGGATGTTCCTTGGCCAGAAGGTGCATGCGCTGCGTCCGCTGCTCGAGCTGCCGCGTAAGACCAAGGCCCACTTCGCCCTCGCGTTGGAGATCCATCCGAGCGAACCCGATCTCGCGCGACTGCGCCAGAACGGGTGGATGCTGATCGACCCCAAACGGGCGTCGGGCACACCGTTGGCGTACCGCCGATTCGTCAGCGGGTCGCGCGCGGAATTCGGCCTCGCCAAGAGCGGATACGTCGTGTCCCGGTCGGGGTGGTTCAGCGATCGGAGTGCGTGCTATCTCGCCGCCGGCCGGCCGGTGCTCGCGCACGATACCGGCTTTGGCGCGGCGCTGCCGACCGGCAAAGGGCTGCTCACGTTCAGCAACGAATCGGATGTCCTCGCTGGCATCGATGCGATCGAGTCCGACTACTGCGGTCACCGTGAGGCGGCCCGAGCCATCGCGCAAAGCTATTTCGACTCCAGACGCGTGCTGCCGCGGCTGATCGATCGCGTGGGAGCGATCTCATGACGAGCCTCGAGCAGCTCCTCACGTCGCATTTCGGCGCTCGCGTCACCGAGATCGCCTCTCGCCCGTCGCTGTACTGCTCGAGCTTCTTCGTCAACGAGATCGACGTTCGTCTCGACGACGGCACCACCGTGGCGTTGGTGGCCAAAGCGGCGCAGTGGGAGGCAAGGTCGCCCGACGCGCAGCGGGCCAAACCAGGATTTCTCTGGGACGAACAGCGCGAACGCACCACCTACGAATCGATTCTCGCGGCGCTCGACCTGAACAGCGCTCAGTACTTCGGCTCGTACACCGATGCGTCCGGCGTCCACTATCTGCTGCTCGAGCGGATCCCCGGCATCCGTCTGTGGGAGTGCGGCGACTTCGAATCGTGGCGAGCGGCCGCCCGCTGGTTGGCGCGTCTCCACGGACAGGTGAGCGCGGACACCGCCATGGCGAGCACAGCCGGCCCGCACCTGCTGCGCTACGACCGTCAGTTCTACGAGTCGTGGATGACACGAGCGCAGCGATTCCACGTCGCAGACGACGACGTGAATCGGTTGGCGCCCTGCCACGCCCGCGTCGTCGACCGCCTGCTCGAAGAGCGGCCGGCATTCCTGCATGGTGAGTTCTATTCGGAGAACATCCTGGTCGAGAGCCAGGCCGGCGCGGTCGCCGTTCGGCCCGTGGACTGGGAAATGGCGGCGTTCGGTCCAGCACTGATGGACCTCGCCTGTCTCGTCGCAGGCGAGTGGAACGACGACGAACGCGCCGACATGACCGACGCCTACCTCGGCGAGCTGGCCACCGCCGGCTTCGAATCACCCCGGCGCGAGGAGTACCTGCAGACGCTGGACTGTTGCTTGTTTCACCTCTCCATCCAAAACCTTGGCTGGTCTGACGCGTGGACGCCCCCTCCCGATCGCGCGCACGACTGGCTCGGCGAAGCCGTTCGGCTTTGCGAGAAGTGGAAGCTATGACCCTGATCCGGCTTATTCGAGCGTCGATCGGATGCGTGATCCTCGTCGCGCTCGCGGCCCCGGTCGCGGCCCAACTGCGGGAGACCGAGCTTCACGGCGTCGTGAGAGACGCCACTGGCGCAGGCGTCGTCGGTGCCGCGGTCACGCTGACCGATGGTCGGCAGCCGCAGCGCACGACCACGACCGATGCGACCGGTGCCTACGCGTTTCGCAGTCTCGAGCCGGGGCGATACGCGCTCGTGGTGCAGCTCAAGGGCTTCGCGCCCGCGTCGCAACAGATCGAACTGCCGGCGAGGATCCGCACCCGCATCGACGTCGGGCTGCAGGTCGCCATCGAGCAGCGCGTCGAAGTCGTGTCGTCGCTGGACGAATTCAGGCGGGTCACCGGGTTGAGCCCGATCGGGATGACGCTCGGGACCGATCAGCTCGGCGTGCTGCCGAACGATCCCGAAATCATGCTGCAGGTGCTGCGTGAGCTCTCGGCCACGAGCGGTCGGGCCGACGAGGTCAAGGTGTTCGTTGACGGCCAGCCGGTCGGAACGCGACTGCCACCGAAGGAAGCGATCCAGAGCATCCGGATCTCGACCAACTCGTTCGCGTCGGAATTCGCGGAGCCGTCGGCCGGTCTCGTGGAAATCGTCACCAAGCCGGCCTCGAGCAAATACCGGGGTGAATCTCAGGCGACGTTCAACGACTCGCTGCTCAATGCCCGCAACTTCTTCGAACCGGAGAAACGGCCGCGGCGCACGCAGTCGTACTCGGGATACCTCAGCGGCCCGATCGTCCCGTCCCGTTGGAGCTTTCTCGCCTACGGCGGCCGCTGGATGCGTGACGAGCGCATCGTGGTGAACACACGGACGGTCAATCCGACGACGTTCGCGATTCAGCCGTTCGTGCAAAGCATCGAGACACCGGACCGCATCGAGACGTACAGCCTTCGAACCGATGTGACGCCGGCCAAGGAGCATCTGTTCGCCGCCGAATACGCGTGGGTGACCGAATCGCACCCCAGCGCTGGCCTCGAGAGCGGTCTGGATCTGCCGGAGCGTGCCATCACACGGGACATCGACGAAAAGATTGCGCGCTTCTCGCTCGTGTCGGTGCTGAACCCGCGCGTCAGCAACGAGATTCGAGCGCAAGTTCACAGCCGAGCCCTCCGCCAGGCCGCCGCGAGCTCGGCGCCAGCGGTGCTCGTCCTCGATACGTTCAACGCCGGCGGCAACCAGGCTGCTCTCGGCCTCGACCGCACTACGCGTGAGGCCACGTTCAGCCAGGTGCTCTCCTACAACGCCGACCGCCACACCTTCCGCAGCGGCATCAACGCCGACGTGATTCGGTCGCACGAGCTGCGCCGCTCGAATCTGGGCGGGACGTTCACCTTCGGCGCTGATGTCGATCCGATCGGCACCGTCCGAGCGACGCCGCTCGAACGCTATCAACGAACCCTCCAGGGAGTCCCCGGTTACCGACCGTCGACGTTCACCATCACACGCGGCGCACCGTCAATCGAGTTCACCGACTGGCATTTCTCGTGGTTCGCCCAGGACGACATCCGTACGTCGAACAACATGACGCTCTCGTTCGGCTTGCGGCACGACATGCAGCGGCAGGCCAATCGATTTGCGCTCGATCTGGCGCCGCGGGCCGGCCTCGCGTGGATGCCCGATGGCAGCGGCCGTCACACGATTCGCGGCGCCGTCGGCCTGTTCTACGAGCGCATTCCGTCGGACATCGCGCTCGATGCGATGCGTTACAACGGCCTCGGCGCGGTCGACCTCGTCGTCGATCGGCCGGCGTTCTTCCCGGTGATTCCCACGAACCTCGACGCGACGATTGCCCTGCCGACGGTGCGGCTCAAAGACGAGGCGCTGCGCGCCCCGGTCACGCGAGCCGCGACGGTCAGCTACGAGTGGCAGGCCACCAAGACGGTCTTCGGCTCGATCGGCTACACGCGTCGTCAGGGCCGGCGCCTGGTGCGAAGCCTCAATCTCAATGCCCCTGATCCGCTGACCGGTGTCCGGCCGCACCTGGATCGTGGGCCGATGCTGCAGTTCGAGTCGACGGCGCGATCGGACACCCAACTGGTGCGCCTCACGCTGCGCCGCGCGTTGACCCGCCTCTCGGTGTTCGGCACCTACGTGCTGGGATGGACGAACAGTGATACGGACGGTCCGTATAGCGTCCCGGCGGACTCGCGAACGCTCCAAGGCGAATACGGGCGCGCGGCCAGCGACCAGCGGCATAGCGTGGTTTTGGGAAGCGTGTTCACGCTGCCCGACGAGTGGAGTTTGAGCAATCTGCTCACCTATGGGTCGGGCCGCCCGTTCAATATCACCACCGGATTCGACGACAACGACGACCTGCTCTTCCTGGATCGCCCGGGGATCGGCTCCGCAGGCGCATCCGGTGTCAGCGCGACCAGCTTCGGCCTGTTCGATCTGACGCGCGCACCCAGCGAACCGATGATCGCCCGCAATGCCGGCCAAGGGCCGTCGCAGTTCATGTTGAACGTCGGGCTGGCCAAGACGGTGCGGCTCGTCCCGTCTTCAGGCGCTGGCACATCCGGACCTTACGTGATCTTCACGATCAGCGCGGAGAACATCACGAATCGGACCAACTTCACTGACTTCAACGGCGTCGTCACGTCGCCGCTGTTCGGCATCGCCAACCGGGCGCTGACTCCTCGACGGGTCGAACTGTCGGCGCGTCTGGGATTCTGACGTCTGGGATTCTGACGTGGGGGCTGCCTTCAGGCGGCCCTTGTATGCGAGTAGATGCCACATGACACTCGACACTACGGCGACGCGACGGCGACTGATCGTCAATGCGGACGATTTCGGCCGAAGCGCGGGCATCAACCGCGGCATCGTTCACTCGCACGAGCAGGGCATCGTCACGAGCGCGAGTCTGATGGTGTGCTGGCCCGACAGCGTCGCTGCCGCCGCGTACGCGCGATCGCAGACGTCGCTGAGCGTCGGTCTCCACATCGACGTCGGCGAGTGGTCGTTCCGGAACGGCAGCTGGAGAGCGCTGTATCACTGGATCGATGCCGATGATCCGGCGTCGGCGGCGCGCGAAGCGGGGATGCAGCTCGAACGGTTCCGCGATCTGATCGGCCGCGATCCGACACACCTCGATTCGCATCAGCACGTTCACCGCCGTTCTCCCATGCGCGAGGTGCTCGCACACATGGCCGTCTCGCTCGGCGTGCCGTTGCGCCACTTCTCGTCCGTTCACTACTGCGGCGACTTCTATGGGCAGACGGCGACCGGACAGCCACTGCCGCACCTGATCGCGCCGGCGAGCCTCACCGCAGTGCTACGACAGTTGCCAAGCGGGGTCACCGAGCTCGCCTGCCATCCGGGGCTCGGCGACGATGTCGAGTCGATGTACCGGCAGGAGCGCCACGTCGAGCTGCGCACGCTCTGCGACGGCACGATTCGACATGTGCTCGACGAGGAAGCGATCAGGCTGGTGTCATTCAGCGACGTTGGCGCGCTATGCCGCATCTGAGTCGTCTCCGCATCGTCGTATTGGGCTATCTCGTCCGGGGTCCGCTCGGTGGGCTGGCGTGGCATCACCTGCAGTACGTGCTCGGCCTCGCGCGCCTCGGCCACGACGTGTTCTTCCTCGAAGACAGCGACAACTACGCGTCGTGTTACGACCCCGTGAGCGACGCGATGGGCCGCGATCCCGCCTACGGTCTTCGCTTCACCGGGCGAGCGTTCACGCGATTGGGGCTGGCCGACCGCTGGGCTTATTACGACCTGTACGAGGATTCCTGGAGCGGACCTGCGGCCGCTCGCGCCATCGACGTCTGCCGCTCGGCCGACGTGCTGCTGAACGTGTCCGGCGTCAATCCTGTTCGACCGTGGATGGAGCGCGTGCCTGTTCGAGTGCTGATCGACACCGATCCGGTCTTCACGCAGGTCCGTCACCTCACCAACGCGGGCGCCCGGGCTCGTGCGGCGATGCACACGGCGTTCTTCTCGTACGGCGAGAACATCGGACAACCGGAGTGCACCATCCCGGCGGATGGCTTTCCGTGGCAGCCGACGCGTCAGCCGATCGTGATGGACGAATGGCAGCCTTCGGACGGGCCAGCGCAGGGGCCACTCTCGACCGTGATGTTGTGGGGCAGTTATCCGGCGGCCGACTTCAACGGCGTGCACTACGGGATGAAGGCCGAGTCGTTCGAGCCGTACCTGAATCTGCCGTCGGTGAGCCGCGAGCGTTTCGAGCTGGCCGTCGGCAGCCCGCGCGAGCCGCGCGAGCGCCTGGAACAGCATGGCTGGAGGACCGTCGATCCGCGAGAGCCGACCGCCGACCCCTGGACCTATCAGGATTTCATCCGCCACTCGAAGGCCGAGTTCAGCGTGGCGAAGCATGGCTACGTCGTCAGTCACTCGGGCTGGTTCAGTGAACGCAGTGCGGCGTATCTCGCCAGCGGTCGCCCCGTCGTGGTGCAGGACACGGGCTTTTCGCGTTGGCTCGACGCCGACGGCGGCGTGATCCCGTTTCGAAATGCTGCTGAGGCACTCGACGCGCTCGAGCGTCTGAATGCCTCGTACGCGCGCCACTGTCTTCGGGCGCGCGCGGTAGCGCAGGCCTATTTCAATTCGGATGTGGTGCTGACACGTGTGCTCGACCAGGCACGTTCGCAGGCATTGAGGAGCGCATCATGATGCAGCGGCCTGATGACGTCGTTCGAACCGCGTACAACTTGCTCTTGAGCAGAGAGCCGGAGCCGGCTGGACTTCGTCACTGGTCGAGCGAGCTCGAGCGCGGGATGTCGAGAAGCGAGTTCATCCGCGCGGTGCTCGCGTCCGCGGAATTCAAGCAGTCGATGTCGGAAGTCGACGAGCTGACGCGATACGACGACATCGACCTCGTCATCCCGATTCGAGGCCATCAATTCCGGGTGCCCGCCTCTGACCGATCGCTCGTGCCGTATCTGCTCAAACATCGATGCTGGGAGCCGCACGTGATGGCGCATCTCGCGCGTACGCTCCAGCCCTCGAGCGTCTTCATGGACGTGGGCGCCAACCTGGGGTACTTCACGGTGCTCTGTGCGCCGCTGGTGTCTCGTGTCATCGCCTTCGAACCCGTGGCCACGACGGCGCACTATTGCGAGGTCAACATCGCGCTCAATGACATCACCAACGTGGACTTTCGCCGCTGCGGGCTGTGGCACGAGGATGCGACGTTGTCCTTCAACGCCGATACGTCCAGTGTGATGAGTGCGTCCGTCGTGCAGTCGAATGGCTCGGCGTCGAACGACACGATCCAGGCGGTGTCGCTGGATCACCTCTGTGCGAGCGGCGATCTCGAGCTGGAGCGGCTCGACGTCATCAAGATGGACATCGAAGGGGCGGAGCTCTCTGCCCTGATCGGCATGCGCGCGACGCTGGAGCGACTGCGGCCGCAGATCGTCATGGAGATCAACAGACCCATGCTCGCATCGATGGGCGCGTCGGTCGAACAGGTCTGGGACTTCCTGCGCAGTCTGTCGTACGACGTTCAGGTGTTCGAGCCCTGGGTAGAGCGGCCGCCGTTGCCAGTGCACGGACTCGACGCGTTGACCGCCCTCTGCCCCGAGGACGGGCTCGTTGACATCGTCGCCGTTCGACGCGGCTAGCGCGACAACGTCAACGCACGTTCATTGTCACCGACGTCTGCCGCTCGCGCTGATTCGAGTCGACCAGGACGATGAAGACGGTCAGGTTGCCGCGAGGCGCGCCGACACAGCCGAACGAGAAGTCCAATGGAAAGCGCCGCGATTCGGCGGCCACCACACGCGTCGAGCCAAACAGCTCGGTC
>Ga0209382_10011911_pt1 | contig 10760 bp, 12 predicted proteins | sample SoiMetdeltSBSDD5_FD_187599 | JGI IMG/M metagenome (GOLD analysis project Ga0209382, IMG submission 187599) | Bulk soil microbial communities from a Populus tree surrounding site in Tennessee, USA - Soil MetaG P. deltoides SBSDD5 (SPAdes) (version 2) | ecosystem: Environmental > Terrestrial >...
GGCGGTCGGCGTGTTGGGCGTACTCGACGGTGGCCTAGGCCCCGGCCGCTTCCTCGAACTGCTGGTGGGCGCCGTGCTCTACCTGGTCATCGTCACGCCAGCCGCCTATCTCCGCTGGCGCCGCTTCGAGTCCCGCCCCGAGCGAGACTGAGGGAACAGAACCCTCCGTCTCGGGAACGACGAGACGCTGGCTCAGGAAGCTGGCTCAGGAAGGACGACGAGATGGCCACGAACTTGCCCGGCGAGTACATCCCCAGCCCGGCCGCTTGGGTGCGTGAGCAGGTCGAAGCCTACGAACGCTCGGGTGGCCAAGAGGCCAACACCCTCCAGAACACCGGCCTGCCCGTGATCGTCGTCACGATGCGCGGCAACAGGTCCGGCAAGGTCCGCAAGATCGCCCTCATGCGCGTCGAGCATGAGGGCGACTACGCCCTGGTGGCATCCAAGGGTGGAGCCCCCAAGCACCCGGTCTGGTACCACAACCTCGTCGCCCATCCCGACGAGGTCCTCATCCAGGACGGTCCCGAGCCGTTCGAAGCCCAGGTCCGCGAGGTCAGCGGGCAGGAGCGCGCCACCTGGTGGCAGCGTGCTGTCGACGCGTACCCGCCCTACGCCGAGTACCAGGAGAGAACCGACCGCGAGATCCCCGTCCTGGTGGCCAGCCCCAAGCCCTGACGGGCTCGGCACCCCGATCGGGGGGCCAGCCGCGTGCGGAGCGTCAGACCGACAGCGCTTGCGCGGCGGCGGCGATCTTGTTCGGACCGGTGGTCGTGAGCTGCTCGATGATGCGCACGAAGTTGGGGTGCTGGAGCCCCGAGACGATGAACGTCCAGCGGTAGGAGCGCCGCTGGTGGGCGCGAATCGCGTCGCGCTCGTCGTCGGTGAAGGTCCGTCCCGTCGACTTCTCGAGGGCCTCGATGTCGAGCTCGATCTGCTGACCGAGGAGCCCGTCGATGGCGCCACCGAGCTCGAGCAGCTGGTCGACCGCCCTCTCCCGCTGGTCGGCGGGGAGGTCGTTCGCGAGCTCCTCGATGAGCAGGGTGTCGAGGCGGGCGTGCCGGGACTCGTCGATCCAGTGGAACCGCAGGATGTCCCGGAACAGCTCGTCGAGATCGGTGCCGTCCTGGACGTGCTCGGTGTAGTGGAGCTGGGTGAACCACTCGATCATGCTGGTCAGCAGCAGCCCGGTCAGGGGCTCGGCGTCGAGCACGACCTGTGCCACCGCTTCGCGTCCGGGGACCAGGCCACACTCCACCCCGAAGCCGGCTCGGAACTGCTCGACCGCCCGGCGCAGCATCTCCTGGTGCTTGACCTCCTCCTCGGCGAAGCGCAGCAGCGACCACAGCCGGGTCTCGTCGCCGTAGACGTCGCTGCGGGCCCTGTCCATCACCAGGGGGACGATGTACTCCTCCACGAAGGCGAAGACGTGGCAGTAGCTGTTGCCGCGGATCTGGTTGAGCTTCCGCTTGTCGTCGTCGCTGAGGCAGCCGATCCCGTTGACGCCGGCGATCCGATCGGGGAGGAACGGCTTGGCGAAGTCGAAGTCTCGACCGCGGAAGCAGTCGTCCACGGTCCAGGCCTTCGTCACCGATCCTCGCAGGCACGCGTTGTAGCTGTAGTCATGGGTCAACACCAGGTGTCTCCTTCGCCGTCATCTCAGGGTGTTGTCGGCGCGCACCTGATCGGTGCCGCCGACGCCGTGAGCGCCGAGTCAGGCCGGTACTGCGAGGGCCAGGATCTGCTCGCGGGTGAGCTCCATGCCGTGCGCGTCGCGCGCGTGCTCCTGGGCAGCAGCGACGAGCTGGTCGTCGGTGTCACCTCGAACCACGCGTCCGCAGTCGCAGTTGATGATCTTGGTCATCGGGCACCTCCTCGGAGCCGAGCGCGAAACTACGAAACGACGTCTGGCGCACGTCTGGAGAGGATCTGGCGATTGGTTGCAACGGTACGCGTGCGGCTGCTCGGTCGGTTGGGGATCGAGCACGGGGACCGCTGGCTCGACGGCGCCGCGCTGCCCGGCCGCCAGGGGCGGATCGTCTTCGCCTACCTGGCCCTGTGTCACCATCCCATCGCCCGGGACGAGATCGCGGACGTCGTGTGGCCCGATGCGCTGACCGCATCATGGGAACGCGACCTGTCGGCGGTCGTGTCCAAGGTGCGCGCCGCCCTCGACGCGATCGGCCTGGGCCCGATGCTCCACAGTGCGCTCGGTTGCTACGAGCTGCGACTGCCGGCGGGTGCCACGGTCGACGTCGAGGATGCCGTGTGGTTCGTCGAGCACGCGGAGGCTGCCTGGCGGACCGGCGATCGCGACGCCGCCCTCCCGGCCGCTGCCACCGCGGCCAACCTGGCTCGCCGGCCTTTCCTGCCCGCCGAGAGCGGTCTGTGGATCGAGCGACGGCGCGACGAGCTACGGGCCACGCTGCTGCGGGCCCTCGACCTGTTGGCGCAGGGCCTAGCGGACGGGCCCTACGAGCACGACGCGTTCCGCTACGCCAACGAGGCCCTGGGGCTGGACCCGTACCGGGAGACGAGCTACGTACGGCTCATGCGCCTCCACATGAGCCGTGGCAACCGCGCCGAAGCCCTGAGAACCTACGAGCGATGCCGCGAGACCCTCGCTCGTGACCTCCGCGTGGCGCCTTCGCCTCAGACCCAGGCCGTCCACCAGGAGATCCTCGCCCTCTGACGGTCCGACGACCGCCACGCGGCCCTCGGTCCGGTTGGCGGCCCAGACCCGGTGCCAAGCTGGGGTGCCGTCCCCGACGAGAGTCATGGAGGATCGACTCCCATGCCTGATGTCTACGCCATGATCGCCGCGGTCGACGTCGCTACGCAGGAACGTCTGGCCGACATCCTCGAGCTGCGGGCTGCCGACCCACAACAGCGCGCCATGCTCGACTCCTACCTCTCCGAGATCCCGTTCGTCCCGAGAGCGCGGGTGCTGGAGATCGGGTGCGGGACGGGCGCCGTCGCACGCGGGCTGGCCCGTCAGCCCGCGGTGGCCGAGGTGATCGGGGTCGACCCGTCGCCGGTGTTCATCGCCAAGGCTGACGAGCTTGCTGCGGCGGAGGGCGCCGTGGCCTTCGAGACCGGAGACGGCCGGGCCCTCCGCTTCCCGGACGGAGACTTCGACGTGGTCGTCTGCCACACCGTCCTGTGCCATGCTCCAGAACCCGAGCGGGTGGTGGCCGAAGCGCTTCGGGTGCTGCGCCCAGGGGGCACGTTCGCCGTCTGCGAGGGGGACTACCCCACCATCACGGTCGCCCGGCGCGAGCTCGATCCCCTCCAGGAGTGCATCGAGGCCGTCAAGGTGGGGTTCGTCAACGACCCCTGGCTGGTGCGCCGGCTTCCGGCGTTGCTGCGGTCAGCCGGGTTCGAGGTGGTCGGTTGCCGTAGCTACGGCTACCTGCAGACCGACCAGCCCGACTACATGCTGACCCTCGTGGACCGGGGCGCGGACGCGCTCGAGTCGTGGGGACGCATCGGACCGGAGCTCGGCGCGGCGCTCAAGGCGGAGGCGCGGTCGCGTGCCGCCGCCGGCGACTTCTACGGCGGCATGGGGTTCGTGAGCTTCCTCGCCCGGCGACCAGGCTGAGTCGGAACCAGCCGTGCCGGACCCGGCCGGCTAAGGCTCACTCCGATCAGTAGGGTCGCCCGCACGACGACAGCCAAGGGGGAAACCATGACCCGACCTAGTTACCTCGGCAAGCTCGTCGCCGTCGCCACGGCGTCCGTGCTGTTCGGCGCGGCCGCGTGCAGCGACGACGACGATGACGGCGCCGGCAGCGAGGAAGCCGCCGAGTCCGGGGACGCTGGTGGCGGTGGTGGCGGCGGCGACGTGCTCGCCGAGGTCACCGAGCGGGGCACGCTGAACTGCGGGGTCAACAACGCGGTGCCAGGCTTCGGTTTCGAGACCGAGAGCGGCGAGCTCGCGGGCTTCGACATCGACTACTGCCAAGCGGTGGCTGCAGCGGTGCTCGGTGATCCCGAGGCCGTGGAGTACGTGGTGCTCACTCCTGAGCAGCGGTTCACGTCGTTGGCTTCCGGCGAGATCGATGTGCTGATCCGAAATACGACCTGGACCTCCACCCGCGACGGCCAGGAAGGGGCGGCGTTCGTCACGACGACGTTCTACGACGGCCAGGCGATGATGGTGCCGAGCGACGCTGGCGTGACGAGCATCGACGACCTCGCCGGTGCAACGGTCTGTCTCACAGCGGGGACCACGACCGAGCAGAACCTCGCCGACCGGATGGCCGGCATCGACCACACGCCCCAGACCTATGAGGAGAACTCCCAGGTCCAGGACGCCTTCCTGGCCGGACAGTGCGATGCCTGGACGTCGGACGCGTCCCAGCTGGCCGGGATCCGCTCCAACTGGCCCGATGACCAGGGCGGCCCCGAGGCGATGACCATCCTCGACGAGATCTTCTCCAAGGAGCCGCTCGGCCCCGCGGTGCGCGACGGCGACAGCGAGTGGTACGACGTCGTGGATTGGGTGGTGCTGGCCACCATCGAGGCCGAGGAGCTGGGCATCACCTCCGAGAACCTCGACCAGATGCTCGAGAGCGAGGACCCGGCCGTGCGTCGCTTCCTCGGACTCCCGGTCGACGTCGAGGGCGAGGAGGCCGTGGTCGACCACGGCTTCGGTGTCGAGCCCGACTTCACGCAGGCCGTCATCGGCGCCGTGGGCAACTACGGCGAGATCTACGACCGCAACGTCGGGCCGGACACGCCGCTCCAGCTCGACCGGGAGGGCACGTCCAACGCCCTGTGGACCGACGGCGGGCTCCACTACGCGCCGCCGTTCCGCTGATCGGTGATCGCTGGGCGCGGATGCCGTGAGTGACATCGCCCGGGGAGCCGAGAGATCGGCTCCCCGGGGCCACGGCGACCAGGGCCGCCGCTTGGCGGGGCTGGTGTTCAACGTCCGCGTCCTGCGCGTCGCCGGCCAGGTGGCGGCGATCGCCCTGCTGGTGGGGTTGGCCGTCTACCTGGGTGACAACTACCAGGCCAACACCAGGAGCCGAACCGGGTACACCGGTTGGCAGTTCCTCGATCAGCCCACCGGGTTCGACATCGACACGGCCAACTTCCGCGCCGCTCAGCCGGTGCGGGATGCGCTGTGGGTCGGCGTACGGAACACCGCGATCTCCGCCGCAGCAGGCATCGTGGTCGCCACCGTGCTCGGCGTGCTGGTCGGTGTCCTACGGCTGTCGACCAGTTGGCTGGCCCGGAAGACCGCCACCTTGTACGTCGAGGTGGTGCGGAACGTCCCCGTCCTGCTGATCATCCTGTTCACGTCGGCCGGGCTCGCCACCCTCCCCCGCATCACCGAGGCCCGCGACCTGGGCGGCCTGGCCGTGATCTCGAACCGCGAGATCTCGATGCTCTCCCCCGTTGCGGGGGACGGGCTGGGGACCTACGTGGTCGTCCTCGTCGCCGCGCTGGTGGCCGCTCGGCTGCTGTGGGTTCGGCGAACCCGGGTGTCCGACGTGACCGGCGAGCCCCACCACCGGGTGCTCTGGGCTGGCGGACTGGTGGCGGTGGTCGCGGTGGGCGCCTACCTGGTGCTCGACGGTCCGGTGACCGTGTCGCGTCCGCAGTTGAGCGGCTCGGGCGTGGCCGGGGGGATCTCGATGAGCATCCCCTACGTAGCGCTGACGGGGGCCCTCGGCATCTACCACGGGAGCCACATCGCCGAGATCGTGCGGGGCAGCATCCAGGCCGTGCCGCACGGGCAGACCGAGGCCGCGACGGCCATCGGGCTCAGCAGCTTCGCCCGGCTGCGCTACGTGATCCTGCCCCAGGCCTTCCGCATCGCAGTGCCGCCGACGATCAACCAGTTCCTGAGCCTGACCAAGAACACCTCTCTCGGCATCGCCGTGGCCTACTCCGATGTGTCCGCCCTCGGCTTCCGCCTCATCGGTTCACGCGCCCCGGCGCTGCAGACCGTGCTCATCCTGATGGCCGTGTACCTGATGTTCTCGCTCACGACCTCGGTAGCGCTCAACCTGTTCAACCGACGCCTGCAGTTGGTGGAGCGGTGACCGACGGACCGCCGCCCCTGGTGGACGAGGCCCAGGCCCCCCGCGTGCCGACCACGCTCGAGCCGGGACCACTCCCCACCCCCGAACCGACGGGGCCACCCGAGGCCCGGCTCACCGCCCGGCAGTGGGTGCGCCAGAACCTGTTCGCGACGCCCTTCGGGTCGGTCCTCACCATCATCATGGGCCTCGGGCTCGGGTACGTGCTGTACCGCCTCGCGTGGTTCGCGCTCGTCTCCTCGGACTGGGAGATCGTTCGGCGCAACCTGCGACGGTTCATGGTCGGCGGCGAGTACCCCGAGGACCAGGTGTGGCGCCTGTGGGCCGGGCTCTACGTCGTCGGCGGCCTTGCCGGACTGTTGAGCGGCGCGACCGTCGCCCACGCCGAGCAGCAGGCGAGGGCGTCCGGCCGGGAGGTCGTCCGGCCCGGACGGTGGGACTGGATCCGCCGCTACTGGCCCGCGTTGGTGGTCATCGCCGTCATCCTGTCCCAGACCCGGACCTGGACGCCGACGCTGCTGACCCTGCTCGGTGCGATGGTGTTCGCATCCGCCCGCTGGCTCGGACGCCGTGCTCCGTGGCTGGCCCGGTTCACGTGGCTTGCCCTGTTGGTCGGAGCCGTCGCCTCGGTCCAGGTCGTCGCCGGCTTCGGCGGTGTCAGCTGGAGCGACTGGGGCGGGCTGCACCTCACGCTCTTCGTCACCGTGGCCGGCATCGCACTGTCGTTCCCTTTCGGCGTCATGGTCGCTCTGGGCCGCCGGTCCTCCCTGCCCGCACTGCGGTGGGTGACCGTGGCGTACATCGAGGTCATCCGCGGCGTCCCGCTGGTGACCTTGCTGTTCCTGGGCATCTACGTGATCCCGCTGTTCTTCCCCAACACCGTCGAACCGCCGTCGAACCTCACCCGGGCGCTGATCGCCGTCACCCTGTTCGAGGCGGCCTACGTCGCGGAGACCGTTCGCGGCGGCCTCCAAGCGATCCCCCGCGGTCAACGCGAAGCTGCGGAAGCCCTCGGGTTGTCGCGGTGGAAGGTGACCCGACTGATCGTGCTCCCCCAGGCGCTGCGGGCCGTCATCCCGGCGATGGTCGGACAGTTCATCAGCCTGTTCAAGGACACCTCCCTGCTGCAGATCATCGGGTTCGTCGAGCTGCTGGAGGTGGCCAGGATCACCGTCAGCCAGCCGGCCTTCCTCGGCCAGCGCCTGCACACCGTGACCTTCGCCTTCGTCGCCCTGGTCTACTGGGCGGGTTCGTACACCATGTCCCGCGAGAGCCGACGCCTCGAGAGCCGACTCGGACTGGGAGAACGCCGATGAGCGCCACCGACACCCCAGGACCGCAAGACACCGACGACCTCACTGCCATGGCCGTCGAGGCCCAGGGCACCGGCGAGCCGATCATCGAGTGCTACCAGGTGGACAAGTGGTTCGGCCGGTTCCAGGCCCTCCGCGACGTCACCCTGACCGTCGGCCGCCAAGAGGTGATGGTCGTCATCGGGCCCTCCGGCTCCGGCAAGTCCACCTTCATCCGCTGCATCAACCGGCTGGAGGAACACGACCGTGGCCGCATCGTGGTCGACGGCATCGAGCTCGGCAACGACCTCCGACGCATCGCCGAGGTTCGACGCGAGGTCGGGATGGTCTTCCAGTCCTTCAACCTGTTCCCCCATCTCACCGTGCTCGACAACATCACCTTGGGGCCCCGCCGGGTGAGACGCTGGCCACAGCGCAGAGCCGAGCAGGTGGCCAGGGAGATGCTCGAGACGGTCCACATCCCCGAGCAAGCCAACAAGTACCCCGGCCAGCTCTCGGGTGGTCAGCAGCAACGGGTGGCGATCGCGCGGGCCTTGGCGATGCAGCCCAAGATCATGCTGTTCGACGAGCCGACCTCGGCTCTGGACCCCGAGATGATCGCCGAGGTCCTGGACGTCATGAAGGAACTGGCACGGACCGGCATGACCATGATCGTCGTCACCCACGAGATGGGCTTCGCACGCGAGGTCGCCGACCGGGTCGTCTTCATGGCCGAGGGCAGCATCGTGGAGGTCGGCACTCCCGAGCACTTCTTCCAGAACCCCACCGAGGACCGCACCAAGCTGTTCCTCAGCCAGATCCTCTAGGACGGCGTCGGCCCTGACCCTGCCGCGCTCAGCCGGCGGTGACGGCCGGGTCGAGCCGGACGATCCTCGGTTCGTCGCCGCTGGCGCCGCGGCCGGCCAGCCACACTGCGCCGTCGGCGGTGACGGCCACGTTCCACCCCCCGTCGGGGAGATCCACGGTGCGGACCACCTGGTCGCCCTCGATGCGCCGAGCGACGGCCTCCTGCTCGTGGACGGTCCACACGCCGGTCGCATCGCCCGCCACGGCGTCGGGGCTGCTCGGCAGGTCGACCTGGCCCACCCGACCGCTGACCAGGTCGATCGACATCAGGCCCTCAATGTCCAGCCACCAGACACGATCTTCCGTGGCGACGAGGTCCTCGCCGAACAGCGGGAGGTCGACGTCGAACGGCTCGCCGACCGCGAGCGTGGCGGGATCGACGCGGGCCAGACGTCCACCGGCCAGGGTCGCATCGGCGTACCAGACGCCGGTGGGACCGACGACGACGGCACCCCGCTGGACCGGTGCACTGGCCAGGACCGTGCCGGTGGCGGGATCGCGCCGGTCGAGCGCGTAGCTCGTCCGGAACGGATTAGTCGACACCGTCCACAGTGCGTCGGGCCCGGCCGCCATGCTGTCGAGCGGCTGATCGATGGTCGCCGTGCGGGCGCCGTCGGCCAGCTCGAACCGGCTCACCGCCCCGGTGGCGGGATCGACCATCCACACACCATCGGCCACCACCGCCAGGTTCTGCAGCCACATCGGCGCCACCGCCGGGGCTGCGACAGCGCCTGGGGTACCGCCCGCGACAACGGTGGACGGCACGTTCGGGTCGGCGTCGGCAGCGGCCGGACCGGCGGCCGGCGAACCGTCGAGGTGCCGCGCCTCGCCGGTGGCGGCATCGATGCGCACCACCTCACCCGACTCGGAGCTGGCGACCAGATCGGGGCCAGCCGGCGCCAGCGACACCGGGTTCTCCAGGGGCACGACCATGTTGTCGCCCTCGACCGGGGCCCGATCGGCGGTCCAGGCCACGACCCCGGACTCGCAGTCGGCGCTGAAGGCCTCCGACTGGCCGTTCCACCCCCGGCTGGTCAGCTCCAGGGTGCCGGTGGCCGTGCCATCCTCGGCGAAGTCGCCGTCGATGCGCACCTCGACGTGCTCCTCGTCGCCGTCGGTGCCCTCCTCGACGTAGGCCTCGTCAACGGTGAAGCTGCCGTCGCCGTCCACCCCGGTCTCGAACCGGTGCCGGTGCAGCGACACGGAGAGGTCCTCGCCGGGCCGGTCGTCACTCCGGCACTCGGCCGGGAAGCGCAGGCTCACCTCGCGATCGCCGACCACATCGATGCGCAGGTGCAGTCCCTGCTCGGTCTCCCCCACCAGCCCGACCGGCTCGACCTCCGCACCGTCACCGGATCCCGAACCTCCCGACTCCCCACAGGCCGCCACCACCAGCGTGGCAACACCCCCCAGGACGACCCACGTCCGCATGCCGACCCACCGTAGGCACGGCCCAGCGCCGACGGGCCGCGGGCGGGTCGAGCCCGACGATCCCCGGTTCGGACACGATCGAGGGGGGAACAACAATGGCCATGACGACTAGGCGGTTCAGCATCTCGTGGCTCTTGCTCGTATGGCTCATCATCGGCGTCGTCGTGGCCGCCAACCAGGACTACGCCCGCAGTCTCGACAGCGGCTCCGAGATCGCCACCTTCATCCTCGGCGTCATCCTCTGGCCGATCCTCGCCACGGGCGGCGACGTCGGCATCCGGTTCTGAGTCACCCGTCGACCCGCCGCGACGCTTGACATCCCCTTGACGTCAAACGAGGCTCCATCTAGCCGCTCTGGCGGAGCGGAGCCGACGAGATCGGAATGGCGAGGGAGGGGCGGTCATGGCCGAAGACCTCAAGGCCATCGCACGGCGAGCCTTCGAGGAGATACTCCCCAACGGCGACGTCGACGGTTTGAAGGCGGTGATCCATCCGGCCTGTGTCAACCATGACCCCCCGCCGGGTGCGCCGCCGGGACTGGACGGCATGATCCAGGCCATGAGGTGGATGAAGCAAGGGTTCTCCGAGCCGCGCTTCGAGATCCACCAGACGATCACCGAGGGCGACACCGTCGTCATCCACTGCACCTTCCACGGACGCCACACCGGCGGGTTCATGGGACGAGGCCCCACCAACAAGGCCATCGCCACCCGCCAGGTCCACATCGTCCGGTTCCAGGACGGCAAGGTCATCGAGCACACGGCGGTCCGTGACGACCTGGGTCTCGGGCGCCAGCTCGGCGTCATCCCCGGCCGGGGTGGCCCGCCGGGCCCCCCTGGCCAATAGCCCGACCGGTCCCGCGAGCGGCGCCGCGGGGTGAACCCTTCGGGGTCGGGCGTCGTCTCAGCTCCATGTGAAGACGAGATCGCGTTGTGCCCGTGCCGCCGCTCTGGCTGTCCCGATCGTCATGTTGGGCATGCTGGAACTGTCCGCCACGAGGGCCGCAGCCGGTGGGATGGACTGGCTGGCCCCGGTCGAGGATCGCTACGAGCCCGGCGAGACGGTGACGATGGTCGGCTACACCGTCCGCCGGACGTGGGACTACGGGGACGCCGACGGC
>Ga0209382_10011912_pt1 | contig 10760 bp, 7 predicted proteins | sample SoiMetdeltSBSDD5_FD_187599 | JGI IMG/M metagenome (GOLD analysis project Ga0209382, IMG submission 187599) | Bulk soil microbial communities from a Populus tree surrounding site in Tennessee, USA - Soil MetaG P. deltoides SBSDD5 (SPAdes) (version 2) | ecosystem: Environmental > Terrestrial >...
GGCCGGGCAGGGTCACCAGGCGCGCGGCCGGATCCAGGGTGACGAAGAGCTGGTCGGCCGCGGTGAAGTGCGAGCCCGTGAGTCGGTTGAGCAAGGTGGTCTTGCCCGCGTTGGTGTAGCCGACGAGCGCGACCACGGGCGCGCCCGAGCGCCGACGGCTCTGGCGCATCAGCCGCCGATGCGCCTGCACGCCCTCGAGCTCCCGCCTCAGCTGCATGACGCGGCGACGGATCACGCGGCGGTCAGATTCCAGCTGCGTCTCACCCGGACCGCGCGTGCCGATGCCGCCGCCCAGCCGCTCGAGATGCTTCCACTGGCCCACGAGCCGCGGCAGCAGATAGGTCAGCTGCGCGAGCTCGACCTGGAGCTTGCCCTCCGCCGTGCGCGCGCGCTGCGCGAAGATGTCGAGGATCAGCGCCGTGCGATCGATGACGTGGATGCCCAGCGCCTCGGTGAGATTGCGCTCCTGGATGGGGGTGAGCGCGTCGTCGGAGATGAACAGGTTCATCCCCCCCGCGCGCGCCGCCTCCGCCATCTCCTCGACCTTGCCGCGGCCGAAATAGAGGGACGGCGTCGGCGCCTGCCGCTCCTGCACCACCGACTGCCCGACCGTCGCCCCCGCCGCCGCCGCCAGCCCCGCCAACTCCTCCAGCGACTCTTCCACATCCGCGCGGCGCTGCGAGGGTCGCTTCACCGCCGCCAGCATCGCCCGCTCGCGCGCGTGCCGGCGCACCTCGTGGCCGTTGCCATTTCCGTTGCGACTCACTCGATATGCCCCTCCCGCTTGAGTCTTGCCTCGATGGCCGCCCCCACGCCGGCGGCGCCCTCGAACGCGTCCACGTCCACCCACGACAGCGCGGGCTCGCGCGTGAACCACGTCCACTGCCGCCGCGCGTAGCGCACCGTGTCCCGCTGCATCAGCCGCAGCGCCTCCGCGCGGTCGAGCTCGCCCCGCACCACGCGCACGAACTCCCGGTACCCGATCGACGAGAGCGCCCGCAGCGACGGATCGTACCCCCGGGCGAGCAGTCCGCGCACCTCGTCCTCGAGGCCGGCCGCCACCATGGCCGCCGCCCGCGCCCGCAGCCGCTCTCCGAGCGCAGCACGGTCCATGGTGAGCCCGACGTACACCACTGTCCACTCGGTCTTCGCTGCCGTCCAGCGCGTCTGGACGGCAGCGGCGCCGTTCCGGGCCCGCTCGAGGGCGCGGATCACCCGCACGTGATCGTGCGGATGCAGACGACGCGCCAGCGCGGGGTCCGCCTCGGCCAGGCGGGCGTGGAGGGCAGTGCGTCCCTCCCGCTCCGCAAACGCTGTCAGCTCGGCCCGATATGCCAGATCGGCAGGCGGGGCGGGGTCGAGCCCGCGCAGCAATGCGCGGATGTACAACCCGGTGCCGCCGACCACGGCGGGCAGCCCTCCGCGTCCGTGAATGTCGGCGACCAGCTCGCGGGCGGCGCCGGCGAACCGAGCGGCGTCGAAGGCCTCGTCGGGACGCACGACGTCGATCAGATGATGCGGGACGGCCGCACGCTCGGCGGCGCTCGGCTTGCCGGTGGCGACGTCCATGCCACGGTAGACCTGGCGTGAGTCGGCGCTGATGATCTCCAGCGGCACGCGAGCGCCCAGGGCCACGGCCGCGGCCGTCTTGCCGACGCCGGTGGGGCCCGCGATCACCAGGAGCGGCAGTCGGTCGCCCGCCATCGTCCCGAGTCTACGCCTGGCTACCACGTCCGCTTCAGCTCGCGGCGGATGTCGTGCATCGACACGCGGCTGACGATGGGGCGGCCGTGCGGGCAGAAGTACGGCGTGCGAGTCTGCGAAAGGTCGGCGACCAGACGCTCCATCTCCTCACGTGCGAGCGCGGTGTTCGCCTTGATCGCCGCCCGGCACGCCACGAAGGCGAGCGCGCGATCGACGGCGGGCTCGCCGGCCTTCGGACCGCCGAGCTCGTCCACCGCCGCCTCCAGCAGGCGCCGTGGCTCGTCGCCCTTGAGCAGCGTCGGCACCGCGGTGATGACGATCGTCCCGCCGGGGCCGTCGTCGAAGCCGAAGCCGAGCCGCTCGAGCGGCGCGCGCCAGCGCTCCAGCAGCGCCCGGGCCGCCGGCGGCAGCGCGACGGGATCGGGGAACAGCAGCGCCTGCGACGGCGCGGCGCCGGAGGCCAGCTCGGCCTCGAGCCGCTCGAAGAGCACGCGCTCGTGCACGACGTGCTGGTCGAGGAAAAATACCTCGTCGTCGGTGGTGGCCACGATGAACGTCTCCTGCACCTGGCCGAGCACGCGTCCGAACGCCGCCGCTTTCGTGTACGGTGCCGCCGTCTCGGCGAACAGCGCGCTTTGCGAGGCAAGCACGGACTCCTGCGTGTCCCCGGCGGCCGCGGGGCTGCTCGTGCTGGACCAGTCGACCGCCGCCGCCACCGAGGTGGGGCGCTGGAGCGCGTCGTGGAGCGCCGCCACCAGCATCTCCTGCACCAGCCGCGGATGACGGAAGCGCACCCACGCCTTCGTCGGATGGACGTTGGCGTCGACGTCCGCGGCCGCCATCTCCACGGCGAGCACCACGAGGGGAAAGCGGTCCCGGGCGAGAATCGGCCGGTACGCGGCCAGCACGGCCTGCAGCAGCGCGGGATCGCGGACCGGGCGGCCGTTGACGATGACGATGATGTCGTCGCGCCCGCCGCGCGTCACGTCGGGCGGGCTGGCGTGGCCGTGCACGCGCACGCCGTGCTCGACCCGGCCGACGGCGAGCAGGCGTCCCGCGAGATCCCAGCCCCACAGCGCGCCGATCCGCTCCTTCAGCGAGGCGGCGGCCGGCGCCGTGAGCACCGGCCGGCCGTTGTTGGTGACGCGCAGCTGTACCTCGGGATGCGCCAAGGCCAGCTGGCTCAGCGCGCGCAGCGTGGCGGACAGCTCGGTCGGCGGAGACTTCAGGAACTTCAGGCGCGCGGGGGTGTTGAAGAACAGGTCGCGCACCTCGATGCTGGTGCCGGTCTCGCACGGCACCGTCAGCCGCTGGATCACCCCCCCGCCCTCGCCTCCCAGGCGCAGGCCCTCGGCCAGGCCGCGCGCGCGGCTGGTCACGGTGAAGCGCGAGACCGCGCAGATGGCGGCCAGGGCCTCGCCGCGGAAGCCGAGCGTGGCGATGGCGTCGAGGTCCTCGTCGCTGGCGAGCTTCGAGGTCGCGTGGCGCTCGAGCGCCAGCGGGAGCTCGGCGGGCGTGATGCCGATGCCGTCGTCGACCACGCGCACGAGGGCGGCGCCGCCGTCGCGAAGGTCCACGGCGATGGCCGCCGCCGCCGCGTCGAGCGCGTTCTCCACCAGCTCCTTCACCGCGGAAGCCGGCCGCTCGACCACCTCGCCGGCGGCGATCTTGTTGACGAGCGCGTCCGGCAGCCGTCGGATCACGGAGCCGTTCCCGTCCCGGGCCGCCGCGCGTTTTCTTGCTGCCACTTGACGAGGAGATTGAGGGCCTCGATCGGCGTCAGGTGCGCGAGGTCGAGGGCGGCGAGCTCGCCGGCCAGCGGATCCGCGGCCGGCGCGAACAGGCCGAGCTGCACCGCGTCGCTGACGTCGGCCGTGGCCTGACCCTGCTCCTCGAACCGCGCGAGCAGCGCCTTCGCGCGCGCGATGACCGGGAGCGGCAGGCCGGCCAGCCGCGCCACCTGGATCCCGTACGAGCGGTCGGTGCCGCCCGGCCGCACCTTGTGAAGGAAGACGATCTCGTCGTTCCATTCGCGTACGGCCACGTGGAAATTCCGGACGCCGGCCAGCCGTCCGGCCAGCTGGGTGAGCTCGTGGAAGTGGGTCGCGAACAGCACCTTGGCCCCGGGCGCGCGGTCGTGCAGGTCCTCGACCACCGCCCACGCGATGGCCAATCCATCGAAGGTGGACGTCCCTCGGCCGACCTCGTCGAGCAGCACCAGGCTGCGCGGGGTCACGTTGTTGAGGATGCTCGCCGTCTCCACCATCTCCACCAGGAACGTCGACTGTCCGCGCGCGAGGTTGTCCTGGGCGCCGACGCGCGTGAAGAGCCGGTCCACGACACCGATGTGCGCGGAGCGCGCGGGCACCCAGGCACCCATCTGGGCCAGGATCACGATATGACCCGTCTGGCGGAGATAGACGGACTTGCCGGCCATGTTGGGTCCGGTCAGGATGACGATCCGCGCGGCCGCGTCGAGCGCCACATCGTTCGGCGTCACCGGCTCCGCGGCCTTCGCCTCCAGCACCGGATGCCGGCCCTCCACGATCTCGAGCGCGTCGCTCCGATCCACCACCGGTCGGGCGTGGCCGCGCACGTGGGCAACCTCGGCCAGCCCGGCCACCACGTCGAGCAGCGCGAGCGCGCGCGCGGTGGCGAGCAGCGACCGCGCCTCGGCGGCCACCCGGCCGCGCACGTCGTCGAACAGCTCGTGCTCCAGACGCCGGCGGCGCTCGTCGGCGCCGAGCACCCGCGTCTCGTAGTCCTTGAGCTCGGTGGTCACATAGCGCTCGGCGCCGGTCAGCGTCTGCCGGCGCACGTACTCCTCCGGCACTCGCGCGGACTGCGCGTGGCTGACCTCGATGCCGTAGCCGAAGACGCGATTGAAGCGCACGCGCAGGCTCGAGAGCCCGGTCCGCGCGCGCTCGCGCTCCTCCAGCCCCGCGAGGAAGCGTCGGGCCTCGGCCGCGTCGCGCGCGAGGGCGTCCAGCGCCTCGCTCCACGTCTCGCGGATGACGCCGCCGTCGCCGAGGGTCGCCGGCGGCTCGTCGACGAGGGCGGCCGTGAGCATCTCGCGCAGACCCGCGAGATCTGCCAGCGCCTCTCGGGCACCGGCCAGGAGCGGCGCGTCGACGGCAGCGGCGGCCGTGCGGATCGCGTCGAGCGGCGCCAGGCATGAGCGCAGCGCCACGAGGTCGCGCGCGTGGGCGACGCCCAGGGTCGCGCGGCTGGCGAGGCGCTCGAGATCGCCGATCGTGCGGAGCTGGCCGCGCAGCCGCGCCCGCACTTCGGGCGCGTCGACGAGCGCCTCGATGGCCGCCTGGCGCTCCGCGATCCGCGCCGGATCGAGCAGCGGTTGCAGCAGCCACTGGCGCAACAGTCGCGCGCCCATCGGCGTGACCGTCTCGTTGAGGCAGCCGAACAGGCTGTGGCGCCCGCCGCCGTCGCTGGCCTCGAGCAACTCCAGCGTGGCCACCGCCGTCTCGTCGAGGGTCAGGCAGTCGGCGGCGGTGAGCCGTGCGAGCCGCACGAGGTGACCGAGCCGGTCGCCCTGGGTGGCGCGCACGTACGCGAGCGCGGCGGCGGCGGCCGAGAGGCCGACGGTGAGGTCGCCGACGCCGAACGCGTCCAGGGTGGTCACGCCGAAATGGGCGCAGAGCTCGCCCGCGGCGCGACGGCCGGAAAAGGCCGCCGGATCACCGAAGGTCAGCGCCGCGCCCGTCGCCTGCAGGCGCGTGAGGAGCTCGCCGCCGCCGCGGAGCGTCTCCGGAACGAGGATCTCGCTCGGTCGCCGCAGCAGCGCCGCCGTCAGCACGCCCCCGTCGCCGTCGGCGTCCTCGCCCACCCAGAACTCGCCCGTGGAGACGTCGAGCAGGGCGACGCCGGCGGCGGTGCCGGCCGGCGCCAGCGCGAGCAGATAGTTGTTGGCGCCGCCCGCAAGGTAGGCGGTGTCGGTGAGCGTGCCCGGGGTGATGACCCGCACCACGTCGCGCCGCAGCAGCTTCTTGCCCTTACCCGCCGCCTCCAGCTGCTCGCAGATGGCGATCTTCTGCCCGGCCTGGACGAGTCGCGCGATGTAGCCCTCGGCGGCGTGATGCGGAATGCCGGCCATGGGCACCGACTGGCGCGCGGTGAGCGTGATGGACAGCAGGCGCGCGCCGAGCTCCGCATCCTCGGCGAAGAGCTCGTAGAAATCGCCGAGCCGGAACAGGAGGAGGTGGTCCGGGAACCGCCGCTTCAGCTCGCGGTACTGCTGCATCATCGGCGTCGCGGAGGCGGCGCCGTCGCTCATGACAGGTGCCCCTTGAGTCGCTCCCACGTCGTGGTGAGCGCTTCGGGCAACGCGCGAGTCTCGCCGATCACGCTGAAGAAGTTGTGGTCGCCGGTCCAGCGGGGCACCACGTGCACGTGCAGGTGGTCGGCGATGCCGGCGCCGGCCACGCGGCCCAGGTTCAGGCCGATGTTGAAGCCCTCCGCGCGATACTCCGCGCTGAGGGCGGCCACCCCGCGCTGTGCCAGCTCCATGGCGTCCGCGAGCTCGTCGCTCCCGGCCTCGGTGAAGGCGCCGGTGTGACGGTTCAGCACGGCCATCAGATGGCCGGGCGCATACGGATAGGCGTTGAGGATGAGAAACGCGAGGCTGCTGCGGCGAAGGACCAGGGTCGCGCGATCGTCGCTGCCGTCGCGGGCGAGGCAGAACACGCAACCGCGGGCGGGCTCACTTCCGGCGATGTACGGCATGCGCCACGGCGCCCACAGGCGCCTGCCAGCGCCGGGCTCGGCGTTACGCGTTGACCAGCTCGCGCAGCCGCTTGCCGACCTTGAAGAAGGGCACGCGCTTCTGGGGCACGTCGACCGCGGAGCCGGTCTTGGGATTCCGGCCCTTGCGGGAGTTCCGGTGGCGGATCCGGAAGCTGCCGAACCCGCGCAACTCCACCTTGTCGCCCTTGGCGAGAGCGTCGGTGATGTTGTCGAAGACGGTGTTGACGATCGTCTCGGTCTCTTTCTTGGTCAGATTCGAGAGCTTCGAGACTTCGTCGATGAGATCCGCTTTCGTCATCGTCGTCGCTCCCCTCGCAGCCGAAACTAGCATGCTCCCAAAAAGAATGTCAACGGGAGTAAGGAGTTAGCCGCCATACGGCCGTCGGGTCCGATTGGGACGAAAACCATAGCCGCCACGCTCACTTGCGAGATCAAGGGGGCGGCTGCCTCGGCAGTGCGCCTCCTCGTTACCACTATAAATCAGGACATTAGAATTCCGTCTATAAGTCTGGACTCGAGCCATTGGCCGTAGCGGAAATCAGTCCATCAGGTAGAGCGGCGTCTTGAAAACGGGCAGCCGCGGCGGCAGGAAGGAGGTCGGGACGGCCAGGCCGAGCTCGTTCCGGACCAGGTCGATGATCGAGAACTTCCGCCGGGGCCGCTCCACCGAGGGCGGCGTCGGAAGGTTCGCGAGCTTGGCGGCGGCATTGATGGCGTCCTCCAGGCCGCCGAGCGCGTCCACCATCTTGAGGTTCAGCGCCTGGGTGCCCGAGAACACGCGACCGTCGGCGAATTGCACCACGGCCGCGCGGTCGAGCTTGCGGCCCTTGGCCACGGCGTCGATGAACTGACCGTGGACGTCGTCGAGGAGCGCCTGGATCACCCGCCGCTCTTCCGGCGTCATCGGTCGCGCAAAGTTGCCGATGTCCTTGAACTGGCCGGCCTTGACGACCACGTAGTCGACGCCGACTTTCTTCAGGAGGGTGTCGACGTTCGCCATCTGCATGATGACGCCGATGGAGCCGGTGAGCGAGCCGGGGTTCGCGTAGATCTGATCGGCGCCGACGGCGACGTAGTAGCCGCCCGACGCCGCCACCGAACCGAGCGACGCCACCACCGGCTTCTTGGCCTCGCGCAATCGCAGAAGGGCGTCGTAGACCTCCTGCGTCGGCCCCACCACCCCGCCCGGGCTGTTGATGCGGATCACCACCGCCCGCACGCTCGGGTTGTCACGATGCTGCCGGAGCTCGCGGACGACGTCGTCCGTCTCGGCGATGAGCCCCTCGAGCTCCACCACCGCGACCCGGGGTCCGAAGAGCGGTGCGCCGCCGTCGCCGGTGCGTCCCATCGACGTGCCGAACAGCAGCAGCAGCGCGGCCACGCCGATGAAGACGAGCACGGTGCTGAGGACGACCGTCAGGCGACGGCCCATCCGCTATTCCTCGTCTTCGTAATCGTAATCGCGGCTCTTGCCGCGCTTACCCTTCCGGCCGCCTCCGCGGCCGTCGTCCACTTCCGGCGGCGGCGCCACGGCATGAGCCAGCTCTTTCAGGCTCAGGCCGATCCGCCGCTCGTGAGGATCGACGCGAATCACGAGCAGGGTGAGCTCGTCACCCACGTTGACCATCTCGCCCGGGGTGCCGATCGGCCGATGCGACATCTGCGAGATGTGCAGCAGGCCGTCGACGCCGGGCTCCAGCTCCACGAAGGCGCCGAAGTCGGTGAGCCGGACGACCTTGCCCGTCACGCGCGAGCCCATCGGATACCGCTGCGACACCGTCGTCCACGGATCGGGCTGGATCTGCTTCAGCCCCAGCGAGATGCGCTTGTTCTCGCGGTCGAGGTTGAGAATCTGCGTCTCGATGTCCTGCCCCTTCTTCAGCACCTCCGACGGGTGCCCGACGTTGCGCGTCCACGACATGTCCGAGATGTGCAGGAGCCCGTCGACGCCCGGCTCCAGCTCGATGAAGGCGCCGAAGTCGGTGAGGTTCCGCACCTTGCCGAGCACGCGGGTACCCGGCTTGTAGCGCTCCTCGATGGTGGCCCACGGATCGGGCTCCACCTGCTTCATGCCGAGCGAGATGCGCTTGGCGGCCCGGTTCACGTCGAGCACGATCACGTCCACGTCGTCGCCGACGTTGACGAGCTTCGACGGGTGGCGGACGCGCCGCGTCCAGGACATCTCGGACACGTGCACGAGCCCCTCCACGCCGGGCTCGAGCTCCACGAACGCACCATAGTTGGTCAGGCTGACCACACGGCCGCGCGTCTTGGTGCCGGGGGCGAAGCGCGTCTCCACCGTCTCCCACGGATCGTTGGACTTCTGCTTGTACCCGAGCGACACGCGGCCGCTCTCGCGGTCGAAGTGCAGCACCACCACCTCGACCTGGTCGCCGACCTGGAAGATCTCCGACGGGTGACCGACGCGCCCCCACGACATATCGGTGACGTGCAAGAGGCCGTCGATGCCGCCGAGGTCGATGAACGCTCCGTAGTCCGTGATGTTCTTCACGGTCCCGGTGAGGACCATCCCCTCGCTGAGCACCTCGAGGGTGTGCTTCTTCTTCTCCTCGCGCTCCTCCTCGAGCACCGAGCGGCGGGACAGCACGACGTTGCCGCGGCGCCGGTTGAGCTTGATGACCTTGGCCCGGATCATCTGGCCCACCATGGAGCCGAGGTTCTTCACGGGGCGCAGATCCACCTGGGAGCCCGGCAGAAACGCCTTCACTCCCACGTCGACCGCCAGGCCGCCCTTGACCACCTCGACCACGCGTCCCTCGACCGGCTGGGCTTTCTCGTACGCCTGCGTGATGGCGTCCCAGACCTTGATCTTGTCGGCCTTGTCCTTGGAGAGGACGATCAGGCCTTCGGAGTCCTCCTTGGCCTCGAGGTAGACCTCGATCTCCTCGCCGACCTTCGGAAGGCCGCCGTGCCGATGAAACTCCTCGATGGGGATCGCGCCCTCGCTCTTGTAGCCGACGTCGACGAGGACCTCGCTGGTGCCGACGTGCACCACCCGTCCCCGGACGACCTCGCCTTCCTCGAACTCGTTGGTCGTGGTCCCTTCCTTGAACCAGTCCTCCATGCGCTCCTCCGGTTCTGCGCCCTCCATGCGCGAACCGCCGAGGTTCCTCCGTTCATCCTTCGCCATAACAGCCAGGTCCTCCCCTCAGTGATTTTGCAGCTGCGCGATGGCCGCCATCATGTCGCGGCTCACCGAGTCGTAGTATTCCTTCCTGTCGTTGCCCGCCGGACGCTCGAATCGGCGCGGCCGCCCAAAAGTCACCCTAACCTTAGCAGGCCTCGGAAATCGCCGCCCGCGCGGCCAGGCGCGCCCGCTACCGCGCACCAGCACGGGCACGACCTGCGCCCCGCTGAGCACGGCCAGCATGGCCGCGCCCGGCTTCGGCTCGCGGAGCCGGCCCTCCTCGCCACGCGTCCCTTCCGGGAACACGAGCAAGGCGCCACCGTGCTCCAGCACCCGGAGCGCGGCGCGCAGCGCCGCCGCATCGGTGCCCTCGCGGCGGACGGGACGTGCGTTCAGCGCGTGGATCAGCCGGCCGAAGCCGGGCAGCGCGAAGAGCTCCGCCTTCGCGAGGAACGTGAGCTGGCGCGGGCAGGCGCCACCGACCAGCGGCGGATCCAGCACGCTCGAATGGTTCGACACGAGCAGCACCGGGCCGCGGGCGGGCACGTGCTCGGTCCCCGTCGCCTCCAGCCGGAACATCGCCCGCATGACGCCCACGGCGAGCAGCTTCATGGTGGCGTAGAAGCGGCTGCGCGGCGCCGATGCCCGGCGCGACTCGATCTCCGCCAGCACGCGCGCCACGACTTGTTCGATGCTCAGATCGCTCGTATCGATTTCGATCGCATCGGCCGCCTTGAGGAGCGGCGCCAGCGTCCGCGTGGTGTCCTGCCGGTCGCGATCCTTGATCTCGGTGCGGACGGCGTCGAGATCCGCCACGATCCCCTGCGCGGCCAGCTCCGCGTGCCGCCGGCGCGCGCGGCTCTCGAGCGACGCCGTCACGAAGAACTTCACGTCGGCCTGCGGGCAGACGACGGTGCCGGTGTCGCGGCCTTCCAGGACCACGCCGCCCGGCTCGGCCGCCCGCCGCTGGAGCGGCGTGACCTTGTCCCGGATCTCCGCGCGCATCGACAGCGTCGACGTCGCGTCGGCAACCGCCTGCGTGCGAATTTCGCGCGTCACGTCCTCGCCGTTCAGGAGCACCCGGCCGTCGACGACGGTGACCTCCACCGGAGCCAGGTGCCGCGCGAGGGCGGCCGGATCGTCGAGC
>Ga0209382_10011919_pt1 | contig 10757 bp, 8 predicted proteins | sample SoiMetdeltSBSDD5_FD_187599 | JGI IMG/M metagenome (GOLD analysis project Ga0209382, IMG submission 187599) | Bulk soil microbial communities from a Populus tree surrounding site in Tennessee, USA - Soil MetaG P. deltoides SBSDD5 (SPAdes) (version 2) | ecosystem: Environmental > Terrestrial >...
GCTGAAGGCGTCGTTGTAGCGGCCCGAGTGGAGCAGCGCCTCTACGTACCCGATGCGAACACGGCTGGCCCGCGAGAGATTTCCCTGGGCCTCATAGCCTGCGATCACCTGTTCGTAGTAAGGGAGCGCTTCGAGCGATTGCTCGTTGGCCGTCAACGCATAGCGCAACATGTCGTGCGCTTGTAGCAGGAGATCGACGTTGGCTGCTGTTGTTGCCAGGCGAACGGCGTCCTCTGCTATGGAGACCGCCAGACGAGATTGCCAATTGCTGGGTTGTCCGGCATACAGACCGAAGCTGCGGATTTCGGCCCACATCTTCTCGAAGGTTTGGTTCAGCTGGTTTGGCTCTTCGGTGTTCATGAGCTTAAGAGTTTCCTCAGCTTCTCGAGACAACGGGCGCGAGTCGGACCGATGCTAGGGACCGGCATTCCAAGCTCCGTGGAGATTTCAGCATAGCTCGGCTCTTTTGAGTCGAAATAAAGAAGGTGGATCAACTTTTGGCAACGATCGTCCAGCCGGTCGATAGCGAGCTGAACTTCGAACTCTTTCTTGATCAGATCAACGTTGGCCTGGACCGGCAAGGCGTTTTCGTCGATTTGCGAGTAAGGCTTTTTCGCGCGAATGACCTTGTAAGCCTGACGTCGGGTGACGGTTGTCAGCCATGCCGGGATCGCTTGATCGCTGCGAAGCCGGTCGAGATTCTGGTAAAGCGCGAGACAGACCCGTTGGAAAACGTCGGCACAGTCCTCCAATTCTGGACAAAGTTTGTGTGCCACGGAATAGATAAGCCGTTCGTACTTCGCGACAAGCTGCGTCCAGGCGCGTTGCTCTCCTCGAAGGCACGATTCGATCATCTGCACGTGTGCGGGATCCGCCTTCGGAGTGAAACCCATGGTCGTTGCATCTTACCGCGGTTGGGCCGACGATTATAAATAGAGGATGAAATTAAGGGTGGACGCAATATGACCAGCAAAGTTTCAACATTGCCTATGCGCGGTCAGGAGTTACCGGAAATCCCTGGTGCGGCGTCCGATGGACGCAAGGTTCTGACGTCGGATCTTCATGGCCGCAAGAATACCGTGGTCATCTTTTCGGGTCAGCAGTCGAAGGAATCAACCCAGGACCTGATTCGTGCCCTGTCGGACAGGATTGGCGAAATTCAGGATGAGGAAGCCGAAGTCATCATCTGTGAAGACAACGAGCTACATCGCGCTGCGATTTGTATCTCCGATCGGTACGGCGAAGTGTACTTTTCGGCATTCTTTTCCGACACCGCTCCATCGGCCGAGAACGTCCTGGAGTGGTTGAGGTATATCGAGATCCAGTGCCCGGAATGCGGCGTGTCCGAATGGCCCGCGGCGTGACCCTCTCCCTATGGGAGAGGGCGGCGCGAAGCGCCGGGTGAGGGTTTGATAGTAGCCGCAATTTTCGAACCCTCACCCGCCCTTCGGGCGACCTCTCCCAAAGGGAGAGGTTTTAGGTTTCTGGTTGCCCTTGTAGATATCCGGCCATCGACTGCCTGTTCGGACGAATGTAGAACGGACCGTAGCAGAGTTTGATGAGGATTGGATCCGGTCGCACGTACCAACTCGCCCAACTGAGAGGGGAATCCCCGTTCGTGTCTGTCGCGTCCCTCTTTGCGCCGGCATCCAAAAGCATCTGGATTGTGTTTTCCGTACCGAATGCAGCAGCGCGATGCAGTGGCGTTTCGCCCTTAGTCCTGCAATCCCTCATGAACCCTCCGGTTTCGACTCCCGGCTTCGTAGTTGCGTTGGGGTTCGCGCCTCTCGCCAGCAGTACTCTGAGAGTGAGATCATGCGCCAGCCGTTCGTTTGTGCATAACGCGGCGTGCAACGGCGTTTCTCCGGTATCCGGCAACGGCTTGTTCACGTCAGCCCCACGCTCAATCAGAAATTCGCATAATCGCCAATGCCCATGAAATGCGGCTCCATTGAGATCGTAGTTTTCTCCGAGCGTGTTGATCGATTCTCCATTCGCCAGCAGAAATCGGATCGCGCTGACATCGCCGTAATAAGCACACCAGTTTATGAGAGGGGTCCCATCACCATCCTTCGACGTCGCGGGATTACCGGCAGCGACATAATCGAATACCAGATCCGTGCGACCATCTTTAATCCGATCCAAAACGCTCTTGTTCACTGATTGCCTCCTTCGCATCGACGTAAACGTTATTATCATGCTGCTGTGGAACTCTCTGCCGCCGATTGGGCACTCCAGCAGGTGGAAGCCGTGCGCGACGAACCAGCGAAGCGTCTCGAACTGCTTGAACGGACGTATCACGGTCCGACCGGACACGCTCCTCATCACCTGCCGTTTCGTCGAGCGGCCATGGCTTTTATGCGCTGGGAACTCGCGCGCAAGGTGCTTGCGCCACTGCACGGCACGCCAGCGGGCAGCCCATGGTGGCGGGCGGTCAATGACCGTCTGCTGCGGGACGGCTGTGAGGCTGTTGCCCGCAGCGGCGGTCGGGGCGGCGCGCCGTCGTCCGCGGCGATATCGGTATGGATGTCCTTTGTTGCGGATCCTCGCGCACAGACCTGGTACCGCGCGCACAACGCCACCATCGTTGCCGCTTATCTGGAAAACCGTGGCCTGGCCGAGCAAGAAAACGCGGCGGAGCAATTCTTTCTAAATGTAGTCCTGCTGCGGCTGCTTTATGCACATGCGTTGGTTTCCGCACCACGGCTCGCGCTTGGCTCTTTCGTCGGGATCGGTCCACTGCTCGGTGATCCCCGGGTGGCCGTGACAGGAATATTTCTATCGCTCTCGCGCATCGTGCCGGATCGGTATCCATTGCTCCGCGAGGTTCATGAGTACATCGCCGATGAAAACCCGCTCGGACAAATGTTGGACTACGGAATCATCCGCCCAAGATTGCAGCGCCTGTACGAATGGTCCGCGGAGGAGCTGCGCGAACCCGGGCTATTGGAGTTCGTGCGTGATGGAAGCCCGGTGTACGCATGGCCATTCGAACGTCGAGACGTGTGGGAGCTGTCGCGTCCGCCGCGAATTGTCCGCGCGCTTCGACGCATCTTCCCGGTCCGTTGACGACACTGGGGTCAGAAACGCCTTCAGCGGCCGTGTTGCCAATGGAAGAAGTACTGGACACCAAGTCGCCTTCGGAGAAGAAGACATTCCATATATGCCGGAATCATTCAACGAGGAGGCGGAAGGCGATATCCTTTTTCCCGCAATTTGTAACGATGATAAATATCGTTACGATTCGCCCAACCATTCCATTTTGGATTCGTGTGCAAGTTGTAGAGCGAGACAGCCAAGACAAATACTCCAACTGCAGAAAGAACTAGCGCCAAGGCAGAATTCATCGCTTGTCCTTGGTAGTTTTCCCATTCGCCGACGACGCCCCGCAACAACAAATTCCCGCACATTACCGTCGCCGCAACCGAAACTGCCAGTAGAACCCAGCACGTCAATATTGTGAGCTTGCGCCTCGAGGAATTCGAAAACATGAGTTAATTGTTCTGTACCGGCGTGAGGTTGTCCAGCCAACACGATGCGTTTCCGTGGCTTTTCGTTGCAAAGTACTTTAGTATGATCGGAGTGAGTAGCAATAACATTGTGATGCGTAATGGCGTTACGAAGATTCTCGCCTTGATCGTCATTGCCTTGATATCTGGATGTGGTGTGTGGCATGAGGCCGCCTCACAACCGTCTCCAGATTCCAAGAGCCGCGTCATTGTAAAGGCCCAATACATTTTTCCGGATCATGCAATATCCGTGGACCTCATAACCAACGGGAAGAGACAGACCGTTCTCCGTTCCAGTGGCGACTTGGTTTTTGATAAGGTCGCTGTTGTCTGGAGTCACGACTCTAGAGTGTTTGAAGTTCGAATTGCAGATTCAATAAGCGAATTCCAGCCGGTCTTTGCATACGATGCGTTAGAAGGACGACCGATCGATCCACCCTCTTTGAAACATTAGAATCAGTTTGTACGAGGCGGCCGTTACTTCGCGCGGGGGATCTTCTCGTTGCGCTGGGCTGCATTCCAGGCAAACGATGCCAGAATGATGGCGGACTGCTTTAGTTCGTCTTCGGACATACGTTCCGGGAAATCGGCATTGGTGTGACGGGTTCGCGCGTCGTATGCATCGAAATCTTTGATGACATTGAAGCCGGGCATATTAGCCTCATTGAAGGGGACGTGGTCCGTGCTTCCGATGCCCTCGATAATGTTGCGTGTGGCGCCCAGTTCTCTAAAGGGTTCCAGCCACAAATCAAAAATAGCCTTCGCGGCGCGGTTACCTTCCATATAGAAGCCCAGTGTCTTGCCACTGCCGGGATCGTCATTCAAGTAGACAGCCAGCTTGTCGCGCGCGGCCTGATCGGGAAGATACCGTGCAATGTAAGCACGCGCACCAAGCAGTCCCTGTTCCTCACCGCTCCAGAGTGCGACGCGGATCGTGCGCCGAGGTTGTACCTTCAACGCAGCGAGAATGCGCATGGCTTCCATTGCGGTTATTGCGCCATCTCCGTTGTCGGTAGCGCCGTTGGCCGTGTGCCATGAGTCCAGATGAGCGCCGACCAGTACCACCTCATCGCGCAACGCGGGATCCGTTCCCGGAATTTCCGCAATCACGTTGTACGAATTGGGATCGTCCTGGTAGAAGCGCGTCGTCAATTCGACTCGAAGTTCCGGGGCCTGCCCGGCAGCGGCCAAACGGGCCAGCATGTTGTATTGTTCAGCGGCGACCGCAATCGAAGGGATCGCGTTCGCAGGAGTATTCTGCGATCCGAGCACGCCGACGGTTCCGTCCCGGTATGGGCTGGGCTTAAGCGTCACGGCTGCACCGGCACGCTGGAGTATCGGTTGGAGCTGATTGGCCGGAGTGGTGCTGCGTGCTCCCGGGCTTGCAGGATTCCCGGTGCGGACAGCTTGATCCGACAAGCCGGGTTGCGGACGATCCGAATCCATGAACTGAGCCTGCGGGAGGTGTGTGAGTACGATAGCGCCGCGTAACTGTGTCGCTAGGGCCTCGACTTCGGCAGCGCTCTTGTCACCGATATAGACAACGCGTCCGCTCACGACTCGACCCAGCGAGGGCGTCCACGCATCCGCATAAGCGATGAGCGGCATATAGCGGGGAGCTGTCATCTCAACCGAAATTTTTTCCAGCGACCATCCCCGCGGAAATGCATATGGCTCCAACCGCGCATTGGCGAGTCCGAATTCGGTGAAGAGGCCCTGAGCCCAGCGTGCCGACTGCACGTGTGCGGGGGAGCCAGTCAGGCGAGCGCCGATCCGGTCCGACAGGTTCAAGTACATCTCCTGTGCACGGGAACGCTGAAGTCCCTCCTGCTTGATGCGGCCGATCATGGCGAGATCAATGGGCTCCTGAGCTGACGACGGCACACTGCCCAACGTCGCGATAACAAGTATGGAAGAAAGCAGACGGCGCATGCTGGACTCCTGTTTCATAGAATGCGCCCGAGAATATCGGACCGGGTCACGCTATCGCAAGTGATTCATGTTGCGAGGACGTCGTTGGTTATTGTCGACGACGATCTGTCCGAGGCTTTTTTGTGCGGTGTCCTCACAGCTGTCCAAATTACGCGCGAAGCGCATCCAAATTGAGCCGCGGAGCGGCGGCATTCTGCTAGCCCCGGGCGCAAGCCCGGGGTTTATCGTTGTTTTGATGCATCAGCCCCGTTAGGAGCGGCAGACCGCCCAGGTCTTTCGCCCCTACGGGGCTTTGATTCCAAACGACACCTACCCGGGCTTGCGCCCGGGGCTAGCAGAATGCCGCCGCTCCGCGGCTCAATTCGGATGCGGCTTCGCCGCTACGTTACTTTTCGTTGTCCTTATTTACATCTGCAACGCAATTGGGACAGCTCTGCCTTTGCGAAGGAGCGGACGGGGTGGTTGTTTCAAGCTTATTAATTCCGAACGCGCTTGGATAATCGGTGGTTTGAAACAACCACCCCGTCTGCGCCGTATAGGAACGGGGCCATTTTCTTGATGGCGCAGCCACCCCTCCTTTGCGAAGGAGGGGTATCCAGCTCTGCCTGAAGTTCTGTGCCTCAGCCAAATGCCCGATTCGGTCCTTGATGCACTAGCGAGCACGGAGAGGTCTAAACTTGACATGCTGAACGATTTGGACTAGATTCCTATCGAATTCGATATGGAATCACAGACATCAAAGTCACACATTCGCGGAAGTCTCGATCTCTTGATTCTCAAGGCGCTCGCGCTCGAACCACGGCACGGTGTGGGAATCGCGCAAAGGATTCGTCAAATAACGCAGGAAGCTATCGACGTCAGTTATGGCTCTTTGTTTCCAGCGCTGCACCGGATGGAAGAGAAGGGCTGGTTGGCTGCCGAGTGGGGCGCTTCAGACAATGGGCGGCGGTCGAAGTACTATCGACTGACCAGGACCGGGCGAAAACAACTCGAACGCGAGGAGCGGCAGTGGGGCCAGGTCGTCAAAGTCATTTCGGCGGCGCTGCGTTCCGGATAGAAGGGAGTTGGTGTGATCGCCCGAATTCGCTCGCTGCTTCATAACCTCTTTCGTCGGACGCAGGTTGAGCGCCGTCTGGACGAAGAACTCGAATCATGTATCGAGATCCTAACCCGCGAAAAGATCGCGAAGGGACTTTTACCGGTTGAAGCGCGACGTCAGGCGCGGATCGAACTCGGCAGTCTGGCGAACATTCGTGAAGACGTTCGGGAGGTCAGGATGGGAGCGACGATAGAGAGTGCTTACCAAGACATCAAGTATGCGTTTCGCATGTTGTCACGCAATGCCGGGGCTACCATCGTCACCGTCTTTACCCTGGCACTTGGTATTGGAATCAACACTGCCGTCTTCACGATCTATAAGGCGGTGTTTGATTGGCCCCTGGATGCGCGCGCTCCTGCGGAGATGGTCAACCTTGCTTTGGTTCGAGATTCAGGAGCGAGGGAGGTGTCTTTCAGTCACCCCGACTATGAGGTTTATCGCGACTCGTTACGCTCATTCACCGGCCTGATCGCTTATCGCTCCTCGCGCCTAACGCTATCGAACGTTGACGCCACCAGCAGCCAGCGCGCTTCTGCGGCTGGGTCTGTAATGCGCAAGCTCGGCGTGCTTGGCCCTGCGGTGAGCAATGCAGAGTTTGCCAGCGTCGCTGTTGTTTCCGAAAACTACTTCGAGGTTCTCGGCGTGAAAACGCTTCAGGGCCGCGCCTTCGAATCGATAAGTGCCCACGAGTTGGCCACCACGCCGTCAGTCCTTATTAGTGAGAATTACTGGCAGAGGCGTTTTGCAAGGGATCCCGCGATAGTAGGAAAGACGATCCGACTTAACGATGCGGCTGTGACAGTCGTTGGAATCACGCCACGCGACTTCGTCGGTACCGCGTTCGGTGTGCCGGCCTTCTGGGTGCCCATCGGTATCGAACCGCTCCTTTCTGCCGATAACAAATCAGCTTTGCGATATCGACTCTTCGGTCGCCTCGCATCAGGCGTGACGATCGCAGAAGCGCAAGCGGAGCTGAGCGTCGCCGGGCATCGTCTGCGCACGCTCGACAATCAGCCGTCAGACTTAGCAAAACCGATTGCGGCACTCGTTTGGCCCGGCTCTCCATTTCCGCTTCCTCTAAAGGACCTTCTTGGATTAGACGCGATCGTTTTTCTGGTAATGATCGCTACCGGCATCGTGCTGGCTGTTGCATGCGCCAATGTCGGCAGCTTGCAACTCGCTCGCGCACGAGCCAGAGAGGATGAATTGCGGACGCGCATGTCCTTGGGAGCCGGTCGGGGGCGTGTGATCCGGCAATTGCTGACCGAGAATGGATTGGTGGGTTTGTTGGCGGGTGCAGCCGCACTGTTTTTGTCCTGGGCGTTGTTGAAGGTGGCGGTACTCGTGATCTCGAACGCTCTGCCGGCGGAGTATGCCTCCTTCGTCTTTGACGTCACTCCCGATGTAGGAGTATTCCTTTTCGTTTCTGCCATCTCGGTGATCGCCGGTCTGGTGTCCGGACTCGCACCGGCAATGGAAAGCTCGCGCACAGTGCTCGCTTCTACCGGCAAAAACAGCACTTCATCGCGTCGTAGCCGCAGGCTTCAAGATGTGCTGGTCGCCGCTCAGGTGACCCTATCTCTGTTTCTCCTGATTTTCGCCAGCATGGCAGTTCGAAGTGCGATGAATTCACTGGCTATGGACACCGGTTACGACACCAGACGCGTCGTTGCCATCAACTTCCAGTTTCCGGAAACTGCGAAGTACGACTCTGCTCGGAAACAAGTTTTGGCACGGGAGTTTCGTGAGCGGATTGCCGCATTGCCAGGTGTGGCCGACCTCACCAGCGCAAAGCCGCCGGCAGGCACGCTCTTTCGAACTACAGTCCGCGCACTGGATAGCGGAACATCTTCGACGCAAACACAGTCGATGCTTTACTACGGCCACGTTCAATCGAACTACTTTCAGGTTCTCAACATACCAATCGTTGCCGGTAACAGTTTTCAAGAGAACAACGGCCAGCCGGAGTTCGCCGTCATTCTCAGTGAGTCGGCCGCAAGGCAACTATGGCCCGGCGAGAATCCCATTGGCCGCAGTGTGCGTGTCGGGCCTACGGACGAGCGTTCCCACACTGCGAGTGAAATGGTAATCAGCGGGCCGGCCTATGAGGTTGTCGGCATTGCCGGCGACACACGCGGCTCCGAGATGAGCGGGATTGATTCCAAGCGTATCTACTTGCCGATGCCTGCCAACCGGCTTGAAAGTTATCCTATCCTGCTCCGCACGCGATCGGATCCGGAACAAGTAGTAGAAGGGATCGATACAGTGATCTCTTCAATCGACCCGAACTTGATGGCGAGCGTTTCCACTCTTGGCGAAATGCTTCGGACTTCAGCTCCGTTCCTCGCATCGAGCGTTGCCGCTGCAGTTGCGTCCGTTGTGGGCGCTTTCGGTCTTCTGCTCGCGCTGATGGGGATTTACGGTACGGTCAGCTACATCGTGGTCCTTCGAACACGTGAAGTCGGCATCCGGATCGCGGTCGGCGCGCAGAAGCGCGATGTCCTCCGGCTGATCCTCGCGCAGGGCGGGCGACCTGTGTTTGCGGGATTGTTTGCCGCAGTTCTATTCGCGATTGGAATCTCTTATCCGGCGCGTAAGCTGCTTTACGGGCTCAATGGTATCGACGTCGTTTCCATCGCGGGCATGTCTCTTTTGTTTTTGGGAATCGCATCGCTTGCGTCGTACCTGCCGGCTCGGCGTGCAACCATTGTGGATCCAATGGTGGCGCTCAGGTGCGAGTGAATAAGCTGATGCAGTTGCTCTGATGTAGAATCCCCACCGATGTCGACCACGTCCAAGACTCGTCCCGTGCTCGAAAGAGGACTGGATACGTCCGGTGGGGTGAGCTTCGTAAGAGAGCGCCTTGCGCTGTATTCGAAGACGCTCTTTCTCCTGTCGTTCGGGTTCTACCTCTTCCTGCTCGCCGGCATGACGCTCATCGCCGGCGCGTCTTTTTTCGACGTTGTGCTGGGGCCAGTAGCGATGGGCCATCTGTGCGCCAGTTCGACCATGCTTGTGCTCTGGCTCACGGCCAGCCGATCGTCGACGTCGTCCCTGACACTTGGTGCGTTCGACGCTTTCAGCATCATTGCGGCCGGCAGCTGCCTCGCCGTGATGACCTGGAACGACGAAGGCCAGATCCTGCAGTCGCTGATGGCGATCACTGTCACAGTAATCACGCGCGCTATTCTGGTGCCATCGCAGCCGAGGCGAACCATGTTGCTGTCGGCAATGGCGTTCATTCCAACCATCATCGTTTGTATTGCCCGTCATCACCCGACGAACTTGCTGCCCGGGTTCACCGCGGGTTACCAAAAGCTACACATGACACTCAACACCGTCCTCTGGAGTGTTCTGGGAACCACATTGGCGACGGTCACATCGCGCGTCACGTACGGCCTTCGGCGGCAGGTCGCCGAAGTGACAGAGCTTGGGCAATATGTCCTCGAGGAGAAGATCGGCAGCGGTGGCATGGGCGAAGTCTGGCGGGCGCACCATCGTCTGCTGATCCGACCGGCGGCGATCAAGCTGATCCGACAGGAGGCACTGGTATCGACGTCCAGTGATCCCGAGCTTCTCATGCGGCGCTTCGAGCGTGAGGCGCGAGCCACCGCGGCGCTCAAGTCTCCTCACACGGTCCAGCTATACGACTTCGGTGCCACGGACGATGGGGTTCTGTACTACGTCATGGAGCTGCTCGACGGTCTCGACCTGGACACGCTGGTCAAGCGTGACGGACCGCTGCCCGCTGAGCGGGCCATCCACATTCTGCGTCAGGTGTGCTCATCGCTGGCCGATGCGCATATGAACGGTCTGGTGCACCGCGATATTAAGCCGGCGAACATCGTGGTGAATCGCGTGGGCACTACATTCGATTTCGTCAAGGTGCTGGACTTCGGGTTGGTCCGCCTGGATCGGGCGCATGGCGATCTGGATCGCACGCGCGACGGTATGGACACCATGAAGCTCACCACTACTAACAGCACGAGTGGCACGCCGGGCTTCATGGCCCCAGAGGTGGTGCTCGGCGTGGCCGACATCGATCACCGTGTCGATCTCTACTCGCTAGGCTGCGTGGCGTACTGGCTGTTGACCGCGAAGCTCGTGTTCGAAGGGGAGAGCGTCATGCAGGTGATGGTCGACCACGCGCGAACGCCGGCACCGCGACCGTCGCTCCGCGTCGAGTTGCCGATTCCGGCGCCGCTTGAGGACATCGT